>Ga0302274_10001320_pt1 | contig 23890 bp, 19 predicted proteins | sample III_Bog_N2_1_FD_198755 | JGI IMG/M metagenome (GOLD analysis project Ga0302274, IMG submission 198755) | Peat permafrost microbial communities from Stordalen Mire near Abisko, Sweden - III_Bog_N2_1 | ecosystem: Environmental > Terrestrial > Soil > Wetlands > Peat | place: Sweden: Abisko...
CAAACCGATCTTCACCAATTTTTCTGCTAACGCCAACTCCACGCCGGCTTCACGCGCCACGATGTCGGCTTCTGCTTCAGCACTGGCGTAACTGAACTCCATCGCGGCAAAACGCTGCTTGGTTGACTGTTTCAAATCCTTCAGCAGCGACTGATAGCCAGGATTGTAAGAAATCACCATCTGAAAATCCGGGTGAGCCGCGATCAACTCACCTTTTTTGTCCAGTGGCAAGGTGCGCCGATGATCGGTAAGCGGGTGTATCACTACCGTGGTATCTTGCCGTGCTTCCACAATTTCATCCAAATAACAGATCGCGCCATAACGCGCCGCCAACGTGAGCGGCCCATCCAACCAGCGCGTGCCGTTGGCATCGAGCAGATAACGTCCCACCAGATCGGAGGCGGTCATGTCTTCATTGCAGGCCACGGTAATCAGCGGCTTATTCAGCTTCCACGCCATGTGTTCGACGAAGCGCGATTTGCCGCAGCCGGTCGGGCCTTTCAGCATCACCGGCAAACGCGCTGCATATGCAGCTTCGTATAACACCACTTCATTACCCTGTGCCAGATAGAACGGCTCCGAGGTAATTTTATATTGTGCAATATCAAACGTGTTCATAACGATCCTCACCGTGCTCCGCTAATTCCAGCGTGATTTTCTCTGGTATGTGTTGATTAAAAAGCCCCTGCCGATTTCTAAGTCAACAGGGGCCTTTGTTTCAAGCGTGGTTCGACTTACTTGTGAACGCCCAGCTTCTGACGCCAGCCTGGATACAACTTGTCTGCATCGCCCGGGAAGGATTCAAACGCACGGGCGAATTCCTTGTGTTCCTTGGCGTATTCAATCGGATCGGCACCTGCCTTCCAGCATTCATAAGACTGACGCAGGGAAATCGCACCCGCTGCCGGGCTGTCGATGTGGCCGTAGGCGCCGCCACCCGAGGTGTTAATCACGTTGCCGTGGCCGAGGTTCTCGAAAAATCCTGGCAGGCGCAATGCGTTCATGCCGCCGGAAATGATAGACGTTGTTGGCTTCATGCCGTACCACTTTTGGTAATAGATCGGCCCTTGGCACTCATCGCGCTCAAGCATGTAGCAAATATTCTTGTCAGAGTTTTCGCCTTCCATCTTGCCGTAGCCCATGGTGCCGACGTGGATACCAGAAGCACCTTGCAGGCGGGACATTTTGCCCAGCACAAATGCGGTGTAACCACGCTTCGCAGACGGCGAAGTGATCATGCCGTGACCGGCACGGTGGTAGTGCAGATACTGGGCGGGGTATTGACGACGGGCGGTCGTGATCATGCCGGGGCCACCTACGAAACCGTCTACCAGAAATGCTACTTTGTCCGCATCGGGGCCAAAGGTTTCCAAGATATAGTCGGCGCGAGCGCACATTTCGTAGTGGTCATCAGCGGTAATATTCGCTGAGAACAGCTTGGCCTGACCGGTTTCGTCTTGCGCACGCCTCATCGCATCACGAACCAGCGGGATTACTTTTTTCATCGGACAGAAAGTCTGGTTGCCTTGTGGCTCATCATTCTTGATGAAGTCGCCGCCCAACCAGAACTGGTAAGCCGCATTGGCGAACGGTTCAGGGCGCAGGCCCAACTTTGGCTTGATGATGGTGCCGGCAATATAGCCGCCGTTCTCTATCGGACGACCAAGAATACGCCACATATCGCTAATGTCACGCGACGGGCCGTCGAATAGCTGGATGGCGCGCTCAGGCACATAAAAGTCGTGAATCTTGGCATGCTCGATATCGCCCATGCCTTGGTTATTACCAATAATAAGGGTTAAAACGGACACGATCATCATGCGGCCATCAGTCACGTTGCGGTCGAACAATTCCAGCGGATACGCGATGCGCATATCTTCGGTGGCTTCGTCAATGTGATAAACCAGCGCGTCCACGCCTTTGGTGAAGTCGTCGGTGGTGCTCACTTCCACGTTGGTGCCGGTGGAGGATTCGGCGGCGAAGTGCGCAGCCGCTTCCAGATAGCCATGACCCGCCTTGGGCTTCATTTTGTAGGCTACCAAGAGATGCTTGCCACCCTTGATCAGGTCGGCTTCCTTGAGTTCAAGGTTGGAATAACGACTGGATTGATCCATTTTTAATTCTCCCGTTGATTAATAATTAAAATTTGATGGCCGTAACTATAAGGCTGTACAACTATAAATAACAGTCAGATTTTTTTATTGTATCCATAAGCAATGCTTATGGATTGAGGTAGAATGCCAACGGGCATGGCAAATGTGCCAACCATAATTATCGAGACTCGCTATGCCCGTTTCCCCCTCTCCCACCGGTGGTGGAGAGGAATAAAGTCTCGCTACGCGAGTTTCACGTTAAATATGTTCCATGTTACCTTGAGGCAATTGCACGTCTTCGAGTCCGTCGCGCGGCACTTGAGCCATTCACGTGCGGCAAAAGAGTTATATCTGTCTCAACCCGCCATCTCCATGCAGATCAAGCAACTGGAACAGGGTGTCGGACTGCCATTGTTCGAACAGCTCGGAAAGAAAATCCACCTGACCGATGGCGGACGTGAGTTGTTACATTACAGCCGCACCATTTCGCAACAATTACAGGAAATGGAAGCGGTGTTCGCGGAAATGAAAGGTCTGGAACATGGACGCCTGAACATTTCGGTAGTTAGCACAGCCAATTATTTCATGCCGCTGTTGCTGGCAAAATTCTGCCAGCAACATCCAAAAATACAAATCAGCCTGCACGTCGCCAATAGCGATGCTGTGCTCAAGCAGCTTGCCGAAAACAGCACCGATCTCGCCATTATGGGACAGCCTCAAGAGGGAACCGAGATGTTGGCACAGTCGTTCATGAAAAATCCGCTGGTAGTTATCGCACCACCCAACCATCCGCTATGCAAGCTGAAACGCGTCAAACTCCAACAGCTTGAGAAGGAAAGTTTTCTGGTGCGCGAACCAGGCTCGGGGACGCGCGGAGTAATGGAACGTTTCTTTGTCGAACACGGTATTCAGTTTCGTGCCGGGATGGAAATGGGTACCAACGAAGCCATCAAGCAAGCGATACAGGCAGGCATGGGACTGGGCATCCTGTCGCTGCACAGCGCCGAACTAGAATTGGAAACGGGACGCTTGGCAGTACTCAACGTGGAACATTTTCCTGTAGTGCGCCACTGGTACATCGTCCACCGTCAGAGTAAACGTCTGTCTACCGCAGCCCAAGCATTCAAATTATTTTTGCTGACCGAAGCGGAACGGCTGGCTGCACCATCTACGAATGCAAAACAAAAAGACTAAACCCGCCGTCATGTGAAAACGGCCTTCGAGGTACGATAAGACTATCGCACCCCGAAGGCCGCTTACACCAAATATTTTCGAGTTACTTGACGATGGCGTTCAGTTCGCCCTTGCTATAGCGTATTGCCATGGCATCCAGCGAGATCGCTTTGACTTTCGCAGCTTGCCCGGCACAGCCGAAGGCTTCGTAACGCGCCTTGCAGATTTCCTTCATCGCCTTGGTAGATGCCGCCAGGAACTTGCGCGGGTCGAAGTCCTTGGGATTTTGAGCCAGGTAACGACGCACTGCTCCGCTCGATGCCATGCGCAGATCGGTGTCAATATTGATCTTGCGCACGCCGTGTTTGATGCCTTCGACGATCTCTTCCACCGGCACGCCGTAAGTCTGGCCCATGTCTCCACCAAATTCATTGATGATCTTCAGCCATTCTTGCGGCACGGAAGAAGAACCGTGCATAACCAAATGCGTGTTCGGGATACGCGCATGTATCTCTTTTATGCGACCGATGGCAAGAGTGTCACCAGTGGGCGGGCGGGTGAATTTGTATGCACCATGCGAAGTGCCAATGGCAATAGCCAGTGCATCCACGCCGGTTTGACGCACGAACTGCGCAGCTTCTTCCGGGTCGGTCAGCAGTTGGTCGTGGGTCAGCACGCCTTCCGCGCCGTGACCGTCTTCCTTTTCACCCATGCCGCTTTCCAGCGAGCCCAAGCACCCCAGTTCACCTTCCACTGAAACCCCTACCGCGTGTGACATTTCCACCACGCGACGAGTAACCTCCACGTTGTATTCGAAAGAGGAGGGAGTCTTTGCATCTTCTTTAAGCGAACCGTCCATCATCACGCTGGAGAAACCGCTACGAATCGCGTTGATGCACACTGCCGGGGATGCCCCGTGATCTTGGTGCATGACAACCGGGATATGCGGATAGGCTTCCACTGCCGCCGAGATCAGGTGACGCAAAAACGCTTCACCGGCATATTTACGCGCACCGGCAGAGCCTTGCATGATTACCGGGCTGTTGGTTTCGTCCGCCGCTTCCATGATCGCCTTGACCTGTTCCAGATTGTTGACGTTGAACGCAGGCAGGCCATAGCCATTTTCTGCCGCATGATCCAGCAATTGACGCAATGATACGAGAGCCATTTTACTTCTCCTTAACTAATAAAAATATTCAATGCAAAGTTGGAAGTCATAAAACACAATTTTAAGATTGCTTTTTAACTTTCATTGTCCCGATTAACAACTGACTATTCGGCCTTAACCCATTAAATCTTGTGGTCGCCCACGCGCACGATTTTCAGCGTATTTGTATGGCCGCTTTTACCGATGGCTTCGCCTACGGTCAACACCATCAAATCACCATCTTTCACCAAGCCCAATTGCACTAATTCCTCTTCTGCTTCCAGCAAGGTAGCCGATGGATCCTTAGAGCTTGGTTTGAATGCTATCGGATGCACACCGCTGAATAGAGTAACTTTTGTCAGTGTCGCCTTGGTCGGCGTCAGCGCAAAAATTGGAACATCCGCATTCATGCGCGACATCCACAATGCAGTTGAGCCGGACTGGGTCAACGCCACAATCGCCTTTACTTTAAAGTGGGACGCCGCATACAACGCAGACATGGCGATGGATTGGTCAACCCGTTTGAATTCAGTCTGCAACAGGCGGTGGTCCATGGCGTTTTCTTCCAGTTCCTTTTCGGCCTGGAGGCAAATACGCGCCATGGACTGTATGGTCTCTACAGGGTAATCGCCGACAGCGGTTTCTGCCGACAACATCACCGCATCGGTGCCATCCAGCACCGCATTCGCCACATCCGATACTTCCGCACGGGTAGGAATCGGATTAGTAATCATGGATTCCATCATTTGCGTAGCGGTGATGACCAGTTTGTTTCTGGAGCGCGCCATTTTAATCATGCGTTTTTGCAACCCCGGCACTGCGGCATCGCCCACTTCAACGGATAAATCGCCGCGTGCCACCATGATGGCATCCGATGCATCAATCACCTCAGCCAACACAGCAATGGCTTCGGCACGCTCAATTTTGGCCATCAGCAGACTCTTGCCACCCGCCTCGTGCATCAACTCGCGCGCCAGCTTCATATCGTCTGCCGAACGCGGGAAAGATACCGCCAGAAAATCGGCCTTGATCAACGCCGCCGTCTTAATGTCTTCCTTGTCTTTTTCGGTCAAGGCTGGCGCGGTCAAACCACCCCCTTTTCGGTTGATACCTTTGTTGTTAGACAACACGCCACCACGCACAACCTTGCAAATGATCTCTTGACCTTTTACCTCAACCACATCGAATTCCAGCATGCCGTCGTTCAGCAACAGCACTGATCCACTACTGACATCGTTGGGAAGCTCCTTGTAATCCAACCCAACGCGCTCTTGATTACCGAGTGCATCCCATGCTGCGTCGAGAATGAAAGTGTCGCCCTTGTTCAGGGTGATCTTACCATTCTCGAATTTGCCCACGCGAATCTTGGGGCCTTGCAGGTCGGCCAGAATGCCCACGGTGCGGCCGCAAGCGGTAGCGGCGGCGCGCACCTTGTCGGCACGTGCCATGTGATCTTCTGCCGTGCCGTGCGAGAAGTTCATCCGCACCACATCCACACCGGCGCGGATCATGTCCTCCAATACTTTTGGGTCGTTGGAGGCAGGCCCCAAGGTTGCAACAATTTTTGTTCTACGCAGCATAATTTTATGTATTCGTTTATTGTTATTTTACGGCACGTTGTTCCAAAATCTCGACGGCGGGTAACGTCTTGCCTTCGAGAAACTCCAGAAACGCACCCCCAGCAGTAGAAATGTAAGAGACCTTGTCATAGATGTCATACTTCTGAATGGCGGCAATGGTATCGCCGCCGCCAGCCAATGTGAACGCCTTGGTATTAGCGATCGCCATGGCGATAGTCTTGGTGCCCGCACCGAATTGGTCAAACTCAAATACTCCGACGGGGCCGTTCCAAACCACCGTACCTGCCTTCATAATGATATCGGCGAGTTCCTGAGCGGACTTTGGGCCGATGTCGAAAATCATGTCATCGTCGGCTACATCATCGGCGCTCTTCTGCACCGCAGGTTCGTTCGCATCAAACTTCTTGCCCACGACTACGTCTACCGCGATAGGAATAGTCGCGCCGCGTGCGGACATTTTTTTCATTAGTGCTTGAGCCGTCGGCACCAGATCATCTTCGCACAGCGACTTACCGACATTCTTGCCCGCCGCCTTCAGGAAAGTATTGGCAATGCCGCCGCCGACCACCAATTGTTCACACTTATCTGACAGCGATTCCAGCACCGTCAGTTTGGTGGAAACCTTGGAGCCGCCGACAATAGCCACCATCGGACGCGCGGGGCTGCGCAAGGCCTTGGTCAGCGCTTCCAATTCTGCGGTAAGCAAAATACCCGCTGCGGCTACCGGCGCATACTTCGCCACTCCATAAGTTGATGCTTCAGCACGGTGCGCGGTGCCAAATGCGTCCATCACGAACACATCGCACAACGCGGCGTACTTTTTTGCGGTTTCATCCAGGTTCTTCTTCTCGCCCTTGTTGAAGCGGCAGTTCTCCAGCAACACTAATTCGCCCGCAGCGACCTCGAAGCCTCCATCGACCCAATTCTTGATCAAGCGCACTGGCTTGCCCAGCTTGGCGGCAATGACATCTGCTACCGGCTTGAGCGAGTTTTCTTCGGAATACACGCCTTCCTCCGGACGCCCTAAATGGGAAGTCACCATCACCCGTGCACCGGCTTTCAACGCGAAATTGATAGTCGCCATTGAAGCAGTAATACGAGCATCGGAAGTGACCTTGCCGTTTTTTACAGGAACATTAAGATCTGAGCGGATCAGGACTCGCTTGCCCTTGAGATCCAGATCAGTCATTTTAATAACAGACATCATTTCTCTCCTGAAAATAAAGTGTAAGGAATGGGCGAGCCCATGCCTTACAATTCATATTGGGGCTGATGTGTATTGCGCCTTCGCGCGCGACGCATAATGCTACACACCAGCCACTGGCTGTATTACTTAGCGATGTGAGTCACCAAGCGCATCAAGTTGCAGGTATAACCGTATTCGTTGTCGTACCAAGCCACAACCTTGACGAAGGTGGGATCCAGAGCGATGCCTGCATCGGCATCGAACACGGAAGGACAAGTCTCACCACGAAAATCGGTGGCAACCACCTTTTCCTCGGTGTAACCAAGCACGCCCTTCAGCGATCCTTCAGAAGCAGCCTTCATCGCCTTGCAGATATCCTCGTAAGAAGCTTCTTTGTTCAGCTCAACCGTCAAATCGACTACAGACACGTCTGAAGTGGGCACACGGAAAGCCATGCCGGTAAGTTTTTTGTTCAACTCAGGGATAACCTTGCCCACAGCCTTGGCAGCACCGGTGGAAGACGGGATGATGTTTTCCAGAATGCCACGACCACCGCGCCAATCCTTGTGGGATGGACCGTCCACAGTCTTTTGTGTCGCGGTAGCGGCATGCACTGTGGTCATCAGGCCGCGCTTGATGCCGAAAGAGTCGTTCAATACTTTGGCGACTGGCGCCAGCGCATTGGTGGTACAGGACGCCGCAGAGACAATGCTTTCGCCGGCGTATTTGGTGTGGTTCACTCCGTACACAAACATGGGAGTGTCATCCTTGCTGGGTGCGGATTGGACTACTTTCTTGGCACCTGCAGCGATGTGCTTCTCGCAGGTTTCCTTGGTCAAAAACAGACCGGTACATTCGATCACGATGTCTGCACCCACTTCGTTCCATTTCAATTCAGCAGGATCTTTGACGGCGGACAGGCGTATCTTCTTGCCATTGACGACGAGAGTATGCCCATCAACCGCTACGTCACCCTTGAAACGGCCATGCACGGAGTCGTACTTGAGCATGTAAGCCAAATACTCGGGATCAAGCAGATCGTTGATGGCAACCACCTCTATTTCAGGAAAGTTCTTTACGGCAGCGCGTAATACCATACGCCCAATTCGACCAAAACCGTTGATACCCACTTTAATTGCCATGACTTCCTCCTTGGATGTTGAGCTAGTAATTATTGTAGCCAGAACGCAAGACACTTTGCGCCCCAGCGATGAAGCTGTATTTCACGATCCATTACTGTGTTGAGACGACATTCTAATTGCGCTACCACGTCGGCCCTCGGCAAACGCTAGCCTGAATTAAAATGTAGTCGCCAACAAGTTACGCGCCAATCACTTTCTTCGTGGTGGAGACTACGTTGTCAACAGTAAAGCCGAAGTGCTTGAACAGCTCACCCGCCGGGGCAGATTCGCCGAAGCAATCCATACCCACCACCGCACCCTCCAACCCGACATATTTGTGCCACAAACCGGTTACCCCTGCCTCTACCGCCACACGCTTGACACCCTTAGTCAATACGCTGTCTTTGTAAGCCTGATCTTGGCGGTCAAACACGTTGGTCGAAGGCATGGATACTACGCGTACATTAATACCTTCGGCGGCCAGCACGGCTTGTGCCTTTACCGCCAGATCAACTTCCGAACCCGTGGCAATAATAATGCCTTGCAGCTTACCGCTCGCAGCCTCAGACAGCACATAGCCGCCCTTGCGGATGTTGGCGATCTGCACCGCATCGCGCTTCTGGAAGTTCAAGTTCTGACGGCTGAAAATCAATGAAGTCGGGCCGGTGTCACGCTCAACTGCTGCGACCCAGGATACAATGGATTCAACGGTGTCGCATGGGCGCCATACATCCATGTTTGGAATGAAGCGCAGGGTGGTAGTTTGTTCTACCGGTTGGTGGGTAGGACCGTCCTCGCCCAAGCCAATGGAGTCGTGGGTGAACACATAAATCACACGCTGCTTCATCAGTGCCGACATGCGCAAGGCATTACGCATGTATTCCGAGAACATCAAAAAGGTGCCCCCGAACGGCAGCAAGCCGCCATGCAGTGCCATACCATTCATGATGTGGGCCATGCCAAACTCGCGCACGCCGTAGCTGATGTAGTTGCCAAGCTTTTTACCGTGCACATGGTGTGCGCCAGTCCAGTTGGTCAGGTTTGAGCCCGTCAAATCGGCGGAGCCACCGAGGAATTCCGGCAGCACTGGAACCAGCGCGTTGATGGCATTTTGCGAAGCCTTGCGCGTAGCGATGGTTTCGCCTTTTTCGTTGATCTGTGCAATTGCCTTTGCAGCATGCTCTGCCCAATTGGCAGGCAGATCACCCTTCGTGCGACGTTCGAATTCGGCTGCCTCTGCCGGAAAGGCTGCGCGATATTCTGCAAATTTGTTATTCCACAGCTTTTCCAAGCCTTCACCGCTAGTGCGAGCATCCCATGCTGCATAGACATGCGCGGGGATTTCAAACGGAGGGTAATTCCAGCCGATATGCGCACGGGTTGCCGCCACTTCGGCATCACCCAGAGCTGCGCCATGGACGTCGTGCGTACCTTCCTTGTTCGGCGAGCCGCAGCCGATGATAGTCTTGCAGCAGATCAGGGTAGGCTTGTCGGTCACCGCTTTGGCCGCGTTAATCGCTGCGTTCAGCGCTTCGGGATCATGCCCTTCAACATCGGCAATCACATGCCAGCCGTAAGCCTCAAAACGCTTGGGGGTGTTGTCGGTGAACCAGCCGCCCACATGGCCGTCGATGGAGATATCGTTATCGTCCCAGAATGCAATCAGCTTGCCCAGACCCCAAGTTCCAGCCAAAGCACACGCTTCGTGCGAAATACCTTCCATCATGCATCCATCGCCCATGAACACGTAGGTGTGGTGATTAACAATTTCATGGCCGGGACGATTAAATTCATTGGCCAGCAATTTTTCCGCCATGGCAAACCCTACGGCATTGGTAATGCCTTGGCCAAGCGGACCCGTCGTGGTTTCCACACCGGCTGTATAACCGTATTCAGGGTGTCCGGGTGTCTTGGAGTGCATCTGGCGGAAACGCTTGATCTCTTCCATAGGAAGATCATAGCCAGACAGGTGCAGTAAGGCATAAACCAACATTGAACCATGTCCGTTGGATTGCACAAAACGATCACGGTCAGCCCATTTAGGATTGGACGGATTGTGGCGCAGGTGATGGTTCCACAGCACCTCGGCGATTTCCGCCATACCCATCGGTGCGCCGGGATGCCCGGAGTTGGCCTTTTGCACGGCATCCATCGCCAAGGCGCGGATTGCACCAGTAGTGTCGTTAAACTTTGGGGGTCTTACATTACGCGTCGTAGCCATCTCTCTCAGGTCTCCTGGACATCTCTGGAACGGGTTGAATTGTTAAAGTTCTCAAAGGGGACAGCAATTATGCCGTACCGCCCCGTTTTGGGCAACAGGCCGGAAGATGTCGAGTATTTAATTCAACAATTTGGCCTTCGCTTATCTAGCTGAATTATTGCCTCTGTACGATTTGCCCGGATGCGCACAGAGTGTGACTGCCTCCGGCGTGGTTGCACTGCCACAGGGCATACTAATGCCGAGGATAAGGAGGTTAATCGTCTTCCAAGGATTTTTTGGCAAACTTGATATTGAGTTGTTTCAACTTGCGGTATAGGTGGGTGCGCTCCAAACCAACGTTCTGCGCTACACGAACTATGTTGCCACTCTCTTTTTTCATATGGTAGTCGAAATACAGGGTATCGAAATGATCGCGTGCCTCGCGTAGAGGCAGATCAAAAGACAGCGAGAATTGTGGGGTGGCAGTAGCCGCTTCACCATGGCCCGTTGGACGGATTTTCGGTGCGCCCTGCCGGATCGCCTTGGCGACAGTATCGAGCAGCTTCTGCAAGGCAACGGGCTTTTCCAGGAAATCCACCGCGCCGATGCGCGTTGCCTCCACCGCAGTTTCTATAGTGCCGTGGCCGGACATCATGATGACCGGCATGGTTAGCAAACCCTCTGCCACCCACTCCTTGAGCAGCGCGACGCCATCGGTATCCGGCATCCAGATATCCAGTAGCACGAGGTCGGGTGCCTGTCGGTTGCGGAACTCGCGCGCCTGCTCGGCGTTCTCAGCCACGGATACGTGATAGCCTTCATCGAACAAAATTTCCGAAAGCAACTCGCGTATTCCAACTTCATCATCCACCACTAAAACTTCTTTGGCTGCCATTACGCGACCTCCATCAATAAAGGCAACACGACACTCACGCGCGTACCCCCTGCCACCAAGTTTTCGATGGCGATGTTGCCGCCATGCTCTTCCACGATTTTCTTCACGATCGCCAGTCCCAACCCAGTACCCTTGGACTTGGTTGTGACATAAGGTTCAAAAGCGCGCGCCAACAGGTGCTCCGGAAAACCGTTTCCATTATCCTGTACGCACAGCTTTAGCGATCCGCTCTCATCCGCCGTACTCAGAATAATTTTCGGAATAGCCACGTCCTGCAATTCATCCTGTGCGTTTTGCAGCAGGTTGTGAATCACCTGACGCAAGCGTGTCGCATCGCCCTTCACCCAGGCATGGGCCGCGTCCAGGTGCAGCGTGATCGGGCTATTGTTCGCCTCATACAAGCCGAGTACCTCGCGCAACAACTGGTGCAGATCCAACGCCGCCAGCTTGGGCGCGGGCGCGCGCGCATAATCGGAAAATTCCATCACCATGTTTTTCATCGCCGCCACCTGGCTGACGATGGTCTGTGTAGCGCGCTGCAACAACTGCGCATCGCCCTCGTCCAACTTCGGACTCAATTTGTGCTGCAAACGCTCCGCAGAAAGCTGGATGGGCATCAGTGGGTTCTTTATTTCGTGCGCCAGGCGGCGCGCCACCTCACCCCATGCGGCCTGACGTTCCGCTTGCAGCAGATGGGTGATGTCGTCGAACACTACCACATAACCGTTTTCCACCGCCGTCTCCAGTCGCGTGCCGCGCATCAGCAGCATCTGATTGCCGTTCTTGCTGAGTCGTTCGATCTGGCGCTGCCATTCGCTGCTCGGCGCTTCGTCGAACGCCTGCATCACCGCTTCGCAGAAAGGACGCAGCAAAGGATGACGGACGGCAATTTCCGGCAAGGGCAGGCCCTGCATGTCCGGCAGTGGTGCACCCAGTATCTGCACCGCGCTGCCGTTGACAGTGCGCAATCGGAACTGCTCGTCTACCACCAGCACCCCGGAAGACAGGTGCGCCAGCACGCTTTCCAGATACGCCTTGGCGTTCTTCACCTGGAGCTGCTGGCGCTCGCTCATGGCCTTCGCGTCGGCCAGTTGCGAGGTCATCTGGTTGAACAAGCCGGTCAACGCACCCAATTCATCGCTGCTCTGCACCGGGTGCTGGTGCGTGAAGTCGCCCTGCGCCACCGCGCGCGTACCTTCGGCCAGCGCGGCAAGCGGCTCGCTAAGCCGGTTACTAATGAAAAAAGCCGCCGACACCGCGCTCAGTAGCACGATCAGCAGCGATAGCGTGAGTGTGATGCCATACAAACGTTTCAATCCGACGCGAGACAGCGATAGCTGCTTGTAGTCGCGGTACACCTCCTGCACCGTTTCCGCATCACCGGCAAGCTGTTTCGGTACCGGCTGGGTAAATTGCAGAATGCGCGTTTCCTGCGACAAGTGGCCCGGCTTGACCGGCACCAGCACGCGCAACATCAGGCTGTTGTCGGGCAGGGTATCTATCATGCTGTACACGCCCTGTTTGCGCGCCTCGCGCAGCATCGCAGCATCCGGCATGTCGGGTGACGGCTTGTGGCTACTGCTGGCAAAGGCCAGCAGCTTGCCGTTGTTGCCGAACAGCGCCGCCTCTTGCGCCGTGCCCTCGTCTATCAAGCGAGCCAACGTTCTGGCGTGCCGCTCCGGCGCCTGTTCCGCCAGCAGCAGGGCGATGAACTGCCCCTTCTTACTCAATTCCTGGAGTCCGTTATCCAGCGCGCTGCGTCCTAAATTCAGCCCCCCTTCCAGCGCCTTTTCCACACGCACGTCGAACCACGATTCGATGCTCTTGCTCAGGAATTGCACCGACACGGCGTATACCAGCAAACCCGGCAAAATCGCGATTAAGGTAAAAAACAACGCCAGGCGCAAAGTGAGTTTCGCACCGAACACTTGCGCCTTGATTTTGCCGCGCAACTGCCAGAGCTGGTAGCCCACCAGCAGAGTGAGGCACAATGCCAACGCCCCGGCCAGCGCCAGCAGACCATAATAATTGCGCGAGAACAAGTCGGTGTTGGCGCTGGCGCTGGCCAACAAGTAAAGCAGCAGACCGCCAATCAGGGTACTGACAATAGCCAGGTATTTCACGGCCTATTCGTCCTTGTTACGTACAACCACATCGGGGCGCACGAACCAGCGGCACCAGTCGGAATCAAGGTTCCAGTCGTCGCTGGTCAGCGCATCGACCTGTAGCGGTTTGGGTAATTGCGTCACATCCAGGCGCAAGCGCACTGCCGCGACATAGTTGTTATTTTTCTTGAACAGCTTTTCCGAAATATAGCCGCCGCCCTTAAACAGCTCTGCCGGGATGGGCGCGGCGGATGGGTGCCCGATGATGCGCAACGCATCATCGAGGCTAGCGAAATTCTGGAACAGTGCGCCGCGTGTAATGCGGTACTGGCGCGTCAGGGTATTGTAGGACAGCCTGGCAGTCTGTTCGCTGTGCGTCACCACCTCGTCCAACCAGTACCAACGCGGGTGGGTCAGTGTAAATTCACTGATGAAATATAGTGGCACCCCTTGCTCCAGCGCCTGTTCGACCACGAAATTGAAGTGGAGATCGAAGCTGGCAGAAAGCTGATAGCTGTCATCGGAAAAATGCGCCTCAGCCTTACGCAGCTCTATGCCGTCGGCGAAGGCGGTGGAAATGCCCAGCCCCAGCAGCGCAAGCGCCAGCAGGATAGCCCGCAAAACCACCCGCAATGGCTTATGCAGGTTTGTGCAGCAATGCATAAAAGAAACCGTCATGCTGATCATCGGGCAGAAGTTGGCCTTCATTTAAATTGGGCGCGGGCAGCGATAATTGCCGAGCATCATCGTGTTTGCGCAAAAATTCAGCGATGACCTGCTGGTTCTCCCGCGCAAAAACGGAACAGGTTGCATAGAGCAATTTACCATCTCTTGCCAGCAGCCGCCACAATGCATCCAGAATTTGCAGTTGTTGTTGCGCGAATCCGTCTATGTCCTGCGGACGGCGCAGCCACTTTATGTCAGGATGGCGGCGCACCACGCCAGAGGCGGAGCAGGGTACATCAGCGAGGATACGCTGGAACATCTGTCCATCCCACCAATCTTGCGGCTGTGCCGCATCTCCGGCCTGCAAGCTTGCGGACAATTGCAGGCGTTGCAGATTTTCGTGCACCCGTTGCAGACGTTGCTCATCTTTATCTAGCGCGAGCAGGTCAAGTTGCGCCAGTTCCAACAGATGGGTGCTCTTGCCACCGGGTGCGGCGCAGGCATCCAGTACCCGCATCCCGGCACTCATATCAAGCAGCCGTGCCGCGTATTGGGCACCTGCATCCTGCACCGAAACCAGACCGTCGGAAAAGCCCGGCAATTTATCCACCGCCATGGGCAGTTCCAACAGCACGGCATCCGGGGCGATCAGCTTGGCCACGATGCCTTGCGCCGCCAGAAGTTCCAAATAAGCGGTGGGAGTGGTGCGACGGCAGTTCACGCGCAACGTCATCGGTGGATGTTGATTGCCCGCCAGCAGGATGGCTTCGGCACGTTCGCCATATTGTGTCTTGAGCCTGTCTATCCACCATTGCGGATAAGAGTAACGACCTTCTTCACTGTCAGCGGCGGCAGCCAGTAGCGCGTCCCGCTTGCGCAGAAAATTACGTAACACCGCATTGGCCAATCCGCCTGCCGCGCCATTGCGTTTGCGCACAGCGCTCACGGCGTAGTCCACCACTGCATAGGGAGCCGCTTTAGTGTATTGCAACTGGTACAGCGCAACCAGCAGCAAGCAGCGCAACTGTTCATCCTGCACCGGCTTGTGCAGCAACTGTTCCAGCACTCCCACCAGTTGGCCGTAAAAACGCAAGGTGCCATAGCTCAAGTCTTGTAATGCACCGCGCTGTTGCGGCGTCAATTCAGGCGCGGCTTGCAAGGCCACGCTCAATACCTGGTTCAGGTTGCGTCCGCCCAATACCTGACAAACCACTTGGGCCGCTGCTTGTTGTGTGGTGTGCATGTCAGATAGGGGAGGTGAACTGGTCGCCGAGGTGCGCAGCAAATCCCTGCACAAACTGCACCGCAGGCAGCGCCTTGGCACCCGGACGCTGCAAAACTTCCAGACACAGCGCGCCTTGGCCACACGCCACAACGATGCCATCTTTGTCCACAGACAATACCGTACCGGGCTTGCCGCCCAAATCGCCACGCGTGCTGGCCCGCCATATCTTGATGGGTGTCGCGTTGAAGGTAGTGCTTGCAACTGGAAAGGGGTTGTATGCGCGCACTGCATTTGCAATGTGCACGGCATTGGCCGTCCAGTCGATCTGCGCTTCGGCCTTGCTCAGCTTGGCGGCATAGGTCGCCAGCGCATTGTCTTGCGGCACGCGCATCAATTGATTTTGCTCCAACAAACGTAATGCCTCGACGATGGCCTCCGCACCCAAGGCTGCTAATTTGTCGTGCAGCGTTTGCGCGTTGTCGTGCGCGGTAATCAAACAGAATTTTTTCAGCAGTATATCTCCGGTGTCCAGCCCCGCGTCCATCTGCATGATGGTGATACCGGTTTCAGTATCGCCCGCCAGAATCGCACGCTGGATAGGCGCCGCACCGCGCCAGCGCGGCAGCAACGAAGCATGGATGTTCAGGCAGCCGTGGTGCGGCAGTTGCAATACCGCCTGCGGCAGAATCAAGCCATAAGCTGCGACCACCATCACGTCTGCGGCATAAGCGGCGAGTTCGCGCTGAGCGTCATCATCCTTCAGCGAGCGCGGTTGCAGCACGGGCAGGCCATGCTGCAAGGCCAACTGCTTGACCGGACTGGGAGTGAGTTGCATACCGCGCCCGGCAGGACGATCCGGCTGGGTCAATACTGCAACCACGTTGAACTGTTGCGCCAGCAATGTTTCCAGAGCGGCGGCGGCAAACTGCGGGGTACCGGCAAAAATGATTTTCAATCTGGGGGAAATATTAGCCACGGATTAACACCGATAAACACGGATAGTGTCCCGAGCAAAATCTTGTCGAGTTGAAATCCCATCTGCAAGACTCTGGAGCACCCATTGATAATCCGTGGCTAAATATCATTAACTTTCAAGAAATGTGAATTACATTATCTCGCGGCGATGCTTCTGGAGCTTGGCGCGAATCCGGGATTGTTTGAGTTGCGAAAGGTATTCGACAAACACCTTGCCTTTGAGGTGATCCATTTCGTGTTGCACACATGTCGCCAGCAAGCCTTCCACTTCTAGCGTAAACGCCGCGCCCTGTGCGTTCAGCGCGCGCACGGTGATCTGTTCGGCGCGACACACCTCTTCATATATGCCGGGAACCGACAAACAGCCTTCCTCGCGTTCTACCTCCCCACTGCTGACGAGGATTTCCGGATTGATGAGCACCAGCAGATTGTCGTGGGTTTCAGAAATATCTATCACGATGATCTGTTCGCGCATGTCCACCTGAGTTGCCGCCAGCCCGATTCCCGGCGCTGCATACATGGTTTCAGCCATGTCACTGATGAGCTTGCGGGTAGCGGCAGTCACCGCCCGCACCGGCTTGGCAATGGCGTGCAGCCGCTTGTCCGGGTATTGCAATATTTTAAGAATCGCCATAAATGCTTGCTAATTTAAAAGACTAGATGCAGAATTTAAGCTGACGCGTGAGCATTGTGCCGCGCTTTCTTCTACTTTGCTGGGGTTTCCATGCATAAGATTATTATATCGCTGATTTGCTGTTTGTTGCCCGCCTTCGCCCTCGCCGATACGTCAGAAATCCGCGACAACGCCCCGGATCGCCACATCGTGGTGAAAGGCGATACGCTGTGGGACATCTCCGCTACGTTTTTCAAAGACCCGTGGAAATGGCCGCAAATATGGGGCATGAATAAGGACACTATCAAGGATCCGCACTGGATTTACCCTGGCGATGTGATCGTGCTGGATCGCGCCACCGGCACGCTGCATGTTGGTGAAGGAGATACAACGGACACGTCCGGTACGGTTGCAATCAAACTGTCTCCCAAAGTGCGCGGGGAGGGTAGTGAACATGGCGCCATCCCCAGCATTCCATTAGCCGACATCGCCCCCTTCCTCAGCCAGCCACTGATTATCGATAAAGACAGTCTGCTCGGTGCGCCTACCTTGGTAGGTTCCTATGAGCAACACGTCATTTTTGGAAACGACGATATTGCTTATGTAAAGGGTGTGACAGAGGATAAAGGCACACATTGGCAAATTTATCGCCCCGGTAAAACGTTGCTGGATCCGGACAGCAATGAAATACTGGGATATGAAGCCATTTACCTGGGTGAGGCAGATGTCGAAAAATTTGCCGATATCAGCACCCTCAGGATCACCCGAGCGATTCAGGAAATCAACAAGGGTGATCGCCTCGTCCAGACCCCCGGAATAGTTACGAATAATTATGTACCCCACGCACCGGAAAAACAAATTTCCGCGCGCGTAATTTCAATTAACGGTGGTGTTGCGTGGGCCGGAAAAGACACCGTAATTATTCTCAACAAGGGGCTCCGCGATGGAGTGGAAGATGGTCATGTATTGGCTCTGTACCGCAAGGGCGAGACCATGATGGAAAAAGGCAAGGGGTTCTTTGCGAAAGATGTGCATACCGATTTACCGGATACGCGTTACGGCCTGGTGTTCGTGTTTCGCACTTTCGAAAAAGTATCTTATGCCTTGGTGATGCAAACATCCCTACCCGTGGAATTGCTGGACAGAGCACAGACCCCTTGATACCGATGGCTATGGACGCGGAACTTGCGTCATGGCTTGCCTTGAACCAGATATCCGGTTTGGGCAATGAGGGTCTGCGCCGTTTGCTGCAAGCCTTCGGCTCTCCCGCACACATCTTCGCTACCCCGGCTCATGTCCTGCGCCAAGTCGTCAAACCCGCCGTGGCGGACGCCATCGCGCAAGGTGTGGACGAAGCCGCACTGGCACCCATTGGGGCGTGGTTGGAAGACCCAAACAACTGCGTCGTCACGCTGGCAGACCCCGACTATCCGCAGGCTCTGCTTAACATTTCTGATCCACCGCTGCTGTTGTATGTGAAAGGCCGCCGTGAATTGCTCAACCGCCCGGCGCTCGCTATTGTCGGCAGCCGCAACGCTTCTGCGCAGGGACTGAAAAATGCAGAGGCGTTTGCGCAGGCGGCGAGCACCGCCGGGCTATGCATCATCAGCGGTATGGCGCATGGCATTGACGCCGCCGCGCATCGCGGCGGGCTGCATAGTACCGGTTCAAGCATCGCCGTGATCGGCACCGGGCTGGACAAGGTTTACCCTGCCGCCAACCGCAACCTGGCACACCAATTGGCACAGGATGGCACGCTGATTTCCGAATTCCCGCTTGGCACACCGCCGCTGGCGGCCAATTTTCCGCGCCGCAACCGCATCATCAGCGGCCTCAGCCTGGGTTGCCTAGTGGTTGAGGCTGGACTGCAAAGCGGCTCCTTGATTACCGCGCGTATGGCACTGGAGCAGGGGCGCGAGGTGTTCGCCATTCCCGGTTCCATCCATTCCCCTCAAGCCAAAGGCTGCCATTACCTGATCAAGCAGGGCGCAAAGTTGGTGGAGTGCGCACAGGATATTCTTGAGGAGCTGGGCTGTTTCCCTACTGGCTCAATCCCAGTCGCCACCGTGCCGGAAGATCATCCCTTGTTCGAACATCTGGGTTTCGATCCGGTGGACATGGACAGCTTGTGCCAACGTAGTGGCTTGACGATTGAGGCGCTATCCGCCATCCTGTTACAACTGGAGTTGGAAGGCGGCATCGTCACCATGCCAGGCGGACTATACCAACGCATAAATTAAAATCAGTATTTTCGGGGCCTCATGTTTGATATTTTGATGTTTTTGTTTGAAAGTTATTTTTATGCTGGCAGCTACCCCGATTCCGACAAACTCTCCCTCAAGCTAAGCGCTGCAGGATTTGAGGATGAAGATATCCACCGGGCGCTGGACTGGCTGTCCGGCCTGAAACAACTGACCCAGGCGGACTATCCCGCTGCCATTAACCAAAGCGGGCCGCGCTGTTATGCCGATCTGGAAATCAAGCGTATCAGCTTGGAAGCATTGCGCTTTCTGGCGTTCTGGGAGCACAATAAAATAATTACGCCAGTGGAACGGGAAATGATTCTGGATCGCGCTGTCGCACTTGGCCGCGAAAACCTGCCGTTGGACAAGGTCAAGTTGATTGCGCTGCTGGTGTTGTGGAACCAGCACGAAGAACTTGATCCCATGATAGTCGAAGACCTGCTTACTCCGGCTGATTCCGGCCGCCTACATTAATTTAGGACGATACACTTACCCATGGCGAGCAATTTACTGATCGTTGAATCCCCGGCCAAAGCCGTCACCCTGAAAAAATATCTGGGCAAGGACTTTGAGGTGCTGGCTTCTTATGGCCATGTACGCGATCTAATCCCCAAGACCGGCGCGATCGATACGGAAAATGGCTTTGCCATGCAGTACGAAACCATCGCGCGCAACAGCAAACATGTGGATGCCATCGCCAAGGCCGCCGCCGCCGCAGATAATATCTTTCTGGCGCCCGACCCGGACCGCGAAGGAGAGGCCATCGCCTGGCATATCGCCGAGTTGCTCAAGGGCAAGCGCGGTATGAAGAACAAGAAAATGCAGCGCGTGGTGTTCTATGAAATTACCCAAAGTGCGGTGAAAGAAGCCGTCGCCCATCCGCGCGAAATTTCCATTCCTCTGGTCAATGCGCAGCAGGCGCGGCGCGCGCTGGATTATTTGGTGGGCTTTAATCTTTCGCCGTTGCTGTGGCGCAAAATCCGCCCCGGTCTTTCTGCCGGTCGCGTGCAAAGCCCGGCGTTGCGCCTGATCGTGGAACGCGAACTGGAAATCGAGGCATTCCGCTCGCAGGAATACTGGACGGTGCATCTCAACAGCCAGAAAAACAGCGTGCCGTTCGCCGCTAAGCTGTTCCAGTATCAGGGTAAAAAACTGGAACAACTGAGCATAGCCAGCGAAACAGAATACCGCAAGATTTTCGACAACCTCAACGCCGCCAAACTTCCACCAAAAGTGGTGCGCGTAGAAAAAAGAGCCAAGCAGCGCTATGCCGCTGCGCCCTTCACTACGTCAACGTTGCAACAGGAAGCCGTGCGCAAACTCGGCATGACCTCAGAGCGCACCATGCGCATCGCGCAGCAGCTATATGAAGGCGTGGACATCGGCGGGCAGACCGTGGGCTTGATTTCCTATATGCGTACCGACTCCGTCTCGCTGGCCAAGGAGGCGGTACAGGAAATTCGCGGCTACATCACGGAAAATTTTGCGGCGGACTATTTGCCCCATACGATCCCGACCTATAAGAGCAAGGCCAAGAATGCTCAAGAGGCCCACGAAGCGGTGCGCCCCACCTCCATCACACGCACCCCGGACAGCGTACGCGCTCATCTCACCATAGATCAGGCGCGGCTGTATGAAATGATCTGGAAGCGCACCCTGGCGTGCCAGATGGCACCCGCGCGCTTTGACACCGTCAGTCTCGATATCCGCCTCGGCGGCGACGACACCCTGTTCCGCGCCAGCGGCCAAACGCTGGTGTTTCCCGGCTTCATCGCCGTATATCAGGAAGACACCGACGACAGCGAAGAAGAGGAAAGCAGCAAACTGCCGCCGTTGGCCGAAGGCGAAACCATTCCGCTCGACAAGCTGTTCGGCGAACAACATTTCACCCAGCCGCCGCCGCGTTTTTCCGAAGCCAGTTTGGTAAAGACGCTGGAAGAGCATGGCATCGGCCGCCCATCCACTTATGCCAGCATTATCTCCACATTGCAGGCGCGCGAGTATACGGTGCTGGACAAGAAACGCTTCCAGCCCACCGACGTGGGGCGCGTCGTCAACAAATTCCTCACCGAACATTTTACCCGCTATGTGGATTACGGTTTCACCGCACAGATGGAAGACGAACTGGATGAAATCTCCGAAGGCAAGCGCGACTGGATCCCGGTACTGGATGAGTTCTGGAAAGGCTTCAACAAGCTGATCACCGACAAGAAAGATGTTGATCGCCCCGGCACAGAATTGCTGGACGAACTTTGCCCGAAATGTGGCAAGCCTTTAAACAAAAGGCTCGGCAAGCGCGGTAGCTTTATCGGTTGCACCGGTTATCCCGAATGCGACTACACGCGCAATCTCACCGGTGAAGCCGATGTCGGTGAAGTGCGCAAAGAGTTGGGCAGCGACCCGGTCAGCAAATTGCCGGTACTGTTATTGCGCGGCCCTTACGGCTATTACATCCAGCTCGGCGAAGTGGAAGAAGGCGCGAAGAAAAAACCCAAGCGCATTTCCTGGCCGAAAGAACTGCCGCTGGAAACCGCTGATTTGCCTGCGGCCTTAAAGTTGCTGGAACTGCCCAAAGAACTGGGCGACCATCCCGAGACCGGTAAAAAAGTCATCGTCAACATAGGACGCTTCGGCCCCTACATCGGCCATGACGGAAAATTCAAATCCGTGCCCAAGAGCGACAGCGTCTTCACCATCCAGATGGACCGCGCCGTCGCCCTGCTGGCAGAAGCCAGAACCTCCAACACCGTGTTGCGCGAACTGGGCGTACACCCGGACGACCAAAAACCGGTAGATGTCTGTAGCGGACGCTACGGCCCCTACGTGCGGCACGGCAAGGTCAACGCCACTCTGCCCAAAGACACGACACCGGAAGAAATCACGCTGGAAGAGGGCTTGGCGCTACTGGCCGCACGTGTGGCAAAAGGGCCTGTGGTCAAAAAAGGTGCAGCCAAGAAGAAACCGGCTGCAGAAAAAAAGCCCACAACTAAGAAAACCCCGGCTGTCAAAAAAACTGCGGCCAAGAAGCCCGCTGCCAAGAAGAAAATTCTGGCAAAGAAACCTGCCGCCAAAAAAACCTCGGCCTAACATTTACTTTACTTCAATACGCGAAATCCTACCTTCCCTGCTTTATTTTTGCTAAATTACTCCCTTTGCAGAGTGAGCCTATCCACATGGACAATCCTCGTGTTGCGTTGCTTTTCAAAAAACTGCCGGAAAATTATCCGCGTCGTCTGGAACTGGATCACGCCCACATATTAGACCGATTGATGGAGTTGTGGGGCACAGCTGAATTTGATTCCTACATGCACAGCCTGCTGATAGATACGCGTGGCGGACGGCATGGTTTTTCGCTCGAAGTATTAGCCGAATTGATGTTCATCAGTGAACTTCACAGAAGCTCCAAAAACGAAGGGGCGAGTTTTTCGGAATCGACAGAAATGTGATGTCGATGGAATACCGAACTGGACTGATTTATTTATGCGCGAAATTAGCTTAGTTAGACAGGCTTACCTGTTCGATTCTTGCGTAGTAACGTCTATGATCATGTCCTCCGCTACAAGTCTCTCGCTTTGATTTACAAAGTCGCTTGTACCGATAAATGAATTGCGCGGATCCCCAAGCAAGTGGTCGTATATTTCCTGGTCAGCCCGGTAACACCCACAACAGGCGGCTTCCAGACCGATACGGTCGAGAATCGTGATTTCGCCTCGGCTATAGCTGATTAATTTTTTTCTTTGCAGCGAACCTGCGACATTGGTCACACTGACGCGGCGCACGCCCAGCATATAGGCAAGAATTTTGTGTGTGACATGAAATTTATCTGAATGCACCCGATCCTCCATTAATAGGAGCCAACGGGCGAGGCGTGCATCCACCATGTGGAAGCGTATACATGCGGCAATTTGCGCAAGTTGCGTGGTCATTACGTACAGGTAACGGTTCAACTGCAATTTGAGCGCAGAACTTAGCTGGAGTTCACGGCGAAACGATAAGGCGTCCATACGCCATGCTGCGCCTGCCCCTTGTACTAAAAACTGTAACGAAGAAAAATCTACCCCCAGCATAATGGGAATCCCGATCATGCCTTCATTACCCACCATCCCCACCTCCACACTGGAGTTATCGTCAGCTTCGGCCAATAACGAAATGACGCTGCTGATGGGAAAGTGGACGTACTGAATAGGCTCGCCCGCTTTGCACAAGATATCGGCAAAAACGAGCTCGACACGCTCACAACCATCCAGAAAATGTTGGCGGTCTTCGTGTGGCAAGGCAGCAATCAATCGGTTTTCAGATGCAGTATGTTTCGTAAGCGGCACGGCATCCTCCTGAAATTTTGTTAGTGCACAACAAATGACGTAAGGAGTAGCGGCACTATCCCGTGTCGGATAATGACCCCGTGGGAATGACCACCCTAGCCTCCAGTTGCCCAAGGCTATACCGAAAGTTTTTTACTAGCCGTACGCTAGCGCACATAGCATGCTATTAGATGCCCGTCATCATTGCATTGTGGTTAACGGTGGCTATCGCGTAAACATGGGCTTCCACGAGCAGCGAATGCTGCCGCCTATCAGAGCAACGCAGCTCCCGCCTTGTCTATATGACGCTTTAGAGTTAGCAGGGCACTATCCAAAAAGCCATTTTTTCCGTACCATAATGTAATAA
>Ga0302274_10001331_pt1 | contig 23804 bp, 22 predicted proteins | sample III_Bog_N2_1_FD_198755 | JGI IMG/M metagenome (GOLD analysis project Ga0302274, IMG submission 198755) | Peat permafrost microbial communities from Stordalen Mire near Abisko, Sweden - III_Bog_N2_1 | ecosystem: Environmental > Terrestrial > Soil > Wetlands > Peat | place: Sweden: Abisko...
TTGGACTTTGCATCGCCGTTGGACTCGCCGCGCTGTGGGGCATTCCCGCGCTCGAACAGACGAACTGGCAGTTTCTGAAAGTCGGCCTGGGCGAACACGTCGTGTTCCGCTCCGTCGGCGTCATTGACGGCCACGGCCTCGCGGGCATCTTGGGATTCATTGCCACGCTGCCGCTTTATTTCATCACGTTCTTCGTCAGCTTTTTTCCGTGGTCAACGCGCGTGCCGGCGAAATTGAAAAGCTGGTGGCCGGCGCGCGACCGCGACGAACTCGGCTGGTATCTGCTGGTGCAGGCAGCCATCGTGCTCGCGGTTTTCTCCTGCGTGCGGACGAAGCTGCCGCACTACACCATGCCCGCCTTCGCGTGCCTGGCGTTGTGGCTGGCGCGGGAAATCGCGGCTGATAAAAATTCCGTCGCCTGGTTTTCAAAACGGCTGGCGGCGATGGCGATTTTTATTCTCGTGCTGACGCTCGTGGTGTTTCCCGTGGCGAAACCATTTCTGCTCACGGAAAATCTCTGGCGTGCCGTGCAACCGCAAGTCCGACCGGAAACGAAAGTCGGCTGCTTTGGCTACACCGAGCCGAGTCTTGTCTGGAAATTTCGCAGCGTCGTCACGACCGACGTGACGCTCGGCCCGATTGAAGCGGCGCAAGATTTCCTGACCAACACCCCGCCCTTCATCCTCGTGCTGCCCACGAAAGAGTTTGCAAAACTTTCCGTCACCAAGGGAATCACCTTGCAAGTTCACGGCCTGGACGTGGTGAAGTTCAAGAACTGGGATCTGACGGCGTTGGTGCTGCAACCCAAGTAGCCGCCGATGTGAATCGGCTCAAAACTTCCCGCGGGGTTTAAGAATGAGCGACCGCATATCCGCTGCTACTTTTTACCAATCATCTGGTAGGGCGGAGCTGCGGCTCCGCCGTGATTCAAGGCGGCGCGGCAGCGACCGCCCTACCGATGCAAAAATCACGGCGAGCGGAAGCGGTAGTAGCGGTTGGGATAATTCGTCCATTGCGCGTCGCTGAAATAGACGGGGGCGTTGGAGAGCGTGTAGGTGCCCAAGGCCTGCCAGACGGGATTGACCAGATTGGTGCTGGCTTCCACCACCAACACCACGTTGCTGCTCCCGGTGATGTTGAAGCCGAATTGATTCGTCCGCACCCCGAAGAACCCATCCCCCGTCTGCGCCTGCGGGTTCCACAAGATGGCCGTAGAGCCGTAAAATGGATTGCTCCAGCCCGTGGTGCCCGGCAGATAATATAGCGTCCAAGGAAATGGAAAACTTCCGATACGTCCACCGAATACATTTGTGCCCATAGTGGGAGCGTTCCCCGCAAAATAAAATCTCCCGTTATAGCCACTGTTTAAGAACGCGCCGTCCGCCATATTGGTGACGCTGGCGGCGATCGTGACGTTGGCCAGACTAGGACAATTATAGAACGCATTGGTTCCGATGCTGGTGACCGTGTCGGTAATAAGGACGTTGGTCAACAACAGGCAATTCTCAAACATGTAATTACCGATACGAGTCATGCTTGGAGGTATGATGAGGCTGGTCAAATAGTCGTTACCAGAGAACGCTCCATCTCCGATATTATTACCGACACTGGCGGGGACAGCAAAAACACTTAAATGTGTATCGGCAAACGCATAGGCTCCGATGTTGGTGACGCTGCTAGGAATGGCAAAATTGGTCAGGCGGGTGCAGTTCTGAAAGGCATAAGCACCGATATTGGCCACGCTGCCGGGAATTGTGAAGTTGGTCAGGCGGGTGCAGTTCTGGAAGGAAGAGTTCCCAATGGTAATAACATTGGAAAGCGTGAGGATCGTCAAGTTGGAGCAGCCGTAGAAAGCATCATCCCCAAAGTTAGTTACACTGCCGAGGATGGCGACGTTGGTCAGGATAGAGCACTCGTAAAACGCTTCGCTACCGATGGTGGTGACACCGTTGCCGAGCGTGACGTTCTTCAAGCTGTTGCAATACATAAACGCACTTGCGCCAATGTTTGTGACGCTATTGGGAAGCGTTAGGCTGGTCAAGCCGCTGCCAATAAATGCTTCCTCCGCCAATGTAGTGACACTGTTGCCAAATGTTACATTCGTCAAACTCCCAATGGCTTGAAAGGCGAGCGTCCCGATGCTAACGACACTATTGGGAATGATGACATTAGTCAGCGCCGTAAGCCCGAACACTCCTACCGGGTCTGCCGCATTCCCAATGTTGGTTACACCGTTGCCAAAGGTCACGCTGCGCAGGCCACCACAGTTCCAGAAACCCCCGTTTCCGATGCTGGTGACACTGTCGGGAATGGTGACGCTACCAAGCGAAGTGTAAACAAACGCAAAGTCCCCAATTGTGGTGACTCCATTTGGAATACTGATGTTGGTTAAGTATGAATCTTCATAGAACGCTTTGGCTCCAATGCTCGTAACTGGAAAACCATTGGTCATGGCGGGAATGACCATTGATCCATCAGAACCAGTATATCCCGTGATTGTAATTGCGCCATTGTTGGTGGTGAAAGTAAATTGCGCCTGCACCGCCGCCGGCAGCGCCCCGAGCAACAGAATGATCAGCCGCCAGCTTTGATTCCAGTTCCGGTTGGTTTTCATACTCCTCCGTTTGGTTGTCATTAATAATTCCCGCCCGCCGGTTTCCACAGCCACCGGCACGGTCGCAACCTTATTGCCATCGCCCGTGGTCGTCAAGCCGGTTCCGGCCAGGATTGCTTTGAGAATAGCCCAGCCATTGATGGCTGGGTTGATCCCGCGCAGGGATCATCCGAAGTCCCGTTTGGGACGCAAGAGCCGTTCTGCCGTCCCGCACCGGGACTTTTCCATTGGGTTGACGCTTTTACCCAGCCATCAATGGCTGGGCTATTTTCAAAAGCCCGGCCCCGGCAGGCACGCCCCAGGATTAGAATCAAAGACCCTACCCATTTTCGGCCCACACCCGCCGCCATCCTTTGCCCCATCCAGACGTTTTGCGGCTTTTCCCGGATTTATTCGGCTTTTATTGCCGGAATGAGGCGCAAAAATTCGGGAGTTAATTAACTTGCGGTTTTTTGCGGCGCAAAAAAACGATATGTAATGCAAAAAGCCGGGACTTAATCAAGTCGCGGCGTTTTGCGGCGCAAAAAGACGATATACGACGCAAAAAGGCGGGACTTAATCAAGTCGCGGCGTTTTGCGGCGCAAAAAGACGATATACGACGCAAAAAGCTGCGACTTAGTTAAGTCGCGAGGAAATTTGCTTAAAAACAGGGCGTTTTGCAATGTTTGTGAAAAATATCCGATCTATTGTCCTGTTTTTGGATTTTCCAAGCGCTCCAGCCAATCGTGCAATTGAGACTACGGAACCGAGCGGACACGCCAGAAGTTATTGGTGGCCGCATTGGGCGTGTTGGTGAAGACAACCGAACCGGATGAGTTGGCCGGATTCGTCAACTGCGGCACCCAGTTGGGCGGGGCCAGATTGAAGCTGCGGTCCAGCGCGTAGTTCGCGCTGGCATTGCCGATGAAGGACAGAAGAACTTTTCCACCGCTCAAAAGTTGGAGGGAGATTTGATTATAGCCGCCGGGCAGTCCGCTCTGCACGGGCCGGTTGGTGTTGGTATAACTGCCGATGCCCAACTGGCCGTAATCATTTCGGCCCATGGTCCAAAGCGTGCCGTCGGTCTTTAGGAACAGACTATGCGCGTAGCCGGCCGCAATGGCCGCGACGCCGCCCGGCAAAATCATCTCCGGCGTGGCGACGTTATTAGTCGTGCCATCGCCTAACTGGCCGAAATTATTATAACCCATGGCCCATAGACTGCCGTCCGATTTAAGGAACAGACTATGCGCGTAGCCGGCGGCGATGGCCGTGACGCCGCCGGGCACGATCATTTCCGGTATATTAGTCTGCGTGCCAGAACTGCCATCGCCCAACTGCCCGTAATAGTTCCAGCCCATGGCCCACAAGCTGCCGTTGGTTTTAAGAAACAGGCTGTGATAGTAACCGGCGGCGATGGCGGTGACATTAGTGGCGATTTGTTCCGCCCGGTTCGTATTATTGAAAGTAGTATCTCCCAGTTCACCGACGCCATTATAACCCATTGCCCACAACGTGCTGTCGCGTTTCAAAAACAAACTATGATACTGGCCGGCGGCGACGGCGACGACATTAGTGGGAACGATCTGTTCCATATTGATGGCCTGACCGCCGGGATTGCCATCGCCCAACTGACCGAAATTATCCCAGCCCATCGCCCACAGGCTGCCGTTGGTCTTGACAAACAGGCTATGGTAACTGCCGCCGGCAATGGCCGTGACATTGGTGGTCACGACCATTTCGGGAAGGGTTGCATTGTTCGTGCTGCCATCGCCCAACTGGCCGTTGGCGTTGGCGCCCATCACCCACAAGCTCGTGTCGTTTTTCACAAACAGGCTGTGGTAAAGTCCCCCGGCAATCACGGTGACGCCGCCCGGCACGATTTCTTCCGGCCGGTTGACGCTGCCATCGAGAATGCCATCGCCCAACTGGCCGCTGCCGTTGTCGCCCATGACCCAGAGGCTGCCGTCGCTCTTGATGAAAAGACTGTGATAACCGCCGGCGGCAATCTTGGTCACTGTCTGCGCGCCGGAGAAAAACGCGGGCAACAGCATGGCGCAAACCAGGCCGCAGAAAGTTCGGGGCAGATTCATTCCAGAGAGTATGTCCGTCAAAGTGGATTTTAATGCAAGTTAATTTGCGGCGGGAAATTCAAGTGGCAATCAATGGCATGGACAAAGTTGCGGTCCGCCGGTTTTTATGCTTCTATTAGCCGGTCGGCGGTCGCGCGTTGAATGAATTGGCGCGGGCGCTGTCTATTGATTGAAATTTATGTTTTGGAACACCCATTATCTTTTGTTTGTGATGCTGCCGGGCCTGTTGATCGGCCTGTGGGCGCAGATGAAATTGCATTCGGCGTTTGGCAAATACAGCCAGGTGCCGGTCGGTTCCGGCCTGACGGGCGCGGAAGCGGCGCGGCGCATTCTGAATCAAGCCGGGCTGAACGACATGCCGGTCGAGGAAGTAGAAGGCCATTTGAGCGACCATTATGACCCGACGAAGCGCGCGCTTTTTTTGTCGTCGGACAATTACCACGGCAATTCCATCGCCGCCGTCGGCGTGGCGGCGCACGAGGCCGGCCATGCGCTGCAACATCTGCATCAGGACTCGATGTTCAACCTCCGCATGGCGCTGGTGCCGGTGACGCAATTCGCCAGCTACGCGTGGATGGGCGTGATGCTGCTCGGTTTCGTGCTGCACATCATCCCGCATTTCCTGCTCATCGCGGTGGCGATTTTTTCCGTGCTGACGCTGTTTCAACTGGTGACGTTGCCGGTGGAATACGATGCCAGCGCGCGCGCCAAGGAACAGCTCTTCCGCCTCGGTCTGGTGCGCGAGGATGAACGCGCCGGCGTGAGCAAAGTGCTGGATGCCGCCGCGCTCACCTACGTCGCCGCGCTGGTCACTTCGGTGCTGCAACTGCTCTATTACATTTCGGCGGCGCGGGACAATCGCAGTTAATTTTGCTTGCCGCCGGCCAAAGCGCGTTTAACTTTTCGCATTCATGGCGGCAAAAAAAATCAAACGCAAAGCGGTTCCGGCGCAGCGAAAGAAAAAATCGCCGGAAGAACTTCCCGTCGAAACCAAGCCCGCGCCCGCGCCTTCCACGCCGCCGTTGAACGATGCACCGCCGGCGGAAGGTGAAACGGACACCACGCGGCTGCTGCGCCAGGAAGCCGAACGGCACGACGGCGATACTTCCATCCGGCTTTACCTGCGCGAGATTGGCCTCGTCAAACTGCTCACGCCCGAAGAAGAAATTGAACTCGCCGCGCGCATCAAGAAGGGCGATAAAAAAGCGCGCGAGCACATGATCAAAGCGAATTTGCGCCTCGTCGTGAAAATCGCGCGCGACTACGAAGGCATCGGCCTGCCGCTGCTGGATTTGATCAGCGAAGGCAACATCGGCTTGATGAAAGCCGTCGAGCGTTTTGATCCCGCGAAGGGCGGAAAACTTTCCACCTACGGTTCTTGGTGGATCAAGCAGTCCATCAAACGCGCACTCGCCAACCAGTCCAAAACCATCCGGCTGCCGGTGCATCTCGTGGATAAAATTTCAAAGATGCGCCGCACTTCGATGAAGTTGCAGGAGATGCTCGGCCACGAACCGAGCGATGAAGAATTGGCGGTTGAACTTGGCACCACCGCCGCGCGCGTCGCGCAGATGCGCACGGCCTCGATCCGTCCCGCCTCACTCGACGCGCCCGTGGGCGATGACGATTCGAATAATTTTTCCGAGATCGTCGAGGACGAGCGCGCCGTCAATCCTTACGACGAGCTCGAGGACAAAACCGTCACCGGCATGCTGCAGGACATGGTAAAACATTTGGACACGCGCGAGGCGACGATTCTGCGCTATCGCTTCGGCCTTGATGGCGGCAACGAAAAAACTTTGGAAGAAGTCGGCGAAAAATTTGGCGTCACGCGCGAACGCGTCCGGCAGATTCAAAACCTCGCGCTGCGCAAGCTCCGCAAAATGATCGAGAAACTGGAAAAATCCAAACCGAAAGAAAATTGATCCATGTCCAAACCTGTCACGCCTGCCGAAATCGAAGCCGCCATCCGCAACGTCGCGGATTTTCCCAAGCCCGGCATCCAGTTCAAGGACATCACGCCGGTGCTCGCCGATGCGCGGCTGTTTGCCGGCGCGATTGATCTGTTGACCGAAAAATTCCAGCCCGGCGAAATCGACGCCGTTGTGGGGATTGACGCGCGCGGATTTATTTTTGCCGCCGCCGCCGCCATCAAATTGCGCGCCGGCTTCGTGCCCGTGCGCAAAAAGGGCAAGCTGCCCTTTCAAACTCACGAGCAGGATTACGCGCTCGAATACGGCCACGCGACCGTGGCCATGCACATTGACGCGCTCAAACCGGGCGCACGCGTGCTGTTGATTGACGATCTGCTCGCCACCGGCGGCACCTCCGCCGCCGCCACCGCGCTGGTGCAAAAACTCGGCGGAAAAATTATCGAGGCTGGCTTCCTCATCGAACTGAAATTTCTCAACGGCCGCGAAAAACTGACCGGCTTCCCCGTGCGCTCGCTGATCGCCTATTGACGCGCAATTCCGTTTTCCAAAAAAATAAATTCCCGTTAAACTCGCGGCGATGCACTGGCTCCAATCGCTCGACACCGCGCTGTTCCATTTCATCAATGGCACGCTGAGCAATCCGTTTTTCGACTGGCTCATGCCGTTGCTGAGCGGCGTCGGCGTGCCGTGGCTGATCGCGGTGGTCATTGCATTGCCGGTCATTTTATTTTTTGCGAATACGCGGCTGAAAATCTGCGCGCTGCTGATGGTGCTGGTCGTGGCGCTCGGCGATCCGCTGGTCGTTGGCTCGATAAAAAATGCCATCGCCCGTCCGCGCCCGTTCGTCACGCTGCCCGATGCCCGGCTCTTCGGCGAAACCGGCAAAGGCTATGTCGCGCCCCTGCCCGATGGCACGCTGCCCGCCGGCGCCAACACGCACAGCATGCCGTCCGCGCACGCCGCCAACTGGTTCGCCATGGCCACCGTGGCGTTTTTATTTTATCGCCGCAGCGCGTGGTTCATGTTTCCGCTCGCCGCCGCCGTCGCGTTTTCGCGCGTTTACAATGGCGTGCATTATCCGGGTGATGTTTTGGTTGGGGCGGTTCTCGGCTGCGGCTACGCCATCGCCCTGCTCGTTTCCGCGCAAGCGATCTGGAATTTTATCGGCCGAAAAATTTTTCCAAACTGGCACGCGCAACTGCCATCGCTGGTGAATCCCAAACCTTCAACCTTCAGCCTTCAACCTTCAACCTCCGAATGGCTGCGGCTCGGCTATGTCGTCATTTTTCTCGCGCTCATCGGCCGCTGGATTTATCTCGCCAGCGGCATCGTCGGCTTGAGCGAAGATGAGGCTTATCAATGGCTCTGGTCCAAAAATCTCGCACTGTCGTATTACAGCAAACCGCCCGGCATCGCGCTGATCCAATGGGCCAGCACCTCGCTCTTCGGCGACACCAATTTCGGCGTCCGCTTTTTCTCGCCGCTCTTCGCCGCCATTTTAAGTCTGCTCGTGCTGCGTTTCATGGCCCGCGAAATCGGCGCCCGCGCCGCATTTTTTCTGTTGCTCATCACCTTCGCCACGCCGCTGCTCGTCGTCGGTTCGGTTCTCATGACGATTGATCCGCCGCTTGTGCTTTGCTGGATGTGGGCCGTCGTCGCCGGCTGGCGCGCGTTGCAAAGCGGTGGAAAAACGCGCGACTGGCTGTGCGTCGGCCTCGCGCTCGGCCTCGGCTTCCTCTGCAAATACACTGCGATGCTGCAACTCATCTGCTGGGCCATATTTTTTGCACTGCAACCTTCCGCGCGAATTCATCTGAAAAAAATCGGCCTGTGGCTGGCCCTCGGCATTTTCGCGATCTGCACGCTGCCCGTCTTGATTTGGAACGCGCAACACGGCTGGATCACCGTCACGCACGTGGCCGGCGACGCCGGCCTGCACAGTCAGTGGCGGCCGACCTTGAATTGTTTCTTTGAATTCACCGGCGCGGAATTGGGTTTGTTAAATCCGATTTTTTTCATCGGCGCGTTCTGGGCTGCAATCATCGCCTGGAAACTTCGCCGCGAAAAACCGCTCTGGCTTTTCTTGTTCTGCATGAGCGTGCCGCTGTTTCTCGGCCACTGGCTGTATTCCTTTCATTCGCGCGTGCAGCCGAACTGGATCGCCGCCGCCGTGCCGCCGCTGTTTTGTTTGATGGCCGCCGTTTGGAGCAAAAGCAAAATCCGCGTGCAACCGTGGCTCGCGACGGGAATTCTGCTCGGCCTCGGGGCCGCCGCCGTCATGCTCGACACCGATCTGCTGGGCAAAATCGTCGGCAACAAAATTCCCGGCGACAAAGATCCATCGCATCGCGTGCGCGGTTGGCGGGAAACCGCGCGACTTGTGGAAGCCGAGCAGGAAAAATTTGATCCCAACGCCTTCATCATCGCCGACCATTACGGCACGACCGGGCTGTTTTCTTTTTATTCGCCGCCCGCCCGTGCCGCCGCCATCGCGCATCAACCGCTCGTTTATTGCCTCGATTCCGACGTGGCGCTGAACCAATTTTATTTTTGGGATGCCTACAATTACCGCGCGCATCGGCGCGGCGAAGACGCGCTGTTTGTTTTGCGCCTCGATCCATATCCGCTCGAGCGCGGCTGGTTCTGGAAATGGCTGCACCACGAACCGATCAATTATCGCGAAATTCCCGCGCCGCGCGCCGCGCCCGAACGCATTGCCGCTGAATTTGAAAGCGTCACCAATCTAGGCGTGCGGGAAATCAAGTTGAGCGACGGCCGGATTTTTCAGCGTGTGCAACTTTTCGGCTGTTATCACCTGAAATAAAATGGCCGCGTCGGAAATTTTTTTGCCCGTGCGCGATTACGACCTCGCCGCCACGCTGGATTCCGGCCAGGTTTTTCGCTGGCGGCAAATTGAAAATTCCTGGCATGGCGTCATCGGAAAATGTTTTGTCCAACTCACGCAAGGTGAAAACGGCATTCATGCAAGGACTGTGACAGCCGTGACCGACTGGAATTTTCTCCGCGAATTTCTTCAGACGGAAATGAATTTGTCCGCCGTGCTGAAAACATTTCCCGACGACCAACCGATGCGCCACGCCGTCGCCGCCTGCGGCGGATTGCGCCTGCTGCGCCAGGACCCGTGGGAATGCCTCGCGTCATTTATTCTTTCTTCCACGAAACAGATCGTGCAAATCCGGCAGATCGTCGCCCTGCTCTGCGAACAATTTGGCGAGCAGCTTGCGCCGCAGCCACCGATTTTCAACAAGCTCGTTTTTACTTTTCCATCTGCGCAAAAAATTGCGTCGTTGACGGAACAGGATTTACGCGCCTGCAAAATGGGCTTCCGCGCGCCCAGCCTGCTTGCCGCCGCGCGGCAGATCGCCGATGGAAAATTTGACCTGGAAAAAATCCGCCGGCTGGATTACGCCGCCGCGCGCGCTGAATTCATGAAACTGCGCGGCGTCGGCGGCAAGATTGCCGACTGTGTTCTGCTCTTCGCCTACGGATTTGATTCCGCGTTTCCGGTGGATGTCTGGATCGAACGCGCGTTGCAGCAGCTTTATTTTCCGCGCCGGCGCGCGAGTGAAAAACGTTTGCGCAAATTCGCCGCCACGCATTTCGGCCCGCACGCCGGTTACGCCCAGCAATATCTTTTTCATTACATGCGGACGAAATTGAAATAGCTTTTGCTTGATAGAAATTTGCAAGTGCGCTTTCATAAACCAATGCTGATAAAAGCCAATGTAAAAGCAATTGCGAGAGACTTCTGAATTATGAATCTGTTAATTCTTTTGAAGTTTCTAGTCAAAAATTGTGCGCCATTGTTTGAATCTTATCGTTTCAAAATTATCAGCACTGAAATTGAACGACCCGATTGTATTGGTGCCTCAGTAACGCTTCAATCTGACGAAATTGAAATATTTTTAACATCTGGCAGAGGAGAAATATCAATGTCGTTTCGTTGGCTGCAAGAAAGTAAGAATTATGCTTATGACTTTTCTCATGTGTCTCAGCTTATTGGTCACAAGTTGCCAGAAATTCAGCTTTATACTAAAAAAGGGACCAACAATAGTCTTACAAATGAATTAAACTCAGTGTTTCTTGCCAGCAATTGGGATAAAATCATGGGACGATTCAGCGAGGAAAACCTAGCTGAAACTCTTGAATCGCTAAAACAAATAAGGACGGAGAATTTTCGTCGCATGGGAATAAAATGGCCTAACAGCTAGATAGGCTGAAAATTTCCTTCGCCGCCATCGCGTCCTTGCGCGCGACGCAAAATGAAAATTGAAACCATCCTGACGCCGGCGGAGTTGCCCGCGCTCGTCCAGCAATATCTTTTTCATTACATGCGAACGAATTGCAATAGCTTTTGCTTGATAAAAATTTGCCGGTCAACTTTCATAAGCCTGGTGAAAGCTGAAATTGCAAACAATCAATCATGCGCGGGCGTCTCCCTTCTTTTTCAGTTGCACTTGTTTTAGTGGCCGCTGCTATTGTGGTTTTTGGCACGCTCCACTTCGCATCGTTGCGTCCCAGCTATACCCACAGCTCAAACACCATCAGCGAACTTGGAGAAGTCGGTGCTCCAAACGCTCGCGCGGCCGCCTTTGCTTTTTTCCTCCCGGTAGGTTTATTGGTTTGGCTGGCATTATGGCTCGTCCGCCGTGGAGCATCGGACGGATACGCCTCGTTCGCGTTGGTTGCCCTATCGTGTTTGGGCGCTGGCTACGCGCTGGCAGCATTTTTCCCATGTGATTCAGGAGCGCCGTTTTTTGGCAGTTGGCGCACGCAGATTCACAACGTCGTCGGATTTATTGATTACGAGGGCACAGGAATCGGGTTTCTGCTCATTTCCCGTTACTTCGCATCACAGAAAGCGGCAGTCCAAGCTGTTGCATTTTTCGTCGCCGGTGTGCTGGTGCTTGTCGGCTTGGCATTACTCTCGCTCGAAGCCACATTTCATTTCCGAGGTGTGATTCAGCGCGTTACGGAAGGCATCCAATTTACTGGTGTGTTTTTTGTGTGCTATTTACTATCACGAAAAATGACGCCATGAGATCCTTTATTCGCAATCTTACAACCCGTGGTGAGGTTTTTCTTGTCTTCGCGATTTGGTTTGGATTGGGCATCATCATGCGAAACATTGGCGGTCATCTTATGCCTGGAGCTCGGCTGCATGGCGAATTTAGCAACCTTGGCATGATGGGCTTATCCCTTTACGAATTATTGGTTTTGGCGCTGGTATTTCTCTACCTCGGACGAATCCGTGGTTGGTCTTTTGCATCATTCGGTTTTCAGATTTCCTGGAAGTTGACCGGTCTGGGTGTGCTGTTGTTTGTGCCAGCGAAGTTGATTTTTGTGTTGAAAAATATGGTCGTCAGCCCAAACACGGCAAGTTTGCTGGCGGGACAGATTGCACTTCCAATCGACATCATCAGTTCCATCATAACGGGCATTTTTGAGGAGTTGATGGAGGTCGGTTATATCATCAAGGTGACCGAGAAATACGGCATGTGGACGGCGGTCTTTATAAGCGCGCTCATCCGGACGGTGCTCCACATCTATCAAGGAGCGGCTGGAATGGCGTGTGTTTTTGTCATAGGAGTAACATTCGGAGTGGTTTATTGGAAGTTACGGCAGTTATGGCCGCTTATGGTAGCGCACATATTGATTGATATTGTTGGATCTCTGCGGTTAGCGCACCATGCAGTGTAATATCTAAACAGACTCCAAATTTCCTTCGCGACCTTCACGCAACGCCAAATGAAAATTGAAACCATCCTGACGCCGGCGGAGTTGCCCGCGCTCGCCCAACGTGATTTGCGTGCGACCGCGTGCGTCGTGTTCGACATTTTGCGCGCGACCAGCACGTTTGTCACCGCGCTGCAAAATGGCGCGGAGAAAATCATTCCGGTCAGCGAGATCGCCGAAGCGGTCGCCTTCAAAAATGCGGAATGCGGAATGCAGAATGCAGAAACCATTCTGCTCGCGGGTGAGCGCGACGGTTTGAAAATTTCTGCGGCGCAATCCGGCGGCGTGGATTTTGACCTCGGCAATTCGCCGCGCGAATTCACGCCGGAAAAAGTGCGCGGCAAAACCATTGTCAGCACGACGACAAATGGCACGCGCGCGCTGCGCGCCTGCGCGGGCGCGAAAAACATTTTGGCGGGGTCTTTTTTGAACCTGGCCGCGACGGCAAATTTTTTGAAGTTGCGGCAGGCGGAAGAAATTTTGCTCGTCGGCGCCGGCACGGGCGCCGGCGTGGCGCTGGAAGATGTCTTGGCCGCCGGTGCACTGGTGGAAATGTTGACGAATCAAGCGAATGCTCGTCCCGCCGTTTCGGATTCAGCCGAAATCGCGTTGCAAACTTTTTTGCAGGCGAAAACCAATCTGGCGGCGGCGCTGGCCCGTTCGCAAAATGCGCGCCGGTTGCTGGCGATCCCTGATTTGCGCGCCGATGTGGCGTTTTGTTCTCAGCGCGATATTTTTAACTTGGTGGCAGAAATGCAAACGGACGAGGCGATCCGGCTCGTCTGATTTTTCCTTAACTGGAAGCGATCAGTGAGCGTCGCCTCCAAAAAAAAATCGGCGGTCATAGACCGCCGCTACAAATGCTGCAAAAAAAAACAGGCCGTCCTGCGAACGGCCTGTCAATTGATCGAGCCTCAGGCTTTTTTCGGCGCGGCCTTCTTTTTCGTTTTGATCACGGCCTTTTTGCGCTTGATGTAAGCCTTGCGGCGTTTTTTATGTTCGTCTTTGTTGTGTTGTTTACCCATAAGTGTCTTTACTTTTTATGCTGGTTGCGATTTCGTGTGCGCACTATGAATTTTTGTGCGCGCCGATTCAATCTTTATTTACTGCTGCCCATCTTGCTTGGCCTGCTCGCCGGCTGTGCGACGGAGAAAAAAGACAAGCAAATCGCCGCGCTGCGCGTGCATATTGAAAGCTCGGCCAACGCGCCGGGCGGCGGCCAGACCATTTCCGTGCTGCGCGACAAACCGGTGAACGTGACCGTGGCGGCGGAGCCGGTGCTGAGCGAGGCCAACATCATCGCGGCAAAACTGCTGGACACGCCCGGCGGATTTGCGATGGAAATCAAATTCGATCAGACCGGCAGTTGGATTCTGGAACAATACACGGCGGTCAATCCCGGCAAACATTTTGTGATCTTCGGCCAGTGGGGCGACAAGCTGGCCACTTCGCGCTGGCTGGCTGCGCCGATCATCACGCATCGCATCGCGAACGGCATCCTGGCGTTTACGCCGGACGCGGATCGCGTGGAGATGAAACAACTGGAATTAGGCCTGAACAACAACGCCAAAAACAATCTCAAAGGTTCGTTCAAATGATTTTTCCCGCCGTCCGCCGCGCCGTTTTTTTAACCGCCATTTTCGTTTTTGTTTCGCGCGCCAATTTGTTCGCGCAGTCGCCGTTTCAATTTCCCACGGCCAACCATTTTTTGTATCAGCCCGGCAGTGAGTTGAAATTTCTCGCGCCGACCGCGCCGGACAAGCCGTGGACCAGCGGCAGCTTCGGCTGCGTGCGCAACAACGAAACGCGGATGCATGAGGGCCTGGATATCCGCAGCCTGCAACATGATCGCCGCGGCGAGCCGACCGATCCCGTGCTGGCCACGGCCGACGGCACGGTGGTTTATTTCAGCAAGAAACCGGGGCTGTCAAATTACGGCAATTACATCGTCGTGCGCCACATCGTGGACGGGCTGGAAATTTATTCGCTTTACGCGCATTTGAGCGAAGTGCGTCCGAGCCTCGTCATCGGCCAAACGGTCAAGCAAGGTGAACCCATCGCGACGATGGGCCGGACTTCGACCGCCGAAGTCATCACCAAAGACCGTGCGCATGTGCATTTTGAATTGAACGTGCTGGTCAACGATAATTTTGCGACGTGGTTCAAGCGCAACAGCACGCCGGGCGAGCGCAACGACCATGGCGAATGGAACGGGCAAAATCTCAACGGGCTGGATCCGTTGGAAATTTTCCTCGCGGAGCGTAACGGCAAATTCAACATTTTGAATTTTTTGCGCGGGCAGACGGAACTGTGCCGCGTGCTGGTGCGGGCGACGAATTTCCCATATCTCAAACGTTACGCGCCGCTCGTGCTCTCCAATCCGCGCGCCGAAAAAGAAGGCGTGGCCGGTTACGAAATCGCGCTCAACTACAATGGCGTGGCGTTCATGCTGATGCCGCGCGCCGCCTCGGAAATCAAGGGCGCGGCGAAATTCCAACTGGTTTCGGTGAATGAATCCGAGCAACGCGCGCATCCGTGCCGCAAGCTCGTGGCGCAGCATGGCAGTCGTTGGCAGTTGACGGACAAAGGCATTCGCGAACTGGAGATGCTCGTTTATTAGCCGCAAAAATATCGGTTGCGAACGCGGCGGATGAGCCTATTTTTCTGGAAAGAGTGATGCGCCATCCCATGACAAGCATTCGTCCGCCACGGATTTCTGCCGGTGCGTTCACGTTGATTGAACTGCTCGTGGTGATCGCCATCATCGGCATTCTGGCGGCGTTTCTCCTGCCCGCGCTTGCCCGATCCAAAGCCATGGCCCGAAACATTTCCTGTTTGAATAATTTGAAACAGCTTCAACTGTGCTGCCATATTTATTCGACGGACTACGATGATTGCCTGCCGCCGAACAATTCCGTAGCTTACATTGGCGGTTCAACGGCGCCGGTTAAAGGCGTCTCGTGGCTTCCCGATACGGACGCAACGGCGGAATACGATCCGTCCAACATTGTTAACGGAATGCTGTTTCCTTACAATGGTTCGCTGCCCATTTATCATTGTCCGGCCGACCAGTCGACGCTGGTGGACGCCAACGGCCAGAACTTACCCCAATTACGCTGGCGTAGTTACAACATGAGCCAGTCGGTGAACGGCTATCCAGAATACGATCCCAACCTTTATAAATATCTTCCGATGTGGAAAAAATTCACGCAGGTTCGGCACCCGATTCCCAGCGAGCTATTCGTGCTCATTGACGAGAATTCTGACACGCAGCTGGACGCGGAATTTGGTTGTCCGCCAGTTGGCTCACCCTATTATGAGCCAAATGTCTGGTGGGACATGCCTTCCGACCGGCACAACCGGGGCGCAAATGTTTCCTTTGCCGACGGCCATGTGGAGCATTGGAAATGGCGTTTTCCCAAAATTTTCTACGCGTGGCTCCAGCCGATCACGCCGGATGAAATGCCCGACTACAATCGCGTTCAAAATGCCATGAAACAACTGTCGGATGATTAACCCGCTTGGTTTCCGCGCTCGCGCGGTTTAAGCTGGCGTGTGCCGACCGACATCAAATCCCTGACCCGCGAAGAAATCGAAGCGCAGTTCAAAACGCTGGAACAACCGGCGTATCGCGTTGGGCAATTGCTCGACTGGCTTTACGTCCGCCGCGCCGCGACCTGGGACGCGATGACGAACCTGCCCAAAAGCCTGCGCGAAAAATTGCGCGAACATTTTTCCCTGCACACGCTCGAACTCGCGCGCAAACAAGGTTCGCATGACACCACGCAAAAATTCCTTTGGAAACTGGCCGACGGCGCGTTCATCGAAAGCGTTTTGATTCCCGCCAACCCCGCGCTTTACGGCGAGGCGAGCGACCGGCACACGCTGTGCATTTCCACTCAAGTTGGCTGCGCCTACGGCTGCCGCTTTTGCGCCAGCGGCTTGGACGGCTGGAAACGCAATCTCGCGCCGCACGAAATCGTGGAACAAATTTTATCCGTCGAACGCTGGCACGCGGCGGAAAGTGGCAAGTTGAAGGTTGAAGGTTTCAAGTTGGAAAACAGCGAACCGGCAACTTTCAACCAGCCACCTTCACCTCAGGTTTCAACCGATTCCCGCCTCGTGAACAACCTCGTCGTCATGGGCATGGGCGAACCGCTGGCGAATTACGACAACTTGATCAAGGCGCTGAAAATTTTGAATGCGCCATGGGGCGGCGGCATCGGCGCGCGGAAAATCACCATCTCCACCAGCGGCCTCGCGCCGCAAATCCGGCGGCTCGCGAAAGAGCCGATGCAATTCCGCCTCGCGATTTCCTTGCACGGCGCGACGGATGAGACGCGCAATAAAATCATGCCGGTCAACCGCAAGTATCCGCTCAAGGAACTGATTTTTGCCTGCGAAGATTATCAGCACGAGAAGGGCCGCATGATCACGCTCGAATATATTTTGATCGCCGGCATCAACGACGCCTTGGCCGAAACCAAGCCGCTCGCGTCGCTCGCGCGCAAGCTGCATGCGAAAATCAATCTGATCCCTTACAACAAAGTCGAAGACCTGCCGTGGGAACGGCCGGACGATGCCGTCTGCGAAGCGTTTCTGGCCGCGCTGGAAAAAGAAAAGGTCACCGCCACCCTGCGCCGCGAAAAAGGCCATGACATTGACGCCGCGTGCGGGCAGTTGCGGTTGAAGACGGAAAAGGAATTAAGCGCAAAATAAATCCGCGAATGCCGCGAATGCCGCGGATCAAAACGAAAATAAATTTGCGGAAATTCCCGCCCGCCACGAAAAAAAAATCTGTGTTCCCTCGGCGTTGATCTGTGGCTAAAATAAATTCGTGATCGCGTTACTCGACTACGGTTCCGGTAATTTGCGCAGCGTCCACAAATCGCTGCTCAAAGTGGGCGCCGCCGTGCGGCTCGTGCAGCGGCCGGAGGAAATCGGCGATGCCGCCGGCCTTGTGCTGCCGGGCGTCGGCGCGTTTGACGACTGCATCCACGCGCTGCGCCAGCAGGAATTGCTCGAAGCCGCAAAACAATTTATCACCACCGGCAAACCGTTTCTCGGCATCTGCGTCGGCTACCAGGCGCTGTTCGAGCGCAGCGAGGAATTCAATTCCTGCGCCGCCGGCCTCGGCGTTTTTCAAGGCAGCGTCGTCCGCTTCTCGGCAAAAAACGGGTTGAAAATTCCGCAGATCGGCTGGAACCAGCTGGAGATCGTGCAGACCGATTGCCCGCTGTATCGCGGCATCGCCAGCGGCAGCTACGTTTATTTTGTCCACAGCTTTTATCCGCAGCCGGCGGACGAATCCATCGTCGCCACGCGCACGGATTACGGCGATCATTTTGCGTCCTCGGTCTGGCGCGACAATGTGTTTGCCACGCAGTTTCACCCGGAGAAAAGCCAGAAGGTGGGCTTGCAACTGCTGAAAAATTTTGTGGACCTGACGGAAGCCTGACCGGCCGCGCGCAAAGTTTGGCGCAACTAATCCCGCTTTGGCGTGTTCACTTGGCAGATGAAATCATTCGGCAAAAAATTTCCGCGCGTGGCCGTCGCATTGCTCGTCATCGGCACCGCCGGCTGCCAGACCCATAAATCAGTTGCGCCCGTTGGCAATGGCTTTCAGGAAGTCACCCACCCTGCCCCGCACTCGTTCGGCGACGAGCCGGAACCGCCGCGCATTGCCTTTGAATATCACGGCCCGGACGGCAAGACCGTCCCGATCTGGCCCGCCTTGTATGGAGCCGATGAAGTCATCAAGGGAACGCTCGCCATTTTTGTCGGCGACAAGGGCTATGTGGAAGATGGCGACAAGGTCACGCATCCGCGGCTCTTCGCCGTGCAGCCGCCCGGATTGCCGCTGGACATCACGGAAGAAGTTTTGTGGCGCTGGTCCAAAGCCGCCGGCAAAAATTTCGGGAAGACCATGAACAACTACAGCCTCGTCACGCCCGAGGAGGCCAACGGTCAGTTAAAATTGCAGCTGGAATTTTTCACCGATGACAAAGATTGGCCCGACAAATCCGATTTGCAACTGGATTGGAACCAAGTCGCGGAAATCATGCACGCGGTGAAGACCAAAGGTTTGCTGCAAAAAGATCTCCGCTGGCAGACGCCCTACATCGGGGAAAGGTTTTGATTTGGCGACGAGCTCACAGCGACATCGCGCCGGCGGGCAGGCTCCAAGGACTGCGGCCCGTGCTGCCGCCGATGGCGCAGACGCGTAAATGATACTTCATGCCCGGCGTGCCTGCAGAAAGATGCCGACTTCCTGCCAATCCCCGCTGCCGACTTGCAACTGAACCTGATCCGCGCAGACGTTGGCCACGGGCGTCAGGCGCAGGGTCAATTGGCCGGAACCTTGATTCAAAATTTTGCGGATGCCGGGCGCGGACAGTTCGCTTTGGCGCGGTTCCGGCTGGCAACACACCGCATAGCACCAAGAATAAAAGCAGCCTGTCAACAAGGACAAAGCTAGATTGAAATTGTTGCCTCTGGGTTGACATGTTTGACATTTTTGGCAACGTTGCCCGCAGACGTTACCCTTAACCGATTGCCATAGTGCTAAAACTTACAAACCACTTGTATTGATTGGTCTTTATCAAATTGGTGCCGATGGCGGGACTTGAACCCGCACGATTTTTTAAGATCCCAAGATTTTAAGTCTTGTGCGTCTGCCATTTCGCCACATCGGCTGGCTTTCGCTCACCGTAGCAGGGATGGCGAGAGATTCAAGACTTCTTCGATTTGGCTGCTCCGCAGAATTTTTTAACGAATTCTCCAGCCTTGGCACGCTGCCAAAATCGAGAGATCTCCGAGTCCTCAACGAACAGTTTACCCTCAATGTTGACGGTCGTGATCATCCCCTTTTCCCGCCACTTGCCTCCGGTTGACCTGCTTTTAACCATTTTCGTCAGCCAATAAACGAGCTCGATACCACCAGCCACTCCCTACGGCTGGTGCCCGATCCCAAAGTGCCGGCGCAGCGGGTGGCGTTTGGCACCGCCGGTCTTCGCGGATCATCATTCAATCTGGCGTTCAACGAATGGCACATTCTCGCGATCACCCAGGCGATTTGCCTTTATCGCAAGTTGAAAAACATCGTTGGCCCGCTGTATCTCGGGATTGATACGCACGCGCTTTCCGTTCCCGCCTGCGCCACTGCGCTGGAGGTGCTGGCGGCGAATGGCGGCGAAGTGATGCTCGCGGAAGGCGATGAATACACGCCGACGGTGGCGATTGCGAAAACGTCCTGGCCGAGTTTTTAAAGGCCGGCATCAACGTGGATGCCCTGGCCGCGCAACTTCAGGACGAGGGCGCAAATCATTTGTGAAATCCTGGAACGAATTGCTGGCGGTGATCGCAACCAAGAGCGCCGCCCTTAAAAAAACGAAATGTTGAAGATTCATTTTTCTCTTAGAACTATTGGTAGGGTTTCACCCCATAGCAAACGCAACCTAACGTGCGCAGTCTGAATACTAGCAGTCGTGCCAACGAAAACAGATTTATTTCAAGCAACACAAACAACAAAAGGACAATTATGTTAAGCAAAGTTAAAACACTGAACGGATATTCGATCCAGAACACTGGCGATGAAACTCTTGGCAAGGTCAAAGATATTTATTTTGATGATCGGCATTGGACCGTCCGCTACCTGGTCGCCAACACGGGTAAATGGCTCACCGGCCGCAAGGTGTTGCTCTCTCCGTATGCGCTCGTGGCGGTGAATGCAGATCACGAAAACATCGTGGCCGATCTGACCAAAAAGCAAATCGAGGATAGCCCTTCGCTCGACAGTGACAAACCGGTTTCACAACAATTCGAGTCCGATTACTATGGCTATTATGGTTGGCCGACGTATTGGTATGGCCCTTACAGTTGGGGATATTATCCCTACCTTGAGCGAGACCGTGCTAAATGGGGTCAATTCAACCAGAAGGAGAAAGCATGGGATCATCATCTGCGGAGCTGCCACGAAGTTAAAGGCTACCACATTGACGCCGAAGACGGTGAAATTGGCCACGTCGAGGATTTCATCATTGACGACGAAACTTGGGAGATTCGTTATCTCGTCGTCAACACGAGCAACTGGTGGGCCGGCAAAAAAGTTCTCATTTCGCCACTTTGGATTGAGCGTGTGAGTTGGAGCGAACGCAAAGTCGTCATTGATTTGACCCGTGATGCTATAAAGCGCTCGCCGGAATTCACCGACAAGTCGCTGGTTGACCGTGATTATGAGACCAACCTTTACGGACATTACAATCGTAAAGGTTATTGGGTTGATGAGTTGGTGAACAGTTAACAATCCGGACGATTAAACCGCTCACTTACGCCGCAGAAGCTTTTCAGTCTCGCCCTTTCTGTGAGGGGCGAGACTTTTATCAACTTTAAAATATGAAAACCAATACTCTTACCCCGGATTCACTGCAAAAGATCAATGCCTACTGGCGGGCCGCGAATTATCTTTCCGTCGGTCAAATTTATCTTTACGACAATCCGCTGCTCAAACGGCCGTTGAAACTCTCGGACGTGAAACCGCTAGTGGTCGGGCATTGGGGCACGACGCCAGGGCAGAATTTTATTTATGTCCACCTGAACCGCGTCATCAAGAAATATGACCTTGATATGTTCTATGTCGCTGGCCCAGGTCATGGCGGCCCGGCGATTGTAGGCAATGTGTATCTCGAAGGCACTTGGAGCGAAGTTTATCCAAACGTGACGCAGAACGAAGCCGGGTTAAAAAAATTGTTCACCCAGTTCTCGTTTCCCGGCGGCATCTCTAGCCATGTGGCGCCGACCACGCCGGGTTCAATTCACGAAGGCGGCGAACTGGGCTATTCGCTGTCGCACGCGTTCGGTGCGGCGTTCGACAATCCCGATTTGATCGTCGCGTGCGTCGTCGGCGACGGCGAAGCGGAAACCGGCCCGCTGGCGACGGCGTGGCAGTCCAATAAATTTCTCGACCCGATCACCGACGGCGCGGTGTTACCGATTCTGCATTTGAATGGCTACAAAATTTCCAACCCAACCATTCTGGCGCGCATTGAGCCAGACGAGTTGGAACAATTTTTCCGTGGCTGCGGCTGGACGCCTTATTTTGTGGAAGGCGACGAACCGGAAAAAATGCACGAACTCATGGCTAGCACCATGGAAAAGGCCATTGAGGATATTCGCCGAATCCAGACCAATGCGCGGAACAAAAAAGACACGACGCGTCCGCGCTGGCCGATGATTGTGCTCAAGTCGCCGAAAGGCTGGACCGGGCCAAAAGAAGTGGATGGCCTGAAAGTCGAAGGCACATTTCGCGCTCATCAAGTGCCACTCCTGGTGGATGCCGATCATCCGAACCACGTCCAGCAACTCGAAAGCTGGATGAAAAGCTACAAGGCCGAAGAATTGTTCGATGCCAATGGCCGGCTCAAGCCGGAACTGCAAGAGTTAGCGCCGAAAGGAAACAGGCGGATGGGTTCCAATCCGCACGCCAATGGCGGGCTTCTGCTGCATGACTTGGTCATGCCGGATTTTCATGACCATGCGGTGACGGTGCCGTCGCCAGGCGCAAATGAAGGTCAGGACACGATGGTGCTTGGCAAATTTCTGCGCGACGTGGAAAAGCTGAATAAAAATAACTTCCGCGTTTTCGGCCCTGATGAAACGCTTTCAAACCTTCTCGGCGCGGTCTTTGAAGTTACCAACCGTCAGTGGGACGCACGCGAAGTGAAGAATGATGAATTTCTCGCGCCCTCCGGCCGCGTGTTGGATTCGATGCTGAGCGAACATCAATGCGAAGGTTGGCTCGAAGGTTATTTGCTCACCGGACGCCACGGATTGTTCAATAGCTACGAAGCGTTCATCCGCATCGTGGACTCGATGTTCAGCCAGCACGCCAAATGGTTGAAGGTAACTTCTGAGCTACCTTGGCGTCGAAAGATCGCATCATTAAATTACCTGCTCGCCTCGCACGTATGGCAGCAGGATCACAATGGCTTCACGCATCAAGACCCTGGCTTTCTCGACCATGTCATCAACAAAAAGGCGGATATCGTGCGCGTCTATTTGCCCGCCGACGCGAACTGCCTGTTGTCCATATTCGATCATTGCCTGCGCAGCCGGCATTACGTCAATGTCGTGGTCGCCGGCAAACATCCGCTCCCGCAATGGCTGACCATGGATGCCGCCGTGGTGCATTGCACGCAGGGCATCGGGATCTGGCAATGGGCCAGCAACGACCAAGGCTCTGAACCAGATGTCGTGATGGCCTGCTGCGGCGACACGCCCACGTTGGAGACCATGGCCGCCGTTTCCATCCTGCGCGAACATCTGCCGGATCTGAAGGTTCGCGTGATCAACGTGGTTGACCTGATGAAGCTCCAGCCGGCGAGCGAACATCCGCACGGCTTGAGCGAAGGGGATTACGATTCACTCTTCACCAAAGACAAGCACATCATTTTCAACTTCCATGGTTATCCGTGGCTGGTTCACAAACTGACTTACCGCCGGACGAATCGGAATCTCCACGTCCGTGGTTACAAGGAAGAAGGCACCATCACGACGCCGTTCGACATGCGCGTTCAGAATGAAATTGACCGTTTTCACTTGGTGAAAGATGTCGTGGATCGCGTGCCGAATTTAGGTTCGAAGGGCGACTATCTGAAACAGCAGATGAAGGACAAGCTGATTGAACACAAGCACTACGTTGACAAGCACGGCCAGGACCTGCCGGAGATTCGCAACTGGAAGTGGAGTCACGGCGAAACTGCGGCAACCAATCCACCGACAAAAAAATCGCAGGATGGGAAAATGCTGGTGCCCGATTTGAATCGTATCAAAGGTTTAAAAAATGCCGATTCACTTAAATGAAAATGACGGCGGGAATTTTTTAACCGTTCACGTCAGCAGGATTTTGTCCCAGACAGACTACGAACGTTTCGTGCCGCAGTTTGAACAGTTTGTCCAGCAGCACGGAAAGCTGCGCGTGCTGTTCGACATGACCGGTTTCCACGGTTGGGAAGCCGCGGCCATCTGGCAGGAAATCAAGTTCGAGGTCAAACATCTTGCCGACATTGAACGATGCGCGATGGTTGGAGATATGAATTGGCAGATGGTTATGACGTGGTTTTGCAAGCCATTCATGAAAGCGACCATTCACTACTTCGATCACAGTCATGCTGCCGAGGCGCGGCGATGGTTGACGGAGCCATAATATTTTATGAATAAATTAAAGCACGATCACAAGTCACACGGCGATCCGAATGGTGGCCCAATCCATCAAGGCAAGCCGCCTTATTGGCGAAGCGCACATCGGGACTGGCGAATTTGGTTTTGCGTGATTGTGATGCTCGCGGCGATGGTGGTTTATCTGATGACCGGTGACTTGCGCTGGCCATTCCATGGTCATCCGCAGCCAATGGTGCCAATCGCTGGCT
>Ga0302274_10001335_pt1 | contig 23777 bp, 24 predicted proteins | sample III_Bog_N2_1_FD_198755 | JGI IMG/M metagenome (GOLD analysis project Ga0302274, IMG submission 198755) | Peat permafrost microbial communities from Stordalen Mire near Abisko, Sweden - III_Bog_N2_1 | ecosystem: Environmental > Terrestrial > Soil > Wetlands > Peat | place: Sweden: Abisko...
CGTCATAGCCACTCCCTCGTTCGGTTGTGGCTTTACTGAATCACATTCTGATTCCCATGGGAATCCCAGATTCACTCAGACCGGGGATTGGTATTAGAAGAGAGGCTCGTCTTAAAAGGCTTATCCAGACTTTATATGGGCCTTTTATGAAATAAAGATGAGACTCATTATCCAAGAACGACGCAAATTGCTCTTTGAGTGAGGCTATTCTCGGGTAGTTTGAGTTGTGGAAGAAGTTCTCGTATAAGAGGGTGTGTTGTTGTGTGGGCATTTGCACGAAAAATTTCCAAAGCGGCTTGTTCTTCGGAAGTGCCAGGACTGACTTTCGCAAATTTAGAAGCTATAACAAGACTGGAGGCGACGCGCCAAGCTGCATTTGGTATTCCACCCGCAAGAAGAATCTTTCCATCCACTGCTTCAGCGATGATATTAAAAGCAAGCATAGAACTGTACCATCATTATTAAAAATAACCAGTTTCTCCATTATAAGTCATGAAAGATGTGAACGAAAAGGAATAAATTTACAGGCTTCTAACTTATTGAGAATAAATGATAGCTATTAGACCAAATAGCTTAACATGATAATAATCCCTTTGCCTCACTTTCAGAAAAAAAATAATCAAAGGTTCTAAGAAGGCCTAGGGTGAGCGGTGTTGAGCCTCAAGGATCTTTGGTGCTTTTGTCTTATCAAGCCACCAAAGACCTGCCATATCGAGCCCATATTTTGGGGCTATGGCAGGCTGACTGAACATATCCCAATAGGCAACGCGGAAGCTGCCAATATACCAGTGAGGAATGACATAATATTGCCAGAGAAGAACGCGATCAAGCGCATGACATATCGTGACAAGTTCTTGACGGTTTTTAGCGTGAACCAATTTATCGAGTAAGGCATCCACTACCGGATCTCGGACGCCGATGACGTTGCGACTGCCTTTAATATCGGCATTTCGTGAACCCCAATAATCAAATTGCTCGTTTCCGGGGGAAAGTGATTGGCCGAAGACATGAATTGTTACATCAAAATCAAAATTATCAAGTCTATTTTGGAACTGGGATGTATCGACTATTCTGAACGTTGCTTGAATACCAAGGCGCTCTAAATTCCGTATAAAGGGTTGAGTCCATCGTTCGAAGAGGGGATCAATTTCTAAAATTTCGAAGGTAAACGGTTTGCCTTTAGCATCCACGAGCTTTCCATCTTTAAGTACCCATCCTGCATCATGGAGTAAGGCGGCTGCTTTGCGTAAATTGTCGCGATCGTCGCCACTGCCATCGGTATGAGGTAATTCAAAACTTTTTGTAAAAAGCTCATCAGGAACTTGGCCACGATAAGGGGCGAGCAGCTTGAGCTCATCTGCGGTGGGCGGTCCTTTAGCGGCCAATTCAGAATTTTCGAAATAACTCTCGGTGCGCTGATAGGCCCCGTAAGCTACGTTTTTGTTGGCCCACTCAAAATCAAAGGCTTCGTTTAAGGCCATGCGTACGCGACGATCCTTAAAAAGGTCACGCCGCATATTCATCACAAAAGCTTGCATGCCTGCGGGGAGTTCATTTTTGATTTCCTGCTTTTTGATGAGACCTTCTTGAACAGCGGGTGTGTTGTAATCAAGAGCCCAATGTTTAGCGGCATTCTCGACATGAAAGTCATAGCGTCCTGCAAGAAAAGCTTCGAGCGCAACGGTGGAGTCGCGATAATAATCATAATGAATAGTATCAAAATTATAGCGGCCACGATTGACGGGGAGGTCTTTGGCCCACCAATCTTTAATCCGTTTATACGTGGTGCTGTGACCTGGATCGATCGTTACAATTTCATAGGGACCGCTTCCCAAAATAGGCTCAGGTTTGACCGCCGAAAAATCCTTACCTTGCCAAAACGCTTTTGATAGTATGGGTAATTGCCCCATGATGAGGGGTAATTCTGTGTTAGTCGTATCATTAAATGTAAATTTGACGTCATGAGGGCCAATTTTTTCGGCTTTAACAACGTTTTTATAGTAGCTACGATAGGAGGGATGTCCTTTGTCACGCAATGTTTCAAATGAAAAAATGACATCCTCGGGTGTAATGGGTGATCCATCATGGAAGCGCGCTTGAGAACGCAAGTGATAGGAAACCCAGCTGCGGTTAGGGGCAACGCTTACGCTCTCGGCAACCCAACCGTATTGTGTGAAGGGCTCGTCAAGAGAGCCTGTCATTAATGTTTCAAAAACAAGCCCGGCGCCGTCATCGGCCACCGCTGTTAGAATAAAGGGATTTAGACTGTTGAAGGTTCCTGTTGCCGCTAAACGCAGGTCACCACCTTTGGGCGCTTCTGCGTTTGTGTAATTGAAGTGTGTAAAATTAGGTGGATATTGCGGCTCGCCATGTAAGGCTAAGCCATGCATGTTTTCTTGAGCGAGCGCTGTAAAAGGCAGTAAAAATAGAGACAAGAGAAGGACAAACATTTTCTTCATGAAAAATTCCTCACGTAACTTGTCAAAATCTGATGTCCCCAATTAAGAAGACAAGCCAGAAAGCCTTACACGTCCGACGGCAACATATTCACTAAATTCTGCCAGCGGTGGGAAGACAAAAGCTGAGCGTAAACAAGGCCTAACCAACCTTTGCGGCGCCATTCGAGAACAATATTGTCGGGGAGCACATCAAATTTCTGAGGATTAATAACTAAAAAGCCACTCAGTTGTAGTTTGGTGCCGTCTCGAATTTCGATTTGGGCATCGTTGGGCATCAACAGATCATATTGTTGGAGGGCTTTGACAAATTCATCGGTTGCATCGCCTTGTTGGCGTAAGGCGGCACAGAATTCCATGGCACTTTTCGTGAAAGCACTCGGTTGATCGCCTTCAAAAAGCGGATATTCTCCTTTATCGCTTAACATGTCGCTGGATTCATCAATACAAAGAACAAACTGCTTTTGTTCAGGATCATCCATCAAAATGAAAGGATAGCGACGGATATAGGCGGGTAGGTAGGCCCCATTGGCCCACTGACCGGCTTCATCGAGAAAAAGATTGTTATCATTATGAAGGCCTACAACAGCAGCTGGAATAGGAACAGGACCTGCAGCGAAGACGACTGGGTAATAGGCGGAAGCCATCGGAAATTCGTCAATAAGAAGAGGAATGGCGTTTGTGTGAGCTGTGAATTTGAAATGGGACGGACGCGATAATTTGAGACGGCTATCTTTGGTACGATCGAGAGGGCGAGGCGATTTGTAAAACATCGGCATGGCGCTTTCAGCTGTTGCACTGTCGGCGGGGATGGGGGGATTAGAGATGGCCATGAGCAATCCTCGTTGTTAGCTGTGATATAAGAGCTATCAGGGATTGCGGGCGGGAGCAAGATCGTTAACACAACGCTTTTGGGGTCTTCCCAGGCAAAAGTTTTAAAGAGGCATCACACGACCGTCAAACCAATGACGGCCTTGCTTGTCCTCAATTTCAAGTATCCATGAATCGGGGTCGATCCGCGCCTGCTGATCCAAATAGCGGTCCGCTTCCTCTTCGGGCATAGGATCTTTTCGTGTGACGGGTGTCCAGACTTTTTCTTCGTCATAGCGTACTTGCATAAGGATGTGGGCGGTGCCATCAAGCCGATTGATTTTTAGAATGATTGTACCGCTCGTGTTGTCGCCGTGACGGAGTACAGTTATAGGTACTCCTTGACGGGCAGCAATACGTATATGAGCATTGATAAGCATATCCGTGGGAAGACCAACGTCAGTCATCGGCGTTGAGCGTGTCAAACTTGATCGATGGTTCTGCTATTTCTAAACTGCGATCAAGACCCAGCGTCGTGACGGATACTTCGTGTCGCTGAAGTATAGAAAAATCGCTATTGTCTTTGGCCGCCGGAAGCTTGTCGACGATGGAAAGCCAATAATAGGACTGTTGACGTTTGTCTTCGCGTTGATCGGTATGAACGCCTACAACATTTTTATGACACTGCCGTGCCCACGAGAATCCTTTGATCTCTTCAGCCGCGCAATGGGGAATATTAATGGAAAGACAGGTATCTTTACGCCAGCCATGTTTTAGGAAATAGGTTAGCATTTTGTGGGATACTTTTTCAGCGGTTTCCCAATTAATGTCGGAACGAAGGTTGCAATCCTGGCTGAGGGCGATGGATGGGGTTCCCATCATTAGACCCATGAAAGCAGCACCCAAGGTGCCGGACATATTTACTTCATCGCCAATATTTGAGCCGGCATTAATTCCTGAAAGAATAAGGGATGGCTTTTTATCACCCATTAACTTTGAAAGAGCAATGCCAACACAGTCGGCGGGAGTACCCGTAACCGCCCAGCGACGTTCTCCGCGCGGCCATGCGCGTAAAGGCATGTGAATTGAGAGGCTTTGTCCGGTTCCGCTCTGATCATGTTCAGGAGCAATGATCCATATTTCATCGGCGAGTGTTTCGGCAATTTTTGCTAACACTTTTAGTCCTGGAGCATCAAATCCGTCGTCATTTGTTAAAAGGATACAGGGTAATCGTGTTGCAAGGGGCATGTGAAAATCAATTCAAGAGAATAAGATATCTGCTTCTATCATAAAAGCATCAATCAACAAAAGGAACTTCATTATTATAAGGTGCAACTATTCGTCAAACCCTATGCGCTCGGCAATAAAATAGATAGGGCGTGCTTTCACTTCCGTAAAGACACGTGCCATATACTCACCAATCATGCCAAGGCTAAGTAGTTGAAGGCCGCCGAGAAAAAGAATGCCAACCATAAGCGACGCAAAGCCTGGAACATCAATGCCGAGTGCGATTGTCCGAATGATAAGGTAGAGGCCGTAGGCAATAGCAACACATGAAATAACCGCGCCACTCCATGTCCATATTCGTAAAGGAAATGTGCTAAAAGCGGTCAACCCATCAAAAGCAAAACGTATCAGCCGAAAAAGATTCCAGCTGGATTCACCGTCATTACGTGGAGCGACGTCAAAGGGCACTTGGTCATGACGAAAGCCAATCCAAGCTACAAGCCCTTTCATAAAACGATTGCGCTCTGGGAGTGTATTAATGGCATCAATCGCTTTGCGATCAAGGAGACAGAAATCGCCCGCCCCTTCGGGAATTTTGATATCCGCAATGGTACGAAAGATGGCGTAGAATGCGCGTGAAAAGAAACGACGTGCTTTGCCATCTGTTTCACGATTGCGGCGGACGGCATAGACCATCTCAAGCCCTGTTTGCCATTTTCTTACAAGTTCAGGAATAATCTCGGGAGGATGTTGGAGGTCACTATCCATGGTAATGGCCGCCCGTCCACGGGCAAGGTGAAGGCCGCACGTTAAAGCGGCCTCTTTGCCAAAATTACGCGCCATGCGTACTAATCGGATCCTGTGATCAAGTTCGCGTTCATGAAGCAGGGATGCAAAGGTGGCATCTGAACTTCCATCATCAATACAAATAATTTCGTAGCTAAGATCAAGCTGCCCAAGAACGGGATAGAGTCTTTGGAACAGCGCGCGTATACCACCAAACTCGTTGTGGAAGGGAAGTATAATAGAGAGATCAATCATTCGACGACCAGTAAAGGCTGAAGGAAGTGAGGGGAAGGCTTTCCCCATACTGCCTTTACGATTCTTCAGAACTCGTTAAAACCCTTCACGTTCCTTGCGCTTACGTTCTACTTTACGTTGACGGCGCACGGATTCAGCTTTTTCACGGGCTTTACGCTCGGAGGGCTTTTCATAATTGCGACGTAGTTTCATTTCACGGAAGATGCCTTCGCGTTGCATCTTCTTTTTTAAAGCGCGAAGCGCTTGGTCAACATTGTTATCACGAACGAGAACCTGCACGAACCGATCCCTCCTTGGGGCAACAAAATAGGTTTTAGGGCAAAAAACTAATCTTAAGAGTTGAGTCTCCAACGCTCAAGACGGGCTGCTATAACACAATCAATAGCTTAGGGAAAAGAGTTTATTTTTGCCCCCGAAATGATAGGCTGTTTGTTAAGCATTTGATTTAAAAGGAATTGCAATATGGTCGGGGTCCTAAAAGGTAAGTCTAATAAAATATTACAAGCCGTTTTGACTGAGGTGCCCTTCGATGGATGGACAGATTCGGCCTATGAACGTGGCCTTAAAAAAGCGGAGGTTGCGCGCGGCGAGGCGGATCTGCTTTTTCCACAAGGAGTCCGTGATCTTATTGAACTGTTTGGCGAGACGGCAGACCAGGCGATGCTAGCAAAAATAAAAGCAGAGCCAGGGTTTCAGCGTTTTCGTGTCCGTGACAAAATTATGTTTGCCGTGAAAGCTCGGCTTGAATTTTTGACCCCGCATCGTGAAGCTGTGCGGCGTATGATGATTTGGTATGCACTTCTGCCGCACTTAGTTTTAGGCCTAAAACGTCTTTCCAAAACCGTTGATTTAATTTGGGTCGAAGCAGGTGACGTATCCACCGACTTTAATTATTATACAAAGCGTGTTCTGTTAGCTGGAATTGTAAAGGCAACGATGGTTGTTTGGTTGGATGATGAGACATCGGGTTGTCAAGCGAGTTGGGATTTTCTCGAGCGTCGCATCTCGGAAGTTTTAAAGTTTGGGAAAACGATTTCGTTAATTAAAGAATGGACACCCCGTGAATGGATTGACAAGGTTCGTTCAACGATTAAACGTGCGTCTTAGGGCCTTCTCAATCATAGGACATAAAGGAATTGGCGCTGCATGAGTCGCATTCATGTGATTTTTCTGTCAACCAACATTTTGAATAACACATTAGCTAATATTCTAATCAGCCTTATTCTACCTGGAGATCGTTGACCTTGATTGTCTATTTTTTACGAAACATATCAAGACTAATGACTTCACCGCGCTTTTCATCTTTAGCATCTTTAGTGTCAAGTTTTTGATCTTTTTCGTTATCAGATTCATCTTGATCACTGCCATCATCATCACTTTGTCCGGATTGAAACTGAAGGGCAAAATTGACGGAAGGATCAGCAAATGTGGTTATGGATTCAATTGGAATACAAAGACGTTCTTTAATATTATTGAAACTTAAAGTGACATGAAAAGTATCGTCTTCAAGTTTAAGACCAAAAAACTGATATTGAAGGACAATGGTCATCTCATCTGGATATTGTTTGCGCAGGTAATCAGGAATTTCAACTCCTGGGAAGTGTGTCAGGAAAGTGATGTAAAAGTGATGATCGCCCGGCAAGCCATTCTGGACGACGGCCATAAGAGTTTCGCGGACGACATCGCGTAAGGCAGCTTCGATCATAAGGTCATAACGTAATAAATCTTCGGTCATTGCGGCTCACTGAAATTATGCAATTTGTCTTCAACGAATATTCAAACAATGGCACAAAAAAGGGAAGCACTAAGTTATAAAATTTTCAACTTTCTTTAATGTGCAACGTCCATCACTTGGTTGGAGTAAAATTAACAGCGATAGATAGAGTTTGTAAATGATAGAGTGGAGTCTTCAATATCAAGGACTTTCCTTTCACGCATCAACACAAAAGTGAGGGGCTTCTGTTGCCCGGCGCCCCTCGAGCCGCGTTAGTTATGTAACTACCTTAGGTTCGCAAAGCGAACATTAGGCGGCTACAGCAACTCCCATGTCAACGTTGTCGTTGGCATTTCTAGATTTGACCCGATATCGGCGGTATCATGCCGAGCAAAAACCATGTCTTTACCACGCGCGTCGATCCTGTTTCGCCCCCGCCCGAGAGCTTGCATCACAAGCTTTCAGGTGGAGGCGCCGGGTACCGCCCCCGGGTCCGCAGCGTCTATTCCACAAGGCGTTTATCGCCATAGCTAGCAAGCTAGCAACCTCTTATAACATGAAAACGTTTAAAGAAAAGCCGCGGTTTTATTCTGTATGGAATTTCAAAAGCTTGTTACACTTATTAAGAGTGGGTATAAGCTTTGGAAAGAGGTGATAAAGGTTAAAATAATATGAGCGAGAGGGCGATACCATTTTACCAAGGAAGCGATTGGCTAACCTATCGTTGGTCCGTTGCCCAGCTTTTTGATACGCTTGATCGTATGAGGGAGATCTGCAGTCATTCAGCACATAAAGTAAGCCTATCGGTTGGAATGCAAGGAACAGCGTACCCTCGCTATGAGATACCTGAAGATGAATTTGTGACGGATGTTCTCGGATATCTCATTGAATTATGTGATGATCTTTCCGGTGAACTTGATGCTGTTCTGGCGGATCTTATGCCCGCCATACAAACATCCCTTGTGCAGCGGTGGATGGGATTTGAAATGCAGCTCCATTTGCGCGCCATTCGCCAACAGACCCTTTATGAACAGGATGTCCAAGAGCCTTCCGTTGCAGTCATTGATACAATTGTTGCTCTAACAACACGTATGCGTGATCTACTCAAAAAAATCGACCAGTAACATTTATCCACTTCAAGGATGATGCAGGAACATTGTTGACGAAGATCCTTCTTCACTGGTCGTGTGAGCGTTGCGTTCAGCTGTCATTTTATCATGAAGAATCCGAATGCGCTCATGAAGAGCGTCAAATTTCTGTTTTAAGAGTTTCCCTTTTTCATGGCAAGATACTTGGTCTTGGCCCTTCGCATCCATACATTGTGTTTTGAGCACATCACGCTCGGTTTCTAGCTCTTCGTGTTCGGCGCGAATTTTATGATTCTCTTCACGAAACTCTTGGCGTTGTGTGTGTTCATCGAGCTGCATGAGCCATTCCGAATGAGCGGTTGGTGCGGAAGAAATGTCGGGTTGTTGAGCAAATGAGACCCCTAAAAATCCCATAAAGAGGCTTGGACAAAAAAAAGAAAGAATGATCATTCTTAAGCGTAACATGAGGTATTCCTTAGCTAAAAGGGTAAGCACGCCGGCCCAACAACTGAACCATGACATAGAATTTGGACCGAACTATGACGAAAGCAAAGAAACGCCCATTAGCCTAAAAATTCTACTTCTGTAACGATTTTGTCAAGTTGAACGTCATTCGAATTAAGGGGAATGTCGTCTTTCTCTTGACTGGCAAACGCCATTCCAATGGCCAAAATATTTTTTTGTTTTCTTAATTCGGCGAGTGTTCGATCATAATAGCCGCCGCCATAACCTAAGCGATAGAAGTGTCGATTGAAGGCAAGAAGCGGAACAAAAAGAATATCTGGAATTTCAAGCGGAGCAGATGGAGGCGGCTCAAGAATGCCTTGCCATCCAGGGATAAGAATGTCGCTTTGTTTGTGGACTCGAAAAAGAAGTGGGGATGATTTGTGGGCAATGACGGGTAATAAAATTGTATGGCCTTGCATGCGGAGGACGTCTGTCAGAGGATGTGGTGATATTTCACTGCCAAAATTATGATAACTGGCAATCTTGCATTGTGGGGGAAAAACGAGATGTTGGAGGGCAATGTCACGCAACTGCAAGGCTGCTTGCGGATTGAGCGTGTGGGCATTTTCTCGTGTTTTTATCATGATGCTGCGCAATTGCTTTTTTGCTGCCGCTATAGTTTTGTCAGGAGGGGGAAGGTGACAGGTCATATGGCCATGCATTACAATAAAAGCGGAAGGTCCCACATCAGCCGTTGGCTTGCTCTTCTCCATGGCCTGCATCAGCAGGTGGGCGCCTTGTGACCGGAACCACGGTTCCGGTCAGGGAAAGCTCCCTAGAGATTCTAATTATCGGCCCTGGGAATGTGCTACCTATCGCACTGCGCAGAAACCTTCCATAGTTATTATACGATATATGAGGGAAGAAGGGAACGAAGATATCGTGATCTTAAAAAGATAAAGAAGTGAGCAAAAGAAGATTTAATAAATTTACGAATGAATATTTCTCATTAGATTAAAAAATATCATAGGGTTAAGCTCCCTTACGACGAACAAGAGCTGAAGTATATTAAAAGGAATTTAACCTTCGGCAACGACGCAGTTGCGCCCGTTTTGTTTGGCCTGATAGAGGGCCGCGTCGGCGCGTTCGAAGACAGACAATTTGGCGGGGTCCTTTTCTTGAATATGGGGCGTTAAACTAGCAACACCCATGCTTACTGTCATGGAAATGCTCTGGCCATCTTTGAATGTAAAAGGCTGAGCTGTAATGCGCTCGCGTAAGCGTTCACCAATTGCTTTTCCGATAGAGAGATTTGTTTCGAGCATAATAATAGCAAACTCCTCGCCGCCCATGCGTACGACAAGATCAGTAGGGCGCAATGCCTGAATCGTGCGGCCAATCAATTCTTTAAGGACAAGATCACCTGCTGCATGACCGTAGGTGTCATTGACATCTTTAAAGTGATCAATATCCATAATTAAAATGGCAATAGATTCACCAAGAGAAGCATGCCGTGTTACGAGACGAGGAAATTGTGTATCAAGATAACGACGGTTGAAAGCGCCAGTCAGCGGATCTGTAAGGGCTAATGAAAGAGTTTGTTCATAATTGTTACGCAATCTTTGGTAGTGACGTTTTTGACGTAATTGGGTGCGCGTTCGTGCGAGCATTTCATTAGCATCAAGTGGACGTATCAAATAATCATTAGCCCCGAGATCAAGACCTTTCGCGATGCGCGGCATCTCATTATCGTGAGCTAAAAGAAGAATGGGGAGATGGCGCGTATTTTCGTTTGTTCGAAGTTGTGGACATATCAGAAGCCCATCTTCATTCTGAAGTTCCGTGCTCGAGAAGACAAGATCAATGTCACCTTTTTGTGCAAGTGTTGCAGCTTCAGCAATCGTTGATGCAAAAGTAACTTTAGCAGAGAGCGTAGTGAGTGTTTTCTCGATAAGAGCTCTCTCGCGTGGATCATCTTCAAGCACAAGAATGTGACCTCCTTGGCTCTCCGTTAATCCGAATTCATCCTCTTGTTCGGCAGAAGGCGAGCTTTGGTGTGACGACGTATCACGTGAACGCCATTCATCCATGATTGATTTGAGGCGTAAAAGAGAGCGTACTCTTGCCATGAGAGCAATATCATTAATGGGTTTTGTTAAAAAATCATCAGCCCCCGCTTCCAAGCCTTTGACACGATCCGAGACGTCTGAGAGTGCTGTAATCATCACAACAGGAATATGAGCGGTTCTCGGATTCGATTTAATACGGCGGCATGTTTCAAAGCCATCAATTTCTGGCATCATGGCATCGAGTAATATTATATCGGGTTTTTCATTTTCTAACAGAGTGAGAGCCTCGGCGCCGTTATGAGCCAGGCTTACAACGTAATAATCATGCGCTAACTTTGCCGCCAATAATTTGACGTTTAAAGGAGTGTCATCAACTATAAGAATACGTGCTGACATAATAAGGTGCCAATTAAGTTGGAGAAGGCAGATCCAAAGGATCGAGGTAACGTTTAACCGTGGCGATGAATGTACTGACAGCAATTGGTTTGGATAAATAATCTTCACAACCGCCGGCACGAATTTTTTCTTCATCTCCTTTCATCGCAAAAGCGGTTACAGCAATAACTGGGATAGATTTTAGTTCTGGATCATTTTTTAACCATTGCGTGACTTCCAGGCCAGACACCTCGGGTAGTTGAATGTCCATGAGGATGAGATTGGGGCGATTAATTCGTGCCAATTCGAGCACATTCGTTCCATCTCGTGTATGCAGGGTTCGATAACCATGCGCCTGTAATAAATCACGAAAAAGCTTCATGTTGAGGTCATTATCCTCGACGATCATAACGAGTTTCGATGGGGGCTTATTCATGATACCGTGACGCGAAAGGAGCATGCCAACAAATCTCTTTATCGGCTTCCTTAAAGCAATACAGTCACAAAATTATTTTATCGTTAACAACCAGAATGAGGCATGGCTTCTATATTTATTAACTTTCCACTAACTGTAAAATCACCATAATCTATTTGCATTGTGCGAGCGATGCCATTGTTCAAAAGATTAAGATTCATTTCATAATCGGGTTCCCCGGTTTCGCTGTCGAGTTTAAAGAAGGCCATTCGGACTGGCCACGATGGTTGCGATAAAAGGGGATTGTTCCTTAGTTTGGAGCCCATATCTGCGCTTTGCCATTTGATGTCTTGCGGATAAATAAAAGCACTAACATCATCAGATCCAACTTCATCGGATCCGTCAAAGACGCGTCGTGAAAAGAATTTATCGCCGGCGTTTGCTTTTTGAAGAATAAGCATTGTATGCGCTGAAGGAAATAATGTACCAGGAGGTAATTTCGTCGTTTTGCCAACTGGTTCACTATAAGTCACCGTTCCTCCCTTTGCGGACAGGCTCGCTTTTCCTCGATAAACTTCGGTCTCTTTGCCATTCGTGAGACGTCTTACGTTAAAGTTATAAGCTGTGCCATCTTTTGATTCCCATGTTAATTCTGTACTCGTGACATCGGACTCATCGCCTTCCGCATAATTAAAATGGAGACGCAAATGTTGTTGAACAGCCCATCCGTCACATACGTCGGCCCATTCAAACAACATGCGCCCTGAAACTGTCGATATATTGCTTCCATTTTTTACCGACGTAAGGCTCATATCATAGATGGCGCGGTGTGGTGTTATCGCAATGGGCTTTGTTGACGAAAAAGTATTTGGCAACGATGGAGCTGTTTCCATTTTTTCTGGTGCTGTGACGGGGGTTGCCCAACAATGAGAGCCCAAAGATATGGACAAAACTAGGATTGAAAGGGAAAGAAAAATTGATCGCACGCTGTCATCCTCAAAAAATATTCAGAACGGGTCAGTCTTTCTTACATGAATCGTGGTTAAAATTGGATCAATATTTGTGATAAAAGGGGAAAGGCATGTAAGCATGGCAATATCTGATTTTCTATCGGCAATTTATGCCTCCTATGCGTCTTATCCCCCGTCAGATTTTAATTGTCGTCGCGAAAATACTTATACATGTCAGTGTGTTAGATAAAAAGCTAAATTTGGCTTGAACCTTGCAACCTTACAAGCAGTGGGGCTTGGTACACTGTTTATAAAGGAGATGGAGCTATGGAAGGTCAAATCATTAGTCAGGATGCAGGTCAGCACAATACACCTTCCGCATTACTTGAGACGAGCTGGTTGGCTCCCATCGTCAATACCTTAGCGCTGCATGATATTGGGTCTCTTGATAGTGCGCGTCTTGCTCTGACTGAAGCTCAGCGCATTATTCAACGACAGAAAGATCGTATTCGCCAGTTAGAAAATATGGCTTTGACAGATGAACTAACGGGACTCTTGAATCGTCGTGGTTTCACCTTAGCCTTACAGCGTGAACTTTCATTAGCTCGTCGTGATGTGCGGGCAAGTGGTGTTTTGATTATGGTTGATTTGGATGGATTTAAGTCTGTCAATGATCTTTGGGGTCATAGTGTTGGGGATGACTATCTTCAAGCTGTTGCGCATGCATTGCTAGGGGATGTTCGTAGCACCGACATTGTTGCACGTCTCGGGGGGGATGAGTTTGTCATCATGTTTACCCACATGGATGAAATGGTTGGATTGAAACGCATGGCAAGACTTGAGAAAAATTTTAATAGCAGGATTATGCAATTTGAAGACAAGATTTTACCATTGCGTGCGAGCTTTGGTCTTTCCCCTTACAGTGGTAATGATATGCCTGAAACCATTTTGGCTGAAGCGGATCGCAAGCTATACGCTAACAAAACAAAGCGTCAAATTACGGAACGTTCTTTTGAAGAGAGGGCGTAGCAAGAACATCAAGAGCTGTTCGCATAGCAGCTAAAAGGCTATCTTCGCGAGCCAAGTTTTGGCCGACAATATCGGAGGCGGTTCCGTGGCTGACGGAGGTGCGAAGAAAAGGCAGGCCAATCGTCACATTTACGGCTTCATAACCTGCAAAAATTTTGAACGGAATAAGGCCTTGATCATGATAGCTCGCGACGACGGCATCATAGCCGCTGTCTTGAGGTTGAAATCCTCGAAAAAAACCATCAGCAGGTAACGGACCAACTAATGTGCTTGCACCGATGGCATTAACAGCATGAATAACAGGTTGTAAATATTTTAATTCTTCATCACCGCCAATTTCACCTGCATGAGGGTTAACGCCAAGGATCGCTATGCGTGGGTCGCTGATATTTAATTGATGTCGTAAGAAAGCAATTAGTGTTTTAAGAGGCCTCGACACAGCCCCACTTTTTTCAAGAGCTCTCGGAACCTCACTTAAAGCAAGGTGGCGTGTGAGAAGTAAAAGACGAAATTTCTTATTAACAAAAAGCATTTCAGCGTGCCCTGAAAAGTCGAAATAACTTTGGGCAAACATTTCCAGAATTTCTGTGTGTCCGTGAGCTTCGTGTCCAGCTTCTTGTAAATGTTTTTTGGAGATTGGTCCAGTGACGAGCGCATCCACCTTGTGTGCGGCGATCAGTTGGACCGCAGAATCAATGGATTTGTAAGCAACATCTCCTGGTTGCTGGGCTGAGATATCGTTATAAGTTACAGAAGGGAGATGCGGTAAGGTAAGACCCAAGGTCAGAGCTGTCTTTTGGAGGCCTTTAATGTCACCTATGACATTACAATGAACCCCCGGAAAATCCACTATGCGCTGTAAAGCTTTAGCGGTTATTTCAGGGCCGATACCGGTTGGATCGCCAATCGTAATGGCGAGACGCCGCATTCCTAGCTTGCTTTCTTGACAGGCAACGCTAAACGAATATGCAATTCCTGAAGCCGATCGACAGGAACCGTGTTGGGTGCTTGCATCATCAGGTCTTCTCCCTGTTGATTGAGAGGAAAAGCGATAATTTGACGAATATTAGGTTCGTTTGCCAGAAGCATAACAATGCGATCAATACCGGGAGCAGAGCCACCATGAGGGGGAGCCCCCAGTTTGAGAGCTGATAGCATGCCTCCAAAGCGGCTCTCCAGTTCTTCGGCGGAATAGCCGGCGATGGAAAAGGCCTTGTACATCACTTCGGGTAAGTGATTACGAATAGCGCCCGAGGATAGTTCAATACCATTGCAAACAATGTCATACTGAAATGCTTTAATCGACAAAGGATCTTCATTGTTGAGAGCATCGAGGCCACCTTGGGGCATCGAAAAGGGATTGTGGCAAAAATCAATTTTTTTGCGCTGTTCATCATATTCGTACATTGGAAAATCAACAATCCAACATAAACGGAAGGCATTCTTTTCAATGCAATCCATATCTTCAGCAATTTTGGTGCGGGCAGCCCCGGCCATTTTAGGGGCTTTGTCTTTTGTGTCACATACAAAAAAGACAGCGTCACCATCAACACATCCTGTGATGCTCCGTAATTCTTTCTGGGCTTCTTCGCCAACAAAGCGAGCGATCGGACCTTTTCCTGCCCCGGCTTCAAATGTGATATAGCCCAATCCTGGCGCTCCGATTTCTTTGGCCCAGTCATTGAGTTTATCAAAGAAACTACGTGGTTTGCCGCTGACCTGAGGGGCGCGAATGGCACGCACGACGCCGCCTTTATCAATAAGGCCGCGAAAAGCACGAAATTCAACATCATTGCGACTGAAAACGGAGGTGACATCGGTGATCAGGAGCGGGTTGCGTAGGTCAGGTTTATCTGAGCCATATTTAAGCATGGCTTCATCATAAGGAATGCGGATGAAGGGGGCTTGCGAAACAACAGGTTTTTCAGGTCGGTTAAAGCCACCGAACTCATCGAAAATGCCATAGAGTACAGGCTCAATAGTTTGAAAAACGTCTTCTTGAGTTACATAACTCATTTCAAAATCCATCTGATAGAATTCTCCTGGGCTGCGATCCGCACGGGCATCCTCATCACGGAAGCAAGGTGCAATTTGAAAGTAGCGATCATAACCTGCAATCATCAGGAGTTGTTTGAATTGTTGGGGAGCTTGGGGCAACGCGTAGAATTTTCCGGGGTGAAGACGACTTGGAACGAGAAAGTCACGCGCACCTTCAGGACTTGAGGAGGTTAAAATAGGAGTTTGATATTCGCGAAATCCCGCTGCCCACATGCGTCGGCGCAAAGAAGCGATGACATCAGAACGTAAGATGAGATTGCGTTGCATTTGTTCGCGACGTAAATCAAGAAAACGATATGTGAGACGAACGTCTTCACCTGTATCGGCGTCGGTATTCACTTGCATGGGCAACGGATCAGCAGCGCTTTGAACGATAAATTCAAGGATATCAATTTCAATTTCGCCAGTGGGTAATTTATCATTGGCCGTTTCGGCAGGCCGTTGCACCACTTTTCCGGTTATGGTGACGACGCTTTCGAGCTTAATATGTTCAATGGTCGCAAGAAGAGGGCTTGAGCGATCAATAACGCATTGGGTAAGCCCGTAATGATCACGAAGGTCAATGAAAAGAAGGCTTCCATGATCACGTTTACGGTGAACCCAGCCTGATAAGCGGACAGATTGACCTTTGTGAAGAAGACGGAGTTCACCGCAGGTATGGGAACGATAAGCGTGCATAGTTCAGAATCCAGATGACAGAATACAGGGAAAGGCTAAAGTCGGCCTCACATTAGCTGTGGGGCTAACCCTCTGCAAGCTATCCCTTAACACTTTTTTTGAACGTTGTCTCACCCATGACTTTATTAACAACTACCGATGCCTTAGCAGCCTTTTGCCAGGCTCATGCCACAACTGAATTTGTGACAGTTGATACTGAATTCATGCGCGAACGAACATATTGGCCCAAATTATGTCTAGTGCAACTTGGGGGGCCTACCGAAACCGTAGCTGTGGATCCTTTAGCTAAGGATATTAGTCTTGCCCCTTTGTTGGAGCTTATGGTTAATCCAAGGGTCATCAAAGTATTTCATGCGGCGCGACAAGATATTGAAATTTTCTTTAATTTGGCAGGGCAGGTGCCGTCTCCTCTTTTTGACACCCAAGTTGGGGCTATGGTTTGTGGATTTGGCGACGCTGCTAGTTATGAAACATTAGCCGATAAATTAGCTAATGCTAAAATTGATAAGTCTAGTCGTTTTACAGATTGGTCTCATCGGCCACTAACAGATAAGCAGATTGAGTACGCTTTGGGCGACGTGAGCTATTTGCGCACAGTCTATCTTAAATTGCGCGACCAGATTAATGTGGCGCATCGTAGCGAGTGGGTCCGTGAGGAGATGGACGTTTTAACGAGTCCTTCGACTTACGATATTAACCCCCAAGAAATTTGGCGACGTTTTAAATGGCGGGCAGAAAAACCTCGTTTGCGTGCTTTGCTGCGGGAACTTGCGGCTTGGCGCGAGTGTGAAGCACAGCGCCTTAATGTACCACGTAACCGCGTAGTGCGCGATGAAACTTTAATGGAAATCGCGCATCATACGCCCCGTAATATTCAAGAACTTGCGAGGACACGTGGTCTTAGTAATGGGTTTGCTGAGAGCCGTCAGGGATCTGAAATTGTTGCAGCCATTGAGCGTGCAAATGCGCTGCCTCTTGATAAGTGCCCGATAGGTGAAGCACGGCGCCTTTTACCTTATGGTATTGGTCCTGTGATGGATCTCCTTAAAGTTCTTTTAAAACAAGTTAGCGAAGAACACGGTGTCGCAGCGAAGCTCATTGCAACCACAGATGATCTTGAAGAAATTGCTGCCAATGATCAGGCAGATATTTTAACTCTTAAAGGATGGCGCGCTGAAGTCTTCGGTAATTTAGCTTTGGCGCTCAAACGGGGTGAATTAGCTCTGAGTATCAAGAATAAGAGAATTGTTATTAAAGAGGTTATCTAACAGAATTTTCTTCTAAAACATCAGTTTTATTGACGTGCTAGAATACACGGGTCTACATTCAAACAAGATGTTGCCTTGAAAGTCTTGATTGGGTCCCCTTCCTTATAACCGTGGTTTATTCTTATGATTATCGCATCGGCCTATGATTATCGTGAAGCGGCTCGACGCAAACTACCACGTTTTCTTTTTGATTATATCGATGGCGGGGCTTATGCCGAACGGACACTCAAATCGAATGTGGATGATTTGGCAGCGATTAGTTTGCGTCAACGTGTTCTCCGTAATGTCAAAGATCTAAGCTTAGAGACTACCCTTTTTGGACAAAAATTGGCGATGCCCGTTATTTTAAGTCCTGTGGGCTTGACAGGAATGTATGCCCGACGAGGGGAAGTGCAGGCGGCGAAGGCTGCGGATAAGAAAGGCGTACCTTTTACGCTATCAACCGTTTCTGTATGCCCGTTAGAGGAAGTTGCTCCCCAAAGTACACAGCCCCTATGGTTCCAGCTCTATGTGCTTAAAGATCGTGGCTTTATGAAAAATGTTTTAGAGCGCGCCCAAGACTTGGGTGTAAAGAATCTCGTTTTTACCGTTGATATGCCGACACCCGGGGCGCGATACCGTGATCCTCACTCGGGAATGTCTGGACCTTATTCAAGCATGCGTCGCTTGGTGCAGGCACTTATGAAGCCTTCTTGGGCGTTGGATGTTGGTCTGTTAGGACGGCCCCACGATCTTGGAAATGTCTCTCGTTATCTCAATCGTATGATTAAACTTGAAGACTATATCGGTTGGCTGGGCGCAAATTTTGATTCATCCATTAGCTGGTCGGATCTACAATGGATTCGTGATTTTTGGAAGGGACCGATGATTATCAAAGGTATTCTTGATCCGGAAGATGCACGGGATGCTGTAACGTTTGGCGCCGACGGAATAATTGTTTCCAATCATGGAGGACGTCAGCTTGATGGCGTTCTTTCTACGGCGAAAGCTCTCCCTGGAATTGCCGATGCGGTTGGTCATGCATTAACTGTTCTTGTTGATTCAGGGGTAAGGTCCGGATTGGATGTGGTCCGTATGTTGGCTCTTGGAGCGAAGGGTGTTCTTTTAGGACGTGCTGCCACTTATGCATTGGCTGCTGAGGGGCAAGCAGGAGTTGAAAACATGCTCGATATATTTGCCAAAGAAATGTGTGTGGCTATGACGTTAACGGGAGTTACTGCTATTAAGCAAATAACGCGTTCAAACCTTGTATAAAACGCAAAGGTTAACCAGTAAACAAAATATATCATTATAAATCAATATATTAAGTAGTTTAGAGGCGGTGATATTGGATTAGATGTGATGAAAGTATTCATTTTAGTTTCAGGCACTACCGTCGTCTGATAAAGTTGCAAAAGGAACAATCACAAAGGAAATGGGCCACATGCGTTTTGATGGTTTGATCGCAGACGCCAATCGTGAAGAACATGAAACACCAGCACAACTTAGGGCGGCCCGTAGATTTGTCACTGAAGTCGAAAAACAAGATGATCTCGATTTCCGTCTTGAATTATTAGAAATGGCTCGCAAGAGAAATAATTGTGATGCGTTACGACGCGAGGCTCAAGCGGGAATTATAAGACATTTTGATACGCTGATAACTCATGCTAATCGAGAAATAGATGGCACCCCAGAGGAGGCTGCTGCTGTTAGAAACTTTGTCACGTCGGCTCGTAATTTGAAAGATGACTCTCTACGTCTTCAACTGTTTATCAAAGCATCTGAAGATAATATCGGCCAAAGTGGACTTTTAAGGCGTGAGGCATTCAATAATATTTGGACGTTCTATGATGCCGATATACTCCAGCAAGAATATATTAATGCTCTACTTTATGTTGTGAGAAGCTCCCCGTCCTCTAATAGTTCTAGCGATTTGTTATTTACAGCAAAAGAAAATGCGGCCGGAATGCTGCTGGTATACGTCGATAGAATGGATAGTTTCGAGCAGAAAGCGAATGCACTTCTGACGATGGCATTATTCTGTGACCGTCCCTATCAGAAGAACATGGCAACATCAGCTTGGGATGAACTTGTGAATCATTCATCTGTGCCCCCTGAGAAAAGACATAGTCTGTTGACGCAGGCTATGGATGCTGCAGACAGTCAAAGTGATTTATTTAAAATAGCCGAGGCAAAACGTGCTGAATTAATTCATCAATATGGTGATTTTGCCCCCTCACGATTGACGTCACACGGGCCGAGAAGAGCCTTGTTAAGTTTATTTCAGCTCGTTGGATAAGTTCCCGGCTATCATCTAAATCGTCGCAAACATTCCAAAGACAATAGCCGTCATAACCAATGTTGAAATCCATCCCATGCATTTGAGGATAGGCGGAATTGTATAATCACCCATGATTTTTCGAGAGGAGGCCATGTGCATCATCACAAACATCATGGGAACGGCGATAATCCCATTAAGGACAGCCGACCAAAAGAGAGCCTTGATAGGATCGACACTTGTAAAATTGATCATGACGCCGATAAGGGTCGCCCCGGATAAGGTTGCATAAAAAGCTTTAGCTTCACGAGGGCGTCGCCCTAAACCGATTTGCCAATTAAATCCTTCGCTAACGGCATAGGCGGAGGAAGCCGCTAAAATAGGAACAGCGAGTAAACCTGTACCTATAATTCCTAGAGCAAAAACCGTAAAAGCAAGGGGCCCCGCTATAGGGCGAAGCGCTTCCGCGGCTTGGCTTGATGTTTGAATGTCGGTAACACCATGAGCGTGCAAAGTCGCGGCCGTTGTTAAGACAATAAACAATCCGATGATATTCGAAAAGGCCATGCCAACAATCGTATCAAAACGTATGCGTTTCATCTCACTTTTGGCTTGCTCAGGTGCAATGAGAAGGGGTTGGGCATCTGGATTGGCGATAACATCTTCGGCTTCTTGAGTTGATTGCCAGAAAAATAAGTATGGGCTGATGGTGGTGCCAAAGACCCCGACTATAGCTGCTAAATAGGAGGCATCAAGACGAAGGTGGGGAATAAAGAGACCAATCGCGACATCATGCCATGGCATGTCGACGATTAAAACGACGCCTACATAAGCAAAGAGACTCAACGTAAGCCACTTAAGGATATTAATATAATGGCGGTAATCGATAAAAAGTTGAGCAAGGACGCAGGCAACAGCAAAGAAAATGACCCCGATTTTTGGATTGCCACCGATGACCAGGTTAAGCGCCGATCCCATGGCTCCCAAATCAGCGCCCAAATTAACGGTATTGGTAATCAAAAGAAGCAAAACCATTGTACGTAAAATAGAACGTGGATAAAAAAGTCTCAGATTACCAGCGAGCCCATAACTTGTGGTGCGTCCGATACGAGCACTAATTTCCTGAATAGCTACCATGAGGGGATAGCTGAATAACATTGTCCACCCAATGCTATAACCAAATTGTGCGCCGACTTGTGAATATGTGGCAATGCCGCTGGGGTCATCGTCGGCGGCGCCTGTGATCAATCCTGGCCCTAGTCGTCGCCAAAAATTGAGGGGATAGCTGTAGATCCAACGCATGCAATCCCATTCTTTGATTGGTGTGGTAGTATTAAATGCAGTGAGGCGTGTTCCTAAAGACGAAGAGAAAACTGTCGTCGAGGCTTGGCGTCTAAAGAATTAGCCCTTGCGTTTTAAGTATAGGGTAATTGCCACTGCTTACTATTAAAAATCAACCCATTTCTCAATCAAGAACAGATTGAGAAATGATTATTTCTTTTCGGAGGTCAATGGACGCAACAAAGTGCAAAGAGTTTGATCACATTTTATCAGAAGAGCATCGGCAGTTGGGCCTGTATCTCCTTGAGATTTTGGCATCAGACAATCGACGCGGAATATGGTTTCGCCATTAGGTCCAAGGGATTGTTGGTAAACATCAATCTTTTTAGGAGGGCAATTATTGATACGCGCAATTTCACGGGCATCCGCTTGGGTGGCAGCATGAGCCAGGGAAGCTAATCCGAGCGTTATAAGTATAAAAAGAATGGCTGCTATGTTTTTCATAGCAGCCATTCTAGAAGATTTCAGGTTAACGGGTGGTTACCACCCAAAAAACAGAAAAATTAGCCTGAATAGTACATATCATATTCAATCGGATGGGGCGCCGTACGGAAACGATCCCATTCTTCGCGCTTGAGATCGAGATAAGAATCGATCATGTCGGCGCTGAAGACATTCCCTTGTTGTAAGAAGGCATTATCTTTCTCAAGGGCGTGGATCGCTTCTTCCAAAGAACCGCACACTGTTGGAATTTTTGCCAGTTCCTTTGGTGGTAAATGGTACAAGTCCTTATCCGAGGCTTCGCCAGGATGGATCTTGTGCTTAATGCCATCCAATCCCGCCATGAGCATAGCTGCATAAGCAAGATAGGGGTTCGCTAATGGGTCTGGAAAACGTACTTCGACCCGTTTGCCTTTAGGATTATTCACATAAGGAATACGGCAAGATGCTGAGCGATTGCGTGAAGAGTACGCAAGGAGCACGGGGGCTTCATAACCAGGAACAAGGCGCTTATAGCTATTGGTGCTGGGGTTCGTAATCGCATTTAGAGCCTTTGCATGTTTAATAATACCGCCAATATAATAAAGGGCCGTATCGGACAAATCGGCATATTTTTTACCTGCGAAAAGAGGTGTACTGCCTTTCCAAATAGATTGATGGACATGCATCCCCGAACCATTATCGCCAAAAATTGGCTTAGGCATAAAAGTAGCTGTTTTGCCATAAGTGGCGGCTACATTCTGCACAACATACTTATAAATTTGCATATTATCAGCGCACTTCACGAGCGTTGAAAATTTAATACCAAGTTCGTGTTGTGAGGCGGCCACTTCATGGTGATGCTTTTCAACTTCGACGCCCATTTGCTTAATAACGGAAACCATTTCCGTGCGGATATCCTGTCCACTATCGACGGGGTTGACGGGGAAATAACCACCTTTTGTACGGGGACGATGGCCGAGATTGCCGCCGGGCAATTCTTTACCATTGTTGTAGGGGCCTTCGTCTGAATCGAGGCGGAAAAACGTATTATGGGGTTCCGTTGAAAAGCGTACATCATCAAAAATAAAAAACTCAGCTTCAGGTCCGAAGAATGCTGTTGTGCCTACGCCTGAGGAAACTAGATATTTTTCGGCATTCTTGGCAATCGAACGTGGACAACGAACATAGGGCTTCAATGTAGAGGGATCATAAACGTCACAATAAACGGCGATCGTTGGTTCTGCGTAAAAAGGATCCAAAACAGCGGTCGGTGCATCAAGTTGCAAAATCATGTCAGATTCATTGATGGCTTTCCACCCGGCAATTGAGGAGCCATCAAACATTAACCCATCTTTAAAAACAGCCTCATCGATGGTGTCGATATGCTGTGTCACATGTTGTAATTTACCGCGGGGATCGGTGAATCGAAGATCAACATATTTTGCATCATGCTTTTTAATGAGATCTAAGACAGAGTTGGACTTAGCCATGTTCAGTATCCTTGCGCTTGTGGGTTAGAGTTAAGGGGGAATAAGGGGTATGATTCTCGTTATGGGCGCAAAATATGGCACGCCTTGAAACACTTGACAAATATTCCATTATTTAATGCTGTTTGAGGCTGGTATCCTCATTTTTTTGTGCTAGTAAGGCACCCTTAGATCCCAACCTATTGCTTGCAATGGGCTGGGTTCTTTTTTAAGGTGTCGCCTTCAGATATGGCGGTCGTAGCTCAGTTGGTAGAGCCCTCGGTTGTGGTCCGAGTTGTCGCGGGTTCGAGTCCCGTCGTCCGCCCCATCTTCTTTTTAGTTAAATAGGGCACTTACCTCTCACGGTGGGACGTCGTCGACAGCCTTCCTTTTTTTGGGTGTGCGATCAGTTTTAATCTGTAGTTCTTTTTTTTGAAATTGCTTCCTTCCTAATTCTTATTGAAGAAATAAGTTTATATTACCCTTATATATTACAGGGCCTTGGCGATATCTCTTTGTGTGTGATATAAATATAAAAGAGGCAGCGTCTGCCATTTGAATGGGGAACCCAATATCACATTTTCTTTTAGATACTCAGGTTTGGCAACAACAGTCTGTTGATCCAAAGGATCGTCAGCTCGCCAAAAATGATCCGACATTATGGC
>Ga0302274_10001338_pt1 | contig 23728 bp, 22 predicted proteins | sample III_Bog_N2_1_FD_198755 | JGI IMG/M metagenome (GOLD analysis project Ga0302274, IMG submission 198755) | Peat permafrost microbial communities from Stordalen Mire near Abisko, Sweden - III_Bog_N2_1 | ecosystem: Environmental > Terrestrial > Soil > Wetlands > Peat | place: Sweden: Abisko...
CGGACTCGCCAACAGGTCCATTCAAAGCCTGGAGCAACTGACCCCGGCAGCCTATGCCGCCAGCAAGCTGAAATAACCTATCCGCTCGTCCCAGCCCCGTCAACCGTGTACTTGGCTGGACGCTTACAAATGACAGGCGGATATGGGCTGGTACTCCCCTTAATGATTGCCAACATGAGCGCTTTCGCTTTGGCGCGCCACTGGCGCCATACTTCGATCTACGAAGCGCTGCTGGAGCAGGACGGTATTCAGCTTTCCCACAGCGACAAATTTCCCCGCTTGCCCAGGGGCGCGCCATTGCTCCCATCTGTATTGCCGACCGATACGCAGACGTGAGAATCACCCAAGCCGAAGCACTGCTATCCGTGACAATTCTTATCAACGAGGGCCATCTCGTCCGATTCAATTGGCAACCAGTGTATTGATCAACAGAGCCGTTGCGCTTCCATTCTCAGCCGTAGCAGTCACGCGCACCTTATCGCCCTTATGAGGTTGATACCTAGTTCCAATCACGGCTCCATATTCAGTCTCGGCCACAGTGTTTGAATTGAGTTTGAAAGACTTGATTGCCCCCGATTCGTCTGTGATTGAGATTGAATTCTTGCCCTCGATCTTGACGACTGTCCCGGTGTCCTTCGAGAAGGGCCCTGCTCCGAGGTTTCGCAATGCAACTGCCGTTCGCACACCGCCTCCGCCAAAATAGAAGACGATTACATATGTCCCCTTCATTTTGAAGGAGTCAACTGCGGTTGCGTTGGCACGAATGTCTTTATCGAACTCGATTGGAGTGTTCGAATTCGTCATATCTTTGAAAAATCCCTCAGACCGATTGTCGGTATAAATCGTAATCGTCTTGGCAGACGCATCGATGGAGGTCACTGTCCCTGTAAGGGCATGAACCACCTCTTGCGCTGACGCTGCAATAGAAACAAACAAAAAACATGCCGCCAGGATACAGGTCTTCAATTTGCCTTTCAACATATGCTTCCTCCGATGTTCAGCGGTTTGCTGGCTGGTGAATAGATTAAAGGTGAGACCGTCACGCAAACAGTATTAGTCTCTCAATACAAAAGACACTGCAGCCCATCTTACAAAGACTGGGCTGCAGTGAATTACCTCAAACTTCCACGTCGGCACAGAAGTGGACCAGATAGGTTCATGGATGTCTTAGTGGTCCAGAGTAAATCCAGCGCGACGGTTTTTCTGCCAGCAAGCCTCATTGGACTCTGTGCAGAAGGGCTTTTCCTTGCCAAAGCTGATGGTACGGATGCGGCTTGCCTCCACTCCGGCGTTGATCAAATACTTCTTGGCAGAGTCGGCACGATTCTGACCGAGAGCCAAGTTGTACTCGTTAGAGCCGCGCTCGTCGCAGTACCCGGCGATCAGGATCTTCGCATTCAGATGGCTTGACAGGTACTTCGCATCCTTCGCCAGAATAGCCTGCGCATCGGTGCTCACATCGTACTTGTCGTAATTGAAGAAGATGTCCTCCACGTTAGCCTTAAACTCTTCTTCTGCGCTGATGGTGCTAACTGGCGCCACGGCAACCGGAGGCGGTGCATTCACGGTAATGCTGACAGAGGCGTCCGCCGTTCCTCCAGCCCCCTTAGCCACCAGATGGTACCTGGTGGAGATGGTTGGGGTCACAGTCTTCTCGCCAGACGTGGGCACATCACCCAAACCCTCAATAGAGGCCGTGGTAACATTGGTCGTGCTCCAGGTCAGCGCAACGTGATCTCCCGCCGTAATCACTGTGGGCGAGGCGGCAATATTCGCAGTAGGAGCAGCCACAGCTACCGGGGCAATTTCTGCGGGAGGAGGCGGAGCCATCTTCTTCTTGCATCCCGCAGCAGCGACCAAGGCGACAAGCAATACAGCAGGAACCAGAATTCGATTAAGTCGATCCAATGGATTACTCCTTCAGAAGAAGCATAAGCATTTCCCTGACGACTTGGCCCATATTTCCTGCACGCTGCCGTCGTTGTCCACCTTACAGACACTCTCTTGAAGGCCAAGACGGTACTGGCCTTGATCGTTCATGGAAAAGCTATGGTTGAGGCCGACACCCCTTTCTCTTCGTAGACAAAGATCCTGTCGGCGCGCCCGCTGCCGCAATCCCCATGAGAGAAAACCGGCAGCATAAATTTCATTTTGAGTCATGAAATCCAACAACAGGTGTTCCTTTTGGAACAGTAGATTTACACCCTCGCTTTCCCCCATTGCCGCGGGAGTGTGCTCAGATTCCCTATAATGAATTGACTCGATTGCCTTTACGATTTTGTTTGACTAGGAGTGTGTCGGGCATAGATTTGTGACGGAACCTACAGCGTGGGCTGTAGGTTCTGTTTTAAGTTTGAGCTATGGGCCAGAACTTCATTGCTGACACGGTCGACCAGACGCTGCTGTTTCCCCCATCGCTTCACGATTGGCTTCCCGAGGGCCACCTAGCCCGCTTTCTTTTGGATGTGGTTTCGGCGCTGGATTTGAGCGCGATCTACAAGTCCTATCAAAGCAAGGATGGCCGTGGGCAGGCGGCCTACGCGCCGGAGATGATGGTCCGCCTGCTTCTGTATGGCTATGCGAGGGGTGTCTACAGTTCGCGCAAGATTCAGACGCGCACATTCGAGGACGTGGCCTTCCGTTATCTTTCCGGCGACCAGCACCCGGACCACTCCACCATCGCCGAGTTCCGCACGCGTCATCTGGAGGCGCTCTCGGGACTGTTCACGCAGGCTCTGCTGCTGTGTTCCGAGGCAGGCTTGGTGAAGCTGGGCCATGTGTCCATCGACGGCACAAAGATCAAGGCGAACGCGGGCAAGCACAAGGCGATGAGCTACAAACACATGAACGAGACCGAGGCGCGCTTGAAGTCTGAGATCGATGCGCTGCTGGCCGCAGCCGAGAAGACCGATGCCGAAGAGGATGCGCAGTACGGCAAGGATCGGCACGGCGACGAACTGCCTGCCGAGTTGCAGCGGCGGGAGAGCCGACTGCAGAAGATCGGCGCGGCCAAGGCGGCACTCGAAGCCGAGGCTCGGGAAAAGACCAAACAGAAACGCGCCGAAGCGGAGCAGAAGCTGGCCGACCGCGAAGAGGAAGAACAACGCACCGGCAAGAAGAAGCGCGGCCGCAAGCCTCAGCCGCCCGATCCTGAGCAGGCCAGTCCAGACGACACGGCACAGCGCAACTTCACCGATCCAGAGAGCCGGATCATGCCGGATGGCGCCAACAAAGGCAGTTTCGTGCAGGGCTACAACGCGCAGATCGCGGTTGATTCCGCCTCGCAGGTAATCGTGGCCGCCGAGGTTACGCAGGAGACAAACGACAAAAAGCAACTGCTGCCGATGATCGCGCTGATTGCGATAAATTTTGATCAGAAGCCGGAGAAGGTCAGCGCCGACACGGGCTACTTCAGCGAGGCGAATGTGACCGATGAGCAAGTGAAAGAGGTTGATCTGTACGTAGCGACGGGCCGGGACAAGCACGGCGTCGCGGTGGAGGCGAGCAGCGATCCGCCGTCTGTTGGCGCGTCGCCGAAAGAGGCGATGCAGCAAAAGCTGCGAACCGAGGCTGGCCGCGCTGTGTACAAGATGCGCAAGGCGATCGTCGAGCCGGTCTTCGGACAGATCAAGGAACAGCGCGGTTTTCGCCGCTTCAGCCTGCGCGGCCAACAGAATGTTCGCTGCGAGTGGAGATTGGTGTGCGCGGTCAGCAATCTGCTGAAGCTGTTCCGGGCCGGCGGGGTTCTGGAAATGGCATAAAACGGCGGGGAAAGGGGGCCGTTTTACCCAAAACGGCACGGAGATCTTGCTATAAGCACCAACGGGAATACTGCCTGCGCGCCCCAGTTCGAACACCAGCCCTGCAAAACCGCCGGATCAGCCTTGGCGAAAACGCTATGCCCGACACACTCCTAGATGTCAAGCTGGCCAAGGCTAGTAATTGTGAAACGTCCATATGTAATTGTGAAACGTCCATATATAGATAACAGTGATACTATCCCGAAGGTAATGTGTAGGCATCCAGCGCATAGACGCTTCGGCAATCCTCGGTGATCACTTCAAAAGCGGCCATAGAGAGAGTTGGCCGGTTTTGAGGTGATCACCCATACAGAACAGGTGGCGCGTTTGCACGTCTGAGTCTTGAATGGAACCCATCTGGCATTGGGTGCCATCATTGCCGAAGTGCTGAAGCACAGGACGAAAAACACGACACTGAGTCCGCGCTTGAGCAGCAGGCTCACTCCGGCACATTTCCGCGGAGCAGTGGAATGGTGGGAAATCGACCAATGTATTCGATAAAACTGTTCAAAGCCAGGGTATCCCCCATCTTGGGGACCATGCGCAGGCCTACGCCATGGATGCGGGCCTGTTCCAGAATATCTCTGACAACACCGCTCTCACAGGTCGTGGCGAGGATGATCTCATCCACACACTGGGCGCGGACCTGCTCGAAGAGCGTCTCGATCGTGCCGGCCATGTCGCCGCAATTTGGCGCAGAACGGGTATCAGCATTCGCAGACCGGACGGGGGCTGGAACTTCGATGAAGCCCTTAAACCCGTATCTCGGGTGGCGGATGGTCTCCAGATAAGAGCGAAACGCTATTGCTTCCGGTCCAGTGCCCACTATGAGAACATTGCGCGTGCCTACCCCTCGTTCGAAATCACGGTACAGCATGATGCGATAGATCAGACGGCGCAGGCTGAGAGCGACCGTGACCAGTCCCACAGTGCCCAACACAATGGCGCGGGAAATGTCCTCGCCATGCACAAGGTATAGCGTCGCGACAAGCAGCAGGCCGGAGGTAAAGCAAGCCTGCAAGCTCAGGCGCTGCTCTTGCAGAACATTGTCTAGCTTGGTGGGCGAATAAAGATTCAGCCAGTCGCTGATGATGACCAGCGAAAAAGCGAAGAGGCACAGAAGGGCCAACAAAACACTCATCGAACGGCCATGGACGAGCGTGCCGTGCCACAACTCCCTTGCGCACGCCCACGGACTTGCATGCATCCGATAAACGGTAGAAATTACTACTGAGGCGAGAATGATCATCAAGTCCGAGGCCATCCAGAGCCGAGCGTTGCCCCGCGAATTGCGTACTGCGGCCCAAGCCAGTCCCTCCGCCGATGCTTCCGAGTAAGACAGTGATTCAGACATCATCTGCCAAAATCTCGCCATTCCCATATGTGCCTTGCAAACCTCAGACGGCTAAAGTATCAGGTGAAGTGGATGTAGACTTCCCTCTCATAAACGCAAACCACATCCGAAACCCGGAGCGAATCGGGCTGAAGTGATGAAAATTGAGATTGAGCAATTATACCGCGCGTACACAGGGGCGGTAGAGATCCACCTTTGCCCCATAGCCTCGCCGACTGGATCTTTGCCGAAGCCCATTGAAACAAGATCGCGCCGGGTGGCAATTCACGCCATCGAGTGTTGAGTCCGTCATCCAATTAGTGGTTAGAGAAAGACGGGTGGTGTCTTTATACCACTGCCGAGGCTCGGTCGGGTCCAGCGGGCCGCCAGGACGTCAAAATCTCCAGTTCGATGCATGCGACTTCTTTGCCACAAGCATGGATACGATCCTGAGTGCACCGGCAAAGATTGTTAAGCCACATGTGATCGTTCGTGCCCAGTTCCAGGCCGGCAGCAAGCAACAGGCTATAGATATCCAGACAGGCATGCCTTTCGAATTCAATTATCAGAGCTACCTTTCCGGTGGCATCATAGCTGCGGCTCAATATCCAGCCGCCAACACCGAGAATTGAATCCGACAGAGTCTGAATAAGCTGCGCCGGCGGCGCGGGAGAGGTTGCCTTCAGCTCCAGCGTCCAAGGGGTATCGGTGATTTCCCAGTTTCTCATTGGTGTTCTCACTATCTCATCATCGGGATTGCGTAGTCCATCATCACCGCCGTGCAGAATCGGCGCAGCGGTTGGTCGGCACTGCGGCATTCTTGCTTCGCAATAGGGCGGTGAGCACCACGCTGGTAATTTACCTTGGCCATTGACGGTGGCACCGAACCGTCCGCGCCACGAGTGGACCTAGGTTCTTGGCTCGGAGTGGCTGGGCGGCCCATTGATCGGCCTGCTTACCTACCATGTCCAAATCCTGAAGATGAGCGGCGACAACGACCGGCTCAAGCAGAGCCGCCGCAAACAGGGCCCGACCTCCGAAAGCTGGATTTTGCCCTCGAAAATGCTTTGGGGTAGAAGGGCCTCCTCCGCTGCGCTCCAGAGGCCCTCTACTCGGCATACTCGACAACTCGATCTTGGAAAAGTACTAAAAACGGGACAACGAACCGCCGAGGCCTTTGCTAAAAGAAAACTCAGGCCGTCTGTTCCCATTTCTAACAGCAAACTTTCTGGATGGGCCAAGTCAAGTTGACGAAACCACGACTGTCGTCAGAGAATCGAGTGGCCTCAGAGAATTGCGAGGTTTGCAGGTGGGGCCGTCTGGTGAATGAGGCTTGGGTCCGCAATCACTGTAAATGCTGACGCTTATGAGGTTTGACAGACCTGCTTTGTCAGGGCACTATGCTTGTAGATCTATTAATATCAATTACTTGGACGAGTAGCGGGTGCGGTCAATAGAGCATTTGATGTGCTCGTCACGACCCTTCAGGACCCCACAGTCGGCAGATATCGCAGTTTGGTTTCAGCAATAAAGATGCCACACCTATGCGGCTTTATTGCAGAGGCGGTCAGAACCTATTAATGCTCTCCGCTCGCGCTCCGATGAACGCGCGTACGAGCGCGCGGCATTGACAGAACCCTCCGCGCCCCTGCCCGCCGCCAAAGACATGAAGCGGGGGCACTCAAACAAAGGAATTGGGCCTGAGGCACCCGCCCTCCTTCAGAATCCGCCCCGCGCGGGCAGCACATGAGAGCGAACACCGTGCCTTACGTCAGCAGGAAAGTGGCCGCTGGGCGCCTTCAGGCCCACAGCGCCTTCGAGTTCATGGCGGGACCGTTGTAGAGCAGCGGATAGGTCTCGATGGAGGCGTAGCCAATGCTGTGAATAAGGCCGAGCGTAGCATGCAGATCAGCGGTCCTGAGCCGGTCGCGGACCATAAAATCTGCACACCGAACTCCATCCCAGAGCACGTAGCGGCAGCGCATACCTTGAGCGTTGTGGCCAGAGTGGCCCCAACGATAGCGCTTCGACATGAATCCTCCTGGGAAAGCCGACCCATAATCGTGTACGAAGCGGCTCGTGAAACACGTTCTATCGCTTGATGGAAGTGGATATCCGTTGTCTCGACGGATTATAGCCCTCGCGCTGCAAGTCAATACGTTATGGAGACCATAATCGAATCCGGGGAAGCGCCGGGTGCGAGATTTTCCGGTGTCGCAGCACGTTCAGCGACCGCATGCAACTGGGGGGAGCCGGCGCCGGCCGCAGTCCCCGCGCCGATAGCCCGGCCACGATTGATTGCGTGCTGCGGTGACGATGGCTGCGCGCTGCCCGTCGAGGTTGATCCGGAGCTGGTTACTTTCGTGATGGTCGAGCTGTGGTCGGGTACAACTTCTGTGGCAAGACTGACCACGTACGGTGTTGGTTGGGTGCAGGTGACTGAAATGGTGGATGTTGCGTTTGTCGTCACGGCAGCGTAGTTCTTGAACTCCTGGGTATTTGGTGTGGCCTGGCAACCAGACACAACTGTCGCGGAGACTGTGAACGAGGCGGTAACAGTTGCGGCAAGGCCGGGTCTCAAGGCTAGGCCTGATGCCAGGAAGCCAAGAGCGAATACCGACAATGTGGGGTTCATGCGCATCGCGATTCCCCCTGCGCGGAGTAGTTGGTTAAAGTCCTCTTATCGGCATTTCTTGGAATCCCTTCATACTTGGAGCGAATTAGTACTGGCTGCCGGCTTCTGGTGTCGCGTAAATCTCGAAAGTATTGAAAAATAAGCGGGTTCGACACTCCGACAAAAAGAAAAACTCAGAAAGCGTGGTTAACCCATCTTTCAATGGATGCAATTAGAACAACTTCGTTCTGTAATTCATAAAATCTTTTCATCAGGATCACTTTCCAGCGTTTTCCCGGTCAGTCCTCTCCTTAGTAAAGCCAGGCAGATCCGGAGCCCTCAGATGCTTTTCCGGGTATGCTTTCCTGTCAGCGCGACTGAGGCTGAGCACGAAAGGCAAGGGGGTAAATTTCTTGAAACTATTTGGCACTAAAGTCACAATATTCACGATTTAATCGGCACAGAAGTACCCCATTTCGACCGCACCAAGGAGTCGTTACCCGCTGATTACAGTACCGTTGCGGAAGCCACACGATGCCGATATACTTTGTCCACTTTAAGAATTTCAGTTTCCAGGAGTCTTTTCTATGAAGCATTCGTGTGTTATTAAGTCTGCCATGTCCGCCGCCTTGCTTGGAATCCTGGCGTTGGGCTTGGCGCCCGTGGCCTCGGCTGCAAATACCGCAACCACCACTTTCACTGTAAACGCAACGGTTGTGTCCGCCTGTACAGTGAACACCACCAATATGGCATTCGGCACTGTCGTGCCGAATGCGACTAATGCAACATATACCTCCACTCAATCAAGCATCACCGTCACCTGCTCAACCGGCGATGCATACACTGTTGCTCTTACCGCTGGTCTCGGCACCGGAGCCACTGAGACTTCCCGCTACATGATGAGTGGCACCAACAAACTGGCTTACGCTCTGTTTAACGATGCCCCCGGAGGCACTAACTGGGGAACGCTCAGTGGCACGGTGGCCAAAACAGGCACCGGGACAGCTCAAGTCTTGAACGTCTACGGCCAGATTTCAGCTCAGACGGCTCCGGCGAATGGCAGCTACACCGATACGATCACCGTCAACGTCACTTATTAACTGAGAGAAGAATTTCTCAATCTGGGCCCTCATGATCGCATGGAACTCATCTCGACAAGTGGCGGCGGCCAATGCGTTTGCCGCCATTTTCTTTATCTTGCTGACCGGAGCGATTGCCGGTGCGCAGGCTTTGTCGGTAGTTCCCGTTACGATTCCTCTTTCACCCGGTCAGAAAGCAACAAGTTTGACCATCACCAATAAAGGAACCAATGAAACTGCTGTTCAGATACGCCCCTACGCCTGGAGTCAGAAGAGTGACAAGGGCGATATCCAACTGAGCACCACGGACATGGTGGTGCTTAGCCCGCCGATTGCCAGGATCGCCCCCGGAGCCAGCCAGGTGGTACGCATCATCCTGCGCATGACGCCGGAGACGCAAGAAGCAACCTATCGCATTCTCATTGATCAAGTTCCGCCTCCGGCCGAGGCAGGTGTTGTGCACCTTGTATTGCGCCTTAACATCCCCATCTTTGCGCCGCCTCCCATCCGCTCTTTTTCTGATGTTCAGTTTCACATCGAGCGCGACGCCGACCGTGTCGATCTTGTGGCGATCAATCCCGGCAACCTCCATGATGTGGTCCGCGATATCGCTCTGACGACCGGCGATGGGCGGAAGCTGGAAGTGGAGTCCGGCGCCACACCATATATACTTTCTGGCGCCACCCGGCGTTGGCGCATTGTTCTGAAGGAGCCCCTGCCTCTGCAAGCAGATACGTTGCGGTTGACAGCCAAGACGGACGCCGGCGTCATCGATGAGCAGGTCCGCTTTGCTGCTGCGCGATGATTTTGGCGGTGCGGTGGCTCGGTGGCTTCTCTTCGCAGGAGTCCTCTTCCTCGTGCCTGCCCTGGCGCCGCGACCGGCTTCAGCAGCGGTAGCAATATCAGGCGCATCTACGGAATCCGCTCCCGCGGAGTCAGCCGCGAATTCAGCCGCTACAAACTCTGCTGCGAATGCCGCTGCTGCAAGCGCAAACGAGGATCCCACCACCGAAAATCCCGCCGCAGAGTCCACCGCCGCGTTAGCAGGCTATGACGAAAACAACATCGATAAGCTGCTGCTGGAAGTTCAGATCAACGGATATCCGACAGGCAAAATCGGCGAGTTTATCCTGCGGAATGGAAAGTTGCTGTCGCGGGCACAGGAACTGCACGATCTCGGCCTCCGCCTTCCTGCCGCGCTTCTATCGACACCGGATCTTCTGGTCGCATTGTCGGATTTGCCCGGAGTGACCTATAGCATCGATCAGAAAAAGCAGATGTTGGTCATCACGGCTCGCGACAGCGCGTTGGTGCCGAATCTGCTGCTGCCCGAAGGACTTGGCGAGGCAAAGGGCGAGCGGGTGATCGAGAGCGGGACCGGCTTGACGCTCAACTACGACATCGACGGAACATACGCCAGCGGCAAGGCCAGCGCCACCGGTTCCCTTGATATGCGCGCATTCACTCCCAAAGGGATCCTGAGTTCGGATTGGCTCGCTTATGGCGGCGCGGTAACGAGCTCTTCAGGCACAAACACGGCGATACGCCTCGATTCAGCCTACACGTACGCCGATATCAATTCGATGCGCCGCTACAGCCTTGGCGACTACATCACGAGCGGCCTCGCGTGGACCCGTCCGGTTCACATGGAGGGCGCACAGATCCGCAGGGATTTCAGCACGCGCCCTGATCTCATCACCTTTCCGCTCCCCTCTGTTTCCGGCTCGGCCGCGGTCCCCTCGACAGTTTCCATATTGACCAACGGCAATCAGACGGTCTCCAGCGAGGTCGATGCCGGCCCCTTCGAGATTCCCGAGCTTCCCGTGATATCCGGGGGAGGCACGATCACCGTGTCAGTGACCAATGCACTCGGCCAGCAGGTCTCCGTTAGCAAACCCTTTTACGCCAGCTCCACGCTTCTGAAGCCGGGTTTTGAGATCTATTCCGCGCAAGGTGGCCTGGTGCGGCGCAACTGGGGCGAATTCAGCAACGATTACGGAAAAATGGCGGGCGCAGCCATCTATCGCCGCGGACTGACTCGACTCTTCACGGTCGAGGGAAGCGTTGAGGGCACCTCAGGCGCGACAGCAGGCGGCGCGGGCGGCGTATTGCAGGTCGCCAATCTTGGCGTGATCAATTTCGCCGCGGCAGCCAGCCATGGTTCCGCGGGGGGCACGGGCGCGCAGTATTCCCTGGGAGTACAGCGTATTGGCCCGATCTTCAACCTTGGGGCCTCGGCAATCTTCGCCAACCGTTACTACCAGGATGTTGCGGCGATAAATGGAGCCGGACTTCCACGCAAGCAGATCAGCTTCTTCACCGGCGTCAATCTCAAGCGGTTTGGCTCCGTGAGCGCCGCCTACTCGGGGTTTGATCAGGATGCCAGCACCGTAGCGATTCCGCCTGCCCTTTCGCCTGCGCCGGCCATGCAGTCCCATATAGTCTCCGCCAACTATTCACGCCAGATACATCGGATGTCATTCTACGCCAATTACTTCAAGGACTACCTGAACCCCGGAAGCAGCAGCGGGTTGCAGGCCGGCGTGAGCATCCCGCTCGGCAGGCGCACCACGGTCAGCGCGAGTGGGTCCTCGAGCTATTCGAGCGGGTCGTCGCAATACGTTGGACAGGCACAGGTGCAGAAGTCGGCGTCGCAGCCCGGCGATTGGGGCTATCTGGCCAATGTCTCTGAGGGGAGTGGCAACCACGAATTCGCAGAGGGACAATACAAGTCGCAAGTGGGCCTTTTTACCGCAGGAGTTGACCTAGACGCCGGAGCAACAACCTTGCGAGTAGAATCCACGGCCGCAATCTCCTTCGTCGATAAGCACCTCTTCCCGTCCAACTGGGTCTACGACAGCTTCGCCATCGTGGACACCGGCGCTGTGCCGCATGTGCACGTTCTTCAGGAGAACCGCCCTGTGGGCCGCACCAACTCTTCCGGGCTCCTGCTGGTGGCCGATATGCGCTCCTTCGAGCAAAACCATATCCGGGTTGATCCAAACGATATTCCGCCGGACGCTACGCTAGTCACGGATGAGCGCGTGATGCGCCCCCAGGATCGCTCCGGCGTAGTGGTCAAATACCCCATCAAGTTCAACCGTGCCGCATTGCTGAAATTGGTTGACGCGGCCGGCGCGGCAATTCCTCTGGGCAGCACCGCTACACTGAATGCTACGGGTGTCGTCTTCCCCATCGGCTACGACGGCGACGTCTACATCGAAGGCCTCGATTCTTACAACGAACTGACCGTCGAGAAAACGGATGGCAGGCATTGCACGCTCGCCTTCAAGTACACGCCATTGCCCGGAGATATTCCGTCCATAGGGCCGTTGCTCTGTCAGGAGAAAAAGCCATGATGCGAAGGCTCACACGGGCATTGCTGCTCATTTTGCTGCTCAGTTGCGCGCGTCTTGCAGCGGCGCAAGGAACCTGCACGTTTCATGTTACGAGCATGAGCTTCGGGAGTTACACAGGCGGGACAGCAGCGCTGGCCGGCACGGCTACCGGGACGTGGACAGGAAATTGTAGCGGTAGCTGGCAAATTCCTCTCAATGCCGGCGCGAGTGGAAAAGGCACCGAGACCACACGGTACATGACGGGCACTGGCGGACAAACGCTGGGTTACGGGGTCTTCCAGGATGCTGCACACCAAACCTACTGGGGCAATACCGACGGAACCGAGAAGACGGGAAACAGCTACGGGGCCGTCACTTTCTATGGCCTGATCACGGCGCAACAGTATCCCACGCCGGGCGCTTACACCGATACGCTCTCCACTGCCACTCAAAGTTTCGCCGTAAGTGTAACAGTGGCGAGCGGCTGCACGATTACCGCAACGAATCTGGCCTTCGGAAACTACGCCGCCACCGCTGCATCAACCTCCACATCGACCATCTCTGTCACCTGCACCAATACCACTCCATACAATGTCGGCCTCAATGCCGGGAATGCGACTAACGCGACCGTAACCACTCGCAAGATGCAGAATGGTGCGAGCTTACTGAGCTATTCGCTCTCTCAGAACTCGGCCCACACTACCAATTGGGGCAACACAATCGGCACTGATACGGAGTCCGGAACTGGCAATGGAGCTGTTCAGTCTCTGACCGTTTACGGCCAGGTCCCCGCGGGGCAGTTTGTAAAGGCGGGCGCTTACACCGACACGATCACCGCTACCATCACTTATTAATTAGTCGATCCTGAAAAAGTCTTTTTCAGGATCGACTAGCAATAGAAAACTGTCTCAACGAAGGGGTTCACCCCATTCCAGTCCGGCAGATCCACGCACAGTGGAGCGATATTGACGGACAGGTCATGTTGGACCAGGAAGAGGTCGATCATTTTTGGATTTTGAACGAGGCAAAGAGGCGATATGCGGAGCGCCGGCTCGCTCTGGGTGAAAAAGGGTTCATTTACTCGGGCATGGACTCGTAAGTGCTGGAACCGCTCTGAATCTCCGGGTCACAGATAGCAGATCAATGATTGCCCTGATAACGTCCCTGGACTGCTGCGCAAATCAGGTCGAACCTGCTACGTGGTCAACTCAAGAAAGATGCTACTCGATCTACATAATTTAGTTGAATGACCTATACCTACACAACTTTCAGACGTAATTGTGCCTGATTTTATGCCGAAAATGGCGGAATCTGCACGATGACTTCCTCAAGGTATGAAATTCCCCACGCCAACAGCGATGCCGTCACCCGGCATCGCTGCCGGGTGATCGGAAAATGGAAACGTTAGTGCTAAATCAATTGTGGGTTTCAATCCGCACCCGGCATCGCTGCCGGGTGATGCCAGCTCGCCACCGGCAAGATTCATCACAACGGAAGTTTCAATCCGCGCCCGGCATCCCAGCCGGGTGATGCCTAATCTCCTCAACTCAAATTTCAGTGCATCGAAGGTTTCAATCCGCACCCAGCATCGCTGCCGGGTGATGTGGATTATCAAAGTTTTGCTGTGAGCAAGTCTAGCGTTTCAATCCGCACCCGGCATCCCTGCCGGGTGATGCTCCGCGCGCGCAACTCCTTTAAGATCCCGGCCTTTCCACGAGGTAAGCGCGAACCTGCGCCGCGGGTGGCATCGCTGGGAAATTCCACAGGATAAAGCCGAGGTTATCTCATTGAGAGTCATCAGGATATGCATTGTGCGAAGCGCGTCGGTTTTCGCGGGGGCTAGAAATTCGCTCTGGCGCCTTAAACCACTAGCGCCCCGCCAAAGTCGACTGCCTTGAATTTACCATATTCCTTCACGAATTGACCGGACGGCTCGATGACCGGGCTTGTATTCGATGGGATACGGCGTGCTGTCAGGCAGGAATTGGACGATCTCGGCCTTGCCGATCAGGCCCAGCCGTTCACAGACAAGACGGAGTGCACGCTCGATGCGCACGCCGGAACGAAGTTCGTAGCCAGCGAAATCGACGAGAGTGCGCACAGCGTTGCCGCGCGCCGTGTGCTAGGTTGCCGACGAAGCTCTGCTCTTCGTAAATCAAAGCACACTGGCGCGGACAAGATAACGAAAACATCCTGCTCCATGCTGTCTCCAAAGATTCGCGGGCCTGGCAAGCAGGCCCATGACGGTATTACACGCCCAGGATTTGCATTTCGACACCCTGGGGAAGTTTTTCGCGGTTCACGGCTACGCCGTAGTCTTCCCAGTCGCGCGGCGCTAGCACGCCGTCGTTGAGCTTTGGCTGAATTAGCTTGAGCAGCGAGTGCGCCGGAGCGTTGCCGAGTTCACCGGCGTGCTTGAAGATGTAGAGGCCGCGTGTGGACATCTCGCCGCGCGTCGCTGAGCGGTCATGATCGAACATATTGACCAGAGCCTCCCAGAAGAGTTGAAGGTCTTCGTCGGAGAACCCGGTCTGCGCGGCCAAATGCGCTGAAACGAAACCGTGTGCCACATAGAGGCCATAGGGGACAGTATACTTTCGGCCCATAGTGCGATTGTCGCCGCCCTGCTTTTCCGCCTCCGCCTCAGTAGTCACGGCCATGCGCGTGATGGAATGCTCGAGCGAGACGATGGGGTCAACAGATCGCCCGAAGGTCAATTGCACGGGGCCACGTACCTGACCGCAATTGATCCCCGTGGACATCACTGCGCCAAAGGTCCGAACGTCGAAGAAGTTGCGGCACATCCAGGCTCGCGCCTCATTCACTCTGTCGCCGCCTTTGCGCTTCTTGTCATCGCCGCTCAGCAACTCCGCGGCACCAATGCCGATGTATGCACGTTCATTCTGCTTGTTGAGAATTGCTTTTTCCTTGACATAAATTTCATAGGGAGGGGTCTCGCCTTTTGCAACGCCCACATAATTTCGCACCTTGCGCTTGAGGCAAACATCGGTGACCAGACCGCGCCCGCTCTCAGCATCCACACGCGGCAGGTTGCCCGCGTCTGGATCGCCATTGGGGTTGCCATCCTTCACGTCAAACAGAAGCACAAAATCGTAGCGGTTTTTCAGTGCGGTCACGCTTGTTCTCCTTCAGTAGCTTTCTTGGCGTAGAACGCCTGTTTCTGGTGGTAGTAGCCAATGGCAAAGCGGCCCTGATCGGCGATGGATAGATGTGCAGTAAAACCCTCGTCACCGCTAATCGTGTCGAAAATCTCCTGAATCAACTTGTCAAGGTTCACAGCCCTCCCACGATTTTCGATCTTGGAGAGATGGTGATTGCTGAGCTTAAGAAGATTGGAAAAAACGGTGATGGGCGTTGAAGAAGCCGCGCCATAGAAGCGATCGCGAATGGTGGCGTTGAGTCCGGGACTGGCTTCTCCTTGCACCTTTTCAAGCGCAGCGAAAAGCCTTCCCAGGCGATAGCCGACGTTGCTGTTGGAAAGATCGAGAGACACGTGCAGTTCCTCCTTCAGCGCCGGATTGTCTCGGCGGGTCTTGCGGTTGATGCAGGCCTTGATGAGCGCTGCGCGCGGATAATTCACCTCGCGCTCAGCGCGGATACGGCGGATGGCGTTCATGAGCAGCGTCTCCGGGTAGGGCAGGCCGGAGAGAATCGCGCGCATGGTTGCGCCACCAAGGTTGGGTGGGATGTTTTCGGCCTTGTCTTGAAGTGCAGTACTGGCCAGCAAGCGGAAGAGCGAAAGATACGGCTGCTCATAGGGAGCGTGATCGATGGCGATGTCGCCGAAGTGCTCGACGATAGGCTGCGAGAACTCCCGGACGGTTCCAGTCTGCCAGAATCGGATGGAGATGCGCGCCGCGTTCGGAGCCAAGCCAAGAACAAAAAACTGCGTTGTACTGTCGCTCGTGTTCAAACTGCCCTGCTTGACGGACTCATACAACTCCTTGACCGCACGGATGGCTCGATCAGGATCGTCCTTTGGTGGTTCGCCGAACAGACTCGCGAAAGAGTCTTCCAGAAAGCTACTTTCGCTCGCCCAGAACACGGTGGACGCATCGCCTACCTGAATGCGCTGCGTCGAGTCCTTGCCAAGGAGATGATTCAGGGCGGTAGTATAAGCAAAGGCCGCGTGTTTGCTGACGGGAGCATTTTCCCCTTGCTTTTGCTCCTTGCCATAAGACTCGAAGGCTCGCAGGTTGAAGGAGACGATATTCGCGCCTGAACTCTGCGCTCCCCAGACGCCTTTAATGGCGGGATGCAAGCGTTGAATCTCGGCGTTTTGTCCGCTGATGAGGCAGACGCCACGAGTGGCGCCCGGCGCTTCCTCGGCCTCATTTGCGGCGTTGGTCCTCAGCTCTGTCACAATCGCGTCGCGCTCACAAACCAGTTCAGTATCGCCGGCAAGCTGAAAGGAGAGATTGGGGTTCATGGTACAAATCTCTTCCCAAGACGGAGATTGGTCAAGTTGCGCCAGAGGTACGCTGGCAAGAAATGCCCGAACGGCGCACGCGCCGGCATCGTCTAACGGCAACTCCGCAAGCCGCGCCATAAAGGCAGCGTGCTGAAGGGCGACCCGGTCCGGTTTGCCCTTGGTGTCAATGCCAAGCACATATTCCGCCGTATCCCACAGCAGATTTGCCGCAACGCCTGAGGTTTTTTTCACACCCTGAGGAACGCGAAAGGACCGCGCGCGCTTCTTCTTGCCCTCTACACTGCGTGTGTCCTCAATTTGCACCAACCTTCCGTCCTTCTTGATAACAAGGACGAAGGGAATCTCTTTCTCCTCGAAGCCTTCAGGAGCCAGCGCCGTTTCCGGGTCGCTGGCCTTGCGCTCGTAGTAGCGTGCCAATTCCTGAAGAATCATCCCCGCACCTCCTCGCTATCCCATGACGGAATGTTTATAACTCCATCTTTCATGTGCGCCTGAAAGAATCGAGGCTGAGGCGAAGCCACATCGCGGAAGTCGAGATCGTAGAGCATCCAGCCTAGATCCTTTTCTCGGCGCAGCTCCGTCGGGATCGTCGCCGGTTCAGTTGCAGGGTCAACCAAGCGGAAGTCGCAGGCAAACTCGCGGCAGCCGAGATAAGGCTGGTTGATGCACTGGCCCCTCTCAGCGCGGCGCACAAACATCTCCGCAAATTTTTGTGGATTGTCACCCACGCCCGCTCTTTCTGTCATGACCAAGCTGGCGGTGATACGGTAGCGCACATCTCGCAGGAGAAGGCTGGCGCGCTGCTGCCGCTCCTCTTCAACGTAGAGCGCAACGGTGCCGGAGTCGCGCAGCATGGCGCTCTTCACGTTGGCAGCGGAGAGCTTGCTGCCCACTTCATTGCGTCGGATGGTGGTCCAGCGAATGGGTGCGAGCACCTCAATCTTCTCCGGCTGCCAACGAATCGCGGGTTTCCACAGAATGGATTCAAAGACGGCTCGCACCGAGGAGGGTGTGATGATGTCGTAACTCACCCGCTCGACCTTCATCTCCGGACGGGTAAAACAAGCGAAATCTCCGCTGATTTCCAAACAAAAGCGGGCAGGCATTGCGCCTCCTGACGGTTTCTAAAGAAAAACTTGAGAAGGATCATTTTCTCACGATTGAGCTTTGTTTTTTTGTTATCTCTTTCAGCCGGTTTCGAGCGAACGCAACCGACTGATAATAATGAAATTGATCGTGCCGATATGGAGGCCCCGACGTGCGGTATCCGGAGAAGTCATCGAAATCACTCGACTTCGTCAGGAGCTGGTTTGCGTGCAAATTTGCACTCGCTGGAATGGAAGCCGCTTGTGGGCTGAGAGCCCTTGGACGAGTTTCTGCACGCAGCGGGTAAGACTCCATCAAGTCACCCATGTCAAGGGCGGAGTAAAAGTGGTTCTTCCTCACTTTTGGTGAAGCGGCAGCGGGGATCTTGCGTCATCGCGGATGTTTGGGTTTTATGCGGCATTAACAACGCGGAGGCGGAGAAGGTCGAAGTTTGCGCGGCCGTACATAGAGCGCTTGATCAGCTTCAAACGATGAACATGCCCTTCGACTGGGCCGTTGCTCCAGGGCTGTTGAAGTGCGGCAAGAATCGCTGCTTGGTCACGCCGGAGGTGCTTGGCGAAGTTCACTAGCGGACTTGCGATGGCGGCATCACACCAGCTCAACCATGCGGAAATGTCGCGCTGCCTGATGAGGCGGCAGAACTCACGCGCCAGCGATGCGCATTGAGCGATCTCTGGAGAGCGCCGGTAGAGTTCTTCCGAGTAGAGCCTTGCCTCCTCCGGTTGTTTCAGCAACAGCCATGCTACTTGCCGAGGGGATGACCGCAGGGGCGTGGTGGCAGAGAGGGATTGTTCTGCCGGGCACCTTTGCGACCTACGATGTTTTTTGATCCAGTCGCGAACGGTGCGGGATCGGCCGGTGAATCCTTGTTCGCACAACTCGCGCCACAGTTGTGCGGCATTATGACAGCCTTGCTGCCAGCGCCGCTCAAGAAACTCTTGATGCTGATCGAGCGTGCTTGAGTGACTGCTCGGCCTTCGTTCCGGAAAGCTACGGGCGCTGATCCAACGGCGAACGGTCTGTCGGCCGAGACCGCAGTTGCGTGCGATCTCTCTTTCCGAGGCACCCTGCCTGGCTTGTGCCATGACCGTTTCATAGCGTGCTAGGCGGCGCTCCCTGTTCTGCTCCTGCGCACGTTGTTTACGGGATGGAAGCTGAATAGAGGTTGGTTGTTGCGCGTCAGACGAGGCTGGCGCTTGCGCTCCTCTGGCGGCGCACAGCGCCACCTCGGCCAGCAGACGATGATGCGGCGCCAAAACACTCTGAAGAGCTTGGCTCATGTTGTGAAGGAGGTGCCACCGATCAGCCACCTGTACTGCGTTCGGCGCGGCTTTCGTCGCCGCTTCGGCGTATAAGCTGGCTCGGTCCCGGCTGACGATCTCGGCTCCAGGATGAGTTTGCAGCCATTGCGCGGTGCTCTCCGCGCTGCGGTCCGGCAGCAGATCGACGACCTTGCCGCGCTCCAGATCACAGAGGATCGTGCCGTAGCGGCGTCCCTTGCGCCATGCGCAGTCGTCAATGTCGAGCACGCGTGGCGCCTGCGCAGAGGTCGCCACAGTATGCGCCGCAACTGGCGCAACAGCGTCGAATCGCTGGCCAATATCCCCAACTGCCCCGCTAGACGAGAGCCCGCTGACCCACCCAACACAAGGGCGATTCGCTCCAACGCTTCACTCAACCGGCAAGTGCGCCGGGCATATCGCTTTACAGTCTTCGGCAGGCGTTCCGTGAATATATGATGACCACAGTCTTCCGTATCACAAAAGAACCGTCGGACGCGAAGCTCGATCCGCACTGGAACGCCTTCCCAGGGCAGATCGTTGAGCCAGCGGCGGTATCGACTATGAATGCGCCGTGACGCTTGGCGACACTCAGGACACATACTTCCAGCACATACACGCGCTCAATGGCATTCCACAGCTTGCGCTCTTCCTTGAAGTCGATCCGATAACGCTGTTCGTTGCCTTCAATCAGCACACGGAAGAAGCTGAAGAGAAATTGCATATTCTCTTTGGTTTGTGGCAGGGAGAACGGATTGATCGTGAAATCCCGCGCCTCCTGGCCGACATTCAGGTACGAGCCGCCAAAGATCGTCGTCAGCGATTGAAAGCTCCCGCCAATGTCGAAGATGAATGTCAGCGGCGCGTATTTCTGCGCATTTTGCAGAAGGAAGTTGCAGAAATACGATTTACCGCTTCCGGTCATTCCGAGAATGAGCGTGTGCGCGACTTCGCCGTTATGCAGGTTGAGAAAGTACGGCGTGCTGTTGTCGGTTTCAAGCACGGCCAGATACTCCGAGCTGAGATGCGTGTTCGACTTCTCGCCGGGAAGAATTGTGAACAAAAATGAGAGATCGGCGTAGTTTGAATTCAGCAGGTACAGCTTGCGCAGGTTCATCGCGTAGTTGCCGGGAACCGTTGCGAAGTAGGCATTCAACTGGTTGTACGTTTCGACGAAGAGATTGCCGTCGGCGTTGGTGAAGACACCGGTGAACTCGCCGACAACATGCTCAAGCTCTGGCTTAGAGTGGCCATAGAGAACAATGGTCAGAGAGAAGTCGCCAAGCTGCTGACCGTCGCCCAGAGCGCGCAGACAGTCGCCCAGATTCTCGATGTCCGCCTGTTTGGATTCATCGACAAGCACATCGCGAGGGTTGGTCATCGCCGCGTCGTTGCCCATCTGAGAGATGAATCCCGTCTTCGATACATTGAAGTGGCGGCGGCGCTTGTTGACTTCTTTGCGCGCCGCTTCGACCGTCATCGGCGTCCACTCCGTCACGACGTAGAAGTTTGCTGCGATCTTGAGGAGCGAATCGAGCACCAGTGGCCGCGTTTCCGTTATGGCTTCTTTCATCGTCAGTACGCGGACGAAGTGGTCGCCCACGCGCAGATGATCGCGTTCCGCCTCGATGTTGGAATTGACAACCTGGTAGTCAAGAAACTGTGTCGATTGCGGCTTGCCCGCGATGCGCCAGTCATCGTAGTTGACGAGCCGGCGAAGAAAACTGAACTGCCCCTGTTGATTCAAAACCTCGATTTCGATGAAGTCGCCAAGCTGCCGCTTGAACGCCTGGACGCGCTGCTCAAGCACGGTAATTGAGTTCTGTATCTGCGTCCGCAGCAGCGTCTTCATCCTGCTGCCAGTGAACTGAGCCTTTAGCTCGTCCATCGCTCCAGCAGGATCGCTGAGCAAGCGAGCCAGAGCCGCGCCAATACCGGTCTTTGACCGCGCGCCTTCGAAAACGATGCAATAGAAGATTTCGATTTGATAGAGCTGGTCGCGCTTGGCCTCAAAGAACTGCCGCCTCTGTTCGATGGCAGCTTCGACAATCGGGTCATCGTAATGAGCGAAGGGGATCTCCGGGTGTTTCTGTTTGAAGAGATATTGGTAGATGTGAAAGCCGGGGCCAAATGCCTTCAACGCAGACTCCAGCCGCTTGACTGCGTACTCCTGCTCGCTGTGATCCAAACTCTCGTAGTCCACACCGGCAACGCGCAGCACCATGCCCACGTCGCCGCTCTTGGTCAGAAACGCTGTCCCATTCCAGAATCCATACAGGTTGATGTGGTCGTTGAGCGCGGCGGCGTCCTTCCACGGCTTGATGACCTTGTCGAGTCGCAGCATCAAACCACCTCCACGTGGGGAACGCTTTGCTTGGCGGCGTCGTAGCGCACGTTATATCGCTCCGATTTCGCCAGGATGCGAAGGAACGCCGGGTCTGCATTCGTAACCCAATGGCCGAAGGCGAAGCCGCCCACAAAGACGGCAATCCCGGCAAGCAGGCTGTTGAAGAGGTTGAATACGCCCACTGCTCCGACGCATACGAAGTAGAAGAGCGTCCGTTCAACGCCGAGGTACGTGAGGGGCTTGTGCAGGCTTTTGTAGACCCGATTCCTCCGACGGGTTGTCGTGTGTGTCTGCATCGTCGCCCCTCACAGCTTGGGAAATTGAGTTGATGTGGGTTGCGTAGCTTTGTTGAGCAGGCTTGGGGCGCAGTTTATACACCCCATAACCAAGTCAGTACGTTGGTTGCCATCACGGCAATTCCCGTGCCGGCTGCGACACCAGCTAGGGTCTTTTTTGCGCCCGGCTCGCCGTGCGCGAACTGGTAGCCGCCGACCACGATTGCAATCAGACTGGCAACCTTCGCAACCGTGCCAGTAAAGAGGGTTTGCATTGCGGTGAATCCGCTGTCGAATGGCGATTGCGCGACGGCAAGCGCTGGGAAGAGGAACAGCAGAGCGAAGAGGCTGAGCGTGGGACGAAGCCGGCGCAACGATTGCCAGCGGGCAATCGAGCGCCGAACGGTGGGCTTATCCGGGATATTCATCGGCACCTCCAGCGGCCCGAAGGCCGCGATATGCCGTGAACGTAAGCCAGAATCACTCGCCGCGTCCAATAACTTTTTGGAAGTAGGCTATAACCAAATGGAATAGGTGCCTGCCGAAATCAGTCTAGTTTCCAATTTCTTAAACTATTCTTTGAATAGGGGACGGGCTTGGCCAACGTATCTTGTCATGTGCATCTGACAGATTTCTAGATACTTGGCGACTTCAGAGGAGTAATTGGCCTCGGAGGAGGCCGATGGCCATTTGGGCGAAGCATAAAACTGTGTCCGTGTCGATGCGCACCCAATCACCGCGCTGGCGCGCGAGACTGGAAACGCATGGCCGCAGGTGCGTGGACCTAGACCGCGCGAATGAGCGTCCTCCAGGTCTATTCTGATTGTGAGACAGCTATCAATGAGCAACTGCATCTATTGCCGATGTGAATTACCCACGGTCGTGCCTAAAGAACACGTTATCCCGCAGAATTTTGGCAAGTTCAAACCCGACCTGACGCTCACCTGCGTATGCAAAGAATGCAACCATTACTTCGGCTCGAAGCTGGAATGGCCGATGCTTCGCCAGAGCGTTGAGGGGATGCGCCGGCTTCAGTTCGGCTTCAAGGGGAAAGTCGGCGGCATCCATACCAACGGCGTTGAGCCCGTTCTTGGTGAAGGGGATATCAATGCAGGCGCGCGCACCGCGCTGCGAACCGACGACAAAGGAACCGAGTACACGATCATTCTTCCTCAGGTCGGAGGCAGACGCAGCAAGGACAATGCGTTTGAATGGTGCCTTGAGCAGGATTTGACCGTCGAGTGGGCTAGCAATTTTCCGAAGGGCAGCGAATTCCATATCATCGGCGGCGAGAACGACGCTGATTCCGAAAGGCTCATGAAGAAGTGGCTCTCCGTATGTCCAACCTTTCAATATGGCGGTCAGTTGGAGCGGCCATCCACGGTAGACGGCCGAGTGAAGATCCACGTTGATCATCAGCATAACCCGACGACGATACGCTGTCTTTGTAAGTTCGCATTCAACTATATGGCGCTGATCAAGGGACCGGACTTCGCGCTGTCGCCCTCTTTCGATTCTCTTCGAGTCTTTATCCGATACGACCAGGGGGGCGCCGAAGGCAAGATGTTCATCAAACAGAAGCCGATCATCGCCCAGGAAATCGTTCGTGCTGAACGCTGGACGGACGGCCACATTCTCACCATCGAGGGACGGCCGAAAGACCGTATCGTTGAAGGGCAGGTCGCGTTGTTCAACAGCATCCCGTACCAGATCCCGCTGTGTTGCGACTATCGAGGGGAATGGTTCGCCAAAGGCCATCACTTCCACGCCGAAGACTGGAAGGCATCAGAATTGAGGGTTGAAATTGCCGGTGAAGGCTTCGACCCGGCGAGCCTCGCATAGAAAGGACGGGAACATGACAGCGATCATCGGCTTCACTTGCTTCGACAGCGTTTTGATGATGGCCGACACTGAAGAATCGACCACGCAGGGGAACCAACGTTTGAGACCCTACTTCATCGAGGAACCGGAATGAGCATTTCACGCGCACTTGTCAGTCATCAGACTAGTACCACGTAACATCTTGTATTTCGCATATTGACGTCGGGTGTTTTTTGGTAAAAGATAGGGCATGACACCCCGTTATCGCGTTACACTCAGCG
>Ga0302274_10001354_pt1 | contig 23554 bp, 22 predicted proteins | sample III_Bog_N2_1_FD_198755 | JGI IMG/M metagenome (GOLD analysis project Ga0302274, IMG submission 198755) | Peat permafrost microbial communities from Stordalen Mire near Abisko, Sweden - III_Bog_N2_1 | ecosystem: Environmental > Terrestrial > Soil > Wetlands > Peat | place: Sweden: Abisko...
TGGGCAATGGCGGGCGGGTTGTCCATGTCAAAAGCAGGGGAAGCTTTGCATTCGGGAGTGGGAGAAGGCCCGGCGGTCTTGTCCCACCGGATGGGGGTTTAATGCGGCGCTCTCCCGAGTCGCCGCTACGATGCATTTCGACGCGCGGCGGAGGGGGCGGGCCGCCCCGCCCCCCGGAATTTTTCTTTTGGAATTAATTGACACTCCCTCGCCGCCGTTTATCTTTCTGGGAAAGATTATGGCCGAACTTCCTCCGAACATCCCGTCCGGGGCCGTGCCGCCGCCGAAAAAAGAAACCGGCAAGGTGCAGCCCAAAAAAGAGACCGTCCGCATTAATTTACCGCCCAAGCCGTCGGCGGCGCCCACCATCAAGCTGCCCACGCTGCCGCCCGGCGGACCCTCGGGAATCCAGGCGCCGCCGAGCGCCGCCGCCCCGGTGGCCCACGCCCCGGCCCCCCGCATTTCGGCCGCCGCCCCGGCGGCCCCCTCCATCGCCCCGCCGCAAACCCGGCAACCCGCCCCGGCCTCACGCCCGGCGCCGGTCGCCCCGCCCATTCCCACCATCAAGACGCTGGACAAAGTTTTGATTTATTCCCTCGTGGCCTTGAGTCTGGTCGCGGTCGGCATCATTGTGTGGGGCTTTCTCACCGTGAAAAACAGCGTTGATAATTTTACCAGCTAATAACTATGGCTTCCCCCCTGATCGTCACCCTCACCCAGGATAATTTCGAGGCCCAGGCCCTGCAATCCGCCACGCCGATTCTGGTGGATTTCTGGGCCGAATGGTGCGGCCCCTGCAAGCAGATCGCCCCCCTGCTGGAGGAACTGGCCACGGAATACGCCGGTAAAGTGAAAATCGGCAAAGTGGATATTGACCAGCATCAGGAACTGGCCGCCAAATACCGCGTCAATTCCATCCCCACCCTGTTGATCATCAAAAACGGCGAGGTCGTCGAACAATTCGTGGGCGCCCGCAGCAAACGCGATTTCAAAGCCAGCCTGGACCGCGCCGTCGCGTGAACCCGATTCCGGAGTTGCTCGCCCAAGAGGAACGCCGCCAGCGCGAATTTCCCGTCACCCGCGACAAAGTGTTTCTGGCCCATGCCGGGGTTTGCCCCCTGCCCGGTCGGGTGGCCGACGCCATCAGCGATTGCGCCCGGCAATCCACCCTTGGCGACCAGGAGGCGTTCATGCTCCACCAGTTGGACGACACGCGCAAGCTGGCGGCCCAACTGCTGAATTGCCAGAGCCAGGAAATCGCCCTCGTCGGCCCCACCTCCCTGGCCCTCAGCTACGTGGCCGCCGGACTCACCTTCCGCAAGGGCGATAACGTCCTCGTTTATTACGACGATTACCCGTCCAACGTTTATCCGTGGATGGCCCTGGCCGCCCGCGGCGTGCAGGTGCGCCTGCTCAACACCCGCGGCCTGGGCGTCATCCGCCCGCGCGATGTGATGGGCCAGGTGGATGAAAACACCCGGCTGGTGGCGCTGGCCTCCAATCATTTCATCAGCGGCTACCGGCTGGACCACGCCGCCATTGGCCGTTACCTGCGCGAGCGCGGCATCTTGTTCTGTCTGGACGCCATCCAAACCCTCGGTGCCTTCCCGACCACGGTCGAGCACGTGGACTTCCTGGCTGCGGACGCCCACAAATGGCTGCTCGGCCCCTGCGGCGCCGGCATCCTCTATGTGCGCCGCGAATTACAGGAGCGGCTCAATCCCCCCGTCTATGGCTGGCACAATGTCCGCTGCCCCAATTTTGTGGCCCAGGAAAAAATCGTCTTTCGCAACGACGCCACGAAATATGAAGCCGGCACGCACAACCTGCTCGGAGTCGTCGGCTTGCTCAAGGCCCTGGAACTCGTGCGGGAAACCGGCGTGGACCACATCGCCGCCGAACTGCTCCGCAAACGGGCGCTCCTCGTGCCCGCCCTGCAAGCCAAAGGCTGGACGGTGCTGAACGCCGGGGCCGCCCCGGAAAACGCCAGCGGCATCGTCACCTTTTTCCACCCGGATAAAAACCTCGGCGAGACCCACCAAACCCTGACCGCCGCCGGCATCACCACCTCGTTGCGCACGGACCGCGCCGGCCAGAACTTCATCCGCCTTTCGCCGCACTATTACAACACCGACGCGGAACTGGAACGCGTGCTGAGTTTGGTTTGAGTCTGCAGAAAGGCCGCCCGGCCGTTGGTTAAGCCGATTTACGCGTCCGGCAAAAAACGGGCGATTGTCCGGGCGGCAAGCTGCCGCCCGCTACGGCAGGCGGGACGCCCGCCGCCACCGTCATTTCGCCGCCAAGACGTTGCCCAGGAATTCCGGCTGCTTGGGGAGTTTCAGCAGGGTGGGCCAAACCGTTTCCGGGTTGGGCCAGAGCCAGAGACTGCCATCCGCTGCCAGGGTCACGACGCCGGACTCCGTGGCCGCCAGGGCCACCCAATCTTGGTGGATGCCCAGCCGGGTGGGGGGATGTTGGACGCCCGCCCGCAGGGTATCGGCAGTGGCCATATCCCATTGCCATAGAGAACCATCATTTTTGAGCGCCACCAGCCAGCGCCGGCTCTCGGCCACCGCCAGCCAATGGCTTTCCCCGCCGACGGGCAGAAACCGCGTTCCCATAAACTCATCCGAGTCGTCATTGACCGGCTGGTCGCTGACCTGCAAGGTGCCATCCCGGGCGACGTAAGCCGAGCCGGAGTAAGTTTGCGCCACCACGGAGTCCAAAAACGCCGCGCGCGTGGCAGTAAAACGACCCGTCCGCCCGTCGAAATTGAGTTGCCAGACGCCACCATCCTTTTTTCTGGCGAAGTCTCTCCCAGCCAAAAACAGTTCCCGCCAATCGGCGTTGGTACCGATGGGCAGCAGTGGCGAATGGAGCGCGCTCGGCCAGTTTGTCCGCCAAGTATGGTAATCGCCATAGTTGAACCCTCCCCATTGCCAGAGCGTGCCATCCGTTTTCAACAGGACGGAATAGAGGCCGTCCCGGACGACCTGTTGCCAGTTGGTTTCTGTTCCCACTTGAATCATCCGGGCCCCCGTCCAAACGACGGGTTGGGCTTCGCTGGAAATCCAAAGCGTACCGTCGGAACGGATGCCCACCGTATCCAAATTACCGACGACTTCGCCGGCAGCTCCGGATGGGGTGCCCTGCGGGGTCCTAAAATGGACATGTTCAGTGGTGGTGGAAACCCAATTGGAGCCGGCGATGAAGGCCCCCGGTCCGCCGCTGACGGGCACCGGATACACCAGCGCTCGCCACAACTGCTTCCAACGTTCACCGGTATACTTCCAGAAGGCCGGCTCCAGACTGTCACACCAGACGCGGCCTTCCGGCAATTGCACCCGCAACTCGTTCCCATGGCCGCCGCTTTCCAACGTCGGCCGGTTCGCCAGGGAAAAGACCGCCGGGCCATGGGGCGGTTCCGCCGGCTGGAAGATGTCCCAAGACCGGTTGTAAATCACGGCACTGCTCCCAAAGATAAACCCGACGGCCCCCAGAATCCCCGCCAGGTTGCCCCGCCAGACCCGTCCGCCTTCCTGATAATGGCTGAAATTGCGATAAGCCAGCCACAGAAACAGGGCCACCAGCGTGGGCGCGCCAATGAGAATCAATAACAGCCAGGGCATGGGCATGAGCCCGAGGAAAGTGAAGTTCTCTTCCAGGAGGAAGCTGATGTAGCGGGGCCAAAAACACGCCCCCAAGCAGATCACAATGGCGAGACTCAGCGCGTGCAGGAAATTCCGGGTGAGAGTCGAGGCGAAGATACCGACCCAAGCCAGTGCCACCGCCAGCCCCACAATCGCCATAAGGAACCAGCCGGCGGGATCAGAATTGAGGCCGTCCAAACCATTCCCTTTAAAACAGGCGCCGGGCGCGCCCCACCGCAGGGCGGCGGTCTCCAATACCACCGGCATGACGCCCCCGAGCAACGTTCCGAAAAACAGGGTGAACAGGAGTTTAACCGTCCACTGCCGGCCCCGCGAAACCGGCTGGCAGAACTGGGCCGCCGCCACCCCCAGCCTCCGCTCTTCCGCCACCGCCGTGCCACCGATCATCAACGGCAGAACCAGCCAGAGACACCAAAAATAATCCGTGACCAGGGAACCCAGGGTATTGGGATGGTATGCGGAGTAAAAGGCGCGGAGGAACAAGACCAGCAAATGCAGCGCCAGCAGCACCGCCGCACCAAAAAAGCTGACGCTGTGCAGTTGAAACTCCTTTTGCAACAGGGCCGCCAGCGGCCGGGGCTGGCGCCGGGAAATCGTCGAATGCCGGACCCGGTCGAAATAGCGCCATTGGGAAAACGAAATGACCCCGCCCGTCCAGCCAACATCTTCCGCCCGGAAAAACAGCCGGTGCGCCAGCCAGAAAGCGCCGGCGATGTAAAGTCCCGCCAAGGCATACAACGCAACCGCAATCACCCGGTCGGATGGTGGCGCTATGATCTGAGTGGCCGCCAGGCTGATCACGGCCAACAGCCCCATGGGCGCAAGCAGGGTGATCCAGAACGCGGTGGCGCTCTGGCGGAGCAGCAGCGCCGTCCACAACCCGCCGGCGAGCGCCACCAGCATCACCGTTCCGCTCGCCAACATCGCCCAGCGGAAATCATGTTCGAGGTTTGCGGGGATCGGACCGGGGAAACCGGGTGTGTGGCCCAACCGCAATCCGCAACTGATGAAAAAGGCGGCAAAAACCAGCGCGGCGGCGGCCAGCAAAACCGCGAGTTTGGTCCGCCAGAGTTGCCGGCGCTCCAGGGGTTGAACCATCAGGGACGAAAACGTGCCCAGGCTGAATTCCCGGCCAAACGAATCCACGGCCAGCAGGACCATGCCTAAAAAGAAAAACAGCGGGGCAGAGTTGATGGTAATATCGCGGTCGGAGCCGATCCACGGCAGACCGGCTTCGAGCACCAACACCGCCAGCCACGCCGGCAGCAGGAGCCGGATTTCTTTTTTGATGAGGGGAGTCATATGCGATGTGTCTGAAGTTCAAAATTCCGGTCACGCATCATAAATCACTCCCCGCTGGGTTTTCCCTTGGCCAATAAATCCGTCGCCACAAAAATCTCCTCCAACGTCAGCGCCTCGCAGCGCAGGTCTTCCGGATGGAGCGCCCGCAGTTTCGCCAGCAGGGCTTCGCTCCGCCCGTTGGCCAGGATTTCCACCTCCCGGCCCGTCTGCCGCACCCGCAGCGCCCCCGTCAAACCGGTCAGCACCGGCGCCGCCGCAAACCGCGCGCTGATTTTCCGGAACCGGTCCCGGGCCGCATCCGCCTCCAGCGTCAGCAGTTCCCGGCCTTGTTCGATGATCGTAAATTCATCAATCAACCCCTCGAATTCCGAGATGAGATGTGTGGAGACAAACACCGTCCGCCGCTCGGGATCGCCGGACTGATAGGCCCCGATCACCGTCTCGATGAACTCCCGGCGCACAATCGGGTCCAGCCCGGACGTCGGTTCGTCCAGCACCAGCAACTCCGGTTCCGGCGCGATGGCCCCGATCAGCGCCAGTTGCGTGCGCTGGCCCTTGGAGAGCGCGCCCGTCTTTTTGTCCGGGTCCAGTTGAAACCGCGACAGCAGGTCTTTTTCCAAGTCCTGGTTCCAGTGCCGGCGGAAGGAAGCCAGATATTCCAGCGTGTTCTGCACCGTCATCCAGGGATAAAACGCCACCGCATCCGGCACATACGCCAGGCGCGATTTCACCGCCACCTCGTGCCGCTGCGGGTCCAGCCCGAACACCCGCACCGTGCCGCCCGTGGGGCGCAACAGATTGAGCAGGCACTTGATGGTGGTGGTTTTACCCGCGCCGTTGCGGCCGAAAAAGCCGTAGCAGCGCCCGGGCCGGACCGTCAGGCTCAGGCCGTTGACGGCCTCGGTTTTGCCGTAGGAACGGCGGAGTTGGTGGAGTTCGATGACGGGATCATGGTTGGCCATAAGGGGATGCGTTGAATTAGTCCGTGCCGTCCGGGGGGGTGGATTTGCGTTCAAAGTAATCCAGGCGCTCCCGCACCAGCGCCAGAAATTTCTCGCGGTCCACCTGCAGGTGGTGCGCCATGACCACGGCCTCATCAATCTCCGCGAGCAGCAGTTTGTGGCGGACGGGTTTGGTGAAGGGCGAACTGTTCGCCTTGAGAAAACAGCCCCGGCCGGGCAGCGTTTCGATCACGCCCTGGCTTTCCAATTCGGCATAAGCCTTGGCAATCGTGTTGCGATTCACGCGCAACTCCTCGGCCAGCGGCCGGATGGAGGGCAGCGGCTCGCCCGGCCGCAGCCGCCCGGCGGCGGCCGCATAACGGATCTGGTCCACCAGTTGCAGGTAAACCGGTTTGCCGGCCTTGAAATCAATTTGAAAAATCATGGCGTTCCGTTGCTGTCATAGCACTGTAGGACAGTTGCCGCCATCCGTCAAGCGTTATTTTGCGAATTTTCGCCCCCGCTTTTATCTCGTGGGCACCGATGTGACGGCGGGTTGCCCAAGCGGTGCATTGTTAGGCAAGTGATTTTTCGGCGAAAACAGGGCAGGCAGGTGATGGGCTGGCCGCTTCCGTTTGCGCCTGGGCGAGGATCCGGTAATTGACCGGTTGCTGGAGCGAGCGGCCTTTTTTTGCCGTGGTGCGTGGGGGGGCGGAGAGGGCAAGGCGGCGCGGCGGGTCGCATCCTCAATTGAATAGACCCCGGCCTGCGCCTCCGGCCGACATTGGCGCCGCTTGAGATGCTGGCCTGGGTGACAACGATAGCGGTCCGTGGCCGCCTCATAAAGGAACCGGCGGGCGGGCGGCTTGCCGCGCTCGTCCAGATGCTCACCGCGCCCAGATGCGGGCGCACGGGCCGGGCGAGGCCGGGCCGGCTTGGTCACTCCGATACGAATTTCCACTGCTGGCCATGGGTCCCACTATAGGTATAAATCTGAACCAAGGCGCTGTTGGTGGTGGAATTACCCTTGACCTCAACGCAGGAACCGGTGGCATTGCCGGGGGTGATGCGGTAATAACCGCCACTGGTGGGGGTCAGGGTGAATTGCTGGTTGGAATTGCCGGTGTAGGGCTGAATATCCACGCTGGTGCCGTTGCCGGTGCCGCCGCCGGCGATGTCCAGGGAATCGCCGCTGGCGACGCCGATGATCTTATACGAGCCGCCGCTCTGGTAGGTGAGGGTCCACTGCTGCCAGCCGTGGCCGTTATAGGTATACTGGTCAATGAGGGTGCCGGGCGCGTTGCCGCCGCCGTCAACATCCAGGCACAGGCCGCTGCCCAGGTTGTCAATTTGATAGGTGCCGTCGGCCACGGGGCCGCCGCCGCCGATCCCGCCGACGGTGATGTCAAAGTATTGGTAGCTGGGGCTGCCGCAGGCGTTGACATAGGTGGCGGTGTAGGTCCCGGCCTGGGCCGTCTGTATATCGGTGATGGTCACCTGACGGCTGGTGGAGGTGAAGCCATCCGGGCCGGTCCAGCTCCAGGAACCGCCGGTGAGGGGCTGCGGGCCGAGGGCCAGCGTGCCGCCCACGGCCACATTGGTGTTGGCCGCGGGCACCCAGGCGCCGCCGTTGACCTGCAAATAGGGGGTAATGGGGGTTGGGCTGCAACCGGTCAGCAGTCCGTAGACATTCACCTGGCCGGAATAGGAACCCACATAGACTTTGCCATTCACCACGGTGGGGTTGGCGTCCTTGACAAAAGTCCCCGGATTGTCCCGGCTGGAATTCTGGCTGCTGTCCCACAGTTCGGTGCCGTTGATGTCGGTCGCATTCCAGGCCCGCACGATGCCGGGCACCAAGCCGTGGTCGTCATCGGACGTTTCGATGGAGCCCCAAACAATGCCGCTGCCCGGGGCGCTGGAGTCGTCGGAAACGGTCAGAAAGGCCCCGGGCGCCCCGGCCGCCGCCGCCGAACTGACGGCATGCGGCGTGGGGTCAAAGGTGGAGCCATTAAAGGTGTATAACTTGAGATTGTCGCCATTGGCCATGTCATAAACGCCGGGGCCGCTCACGGGGTTGTTGTAATAGACGGCGCCGCCGTGGATCTCGCCGCTGGCGAATTGGAAGCTCTGGAGCACCTGGCCGTTGCCGGACTGCTCGTGGCCAAGGTCGCCGGTGTTGCAGAGAAAAACGACCCCCTGTTTGCCGCCGCCGAAGACGATGCTCGTGCCGGGAATCAGCATGGGCCCGCCGGAGCCGAGGTCTTCATCGCCGGCGTTGAGCGTGGCGTAATTGTCGGGCGTGAACCAATCTTCCAGGCTCAGGCTGCCGCTTAATTTCAGGAAGCTTTCGCCAAAATTCTCGCTGCCGTCCCAGGTGCCGTTGCCGGTGATGACGTAGACGTTGCCGCTCGCATCCACGGCCGGCGCCCGGCCCTGCTGCCAGATGCCGCCCTGGCTGCCCGTGGGGGTGTCATTGAAAACCCCCTCCTGCGCCAGGGTGGTCTCATTGTAGGCCATCATCCAACCGTGATACGGGGTGGCGTCCTCGTGGGAGGTCCAGGTGATGATGATGTTATTGCCGGCCTTGGCGAGTCCCATGCGTTGATTTTGCCGTTCCGGTTGGAAGCCGGAGGCGGAGATGTTCACGGGGCCGCCAAACATCTCCGCCCCGTTGGTGAGGTTCAAGGCGTGAAGGGTTTGGTAGTAGGTGGTGTTGCTGGTGTTCTTGGTGCGCGCGAGCAGATACATGGCGCCGAGGTTCAGATCAATGTAAGGCGTGCTCTCAATGCCGGCATTGCCGGAAATATTTTGGTTGGTGTTGCCGGTGACATCGGAAACGGGAAACGGAACGATATTGCTGCCGTTGGTAAAATTATCGTGCCACAACAATTGGTTGGCGTCGGCGTTAAAGGCGTAAACCTGATCCTCCATGGTGACGATGAAGACGACATTATAGGTGGCCCCCGCGACGTGCAGACCGGAAACATAGAGCGTTTGGGCATAAGTGGCGCCATTCACGGGGTAGGCCCATAATTTGCCGAAGTCATTGACGTTGACGTTGGTGGTGTTCAGAATCGTTTCATCGGGATTTTCGCCGGTGCGGGCGGGGTTATACATGTCCTCCAGCACATCCACGGCCCGGACAGTTGTCTGCGTCATCAAGAGGACCAACAGGAGCGCCAGGCCCGTCCCCAGCCGGGGGCCAAGGTTGAGCCATCGGGTAAGGGCCGGGGGTGGATTTTGGTGCAGGGTGGCATTCATGGTTTTTTCCATTTCTCGAATGATTGGTTTTAGTTTCAAGACAATACAACCGCCTCCGCCCATAGCGGTGATTTTCGCACCGGGCGCTTCGTTAATCCCCCCAACCCGAAGGCAACCCGCTGGCAAACTCAGACCGACGTCCTTGCCGGCGTTCACCGAAGCGACCACTTCCAAGTTCGGAGGGGCTCCTCAAAATCAGGCTTGATCCGGTTCAGGAATGGCAACTTTAAGATGCCGGCGCCAAAACGCGACCTAATTTGATTTATGGGCGCAGCTTAACAGCCCCGACACCAGTTGTCAAGCCATTAAATTGCCATTAAACCCCCCAATCCTCAGCGCGTAATTGAAGCCACGACCGTCATCGGGCGAAAGCCCGGAGAATCTTGCCTGTTGAGTTTGCCGGCTGATCGCAACTCGCCAGCGGGGGCGGGGCGGGAAAACGGCAGGCGGAACCCAAACGGATTCCTGAACGACGGGCAACCGTGTTCAAAACGTGCCACCCCTTGTTTGCAGGAAGTTGGGGTCGTTTCCAGCCGTCGTCCTTGCTCCAGGCAAGCGCGCCCAATGAAGAATCGGCGGGATATGTTCCGACAGTGAGGGCACCAAGATGCCAATAACCGAGCCTTGATGGCCGCCGGCTGGTCCGTCGGCGTGTCTTAATCGGTGCAGATGGTGAAAGCTACCACGGGTCCGGGACCCTGGGCGCGACATTGGCCGGGCGGCCTTCGGAACAGTCCTGCCCCGGCCAAAACCCGCCGGCTGGACGGGGCAAATTCTTCAAAGACCATTTCCATTCACCCACGCCCATGACGCAGAATGTCACGCTTGAATGACCGGGCCGTTCCGCTGAATTGTTCCGCCGCCGATCTGGCGGCCGACCAAGCCACGCTGGAAAAAATCCTTCCCCGTCCGTGATTTTGCGGAACCTTTTCCCCGCCCGGGCCTCACAATGGGGACGGTGTGAATAACTGAACCTTCAAACCAAACGATATAATATGAAACAACTTCAAAAAACGCACTTCCTGGGGCGGGGTCTGGCGGTCATGGCGGGTTTAACCGTCGCCTGGTCCGGTCAGGCGCAAGGCATCACCGGAGCCAGTGCCACACTCAGTGGCGTGGCGGGGTCCGGCAATACTTATGATTACACCCTGGTCTTGAATAACTCCGCCGCCGCAACCACTTCGATTGAAGGGCTGTGGTATGCGTGGGTGCCGGGAGCCTTTTATCTGCCCACCCAACCCTCCAGCGCCTCGGCGGGCACCTCGGGTTGGACGGCTGCCATTGTGGGGAATTCCATTCAATTCAAAGGCGGCGCGGGCGATGCCATCGCGCCGGGCGGTTCGGACACCTTCACCTTTGTATCCACGGACACGCCCACCACGCTGGCGGGCGACACCGGCGGCAACGTGCCGATTGGAACCTCGTATGCCTATCCGGGCGCGGTCGGCGGCAATGTCACCGGGGCCGAGGAGTTTGTCGTGCAATCCGTGCCGGAACCCTCCGCCTTGGGCCTGCTGGCGACCGGCTCGCTCTGCGCCTTGACCTTCGGTCGGAAATGGACGGGCCGGGGGGCGGGAAAAGCGGGCGTCTGAACCATTCCCCCCCATGAACCTTGCCGTGTGCGCTGGTGCTACCGCCTGTGGCGGGCGCCGGCAGAGCGCGAGCGGCGACGGCACTTTCGCCGCACCAATCCTTGGCCCTGCCCCCCCGCCACCCGAAGCGGGGACGCACCCACAACGACCGGATGGTCCCACCTTTGGAGTTGGCGGCAAGACGCCGCTTTTGGACGAGGCGACATGTCGCCTCGTCCAAAAGCGCGCCCTCAAAGGTTCATGGGCGTAATGCGCGAAATATTTTCCGGGCGTTCTCTCCATGGCGGGCGCATCTTCCAAGTGACACAGCCGGTCACTCGCGCCTTCCACGCGCCGCCGCGCTTGAGTTACCTGGCCCTGCCCCCGGTTTCCACCAACCGGACGCCAAGTACCGCAGACTTCCCAGTCTGCTGTTTCGCATCCCGCTCTGCGGTACAAACCTGCAGGCCGTCGAAACCTGTGGCCCCATGAGCTTCGGAAGCTTCGCTGATTTGGCAATGAGTAATCCGGGGGCAGAGGATGCGCCCCTCCCCGGCGGGGCGGAGCAAGCGCCCTTGACCCCGGCGGGCGGGACAACGACAATGCGGCATGGCAAACAACCGATTGCAAATCGAAAAGCTGGTCAGCGGCGGCGGCCACCAGCCCCAAAAAGGGCAGTCCGTCACGGTGCATTACACCGGCTGGTTTACGGATGGCGGAAAATTTGACAGCTCCGCGGATCGCAACGAACCGTTCACCTTTGTACTCGGCCACGGGCAGGTGATCGCCGGCTGGGACGCCGGCGTGGCGACCATGCGCGTGGGCGACAAGGTGAAACTCACCATTCCGCCGGATCTGGCCTATGGCCGGGCCGGTTATCCGGGCGCCATTCCGCCCAATGCCACGCTGGTGTTTGAGGTGGAACTGCTCGGCATTGCGCCGTAATCCCAGGGTCTCCGCCCGGTCTGGTATGAAGCCCACCCCTGACACGACCGCGCCGCTCGAACCGCCGGACAGCCACCATCTGTCCGCCGCCGAGGGCTGGCTGGAACTGGGCAACCCCGCCGAGGCGGCCGTCGAGTTGGCGGCCATCGCCCCGAACTCGGCGGTGCACCCGGCGGTGCTGGAACTCAACTGGCAGATTCAGGCCCGGGGCGGAAAATGGGAGACTTGTCTGGAACTGGCGTCCCGGCTGGTCCGCCTTTATCCCGGGCTGCCCACCGGTTGGGTTCACCGTTCCTATACTCTGCACGAATTAAAGCGCACGGTCGAAGCCCGCGACCAACTGCTGCCCGCCATGGCCCGGTTTCCCAACGAGGTGGTGCTGGCCTACAACCTGGCCTGTTACGAATGTTGCCTGGGCAACCTGCCCATGGCCCGACGCTGGCTGCAACAGACTTTCGCCCGGCCGAACTCCGAACTCTGGCGCCGCGCCGCGCAAACGGACCCGGATTTGACGCCCCTCCGCCCGGAAATCGAGAAGCTTTAAACTGTTGCCGGATCTCCGGGTGTGTTTTCATGGCGTGGTTGGCACCGGTCGTTACAACATGAAGACCCATCTTTTCACCGATGAACTGTGGCTGCCGCGGTCACGGGCGGACGTGTTCCCCTTTTTCGCCGACGCGGGCAATTTGGAAAAACTCACCCCGCCGTGGGTTCATTTTAAAATCCTGACGCCCCGGCCCATCGCGATGCGGGCGGGGGCGCTGATTGATTATCAAATCCGCGTGCGCGGCCTGCCGCTCCGCTGGCGGACCGTAATCACCGCGTGGGAACCGCCGCACTGGTTTCAGGACAAGCAAATGCGCGGCCCCTACCGACAATGGATCCACACCCATGAATTGGTGGAACAAGACGGGGGCACCCTCTGTCGCGACCGGGTGGAATACGCCGTCTGGGGCGGGTGGCTGATCAACGCCTGGTGGGTGCGTCCGGACGTGGAAAAAATCTTCGCGTATCGGCGGGAAATTCTGCAGCAGTTATTTCCCGCCAATTGATTCTACGGCACCGCCACGCGCAGAGTGCGCGGGGTAACGCCAAACGTGGCGGGCAGATGACCGATCCATTCGCCATCCAACTCAAAGGCGGCGGGGGCGGAGCTGGACAAGGTAAACCGGTCGGCGGTCAATCGCCGGACGGCGCTTTCCGGCAACCGTCGGCGGAACAGCAAATGGGGGGCGCACTGCCACAGGGTCCGCCAGTTCATTTGCGGCAGGGTGCACAGCTCCAACCGGCCGCTGGTGGGTTGCGCCGCCGGGAAGATGGCGAACGGTCCCCCGTAAAGCCGGCCTTTGCCAATCAGCACCAGTTCACCGGCAATGGCCTGACCGTCGGCCTGTGCCGTGACCGTCGGTTTGGTTTCCCGCAACGCCCGCAACCCCGCCATCAGATAGGCCAGGGGGCCGAATTTTTTCTTGAGCGGCCAATCCACCAGTTCAATGGCACGCGCATCCAGACCGCTGCCGGCCAGTTGCGCAAAATACAACTTCTTCGCCGCGCCGTTGACGGTGAATTCCACCCAAGGCAGGTCCATCTTCAGTTCATGCCCCCGCTGCAACACTTCCCAGGCCGACTCCACCCGCAACGGAAGGTTCAATTCACGGGCGAAGACATTGATCGTGCCCAGGGGCAACACCCCGAGGCGCGCGCGGGCGAAACCGTCCGGCACATCCCCGAGCCCGTTGAGTGTCTCCTGGACGGTGCCGTCGCCGCCGGCGGCCACGATGAAATCAAACCCGTCCCGCACCGCGTCGGCCGCCAACCGCCGCGCATCACCCGGCCCGGACGTCGCCTTGAGCGCGCCCTGCGCGGCAATTTCATCCAAGTGCCGGCGGAAATGCCGCGCCTTGTTACCCCGGGCCGCCGGATTGAAAATCACACAGGTTTGCAAGTTGCCGGGAATTTTGCGGCCCGCCCGGCGTTAGTCGAGGAGAATCCGGCGGCGGGGGCAACTTCAAGGTGGGACCGGCTTCCCGCCGGTCACCGAAACGCCCGGGCGATTCACAACCCGCCGAATAAGCGCAAAAAATTCTGTTCCACCTGAACCGCCAGGGTTGCAACCGGCACCCGGCGCAGTTCCGCCGCGAACTCGTAAACGGCGGTCAGATTGGCGGGATGATTGACGGGCTTTCCGGTCGCCAAATCAGTCAGCGGAAACCGGTTGCGATCCTCCGGCAGGCGCTGGTCCGGAGCGTCGGTCTCGATCAAGAGCCGGTCAGCGGGAACTTGGCGGAAGGCTTCGCGCCGGCGTTCTTTGCGGGCGTGCGCAAAATCGCCGGGCAGGGAAAAATAGGCGCCGAGTTCGGCGAAGGATTTCACCATTTCCACCGGACCGCCGTAACTGTGCAGCAGAAAGCCCCGCGCCGGCACCGGGCCGGCCTGCAATAATTCCAACAGGCGACCCCAGGCTTGCAGACAATGCAGACTTGCCGGCAGGTTGCGCTCGGCCGCCAGCCCAAGCTGGGCGGTGAACACCGCCTCCTGACCGTCGTAAGCCAGCCCCGGTTTCCAACGGTCCAATCCAATTTCCCCGATGGCCGAGGGCGCAGTGTTTAAAAAATGCGTCAGCGCGGCAAACCAGTCCGGGGTGCGTTCCTGGATGAACCACGGATGATAACCGAAGCTGGGCAGCACGGCGGGAAATTGCCGGGCGAGCGCCCGCACCCGCGACCAGTCGGCTTCGCCCACGCCGTTGACCACCATGCGGACCACGCCGGCCTCATGACAGGCCGCCATCAGCTCCGCCGGACGATCCCCCAGGCGTGCGTCCTGAAAATGATTATGCGCGTCGTAAAGGCGGTGGCTCACAGGAAGGATTCGGCCTCTGGAACCCGGCCGGGAAACTATTTGGCCTGGGGTTTGGCGGGGACATTCAGCGCCTTGAGTTTGGCGGCCGGCCAGTAGGGCTTGCAAAAGGCGTCGGTGAAATCGTAACCGTTCTGGAAATCATCATGACTGTCCTGGTCGGTCTTGGCGAGCAGGCCGATTTCGACCATGTTAAAGACGATATTGCCAAAGTCGCGACTGTGACGGACGCCCCATTCTTCGAGCAGGGTTTTCGACATGGGCCCGAATTCCTGCAGGGCATACTGGCGGAGGCCATCGAGCAATTCCTGCCCGGTCACATGCCGGGTGGTCCCCCGATGTTCCTTGCTGATGATCTTTTGCGTGAAGTCGAGCGCCTCGCGCAGAAAGAAATAGGCGTCCTGATGATAACGTGCGTCTTTCGCCACGATTTGCGCCACCACTTCTTCAAAGTTGACTTCTTGCATTTTAAGGTTTGGCCGGCTGACGGACACTGGCGGGCGCATGGGCGGCACGATAAACTTTGACGAATTCGCCCAGCACCAACAAACCCACCACCAAGCAAAGCACACTTCTTTCCGCTGCGGTCAGGCCGTTCACGCCCTCAACATACCAGATTTTCCCGGCGGCGCAACCGCCGGGTTTAACCTTGCGACGAGCCGCCCCGGTCGGCTACCATTGCTTCCCATATATGGCAGCCATTGGCCGCTTTCAAAAGGGTGACGACGTATTTTACGCCAAAGTCGTTGAAGGCGAGCTGTTCCGGCTGCACGGCGATGTTTTCGGCTCCCCCACCTTCGACCGCAAACCCACCCCGCGCCGGGGCGTCAAAACCCTCGTACCCGTGACCCCCTCCAAAATCATCGCCGTGGGCATCAACTACGCCGATCACGCCCGGGAAATGAAACGCGAGCAACCCCCGGAACCGCTGATCTGGTTCAAGGCCCCCACCTCCCTCCTGCCCGATGGCGGGAAGATTGAAATCCCCTTCCCCGATCACCGCACCGATTTCGAGGCGGAACTGGTCATTGTCATCGGCCGCAAAGTCCGCAATGTCACGCCCGAATCCGCCTCACGCTACATCCTGGGTTACAGCACCGCGCAGGACATCAGCGACCGCACCATCCAAAAGGCCGAATCACAATGGGCGCGCTGCAAATCCTTTGACACCTTCACCCCGCTGGGGCCGTATGTGGAAACCAAAATTGACCCGCAGGCGCTGAACATTCAACAGTTCCAAAACGGGCAGTTGCGGCAGAACTCCAACACCCGGCACCTCATTTTCAATTGCCACCAGTTGGTCAGCTTCATCTCCACCAACCTCACCCTGCTGCCCGGCGATATTATCCTCACCGGCACCCCCGCCGGCGTCGGCCCCATCCAATCCGGCGACCGGTTGGAAGTCCGCATCCAGGGCCTCGCCCCGCTGGTGAATCAAGTCAAGTAACCGACCACCGGGGGCCGCGCCCGGCACCTGACCCGCCGCTGGTATTAGCAAACCCCGTCCCCCGCTCAGCGCAGGTGAAAACCGCCCTGAAACACCACTTCCGCCGCCGTGACAATGAAAAACACCGCGCTGACCAGCGCATTCAGGCGGAAGAAGGCGAGATTGATCCAATTCAAGCTGCGGCGGCGGGCGATCCAGTGTTCCAGCACCAGGCACGCCACAATGATCAGCCAGCCCACCGTATAGGCCAGGTGAAACCGGCACAACAGGCCGAACGCCAGCAGCACCCCGCACATGGTCATGTGCGCCAGAAACGCCGCCTGGAGCGCGTTTTTCGGCCCCCACGCCACCACCAGCGAATGCAATCCGTGCGCCTTGTCGAATTCATAATCCTGCAGCGCGTAAATAATGTCGAAGCCGATCAGCCACAGGATCACCGCCACCGAGAGCGCCGTCATCTGGAGGATTTCCAACCCCGAGACCTGGCCGCCCTTCACCGCCAGCCACGCCCCGATGGGTGCCAGCGCCAGGGCGATCCCAAGAAAAACATGCGTGTAATCCGTGAACCGTTTCGTGAGCGAATAAAAGCACACCACCACCAGCGCCACCGGCGAAAGATGAAAACACAGTGGATTCAGCCCGTAACTGGCCGCGATCAAACCCGCTGCGGCGACCGCGCAAAACACCACGGCGCCCGCCAGGGAAATCTGACCGGCGGGCAGGTGCCGGCCGGCCGTGCGCGGATTCAGCGCGTCAAATTTGCGGTCCACAATCCGGTTGAAGGCCATCGCACAGGCGCGGGCGCACACCATGGCCGCCAGAATGAGCCCGAACTTTTGCCAACCCGGCCAGCCCCGTTGATCCCGCGCCGCCACGCACATCGCCGCCAGCGCAAACGGCAGCGCAAACACCGTGTGCGAAAATCGCACGAACGAGCCCCATTTTTGGATCGCGGCCAGCATGACTTGATTTATTCCGCCTCCGCCGACCAGCGCGGCGCCAGCGTTTGTTTGACCCCCAGATGATCCAGCACCCGCGCCACCACCGTGTCCACCACTTCCACCACCGTTTTCGGCCGCGTGTAAAAACTCGGGTTGGCCGGAATCAGCGTGGCGCCCGCCAGCAGCAGCAACTCGAAATTTTTGACATGAATCAGGCTCACCGGCGTTTCGCGCGGCACCAGGATCAGCTTGCGCCGCTCCTTGAGCGCCACATCCGCCGCCCGCAGCAGCACATCCTCGCTGTAACCATGCGCAATCCGCCCCAGCGTCCCCATCGTGCAGGGAATGATCACCATGACATCCGGCGGATTCGAGCCGCTGGCAAACGGCGCGTTCATGCTTTTCAAGCCGTGGGCTTTCACCCCCTCGGGCAGGCGCAGCCCCTCCGGCAACTCCTCCGCGATCACCTGATGGGCGTAGTGGCTCAGCACCACATGGATTTCATGCTGGCGCGGATCAAGATTATCCAGCAGGCGCTGGGCATACAGCGCTCCGCTGGCTCCGGTGATGGCGACAAGAATTTTCAAATCATGCGAATGCTCGCGCCCCCAGTATGCCCCAACCGCCCCGCACAAACAAGCCGCCGCTGTGGCGGCGGCGGCCCCCTTCAAAGAGTTAAATCATGTGCCTTTGGGCAGGTTTTCCAACTCACGTTTTGGGATGATCCGGGTTCAACCGCACAAGCGCACCACTTCCGCCGCGATCTTTTGCAGGGAACAGACCCGGTCCACGCCCCCCAGCTTGATGGCTTCCGCCGGCATTCCAAACACCACGCAACTCGCCTCGTCCTGCGCCACGTTGATCGCGCCCGCCTCCTTCATTTCCAGCATCCCCCGCGCGCCGTCGTCGCCCATCCCCGTCATGATCACCCCCACGGCGTTCTTGCCCGCATACCGCGCCGTCGAGCGGAACAGCACATCCACCGACGGCCGGTGGCGGCAAACCAGCGGACCGTCCCGGACCTCGACGAAATAGCGCGCGCCGCTGCGTTTGAGCAGCGTGTGCTTGTTCCCCGGGGCGATCAGCGCCTGGCCGCGGATGACCGAGTCGCCATCGGCGGCCTCCTTGACGGTGATCGCGCAAAGTTGGTTCAGGCGGTCAGCGAAATTCGCGGTGAATTTTTCGGGCATGTGCTGCACGATGACCAGTCCGGGCGCATTCGGCGGCAGGGCTTGCAACAGCACCCGCAACGCCTCGGTGCCGCCGGTCGAGGCCCCCACCGCCAGGAGGAGGACGAGTAAGACCGCGCTGGTGAGTCCGATGCGTTTGCCGATGTTCCAATGTTTCATATATGTGATGATGTTTTGTGATGGGTGAGGGTCAGAAATGACACCGGAAAAATTTATTTTTTATCATCCACCCCCTGCAGATGTAAGTTACCCCTGCTCCCATCACCCGATGGAAAACCCCGGATTGCCCCAGATAGTCTGGCTAATCATCCATCTTGGCCTGGCTACTATCGGCGGCTTCCGCCCTGCCTGAAGACAAATCCTTGATTTATTGGCCCCCCAAACCACCCCAAAATGGGTTAATTATTTTCCCACAGTTGGTATAAAGGCTGAAACCCGCCCAATCAAAAACGGCCCTGCGGCCACGCCCACCAATGGCGCACCGTCCCGGTTGTCATCGCCGTCTGATTGTGCGAGTATGGGTGGCCATTCCATGCGGACAACCCTGGAAATTGCCGGCGCGATTGGCGGGCGCATCCGCCGGGGAATGGCTTTAAACACCCCCTTGAGCGAGGGCGGGATGAGGGATAAATTATGAATGATGAAACTGAGATTGGATCTGCTGGAGCAACTGACCGACGAGGATATTCTGGAAGAAGTTCTGGCAAACCATCACCGTTACCAAGCCGAGCCGCTTTTCTCAAAAACCGGAATTGGGAGCTTGTCACCAGCCTCAACCGAGGAGCGGGCGCAAGCAGTGGTGCGCAGCACGGCGTTAATTCAGAGACTCAAGGAGCGACTGCTCAAGAATGGGAAGCCCGGCAAACCCGCCTCCTCACCCTCGACGAAACCTTAGAATTCCTGCGGTGCTGTCACCACCGCGTTCCATTGCTTCTTTGCCTCGCCCTGTTATTACCCGGCTGCGCCACCCACCCGGTCGTCTCGCGGCCGCCGGGCTACCAGCTGGTTTGGTCGGATGACTTCCAAGGCCATGCGCTGGACACTAATAAATGGGGCTATTGGCTGACCGGCCACCGACGGAACGCCATCAACACCCCGGACGCCGTGTCCGTCGGGCACGGGCGGGTCACCCTCACCACCTACACGGCGGCGGGCAAACACTATACGGGCATGATCAGCAGCGAGGGCAAATTTGAGCCCGTGCACGGCTATTGGGAGGCGCGCATTCGGTATGCGGATGCGCCGGGCATGTGGTCGGCGTTTTGGCTGCAATCCCCCACCATGGGCCGGCCCATCGGCGACACGGCCACGGCGGGCATCGAGGTGGATATCTGCGAACACCGGGTGGTGGACAACCAGGGCACCAACCTCGCGCCCGTGGTGCAACACACGCTGCATTGGGACGGCTACGGCCGGGATCATAAAAGCAAGGGGCACCTGACCCCGCCGATGAATCTGGACCAGGGCTTCCATGTTTACGGGTGTGAAGTGACGGCGGCGGGTTACCGCTTTTTTGTGGATGGCCAACTGACGTGGACGGTGAACGAAGCGGTCTCCAACGCGAAAGAGTTTGTCATCCTCAGTTCCGAGGTGGAAGACCACGCCTGGTCGGGCCACATCCCCCCGGGCGGCTATGGCGATTTGCCGCACAGCCAGACCCAAATGACGGTGGATTACGTCCGTTATTATTCCCGCGAATGAGCCGGGTTCGTGATTTTATCGGCCACCCTGGTTGTCCCAACCTCCGTTTGTGAGCAAAACCGCCCAAAAGCCGGCGTCCCCGCCCGTCCGGGATTTTCAACCGGACCCGCCGGCGCGCTTGATCGGGTTGCTGCTCGCGCTGCTCACGGTGCTGGTTTATCTGCCGGTGGGGTCGCACGGCTATGTGTTCTTTGACGATCCGAGTTATGTCGCGGATAACCCGATGGTCCAAAACGGGCTGACCTGGACCGGGTTCAAATGGGCGTTTGCCGGCTGGCACGCCGGCAACTGGCATCCGCTCACCTGGTTGTCCCACGAGCTGGACTGCCAGTTATTCGGCGTGAACCCCGGGGCGCATCACCTGGTCAATGTGCTGTTTCACGCCGCCAACGCGGTGCTGCTCTTTCAATTGTGGTGGCGGCTGACCCAAGCCTGCTGGCCGAGCGCGCTGGTGGCGGCATTATTCGCCTGGCATCCGCTGCATGTGGAATCCGTGGCCTGGGTGGCGGAACGCAAGGATGTCCTCAGCACGTTTTTCGGCTTGCTGGCGCTGCTGGCGTATGCCCGCTATGCCGGGAAATCGGAAGCCCGGAGCCCCAAGGCCGGAACCTTTTATGGCGCCAGTCTGGCGGCGTTTGCGCTGGCCCTGCTGGCCAAGCCAATGCTGGTGACACTGCCCTTCGTGATGCTATTGCTGGATTATTGGCCGTTGCGGCGTCGGCCGGGGGCGTCCCCGGCGCCAGCCTGGCGGCGGGTCCGCGAAAAATGGCCGTTCTTCCTGCTGACGGCGCTTTCCTGTGGGATCACGTTTTTGGCGCAACGGCGGGAAGCGGTCCTCACCCTGGGTCAATATCCGTTGGGGTTGCGGTTGGAAAACGCCGTGGTGGCGGCGGCCGGCTATCTCACCCAAACCCTGTGGCCGGTGAACCTGTGTGTCTTCTATCCCCGGCCCACCGCCATTTCCGCCGCGTCGGTCGCGCTCGCCGCCGCCGTGTTGGCGGCGGTTTCCGTGTGGGTCTGGCGCGCACGGGGGCGGCATGGTTATTTACTGACGGGCTGGCTTTGGTTTTTGGGGATGCTCGTGCCGGTGATCGGTCTGGTGCAGGTGGGCGACCAAGCCATGGCCGACCGTTATACCTACCTGCCGGCAACGGGCTTGTTTGTGATGGCGGCCTTCGGATTGGCGGAAATCCGGACCCGGTGGAAAATTCCAATGCCGGCACTAAATCTGGCGGCGGTCCTGATCCTGGGGGCGTGCGTGGTCGTCACCGAGCGGCAATTGACGTTTTGGCGCGACACGGAAACCCTGTTCACGCGCGCACTGGCGGTGACCACCCGCAACGGTCCGGCGCACATGATGCTCGGGGTCGCCTTGGAACGGTCAGGCCGGTCGGCGGCGGCGATGGACGAATACCAGCGGGCGCTGGCGGTGAATCCCGCGCTGATGGTGCAGGTGGCCGGCGGGGAAAAACGGCCGCTCGCCGCGCAAGTCGAGTTGTTGCGCGGGCAGGCGGCCGAGTCGGCGGGTGGAGCGGCGGACGCTCGGGCGCATTACCAAGCGGCGCTGCGGCTGGATGCCGGCCTCGTCGAGGCGCACAACAACCTGGGCAACCTGCTTGACCGGCAGGGACATCCCGATGAGGCGCTGGAACAGTATGCGGCCGCCGTGCGGTTGCGCCCCGGAACGCCGGTGACGCACGAGAACCTGGGCATCCAACTGGCGGAAATGGGCCGTTGGGACGAGGCCCGGCGCGAGTATCAGGCGGCCGCGCAACTGGCCCCGGATGATCCGCGCCCGATTTATCTCCTGGGCAAGGCCTGGCTTCGGAACGGGGATGACGCCCGGGCGGAGACCGCCTTTCAACAAGCCTTGGCCTTGGACCCCGAAGACAGCCCGAGCCTGGTGTATTTGGCGCGCCTGCTGGCTTCGGCCGCCTCCCCGCAACTCCGCGATGGCACCCGGGCGGTGACACTCGCCGAAAAGGCGAACACGATCACGGGCGGCAACCAACCCCTGGTGCTGGGCACCCTCGCCATGGCCTACGCGGAAGCCGGTCGTCTGGCTGACGCCCGCCAAACCGTCCAGGCGGCCCTGAACCTGGCGACCAACCGCAGCCCGGAAACCGTCGCCGAACTGCGGACCCAGTTGCAGCTTTACGAGGCCGGCCGGCCGTTTCGTACCGGATCCATTCCCCCCTCCCCGCCCCATCCTTGAGCCCAAATCCACGCCCAACATCAAATCCATCGGGAACCCCCCAAAGCCATGGACGACGCCCGCCAACTCGGCGGCGGTGGATTCCCAAATCAGTTGCGCGAGGTTACCCACTTGCGCAAACTTGCGCAAAGCAGTTGCCAGACGGGCTCGGGTTTGCTAAAAAAGAGCCTGGCACAGCGAAATCACGATTCACGCTTTGCGGGTGATTTGGCCGGTGCGGGTGTGGTTCAATGGTAGAATGTGGCCTTCCCAAGGCTGAGACGAGGGTTCGATTCCCTTCACCCGCTCCAATTTGATTTTAACCAATAAAATCAATATGTTTGTGAGTTTTTGAAAAGTTTTACCGTCAAACTTACTACGGAAACTTACTACAATCGCAAGACGGTTTAACGTGGTCAAGACGGTCAAGATGGACGGTGAATTCAACTGGCAAGTCGTCTCTGGCGATGTTTCGGCAAATGCCTATGTGTGCCGCGCCAAGAAAAAAATTTAATAAAATTACACGTCGCCCCGCCCTTTATTTCAGCCAGAGGCTTTCAAAGTTCGGACAGGTGACAACCCGGCCAATTCTGATTCAAAAGACGCGCCACGGGCATTTGGCGACGTTTGCAGGGTGTTTTTGTGGTTCCGGCACACAAAACAAGCAAGTTCAACCAAGCCAGTCATGTTTTTCTGCTGTTTTGCCCTCACTCACTCGCAATTTGCTTGCGCTTATTTGCCAATGGTTTTTTAGCCGCTGATTTCGTCACGCGGATTTTTGGGAAATTCGGCGCAAGCAATTCGTGAACGCCGATTCCGTATGCCTTCGCCAGTTTTTCCAATGTGGAAAGCCGCAAATCTACGCGGTGTCCGCCTTCAATCAGTTGGTAATACTTGTATGCAACACCGGAAAGTTCGCTAAACTTTTCCTGTGTCAGCGAATGGCGTTTTCGCAATTCCCGCAACCGCGCAATCAGTGGTTTGCCTGAAATGGACTTTGGCACACTGCCAGCGTATCCGCGCCCCGAACGAGCAGACACCCAAGGAATGATAGCGTTTTGGCTTTGCAGAATCGCCGAAAAAGGTTTTAATCTGGAAAATATGAAATTCGGAAGCAAAACACTGGCCGTCGTTTTCGCAATTACATCCGCTACGATGTTTGCGAACGCGCAAAACATTCCTTCAATCATCGTTCAACCGTCCAGCCAAGCAACCGCGCCGGGTGGAACGATTTCATTTAGCGTTTCCGCGTCTGGGGCAGGAACGCTTGCGTATCTTTGGGCGAAGAACACAACGAATCTTGCCAACGGAGCATTTTCAGGCCGTGCGACTGTTTCCGGCGCAACCACAAGCACATTGACTCTTACCACTTGCACAACAAATGACCAAGCGAACTACACTTGCATCATAACAAACAGCTTTGGAAGCGTTACCAGTTCAATCGCCTCACTCACGGTTTATGTTGCGCCGACGATAACCACGCAACCGATTGGATATACAAACATTGTTGGCTCGAATTACACTTTTA
>Ga0302274_10001367_pt1 | contig 23383 bp, 19 predicted proteins | sample III_Bog_N2_1_FD_198755 | JGI IMG/M metagenome (GOLD analysis project Ga0302274, IMG submission 198755) | Peat permafrost microbial communities from Stordalen Mire near Abisko, Sweden - III_Bog_N2_1 | ecosystem: Environmental > Terrestrial > Soil > Wetlands > Peat | place: Sweden: Abisko...
ATTGACAAAACGGCTCATGGTAAAATTTGTTGCCGCCCGAACCAGCGGTGGAACGGCTGCCCATAAAACTGGGTTTCGTTCACGTCCGCCAGTTCCAGGATGGCGTGCCGGATGCTCTCTGCGCGAACATTGCCATGCCCGCTTATATCAAGTTTCGGCCAGATGAACCAATGATTTTCCGGCACCACGAATTCGCCGGTGTCCGGCATGTAGGGCAGCGCGGCCTGACGGCGGCCGTTCACCGAAAAAAAATTCGCGGCGAATTGCACCCGGTCCCCCGCCACGGCCAGCACCGGCCCCAGGCTCATGCCGCCCTGCACCCACACGCTGTCGCCATGCGGCCCGGCTTGGGATTCATGCATGGCGTAAGCCACCCAGTCACCGCGATGAATGTTCCCGGGTTGCGCCAGACGTTGCACCACCAGCACCCGGCCCTGCACGCGCAACGGGGCCATCCAGTGGTTGTTCATGAGGTGATAGCTGACCGGCCAATACAGCAACAGCCCCACCGCCAGCAGGGTCAGAAAGGTGAAGCTCAGCCGGGTGCGGAACGCTTCGCCCACCAGCATCGGCGAACAGTAATAAACCAGCCCCGTGACGTGCAGCGAAATCAACAGGCCAAAGGCGAGATTCGCCGCCGGATAGCCCAGGGCCGCGATGAAAAACATCGCGAGCGCCGCGCTGACCGCCAGCGCCGCCTGGCCCCAAAGGCGCGGCCCGCGCAGCCAGACCGCCAGGCCGGGCGCGAAAAATCCGGCGGCCAGACCGCTGACGGTGACTTCGTCCGGCATCTGCATCCGGTCCAGCGACAGGCGGCGGCACAAGGCGCGCGCCGGATAATACAGCACCGCATACCACCGCGCCCGGGGCGGATAATACGAGGATTTCAGTTCTGGCAGGTAAGGCCGGGCCATGCGTTGCGTTGGTTTTAATGCCGTTGATCCACCCGATACTGCACTTGTTCCTCCGGTTCATAGAACTCGCCGGTCTGTTCCTGGGACTTCATTTCACCGACGATTTGCTCGAACATTTTTACGGCCTCCAGACAGCCGCGCCCCTTGATGCCTTTGACGTGCAATTCCACCTCGCCGGTTTTGCCGATGGTGATTTCAAATTCGCGTTGGGGCATGGTCAATTCTCCCAGTGCCGGACTTTAAGCCGGATCGAGCGGTCGGCGTTCACTTCCTCCTCCACCACGTTGAAACCGCGCGCCCGCATTTCGTCCATGAGTTTTTGATAGACGTATTGCTGGACCACCGCCTGGCTCAATTCTTCGCCGAGCGCGCGCAGGGTTTCGTCGCTCTGCCCGTGGCCGGTCACGCACAACGCCGCCTGCCCGCGGGCATCGCGGGAAAAGGTCACGGTCACGCCCTCGCGCGAAACGGCGATGCGCTGGTCCCGGCCCAGTTGGTTGGTCACGACCTCGCTGCGTTCGATTTCCAACTGCACCCGGGCGGACCCCGGTTGAACCGTCGCCGCCAGTTGATCCCTGGCTTCCGCCGCCATCTGCCAGCCCAGCGAGCCCGCCGCCGCCACCACCGCCGCGCTGAAGGCGGGCCAGGCCATGATGACCACCGGGGTGAGAATGCAAACTGCGCTCATGATCGTTTGTTATGGTTGGTCGGTTGCTTTGCTAATTTGGACCGGGCTTTCACCCATTCGTCACGCGATAATGGAAAAGATTTATGGTGGTTATCCTGATGGTTGAACCGCCGTCGCCGCCGCCGCCATCGGACCCAAACCCAGAGGCAAGCCAGCGCGAAGATGGCGAGGCTGGGCCGCGCCACCGACCAGTCCACCTGCCAGCGGCATCCGTCGGTGGCCTGGCCAACCGCCACCCCGATGAGGAGCCCCGCAATAACAATGAACAGGCTGCTGAAGAAAACCCCCGCCAACCGGCGTTCCTTGAAATAATCAAACAGGTTGCCCCAGAAATAATCCATGGCGGGTGGGGGGTTACAATTCCATGCGGCGGACGGTGCCGGCCTTCTGGGTGTCACGCGGGATGCTGGCGTTGCGGGCGCGGCCTTCGGCCCAGTTGCGCAGGCGGTTGATCTGCTCGTCCATCGTCCGGGCCAGCGGCACCGTTTGCGCCAGCGTCGCCAGCACGGATTCCGTGGTGATGTCGCGGCCGGCGTAAAACGCGTCGTATAACGCGCTGTTGATGGCCTCCTCGATTTCCGCACCGCTGCAATCCTTGCTCGCCGCCGCCAGGGCGTCCGTGTCAAATTCCGCCACCTTCCGCCCGCGCCGGTTCAAATGGATGCGGAAGATGTCCCCCCGTTCCGCCGGGCTGGGCAGGTCCACGAAAAAGATTTCGTCCAGGCGGCCCTTGCGGAGCAGTTCGGGCGGGAGTTGGGAAATGTCGTTGGCGGTGGCGACGACAAACACCGGCGCGGTTTTTTCCGAGAGCCAGGTCAGGAAGGTGCCGAACACGCGGGCGGTCGTGCCGCCATCCGTCGCGCCGGAGCCCTGCGAACCCGCGAACGCCTTGTCAATTTCATCCACCCACAGGATCGCCGGGGCGACGGATTCCGCCACCGCGATGGCCCGGCGGACGTTTTCCTCAGACGAGCCGACGAGGCTGCCAAACATCCGGCCCATGTCGAAACGCAACAGCGGCAACTGCCATTGGTTGGACACCGCCTTGGCGCACAGGCTTTTGCCGCAGCCCTGCACCCCCAGCATCAGGATGCCCTTGGGGGCCGGCAGCCCGAACGCCCGCGCTTCCTGGGTGAAGGCGGCCGCCCGTTTATCCAGCCAATCCTTCAACACGGCCAGGCCGCCGATGTTCGAGAAACTGTCTTCGGTGGTGTAATACTCGAGCAGCCCGCTCTTGCGGATGATCTGCTGTTTCTCGGCAAACACTTCATTGACATCATCGCCGCTCAAGCGCTCGTCCTTGACGATGATTTTGGCGAAAACATTTTCCGCCTCGCCCAGGGTCAGGCCCAGCGCAGCCTGCAACAACCGCTCGCGCCCGGGGTCGTCCAATTCGATTTTCACCTGTTTGAACTGCCGGACATCCGCGATGATTTTATCGAGCAGCGCGCTCAAATCGTCCCGTTCCGGCAGGGGATAATTCAGCACCGTGATCTCCTTTTCCAATTCGGTGGGAATCTCCATCACGGGCGACACCAGCAGGATGGTCTTGAAACTGTTCTTCAGGTGCAGCCCGATTTCCTTGAGCTTGCGGATGATGGCGAAATTATTGCGGGTCAGAAACGGGTGAAAATCCTTGAACACATAAATCGCCGGCTCGACCTGTTCAATAACTTGGTCCAGGGCCATCAGCGGATCCTTGGTGGCCGCGTTGCGGTTTTTGTGCGATTGGATGGAGGCGCCCGCCGGCACGATGCCCGTGCAGTAACTCCACTCGAACACCTTTTTCTGCCGCTTGGCGGCGATTTCCACGATCACGTTTTGCACCCGCATTTCCTCGCTGGTGATGACGTAGAGAATCGGGTAGCGCGCCCGGATGAGCGTCTCGAGTTCAGTTTGGAAGTTCATGGTTCAAATGGTTTTTCCGCCCGGCCCGCCGGCGCATGGCGGCATCGGCGGGATTCAATTCCGCCAGCACCCCGGCGAGCGCCGCCGTGAGGTTGTGGGCGAAAATCCGGCCGTCCGCCAGAATCAACAAGTCGCCCCCCGCCGATTCCGGCGGCCGGCGGGCGGACGGTGATGGGGGCCGGATTTTCATACAATTAAATTCAATCCCAGTTCGCGCGCCAGTCCAAAGGCGAAATCATTTTCAGCGGCGGGGACCGTCCCCCGCAATTCCGCGTGCCGCCGGGCGTGCCAGCCGGGCCAGTAACCGGTGCGCAGGCTCACTTTCACCCCGGGCAGGTTTTCCGCCAGCCAGACGGCCACCGGTCGCCAGCAGCAATCCGCATGACCGGGCATGAGCAGATGCCGGACGATCAACTCACTGTGTCCGTCCGCCCACCGCAGGTTCTCCCGGACCACCCGCAGATAATCCGGCACCTTCGCCAACCGCCGCGCACAGGCGTCGTTGCCGAATTTAAAATCCGCCAGCCACACTTCAAACATCCCGTCGAGCAGTTCCCGCGCCGAAGCCGAGCCGTGGGCGTTCGTTTTCCAGATCAACCGGGCCGACCCCGGCAGGTGCGCCACGAAATCCAGCACGCCGGGCAGGTGAATGGTGGGTTCGCCGCCCAGGATCATGATCGTTCGCGCCCCGGCCCGCAGCGCCGCCACGGCGCGCGCGGCCATGGCCGCCGCCCCAAAGCCGGCGCCCGCCCGGGGATTCCAGCTCGATTCGCCGGTGATGCAGAAATCGCAGCGCAGATCGCAACCACTCAGGGCCACGGCGAAGGTGGGGAGCAACTCGAGTTCGTCCGCCACCTCGACTTGGGCGGAGAAAAAGCGCGGCTCCGCGCCGGCCCGACAAAGACCGGTTGCGCCCGCCAGCCGGTTGACGCCGCAATCGTGGGCGCACAGCCGGCATTCCGCCAGCGACGCCCGCGCCTGGCGGGCGCGTTCCCCGGCCCGGGCCGGCCGGGATGGCGGCGCGCTGACACAGGGTTGGGGCGTGGTGACCGTGATCATAATTCCAGCCGGGAAATGCGTTCGGAATGAACCACACTGCCGGTGCGGTTCATCAGCCATTGGTGTTTCAACCAGAGATACAGGTAGCCGGTTAATCCACCGGCCAACAGGATCAGGGCGGGGACGAGTCCGGCCGTGAAAAACTGGATCAATATACTGACGCCCGCCGCCGCCAGCACGAGTTTCCACACGGTGGTTTCGCCCCAAAGGAACAAGGGGATGGTTTCCCGCCCGCCCAGAAAACCCCACGCCATGAGCAGCCCGAACATCATCGGCGCGGCTCCCGTCAAAGATAACGGACTGGAATATTGCAAAGTCACTTTAGCCAGGCCCGCCCCGGCGGCGGCCACGAGGCAGTAGCACCAGAGTTCGCCGCGAGTCCAGTGGCGTTCGAGCCATCCGCCCAAGACGGCCAGCGCCACACCATTGATGATCAAATCCAAGATTCCCTGGGGCAGTAATTCGTAAGTCACCAGCCGCCAGACTCGGCCGTGCCAGAAGTTCGGGCCGCTCAAGGCGAGCCGGCGATCCAAGTCAAAGACGTGCAGCCCCTTCCCGAGCGCGGACGCGAGCCAGACCGCGAACAGCAGGCCCAGCACCACCCGCACACCGGGAGTGAGCGCCGCCCAAAATCGTTGCCCGGAAACTGGCATGGGAAAAGGGCGTCAACGGCCCAGCAGGTTTTTCCACCACGGTCGCGCCGGTGGCGGCTGGATTTGGGCGGACGATTTTTTCAGCCGTTGTTCAATCTCCGGCGGCACGGGCGTTTGCGCCGCATCCGCCCGCAGCAGTTCCTCGGAAGTGGCAAACTCGCGCGCGGTTTGCGCCTGGTTCTGCGTGGCCTCCGCCTGCGTTTCGGCGAGCGGCTCCTGTTTTTGGGAAAGTTTGGATTCTTGTTTCATGGTTCCGACTCCTTAGGCTGTCTTGGCGAACTGCACGGCGAAAGCTTTGCGGGCGCGATGCAACTTGCCGCGCACGGCGTCGCAGGACTGGTCCATGAGGGCGCCGATCTCCTCGTAACTCAACTCTTCATCCGCCACCAGCAACAGCAACAGGCGGTATTCATCCGAAAGGGCGTCCAGCGCCTGCTGGATGCGCTGGCCCAATTCCTTCGTTTCCAGCACGCGCAACGGCGAATCCGTCCCGGCCGCCGCGCCCTCCCAGAGGGCATCGTCCGCCATCGTCTGCACATGGCGGTGGTGCCAGGAGGAACAGAGATTCTGACAATGGTTGATGGCGATGCGGTAGAGCCAGGTGCGGACGGAGGCCTCCCCGCGAAATTGATCCAGCCGCCGGAAGGCCTTGAGGAAGACATCATGCGTGGCGTCCTCCGCCTTTTGCGGATCGGCGAGAAAACGGAGCGTGAGGTAATAAATCGGCCGGCTGTGCTCCTCATAAATGCCGGCGAACTCCGGCACCGCCCAACCGGCGGCGGCGGGCGGCGGCGTTTCAACATTCTGACCGGCCACAGACTCGTTCATGACAGCTTTCACCGGTGATTAGACCGGAGGCGCCGCCGAATGTCACGCGGCATCGTGGCTTGAAGGGGTGAAGCGTTGCCTCAGGTTATGTCTGGTTGACGCCGCCCCGGATTCCGCTTAATTTCCCATCATGAGCCGGGTCGCTGAAATCGTTTTCCAAGTTGAACCCTGCGCGGCAACCGGTGGTTCTGTCGCGCGTTGGGATGCTCCTGAAGGCGGTGGGTTCACCACCCGGGGTGATTCATTCGCCGGACTCGATGCGATGATTGCCGATGCCGTGGGCGGTTATTTTGAGCCGGCACTGCGGCCCCAAAGCGTTCGGCGGCACTTTTCAGAAGACCCCGTGCCGGCGGGTCTTTGAAAATTCCCCCGATGCCACTGCTCGAAGTCGAAAATCTCCAAGTCCATTTCCCGCTGCCCCACCATTTATTCAGCGGAGTGCGCGAATCCGTCAAGGCCGTTGATGGGGTGAGCTTCACCCTCGCGCCCGGCGAAACGCTCGGGTTGGTCGGCGAAAGCGGCTGCGGCAAAACCACCCTCGGCCGCGCCATCGTCCGGCTCGTGGCGCCGACGGCCGGCCGGATTTTATTCGCGGGGGAGGATTGGGCGGGGCGGCGCGGGGCGGCCCTGCGGACGCGCCGGCGGGAGTTGCAGTTTATTTTTCAAGACCCCTTCAGTTCCCTGAATCCGCGCATGACCGTCGAGAACATCGTGGGCGAGGCGCTGGACATCCACCGGCTGGCGGATTCGCCGGCGGCCCGGCACGCGCGGATTGTGGAATTGCTCGCCGATGTGGGGCTGGACGCCGATTATCTCCGGCGGTATCCGCACGAATTCAGCGGCGGCCAGCGGCAGCGCATCGGCATCGCCCGCGCGCTGGCGGTCAAACCGAAGTTGATCATTTGCGATGAACCGGTGAGTGCGTTGGATGTTTCCGTGCAGGCGCAAATCATCAACTTGCTCCAGGATTTGCAGCGGGAACACGGCCTGGCCTACCTGTTCATCGCCCACGACCTGGCGGTGGTGGAACACATCAGCCGCCGGGTGATGGTGATGTATCTGGGCAAAGTGGTGGAGCTGGCCGACGCCAAAACCATCATTCGTTCCCCCCGGCATCCCTACACCCAGGCGCTGATTTCCGCCGTGCCGGAAGTGGACCCGGAGAACCAGCGCCAGCGCATCCGGTTGCCGGGCGATGTGCCGTCGCCCATCCATCCCCCGTCCGGCTGCCCGTTTCATCCGCGCTGCCCGGTGGCCGAGGCCCGCTGCCGGACAGAAGCGCCCGAGTTGCGGGCGGTGGGTGCCCACCACCTGGCCGCGTGCCATCTGGCCGGGCCGATAATTGAAGCGTAACCCGCCCCCCGACCGGTGCGTCCAACGGGTTAGTCAGCGGGTTTGGCTTCGAAGTCGTGTTCGCCCTTCGCCCGGCCGGCTTTGAGGATCAGGTGATACATAACGTGGGGGATCAGCGGTTGAGCGCGGCCGCCGGCGACGGCGGGCTGCATGCCATGGATATTCATGCCATAGGGAAACTTGGCCACCAGGACGGAATTGGACGAGGAAATCAGATGCCACACGGGCAGGGCCTCATGGTTGGTCTGCCATTCCAAGAGCGGCACCACCTCCAATTCCGTGAGCCGGCAGGGGGTCCCAAGGATGAAAAAGGGCGGAAGGGCGGCGGTGGGGTTATCCGCCTTGTGGAAACGCGGGTTCAAACGCGTGTTGCGGCTGGCCGAGGAAATCTGAATGATCCGGGGTTTGAACCAGTCGGTGAACCAGACCGCATAAACGGTGGTCAGCGCCACCAAGGCGAGGATGAGCAACCAGTCTTTTTTGGTCATAAAAATTGAATGCGGCGGGCACTTGCCCCGTCTGAGTATAAACGGTCAGACGCAATCGTCCATGGAATGGTTATGAAAAAATCCGCCACGCCCCATCGGCCGGCCCCCCAACCTGCGGCCGGCCGCGGCGGGCGGGCGTTCACGCTCATTGAACTGTTGGTGGTCATCGCCATCATCGCCATTCTGGCGGCCATGCTCCTCCCCGCCCTCGCCAAAGCCAAGAATACCGCCCGGAGCATCGCCTGCCTCAATAATCTCCAACAATTGGGCCTGGCCGTGAAAATGTATGTGGACGATAATCAGAGCACCTATCCGCTGCGGAGCAACACCGACCGCTGGCCCGACAAGCTCTTTGCCAATTATGGCCAGAGCGTTAAAGTCCTGCTTTGTCTCAGTGACGGTCTAAACGGCCGGGTTCCCGCGACAATCACCAACGCCCCCAATCTGGCTGACGCCGCCCCCCGCAGCTATATGATCAATGGCTTCAATGATTATTTTGCCCAGCCCAGCATCATGACGGAGGCGCAATTTGATGGTTCCTACATGGCGGGCAACTGGCCCACCGGCATGAAGGACAGTTGTGTGGCCTATCCCTCCGACACGATTATTTTCGGCGAAAAGATAACCACCTGGCCGGATTATTACATGGATTTCTATGAGGGTTCCTACAACGGCGAAGGCAACGATACGGAGCGGGTCAACCCAACGGAGCATGGCTCCGGCTCAAATTACGCCATGTGCGACGGCAGCGCGCGCTTCATCAAGTCGCCCCAAGCCCTGACCCCGGTCAATCTGTGGGCGATCACCGTTGCCGGCCGCACCAACCTGGTGGTTGATTACTGAACTCAGTGCTTCACCACCAGGAGGATCAGCAGATCAAAGGCGAAGAAAATCACGATGATGATTTCCAGCCATAACATGCGTTGTTCGTTCACCTCGGCGTGGACCACGCTGTAAAGTTTGTCCAGTTGGGCGAGGCGCTGTTCCACACTCGTCCGCCATTGATCCAGGTAAAACCGGTCCCGGGCGCCCAGATACACCCGCGCCAGATGCCAGTCCCCGAAAAACTTGGTGATGTGCGTCACCTCATCCGCCAGTTTGGCCACATCCACCCGGAACCGCCGCAGATGCCGGAGCGTCTTGGTGGCCGCCCCGAACATCGGCATGGGCCGGCGGTCCAAATCCTGATAGGCCCGGTCCAGATACGCGTCCAGCCGGCGGTCCATCACGCGAAACTCCTCCAATTGCAGATTGGCCAGTTCCAGGGCATACAGCACATCATCCGTGTAGCCCGTCAACTCCACCACCAGCGCGGCATCCCAGTCAATGACCGCCAGGTCGGTTTTCTCAAACGACCGCTGGATGCGCAACACCTCGCCCACTTGGGTCTCGCTCAACTGGTCGGCGACGGTTTCGGTAAGCAGTCCCGCCACCGCGCGCCGGTGTTCCGCCAGCCACAGGTTCGCGTCCGTCAATCCATCCAGTTCCGTCAGGCAAAACACCGTGTAGGCCTCGGGCGGCGGCGGAAACTCCGTCTTGCCCAGCAGCAAATCCTTCAAGCTTTCACACACCTGCGCGCACAACCGCAGCGCCACGGCATCCAGCAACTCCCCGTTCTCGAGCTTCGGATTGTGATACGGCATCAAATCCGCCAGGGTGGCGGCCGTGACGGCCAGCCGCATCATCACCGTGACCACCCCCACGTCATAGACGCGGATCAGAAAATTAACCTCCCGGCCGTTTAATTTGGCCGGCAGCGGGTGGGGCTCAATCGCCAGCGGCTTATACAGCGGCATGTCCTTGGGCAGCGTCCGGTCCATCCGAATCTCAAAGGGAAAGGGCTTTTCGGACAAAATCTCCTGCACCCGCGACGTCATGATCTCGTTGGCCACGTCGAACGCATATAAATAAACAACCTCACCGTTCATGATAACCTTAACCTACTCCTCCCCAAAGGATTGTCGAGGAATCCCGCCCGATTCTTTTGACAAGAATCGGGTCCGGCATTTATATTAAGCCAATCCCAATTTACTGTGAACGTGTCCCTTTGGCCCAACCACCGTTTTTCTGTCCACCGCCACGCCCGCGTCCTCGTCGGCCTGCTGGCGTGGCTGTCGGCGGCCGGCCCGGCGGTCGCCAACCTGCCGGGCGGCGGGACGGGCACCGGCCCGGCCGTCACGCTGGTGAATAACGGCAACGGCACGGTGACGATGGCCAACGGCATTGTCTCCCTTGTCATCACCGCGGCGGACGCCAACATCGGCCAGATTAATTACACCTACAATAACCGCGGCACGACGGTGACGACGCAGGTGCTCAACGGCGGTTATGACGGCGGAAAGTTGTATTGGGAAAACGCCGGGTTCGGTTCCGGGACGTTCACTTATTCGGTGGTGGCCAACACCGGCAATTACTGCGAGGTGGATTTGCTGAGCGCGTCCGCCACGAACGGGGTCATGGACGTGCATTTCTCCATGCTGCGGGGCGCTTCGGGGTTTTATGTGACGCCCATTTGGAGCCACCGGGCGCAGGATGGCCCCATGCTGGACGCCGAGGGCCGGGATAACATTTACGTCGGCTCCCTGTTCAACTGGATGAGCGTGGGCGCCCAGCATGACTTCGAGACGGGCGTGAACCAGCCGTTGACGCCGGCCTTCATCTCCCCGCAGGAGGATGAACTGGTGACCGGCGGTCCGCTCGAGGGAACCTATTTTGACAAATACAAGTATGGCATGGATTTTGGCGGGCAGAACGGCGGGGAGCGGGTCTGGGGCTGGAGCAGTGTCAGTGACGGCAGCCTTGGTTTCACCGGCCAAAACGTGGGGATGTGGCATGTGCTGGCCGGCGTGGAGATGTATAACGGCGGCCCGTTGAAAACGGAATTAATGGAGGGGGAATCGGCCTACACGCTCAACATGATCAACGGCAGTCATTATGGCTTGGGCCAGTCCTTTGTCCTGGCGAACGGGGAGACCTGGTCGAAAACCTACGGCCCCTATTTCATCTATTTTAACAATCTCACCAACACCATCACCAATCCGGTGCAAGCCTCGCGCGCCCTGTTGGCCGACGCGCAGGCGCAGGCGCAGGCGGAACAATCCGCGTGGCCCTACCCCTGGTTTGGCAATCCGAACTACGTTTCCGCCCCGAATCGCGGCACCGTCACCGGCCAGATGGTCATCCATGATGCGGACAATCCCAACGCCTCCGCTTCCAACCTGTGGGTGGGCGTGGTCCAGCAACCGGCGGTCAGCGACGGGGTGTATGATTTTCAGGAGTGGTGCAAAGCCTATGAATTCTGGACCCGGTGCGACGCCGGCGGCAACTTCATCCTCACCAATGTCCTGCCCGGCGCCAATTACACCCTGTATGCCTTCGGGCCCGGCGCGGCGGGCACGTTCATGTCGCAAAATCAAACCGGGGGCAATCCGCCGTGGCTGTATAATCTGCCGGCCACCCCGTTCAGCGTCACGGTCACCGGCGGGGCGACGAACCATCTGGGGGGGATCACCTGGACGCCCGCGCGGGTCGGACCGACGGTGTTTGAGATTGGTTATCCCGACCGGACCAGCGGCAAATTTCGCCACGGGGATGACTGGTTTGTGGGCGCCCCCGGCCCGAGTCCCACCGCGCCCAGCCCCATCTGGACCCAGTTCTTGGATTATCCGTTCGATTATCCGAACGGACTGACCTATGTGGTGGGGCAAAACCGCTGGGGCGCGGACTGGAATTTCATCCAGCCGGAGGTCATTGATGGAGCGGGCAATTTTAACGCCTCGAGTTCCACCATCTTGTTCAACCTGGCCGCCGCCCCCGCCGGCGGTGCAACCGCTTCGCTATACGTGGCCTTTGCCGCCGCCTTTTCCGGGCCCACCATTATTTCCGTCAATGGCAACAACCTGGGCGCCACGAGCGGGGTGACGGCCACCCCCGTGACCCCCCTGACGTCCGAAGGCTTCAACCCCGCCATGAGCGGCAGCGACGTGAGTGTGCGCGAGGGGAATCACGGGGCTTTTTCCGACGAACGGATCACGTTTCCCGCCAGCCTGCTCACGAAGGGGACCAACAGCCTCAACCTCAACATGCGCAAGGGCGGCAGTTCGGAAAGTCACATCATGTATGATTACCTCCGGCTGGAGTTGACCGGTTATGTGCCGCCCGCCCCCGGCGGGGTGACGGCGTATGCGGGTAGCAACGCGGTGCTGCTAAGCTGGCCGGTGACGCCGGGGGCCACCAGCTACAATCTCCTCCGCTCGACGACTTCCGGCGGCGGTTATGTTTCCCTCACCCATGGCGTGGTGGGACCGGTCTGCGGCAGCGGCCCGGCCAACGCCACTTTTCTGGACATGACCGCAGTCAATGGTCTGACGAATTATTACGTCGTGCAATCAGTGAATCCGGCGGGCACGAGCGTCAGTTCACCGGCCAGTTCCGGCGTGATTCCCTCGGCGGCCCTGTCCGTCACGGCCCCCGCCGCACCGACCGGATTGGCCGCCACCACCAATAACGCGGTCACGCTCACCTGGAATGCCGTGCCCGGCGCAAATTATTACACAGTCTGGCGCGGCACCGTGGTCAACCTGCCGACCGCGTATGTGCCCTTTTACATCACCCTGAGCAACACCACGACGAACAACACCTACACCGACACGGCGGTGACCCTGGGGAGCACCTACAACTATTATGTCACGGCCACGAGCGCGGGCGGCCCCAGCGCCGCGTCCGCGTTGGTCACGGCCAAACCCCTCCCGCCACCGCCGGGCGGGCCGCCGGGGGGCTTGCACCTCACCGACACCGTCACCAGCACCAATCAGTCGGCGCATCTCACCTGGGCGCCGGTGAGCGGGGCGGTGGGTTACATCCTGTTCCGCTCCACCAGCGCCACCGGCCCGTTCAGTTTTCCCGCCAATTACGTAATGAGCATGACCACCACGAATTACACCGACGGCAATCTGGCCCTGAGCACACCTTACTACTATGAAGTCATGGCCATGAATGCGGCGGGCGTGTCGGTCGGTTCCGCCATCGTCAGCACCCGGCTGGCGGCGCCGGCCAGCCTCACGGCTTATCCCGGCAATAACGAGATCAGCCTGGTCTGGCCCGCCACGGTGGGGGCCACCAACTACGTGCTGTTGCGGGGCACCAGCAGCGGCCGCGAGACCACGACCGTGGCGACCACCACGAACACCACCTTCCTCGACACCAACGTCCTCAACGGTGATGCGTATTATTATGTCGTGACCGCCGTCGGGGTGGGCGGAACCAGCCCCGATTCACCCGAGGCCGGCGCCACGCCGGCGGTGGGACCGGCGGTCGTTTATTATTGGACCAACACCCTCACGACGACCGCGCAAAGTTGGAACGTCAATTCCAACTGGAACCCCGGCACGAACTTCCCCAACACGCTGGCGGCGGCCGCCATCGTCAATGCCCCCATCGGGGCCGGGCAGATCATTGACTTGAACCAGGCCATCACCGTTGGCTCCCTGAGCCTGGGCGCGGCCGGCGGCGCTTTCAACCTCACCGGCAACGGCGGAACGCTGACGTTCGACAACCCGCCCGGGCAGGCCCTGCTCGTGGAACTCGCCGCCGGCACCGGCGACACGATTTCCGCGCCGATCACGATCAACGGCAGCCTGTCCGTCTCCAACGCCTCGACCAGTATGCTGACGCTGTCCGGCAATCTGGCCGGAGCCGCCAACGTCGCCCTCAACAAAACCGGCGGCGGCACCCTCCTCCTCACCGGGGCGAACGCATACGGCGGCGGCACCACCGTCAGCGGCGGCACGCTGCTGATCCACAACGCCCTGGGCAGCGGCACCGGGCCGGGGCCGGTCATCGTATCCCCCGGCGGCACACTGGCCGGGGATGGCGACATTGCCGGCGCGGTGACGGTGAACGCCGGCGGCGTGCTGGCCCCGGGCGATCCGTTGGGCGCGCTCACCCTCGGCAACAACCTGACGCTGGCTGCGGGCGCCACGCTCTGGTTGCCGGTTAACCATTCGCCGCCCGGAAATTCCGCGGTGAATATCAGCGGCACCCTGACCGCCGGCGGTGCATTGATCGTGACCAACAGCGGCGGCGGCCCGCTGGCCGGGGACGACCGCTTTCAATTGTTTACGGCGGGAAATTCCGCCGGAGCTTTCGCCAGTCTGACGCTGCCGCCCCTCCCCGCCGGGCTGGCTTGGAATACCAACGCCCTGGCCACCAATGGCACTTTGTCGGTCATGGTCACCACCCATCCGATCATCAGTTCGGCGCAGATCACCCCCGATGGCCTTGTGCTGCAAGGTAACGCCGGGGTGGCCGCCGCGAATTTTTATCTGTTAAGTTCAACCAACCTGGCCGCGCCGATGACCAACTGGACTCCCCTGCTCACCAACCAGTTTGACGGCAGCGGCAATTTTGATTTTACCAACCCGCTGCCCGCCAATCTTCCGGAAAGTTTCTTCCGGTTAGAAGTGCCCTGAACCCTGGTCCGTCGCGCGGAGAGGGGTCAAAGAGGGAGAGGGGTCAGAGAGGGGTCAGTTAATGGGAATGTCATATTTTATGTTTCCTTGGCTTTGCGCTGCAGCAGCCACAAGTGAACTTTACGCGCCCACCAGGGCACGCACGATGCCAAATAAATAAGGGACCCCGTTTCCCAACCCCGGAATCATATTCCACTGGCCCGTCCGCCCGCCCTTTGCTAAACCTGTTTCGCACCACCACATTCATGAAAACCATAAACCATCTGCGTAACGTCCTCATCATGTTCCTCACCACCAGCACCTTGTCGGCGTGGTCACAAACCAATGTCCTCGGCGAATTCACGGGCTCGGACGACATCGGCGCCCCCAGGCTGGCTGCCGTCTTGGTCGCCGGACAGCCGGCGCATCGCCTTTGTCAGCAACACGGACATGGGGGACTGACGAATTCGCTCCGCCCGGCGCGCATCGCCATGGCGATCGCCAATGAACGGGTCTTGATATTGGAATAGGGTCTGACAATTGAACGCCAGAATGACCCAAGCCCGGGTGCATCCGGAAGATGTGGGCGGTTTTCAGGCGAAGGCATTTGGAGTGCGGCGACACGTCGCCGCTTTTGGACGAGACGACACGTCGTCGAGTTCAAAAGCGCGCACCTATCCCGCCTCACCAACAACTTCGGGATGCACGGCCCAAGCCCCGCGCCCCGTTTTCCTCCTTGCTTTGCTACCCCGCATCTCCCCCAACGTTTTCCTGGGATTTTCCATCCTGTCTAAACGTCCTGCGCAAAAAAACGCACCTTTATACTATTATCTATTGACAACTGGCATAATACTGCGTAGCGTGGGTTTAAGGTGGCGAATGAAAGCACCCGAATCACCCTCATCCTTGAAATGGCGGCCGACGATTTGGCCGCGCGGTTCGGCTTCGAGCCGCCGGGCGTTCGCGCGGTGCGATTGCAAGAGCGGCACCACCCCTGCGCCTTGCGGTAGTGGCTACCATCCGTCCGACCGGGTCAAACCCAGTCAAGGTCACTCCGGTTTAATAGGTTAAACAAGGTTGGCTTTTGAAATTTGAACTTTCCCCCTCCCTCGACCCCTCACGCCGTTTCCTCGGCTTTCGGCCACCCACCCCGGTTTTTATCTGCGTCCATCTGCGGTCGCCTGTTTTTCCACGGCCGCGTCCCGGGCAACGTCAAATTGAAGCAGAATTTTACCATATTTGACAAAACAAATATTTCATATTATATTGGACTGGTAGATCGTAATAGGCATATTGCTGCCGACTTCACCAGACCCGGCGGAGAGGGGTGACGAATCGGTTGCCGGCATGATTCGACCTTGCGGCACGGCTTCCCCCCGGTGAATTTGTCGCGCCTTCGTCCCGCCCGTGCCAGACGAAGGCGGAGGTTCTTTGACATATTATTATGATCGTTTTTTTCGATCCATGATTCTGTCCATTCTGTCATTCTGTCCAAACCCCGTTCCATTGGGTCAAGGCCAGTCCCGGTTAAAGGGCAAAAGGTTAAACAAGGTTAAACCAACCTCGTCCAGCCTGCACGCACCGGGAGTCCGAATGCCATCAAACGGCACTAACCACTTGAGCCAACCGAGTTAAGTTCGATTTTAACGCCTTCTAACGGCCTTTAACGTTAACCATCACCCTTCATCACGATTCCCCGGTAAATATTAAAACCGGGCCGATTCGAGCAGTAATTTAACGACTATATAAGTCGTCATTTAAGTTAACCAAGGCGATGCGGGCACAACCCAATAATCAGGCTCGTCAGACCGCCCGGCCCCGTGTCATAATCCGTCCAATCTCGGATGGCTGCGACTTTACTGAATAAGCTGGCGGGGCACCTCGACTACCTGCACTTGGTGTGCGGGCTGGCTTGGTTGATGTTCGGCTGCATGTGCCGTTTTGGCATCCGTTGGGAAAACCGGATCCTGGCCGGCTGGCTGCAACTGGCGGTGTTTGCCCTGGCGCTGGAACAATGGTCCCGGATGCTCAATGACAGCCTGGGCGTCAACTTCTACCATGATTCATTCAATTTTTACCTGACGCTGGTTCCCGGTTTTCTGCTGTTTGAATACGCGCGGGAAGCGTTCGCTCCCCGGGAGCGCGTGTCCTTTGGGGCGGTGCTGGTCTATCTGGGCATCCTGGCGTTGGCGGGCTGGGGGCGGGCGCAAGAACCATTCGCGGGCAGCCTCCTCATCCAGGCCCTGCTGATTCTGCCCGGGGCGCTGGCAAGCCTGACCCTGTTGCACCGGGTGAACTGGCGGCAAACGACGGAGGGCCGCTGGCTGGCGCTGGCGGCGGTGGCGCTGGGCGTGTTTTTGGCCAGCACCGCCGGGACGGATTCGTTTGACCGGGCGCTGATCCCGGTCCGTCTGGGCGTCCCGGCGGATCAGAGCCAGCCGCAAATGCAGCGGGCGCTGCTGGTGTTATGCCAGATTTTGATCAGCGGCGTCGCCGTGGGGGCCATGGCCGTTTACCAGCGCATCAGCAACCAGAAACAAATGACGGCCACGCCGCTGGAACTGATCCGGGTGGACACCAGTTTCATCACCCGGCAAACCAGCCTGCGCCATGCCTCCTCGGCGTCCCAGGGGGATGTGATTGAACTGGGCACCCGCTGGTTGTTGCTGGCGTGGATGGCCGTCATCCTGATCGGCGGGATCGGCGGCAAACTGGCGGGCCAGAACCGGGCCGGCCAATGGCGCAACGATTTGTTGAACCGCGCCGAATTGAGCGCCGCCGCCATTGACCCGGCCTGGCTGAAGGCGCTTTCCGGGTCCGCCGCTGATTTGAGCCGGCCGGAATATTCGCGGTTGAAACAACAACTCCTCGCCCTGCGCCAGGCCGCCCCGGATTGTCTCTTTGTCTATCTCTTGAAAACCGGGCCGGCCCGGCCCGTTTTCTATGCCGATTCCGAACCGCCCGCCTCGCCGGCGCAGGCCACTCCGGGCGAGCCGTATTACGAGGTGAAGCCGGAACTGTTCCCCAAGCTGGGGTTGGGGCGGGCCTTCGTGGACAGCACCAGCGGGGGACGCTGGGGCTGGTGCCTGGCGGGCTTCGTGCCGGTGACCGATCCGCAAACCGGTCAGACTCTCGGGGTGCTGGGCATGGGCGTCAAGAACTCGGATTTGAACCGGTCCATCGCCCGGGGCCGGTTGTGGCCGCTCATTGGCATCTGGCTGGTGTGCCTGCTGCTGCTGACCTTTGCCATCGGCCGCCAAAAAGCCGCCGCCGCCACCCAGAAGCTCACCATCTCGGAACGGCGCTACCGGCAGATGTTCGAGCGCAACCCCGCCATCATGCTGCTCATTGATCCCGAATCCGGCAAGCTGCTGGATGCCAATCCCTCCGCCTGCCATTACTACCAATTGACCGTGGACCAACTGCGCGGGCACAGTCTGGGCGACCTCTCCCCGGATTCCGCCGATCTCTTTCTGCAAAAGATGCAGGCCATCGTCACCGGCTCGCTGGATTTTTTCGCCACCCAGCACCGGCTGGCCGGCGGCGAGTTGCGCGACGTGGAAATCTGCGCCGGCCCGGTGAACACCGGCGATAAATGGGTGTTACACTGCATTGTCCAGGATGTGACCAAACGCCGCCGGGCGGAGGCCGAACTGCAAAAACGGGAAATTGTGCTGGCCGGCATCGCCGAGGCCGGCCAGTTGTTGCTGCTCGAAAAAGACCTCGGCCGGTCCATGCAGGCCGCCCTCGCGGCGCTCGGCAAGGCGGTCGGGGCGGACCGGGTGTATGTCTATGAAAACCATCCCGATCCCGCCAGCGGCGCCCTGCGTTCCCACCTGCTCTACCAATGGACCAGCCGCCCGGGACCGGCGCGCCCCCCCAGCCCCGACGAGGACGAGCCGCCCCTGGGCAAAATCCGCCCCCGCTGGCTGGCCGCCATGAGCGCCGGCCAGCCGTTTCAGGGCCTGCTGGAAGAATTCGAGCCGGCCGAACGCGCCCTCTTGGAAGCCCTCGGCATGGTCTCCTTTGTCGCCATCCCCATTCAAATCGAAAAGCAATTCTGGGGGTTCATCGGGTTCTACGACTGCCACTCGCCGAGACTCTGGGGCCAGACGGAAATTGACGCGTTGCGCGCCACCGCCGGCCCGATTGGCAACGCCATCATCCGCGCCCGCGCCACCGAGGAACTCATTCGCGCCCGCGACGCCGCCGAAGCCGCCGACCGGGCCAAGAGCGAGTTCCTCGCCACCATGAGCCATGAACTCCGCACCCCCATGAATGCCGTCATCGGCATGGCCGGCCTCCTGCGCGACACCCGCCTGGAACCCCGCCAGTTGGATTTTGTCGAGGCCGTCCGCACCAGCGGCGAAGCCCTCATGGAAATCATCAACGACATCCTTGATTTCTCCAAAATCGAATCCGGCAAACTCGTCATCGAGCAGGAGGAGTTTGACCTGCACGCCATCATTGACGGCGTCCTCGAACTCCTCGCCCCGCGCGCCCACGCCAAAAATCTCGAATTGGTCGCCCTCTTCGGACCGGACGTTCCGGTGGGATTATGTGGCGATGACGGCCGGCTGCGCCAGATTCTGGTCAACCTGCTCGTTAATGGCGTTAAATTCACCGATGCCGGCGAGGTGGTCTTGCGCGTGCAGTGCCTGGAAAAAAGCGACCATCGCGCCAAACTCGGATTTTCGATCACCGACACGGGTCCGGGGATCACGCCGGAACAACAGCGCATTTTGTTCCAACCTTTCACCCAGGCCGATTCCACCGTCACCCGCAAATACGGTGGCACGGGGCTGGGCCTGGCCATTTGCAAACGCCTCGTCAACCTCATGGGCGGCGAAATCGGGCTCGAAAGCACCCCCGGCGAAGGGTCCACTTTCTGGTTTCATCTGGACTTCGCACCCGCCGGCCCGGCGGCCGAGCCCGGGCGGACAATGCCGCTGCCCACCGGGCGGATTCTCGTGGTGGACCGCCACGCTGCCACGCGGGAGGCCATCACTGCGATGCTGCAAACCTGGCACATGGATTTTGACGAAGCCTCCAGCCTCAATCAGGCCCTGGAAAAAAACGCCCAAGCCGAGAAAGCGCGGCAACCGTTCGCGGCCACCCTCGTGGAAAATGACTTATGCGTCGGCTCCATCGCCGGCCTCCCCCGGGTCATCCTGCTCACCCATGCCAATCTGGCCTCCGCCGCCGTCATTCCGCCGGGGGTGGCCGCCCAACTGGCCAAACCCCTCAAGCAATCCCAACTGTTTGACTGTCTGGCCACCGTCCTCACCGGCAAAACTCCCGCTCCATCGCCCGCGCCCAAATCCATCGCCGCCCAGACCGCCGAGGCTTCCGCCCTGGCGCAACTGCGCATCCTCGTGGCCGAAGATAATGACATCAACCGCCGGCTCGCCCTGTTCATGCTTCAGAAACTCGGCTGCCAGTCTGATTTTGCCAGTAATGGCCGCGAAGCCGTCGAGGCCTGGGAAAAAGTCGCCTATGACGTCATTCTGATGGACTGCCACATGCCGTTGCTGGACGGCTACTCCGCCACGCGCCAAATCCGCGAATTGGCCGCCCGGCCCGATCATGCCCGACGCCCGCACACCCGGATCATTGCCATGACCGCCAACGCCATGCGCGGGGACCGTGAGAAATGCCTCGCCGCCGGCATGGATGATTATATCAGCAAACCCGTGCGCATGGAGTTGTTGCAAGCCGCCTTGAACAAACTCATCGTCCCCACCGAACCCGCCCCCGTTGAACCCGCCGTGCCGCCCGAATTAACGGCCGCCATCCAGACCAGCGTGGCGGCCTTGCAGGGCGAACTCGGCACCGAAGCCGCCATCGAATTGCTGGGCTCCTTTCTCAACGACACCCCGGATTCCCTCGCCAGCCTGACCCGCCTCGCCGCCACCGGCGACCGGGAAACCTTCGCCCGCGCCGCCCATTCCCTGGCTGGCAGTTGCAGCATTTTTGGCCTGGACCCCCTGCGCCGCCAGGCCTTGGAACTGGAAGAATGCGCGATCCGCGGCGAAGCCCGCCAGTGCGCCACCTTGATTGCCGGATTGAACCAGTGTTTTCTGATCGTCCGTCCGGTTCTGGAGCGTCTGCGGTCGAGCCTCCAACCGCCCGTCAGCGCCTAAACGGTGATGGCCACCCGCCCCACCAAGGCACCGTCCCCAATAGGACCGTGATCAAGCAATCCAACAATACTGAAGCCCGTCGGGGTCAAAATCCCGCGCAACTTAACCCCTGGGTCGTCAAGACGGGGACCAACAAGGGAACCTTCAACCAGCGCCTGCGGTTTAACCCGAAATCCGAAATATAAACGGCCAATCTGCATCAATCTCTTGGGCATAAACGCTTTGCAAAAATCTCACCAGACCGCTGCGGGTATGGCTTCGATTTTTGCAAAGTGTTTCTGCTCCAACATCTTGACGCATCTTGGACGTTTTTATTTCGGATTTCGGGTTTAAGCCGGTCACCGACCGGTGCTCCGGGGGCGGGAGTTTCGGTAATTACATCTCCAAAAGTGGTAATCACAGCTATTTACGATTCAGTCTAGTCCGGCTTTGCAGGGTTTTGGCGGGCGTGGTTAAATCAAAACGTACCCAGCGACGACGCCTTCCGGTTTCTCATCGGGACAAAAAAGGTCCGATGACAGTCATGCGGGAACGGTTCGGACCGGTGTTTCGGACGGTCGGCAGACAATTGGAAACCGGGCGGCGGCGGGACAACAACAGCGACAAAAAACCAACGACCCTAACTCAGCATGAAAACATACTCCAGAATTCAGAAAACGGCCGCGATGGCCGCCGCGCTTTACCTGGGCGCGGTAGGGGGGGCCCGGGCCCTGCCAACCGACACTAACGCAACCACGGTCGCCTACTGGCAACTGGGGGCGACGATCGCGGACGCAATCGCGCCCGACGGCGAAAGTTTTGCCGACCTAGGGACGAACACGGGGACAGGCACCATGACGGGCGGCCTGCCCAATCTCTGGGTGCTGGGCCCCCTGGCCGCCAACCCGACATTCGCGAACGCCGTGCCCCCCGGTTCCCTCTTGAACAGCAGCGGTTATTACCAGGCGGGCCCGGCCTCGTGGGACGCGGGCGCGGACCTGTATTCCGGGGCCGGGGGCGAAGTGGAATGCGACAATACCACCTACGGCGACATTTTCAACGCGCCGAGTTTCACGGAGGAAGTCATTTTCAAGACGGATTATACGAACGATCCGACGCTGGGCACGGTGAAACAGACGCTGGTCTGGAATCATCAAAACTCGGCCTACTGCCACCTGCAACTCAATGAAAGCGCGAGCGGCAACACCAATGACATCGGCAGCCTGTTGTTTTGGGGCTGGAATGTGCAGAACTACGTGACCTGCCGGGTGACGGCCGCGCAAAACGGCGGGCACCGGCTGGATGACGGTCAATGGCATTACGCGGCCGCGCGCTATAACGGCGCGACCCTGACGATTGACCTGCTGGTGGTGAATCAGGACGGCAGCACGGCCGAATCCTCGACCTATATCGGCGCGCCGCTGAACCCGGGCGGCTCCGGCAGCCAGGGGCCGTTGATCCTTGGGAACGACGAGCAGGATAAGACGCCCTTTGACGGTTTGCTCAATCAGGTGCGTTTTTCCAGCGCCGCGCTGCCGGTCGGCAAGCTGCTGGCGAACGTGAGCGAGTGCAGTCCGCCCGTCTTTGGCAACCCGGCCTCGACCAACGCCGTCTCCGTGGGCGATGTATTAAGCCTGGCACCGGTTTCCTGGCCGGCGCAGATGGTGGGCGGCCCGCTGCAATTACAATGGCAGAGAAACGGGGTCAATCTTCCCGGACAAACGAATTTAGTCCTCAACCTGTTCCCGGCAACCCTGGCCGATGTCGGAACTTATACCTTGACGGCGACCACGCCCTGCAGCAGCACGCCGGCGGCGAGCGCGCCGATGGTGGTGGTGGTGGTCCCCAAGGTGACGACCCAGGTAGCACGCTGGAGCTTTGAATCCACGGAAGCCCAGACTTTCGGCCAGGACGCCGTGGATGATGCCATCCCGGGCAATAAAGTTGACTTGATCACCTTTAACAACGCCCCCAATCTGACGGGCATCGGGAGTAGTGGTGAAATCGCCCTGACCAATGATGTTCCGCCGACCACGATGTTCATCAATGGAAATAATGCCGGCACCAATGCCTTTGACGCCTCCTACATCGCCGGGGGGGACGGCGTGGTGTTCTACCCGAGCGGCAGCGAGGGGCCGGTGTTTGATTTCCAGACGCAGTTCTCGCTGGAATTATTCTTTCAGAGCTATGGGAATCAGAGCGCCAACGGCACCATGGAACTGCTCTGCCAGGGTTCGGATGGCGGCAATACCTTCGAATACGGCGTGAACCTCAACCAGGCGGCGAACGGCGCACTGAGCTTCAAAATCAACAATCGCGCCATCACCCCGGTCGGCCCGTCGTATGAAGACACGAACGCCGGCATTCAAGCGGTGGTGTTGTCCGACCGGAACTACGCCGACGGAACCTGGCATTACCTGCTGGCGCAATATGATTCCACCGCCAACACCATCAGCCTGCGGGTGGCCAATGCGGATGGCACGGGCACCAACCAGACGATGGTCCTGCCGGCGGGCTACAGCCCCCTGGCCTCCGGCAGCGAAGGCAATTTGTTCGTCGGCCGGTATCGGTATCCCTGGTCCGATGACAACCGCAACTTCACGGGCGCCATTGATGAAGTGCAAATCACCTCCGGTTTGGTGACCCCCGCCACCGGGGAACTGGGTTATCTGCCCGGCCCCCCGAACATCACCGGCATTTCGGCGGGCGGCAGCACGGTGACGATTCAGTTTGCCGGCAGCCCGGCCGCCGCCGCATCTTCCTTCACCCTGGTGGGTTCCCCGACGGTCAACGGAACCTACTCGCCCGTCACGGCCACGATCACCGGACTGGGCGGAGGTAATTTCCAAGCGACGGCCGCCAAGAGCGGGGCGGCCGAATTCTACCGGATTAAACACTAACCCTCCCGGCCCGGTCGGCCG
>Ga0302274_10001368_pt1 | contig 23381 bp, 17 predicted proteins | sample III_Bog_N2_1_FD_198755 | JGI IMG/M metagenome (GOLD analysis project Ga0302274, IMG submission 198755) | Peat permafrost microbial communities from Stordalen Mire near Abisko, Sweden - III_Bog_N2_1 | ecosystem: Environmental > Terrestrial > Soil > Wetlands > Peat | place: Sweden: Abisko...
CCAAAAATTCGTCATTGGATGAATTGGGTTTTACGTTGATTACTATTTTTACCATATATAACAAATCTAATTTTTCCATTCATCCGATACCTAAACTGATACGTTTCGATTTTTCATATAACAAATAAAAACCCCTTATTAATAAGGGGTTTTTATTTGTTATATGATATAAAAATGAACTATTGGCAGGTATCCCATATTTGCCAAAAGGCAACCATTACAATTCTCCAATATTATTTTTTATTGTTGTGTAGCATTTTTTGCTGCTCCGGGCATTATACCCATCTGCTGCATCATCTTTACTTCTTCATTATACCCCCAATGTTCTATTCCTTTGTGGTTTTTAAAACGCATGATATCTACTCCATCAATTTTTATTTGTTTTCCATTAGGTGCCCCCAGTATAGAACCGGCATTTGTTCCGGTCATAGTATAATGACAAATTGCAAAGGCAGTATCAGCCACAATTAAATTAACATTAATATGGACATCCGGAAAACTGGTAAACAAATCGGCCATTGATTTCTTAAATCCATCCCGTGTAGGAGGATATCCGGCATCATTATAATGTTCAACATACTCTGGAGAAATTAACGTATCAATCATTGCCACATTATGCTTATTCATTACTTCATCATAAAACTTCAGCATATCGGCCTTGTTCGACTCAATAAGCTTAGCAGATGAACCATTATTGCCGGACATGCAGGCATTGAACATTGCAGCAAGCGCTAATATGGGAAGTAACTTTTTCATGTTTATCTTAGTTTTTTGGGTTATACATAAGGTCAAAAATAGTAAATTTAATTACAACACTCAAAAATGTCCTTAATAAAGGAACTGCCTTTTAAAATTTTGCATAAACTAGTTGAGAAAAATAGGCTTGGTTTAAATACAACCAGAATTTAAACCGCCTTACAGTTCGAATTTATCCGTTTCTTTCGTCACATGAAAACGCTTCCCTTCAATTTCTTTTATTGCAGCAGAATCCCTTATTAATGCGGGGTTAGTATGGTTCATATGTATGAAATAAACCTTCTGTTTGTCTTGGTCGGGCAAATTAGCAAGCAAGCTCATTGTTTCTTCCATAAACGGATGCGGCACTTCTTTCATTTTCATACCGGGTAACTCCCCTTCTTTAAAAAATGTGCCATCTATGAAAAGTAAATCGTTTTGCTGAACAATTTTAACAATATCCCTATTCCATTTTCCCCATTTATCAATATCAGGAATAAAAATAACATTCCTGTTTTTAGTAGAAATCCGAAACCCAACTGTTTCCGAATATTCATCCCGGTGAGGAACTATAAAGGGGGTAATCCAAATTCTATCATTCAAATAAACGGTGCTGTCCGCAGTCAAATCCCGGATTTCAATATTTTTTATATTCACCAATTGGCTCCAGGGACCATTTTTTTGAAGAAACGAACGCATTCCGGGCATAGCATAAACCGGAATATTTTGGGTATTCATAGCCTCCCGCCCCAAGTACATCAAACCGGCGTAATGCCCGATATGCGCATGTGTCAATAATATTCCACTAATACCATTTCCTTCAACAGGGTAAATACTATCCAACTCATGAAGTTCAAAAGTAAAATCGGGCGTGCAATCAAAAAACCAGCGTTGCTTACTTAACGGATCAACCAAAGCAAGGCATGAAACATAATGCTTTTTTTCTTTGCCTTCATAATACTTCTTACAACACTCCTTTTTACAGCCTGCGTGCGGATAGCCTCCGTCCTGTGCAATCCCAAGAACCACAAGAAAAGGAGATTGGCTATCTGCCGCACTTTTTATATGGGATACACTTCCATTGAATGCAAAACAAATTGGAATGAATCCAATTATTAAAAGGAGTATTCCGTATTTCAATTTATTTCTACGCATAATAATAAATGCGAAAATAGGAGAAAACATTGTTTCTTTTATATAAACTAAACTGAATCCTACAAAATTCATCCAACATTCATTTTTCAGGTTTACCTTTATCATCCAATTAAATGGGAATAGAGAAAAATGGCTTCCAGACAAAAGAAAATACAGCATCTGTTTTTACGGGCCGGTTTTGGTGAAACACCCGACCGCATTCATTCTTTATTAAACAACCCCATTCCCTCCATAGTAGACCAACTATTTGCAACCTCGAAAGATTATAAAGATATTGATTACCTCCCCTATCCAATACCTGAAGACGAGGAAAAGAATGGTATAGGCGCTTTCAAACTTATAAAGATGTTCCTGAAATCATATGGAGATATGGAAGAACTTAACGGGGAATGGCTATTTAAGATGACCTATACTCCCGCCGTTTTGAGGGAAAAAATGACTTTTTTCTGGCATAATCATTTCTCCACCTCAACTCCTTTGGCATATCTTATGCAGGTGCAGAATAACACGTTACGGAAAAATGCCCTGGGCAAGTTTGGCGACCTGTTACACGCGGTTGCCAAAGATCCTGCTATGATACTTTATTTGAATAACCAGCAAAATAAAAAAGCGCACCCTAATGAAAATTTTGCCCGGGAGGTAATGGAACTTTTTACATTAGGCGTAGGGCATTATACGGAAAATGATATAAAAGAATCGGCAAGGGCGTTTACCGGATGGACCGTGAATGCAAAAGGAGAATACCAGTTTAATGATAAACAACATGACTTTGACGAGAAAGAGTTTTTGGGGCAAAAAGGAAATTTCAACGGCGACGATATCCTGAATATTATTCTATCCAATAAACAGGTAGCTATTTTCATTACAACAAAAATCTACCGGGAATTTGTAAACCCCGATGTTAATATGGAAAGGGTAGAACAATTGGCTGAAAGCTTCTTCAAATCCGGCTATGATATAAGCGCCATGATGCGCAATATATACATGTCTGATTGGTTTTACGACGATGAAAACATAGGAGCAAAAGTATCGTCCCCTGTTGAATTGATTGTACGTTATAAAAAACTAATCAACCTGGATGTAACCAATAAAAAAACACTAGTTGATGTGCAAAAGGCACTTGGACAGGTTTTGTTTTTCCCGCCTAATGTAGCCGGATGGAAGGGTGGAAACGCCTGGATAGACAGTTCTTCGCTCTTACTGCGATTAAGTATTCCTTTGTATATTATAAGAGGCGAAGGATTGATAATTAAAACAAAGCCGCATCCTGAAGAAAACCCTGATGACACACCAAAAGATGCGGATGCAGAAAGAGGTAAAATAACTTCGGACTGGACCGCACTCGAAAATACCTTTAAAAATCTACCGGGGGATAAACAAGCTGAGAGTATGATAGAATCCTTTATACAATGTGATGACTCCAGGATTGACCGAAACCTGATAAAAACAGGATGGATGAATACAGATAAAGATACCTTGACACTTAACATAGCAGCTATAATGTCGTTACCTGAATTTCAACTCATCTAAGTTATGGAAAGAAGAGATTTTATACGGAATTCTGCACTCGCTTCGGCATCTATGATGGTACCGGGCTTTTTAAAAGCCTTAGGCAGAAACGGATTGTATGTTCCTCCCACCAACTCAAACGGAAAGCGGCTTGTTGTGATACAACTATCGGGGGGTAATGACGGCCTTAACTGTGTGGTGCCTTTCCGCAATGATCTGTATTATCAAGCACGCCCTTCGCTTGGTTTAAAAGATGCTGATATTATAAAAATAACAGATGATGTTGCTTTAAACAGCAATCTGCAAGGTTTAGCAGACTTATTTAACAATGGTAACATGGCTATTATTAATTCTGTCGGGTATCCTAACCCTAACCGCTCACACTTCCGCAGCATGGATATCTGGCAATCGGCCAGCGATGAAAATCAATATCTGTATTCCGGATGGCTTGGGCGATACCTGGATGCAACCTGCGATGGAACTTGTGCTAAGCCCTATGCAGCTATTGAAATTGATGATACACTCAGCCTTTCTTTAAAAGGAGATGTAATGAAAGGACTTGCATTCAGCGGGCCCGGTATTTTGCATAGCAGTTCCCAAAACCCTATAATTAGAGGTGTTGCCAATGAATACAAACCCAACAACGATCATCCGGAAGTGGAATATTTGCAAAAAACATTGGCGGAAACTATGGAGTCGGCAGATTATATTTATGCACACTCCAAAACATTTAAATCACAAAGAACATACCCTGCAAATGCTTTTGGAAACCACTTAAAAACCATTGCTGAATTGATTTGTTCGGGGTGTGATTCATCCGTATATTATATTTCATTACCCGGTTTCGATACCCACGTATTTCAAAAAGGCCAGCAAAGCAAGGCGTTGAAAAGCCTCTCTGATGGAGTAACTGCTTTTTGCCAGGATTTAAAAGATAATGAAAAGTTTAACGACACTGTGATTATGACCTTTTCGGAATTTGGAAGAAGAGTTGCCCAAAATGCAAGCGGAGGCACGGATCATGGCACAGCAAATAATATTTATGTGATTGGCGGCAAGCTGGCAAAGCCGGGCATTTACAATCCCATGCCCGACCTGCAAAACTTGGATGAAGGGGATTTAATATTCAATACTGATTTCAGGCAGGTATACGCCACCATGCTGGAAAAAGTGCTGGGCGTAAATTCAGAAAAAGTGTTGGGTAAGAAATTTGATCTAATGAATTTTGTGTAATTATGTGGTATGAAAAAAGTCATTTCAACAGCCCTATTTAGCTTGCTATTATTCTTAGCAAATGCACAGGATCAAACTCCGGCGCAACTAAACGAAGCACCCATAAATAAATGGTATGGCATGACAGGTGCCCAACTTATTTTTTCCGAAGGGCATGTAAATGATGATGGCGGAATTGTAGCCAATACAATTCGGTTTACCTGCTTCTTCCATGTGCAACACCAATTTCATTACGACTTCGCGCAGTTCATGGGTTTATATACCGGCTTCTCTTTAATTAATGTAGGAATGATTAATAGCATACCTGTCCCGGACGAAACTTCTGCTACGCTTAAACAACGCTCCTACAGTTTTGGCATACCCCTCGGGCTTAAGATCGGTAATATGGCATCGGGAGATTATCTTGCATTTGGCGCTGAAGGAGAATGCATGTTTGCCTATAAGCAGAAGATATTGTATGGCGGCAATAAAACCATATCAACTGATAGTTGGTTTTCAAATAAGGACGTGAATCTATTCAACCCATCTTTATTTGCCGAACTTCGCTTCCATAGCGGCACTTACATACGTTTTAAATATTACCTTTTCAACTTTTTGGAAGACAAAACATCCATACTAGATATTGGCTCATACCAAGTTGCATATACTCCTCAAAAAAGTACATTATATTATTTATCAGTCGGGATACTCCTCAAAAAAAAGCATAAACATCATTTAACAAAGAATGATGTGTAGGTAAAAACCAACTGCAACTTAAATTAAAGTAGTGGCTCAATTGCTATAGCGGTCTTCCGTACCCATACGGAACTTAACCCAAAAATTTAACCGGTTGTAAATGGCATCCTCCATACGGCAAAAAATAGCTCCTTTAGGAAGTGTGCATTTAAAACTACAGGCAGGTATATAAAAACAAGGGCTTGAATCACCTGTATAAATAATGCTTTTCCCGGTAACCAAAGGTCGTTCAAAAGATAATAGTTGAACTTTATCATGAGAATAGTAAATTGGTAAAGGCTTTAGTATTTGAGCCGCTAATCCATTACTTAGGGTAATTAGCCCCATCATCAAGAAAAATGAATATCCGCGCATGGCAATTATTATTCTGTCCTTTCAAATATACGAAAATAAAGACTGTCTGGTCATTGACTTTTTAAGAAAGCACTTTTTTATTCGTTAACTTTGTAATATGAAAAGTAATAAAACACATAGCCCCCTGCAACTAATTTTCGATGCCTTTTCACTGCTTCATTTTAAAAAAACCTGCATTTTACAGGGAGTAAAAAAACGAAATATGTTACTATTCAGCACCTTACACAAAAAGAGACTCCCTGTTATTTCGGACTTTTCCCTGTTATTTTTCCTGTTAGCGTTCCTGTTATTCCCTGATATTTTTCACAATTTTCAATAAATAAATTCTATTTTTACCAATATAAATTTACTTTCGATTATGGACACTCCAATAGAACAACAAGCCCAACCTGAAGTTCGAATTAAAATAGATAATAATGTTTTGACTTATTCTGAAGTTTTGGTCTTTACTACCTTATATAATGTATATAAAATCCAGAATAATGCATTTACTAGCAGCGGACAAATATTAAGTCAAATATCATTTGAAGCCGGAGAAAAACCCATCTACATGACTGGCACTTCCACTTATTCGGGTTACCTGGTTGTAGCTTTTGAAAACGGGAAAGTGGGGAAAATCAATTTCTCCGGTTATGAAACAGAAACCAAGCGCAAGAAATTGAATAACGCATATAACCATGAATCGAAATTAATTTTTATAGAACATATAATTGACGATATAGATTTAGTGGCACTCAGCAGTATTAATAAAATTGTGTTGTTTAACACCAGCCAGCTTAATCCGGTTGGAAGCAGAATCACCAAAGGTTTTTATGTTGTAAAAGCCAAAGACGGGAGCACAGTATTGAAAGTAAAGAAATTAGACCAGGTAAAATTCAGCGATCCGGAATATTATCGTAAGGGACTTAATACAGTTGGATATTATTTAAAACCGGGCGACGAATTTGAAGTCTGATTGCTCGCCTTGGGCAACATGTCCATGTATTGTTTAATATTGGGATAATCAGGATTAATTTGTACAGCCTTAAGCCAGGCATATCTGGCAGAATCATATTGATGTATATTAAAAAATGTTCCGCCCAGATTAACCCATAAGTCAGGATTGGCAGGAGCACATTGAATACCCGTTTCAAATTCGTGAATAGACTGTGTAAATTTACCCTGTTTAGCAAGCCTACTGCCGGTATAGGTAAAAATCTTTCCCAGCAAAGTATAATATCCCGGCAAATTTGGGTCTCCGGCATAAATCCTTTTTGCAATATCCCAAAAATATTTTGCAGAATCGGGCTCTACTAGTTTGCAATAACCAATACCCAGATTAAGATAACCATCCATATCCGAATCATCTAACCGGATTGCCTTATAAAGGTATTTCAATGCTGCATGAGCAATTGAATCCGATTGAACAGTATCCGCAGTTGCCTCGCTGAGATTTATATATTGACCGCCGGCATTATCATTGGCTTTTACGCTATTGGGAACTGTATGTACATCTTTTGTAAATAGTGTAAAATCATTCTTCCAGTCTCTATTCCTGTTTACTGTTTCCACTCCGCATAGAAGGACCAAAACACCCAGAAACATGAATACAATGAAGTTTCTTAGATTCATTTTTATACCTTTTATAGCTTGAACTATTCCAAATGAAATAACTGTGGTGAAGCCAAGTGACGAATGGAACACGAGCCTCTCACCCATAGTTGCGCCTATGTTAATGAATAAGTTTGAAACCATGAAAACATTCAAGAGAAAGAAAAAGACAGGAAAGGCAAGAATATTTTTTTCACGCAATAATTTTATTCCCCAGATAATAATTACTATATAAGCAAGAATACTTAACCATACCGGCAAATTTGAGAAATCGTAATATGGAATCTGTGCAAAGCCGTAATCACTGGCAAGAGGATAAGGGAAAAAGAGCATATACAAGTATTTTCCCAGGATAAAAATTTCAGAAGCAATTTTTTGTACAGGAGTCGCAAAAAGGTATGGATTATTTAAAACATCCAGTTCCCTATGCTGATGGGGAAACCCTATAGAGGCAATACGAATGAAAAAATAAAGGGCAATAATTGCATAATAGGGAAAGCAGGCTTTAATTGACTTACTAATCTCCTCCTTAAAATATAGCATAAAAAGAAGCGGCAATAGAAACACCAGTGTAAGTGCATATTCCTTCGAGAATAATGCCAAAAAAAGACATAGCAAGGCTACTATCAGATTATTCAATTTTTTTTTCTCTCTGAACTTGATGCTAAAAATGAACGTTAGCATTATGAATATAAGTGACAAAATCTCATCGGAACTTTTAATATTTGCCACTACTTCTATATGCAAAGGATGTATGGCAAATAAAAACGATGCCATGAAGGCCATATCCTCTCCGTAAGGTATTTTCCGGAACAAATAATTCCGGAGAAAATAAAATATAACCAGGATGCAAAATATATAAAGAAGCACATTTACAAAATGCATTGCCTGTGGAGATTCGCCCCAAATTTGGTGCTCTATCGCAAACAAAACAATTGATAACGGCCGATACCTCCCGCCCGATAAATGCTGATTGGAATTGCTTTGTCTGTAATAGCTGTCATACGAATCTGTAGTAAGTATTTTACCGAGACCCGAAAATCCTTTCTGCACATATTCATTCCGTTGAATTACGGCTTCATCATCCAGGGCATATTCATTGGACAATGAGTTGGCATAAAAACAAAATGCCACAAAAAAAAGAACAGCAATCTTCCATTTTACAGGGAAATCAAAAATACGCTTTCGGGGTATTTTAGGTTGAACAGGCTTACCGGGTATTTTTTTTATGGCCACAGGCTTATCAAATTAAATTATTTACCTGCTTCAACATTCAAAGCGCTTAGCCCGTTTCTTGTGCTTCTTGCAATATCAGTGTCAGGCTTTAGTTGCAATGTTCTTATCCAGGCATTACGGGCTGAATCATACCGATGAATTGAAAAATAAGCGCCCCCCAGGTTATACCATAATTCTGCAATTGTAGAATCTTCACTAATTCCCTTTTTTATTTCTCTTATTGCAATTGAAGGATTGTTCGCACCAACTGCCTTCGCTTCATTAAGATATGATTTTGCCAGGAGTGGCTGATAAAATTTTACTTTGGGATGGTTGGGGTAAAGCCCGTTCTGAATAATATCCCAAAAATATTTTGCCGAATCAAGATTAGACAGGTAATAATATGACAGTCCGGCATTAATGAACGGATCGGGAAATGTTTTATCCAGGTTTATAGCTCTGCGACACAGCATTACTGCCGTATCCAGCATTTGCGTTTTACGGCTTTCATTTCCGGCCTCTTGTGATAAATTGATATATCCTATCGCCGCATTACAGTCAGCAAATTCACTATTCGGAACAACTTTAACATCATGGATGAATAAGATGGTATCATTTTTCCAATCCCTATTGCGGGCAATCGTTTCAAAAGCACAAACCAAAATGAGCCCTGCTAACGCTCCGGTAATAGCATTCTTACGAATAGAAAACGAAATTTTTCTTGTTAATCGAAATACAAGATAGGATATAACAACCACGAATCCTAACGATGCGTGATAATCAAAACGCTCGCCATATACTGCGCCTACATTGATAAAGAAATTAGAAATAGGTACAAGCATCAACAAAAAGAAAAAAACCGGAAATGCAATCACATCTTTTTTCATCAACAATTTAAAACCCCAATATGTCAAACCTATAATAGCAAGTACAGAGAGGATTACCGTAATGTTAGAAAATGATTTATACGGAATTTGATTATACGAATAATCAGCAGCTAAAGGATAGGGCACAAAAAGCATAAAAATGTATTTACCCAGGGCATACCATTCAGTAGCAAACTTATGCATGGGGGTTGCAAGAAAATATGGATCCATGCGTAATTGGTTGTTCAGGTATCTAACTGTTGAATCGGAATGCGGAAGTCCAACCACCTTGAGCCTAAGCAACAGATAAACAAAAGCAGTTATGAAATAAGGAATACTGGAAGATATAATGCTCTTTTTATTCTCAGCCGGATAGAGATAAAATAACATTGGGATTAATACGATAAGAGTTATTGCATATTCCTTTGATAACAATGCAAGAAAAAAACCGCCTATTGCCAGGTATAAGTACTTTTTTTCGTTTTGCTTGGTATATTCCAGGCTAAAAATAAAAGTCAGCAGGATAAAGAAAAGGGAAAGAATTTCATCAAAACTTTTGATATTGGCAACCACCTCTGTATGCAAGGGATGTATGGCAAATAAAATAGCAGCAAGGAACGCGCAATCCTCTCCACGGGGAACCTTCTTTAAAAGAAAATTGGAAAGAAAATAAAAAATGGCAATAATAGTAGCAATAAAAAAGAGGATATTGACAAAATGCATTACGAATGGGGAATTCCCGAAAAAAGTTTGCTCAATGGCAAAAAACACTATTGATAGCGGGCGGTATCTGCCTCCGGTAAAATTCTGGCTGGCATGCATTTGTTGTAAATAGCTGGAATACGCATCGTTAGTCATAATATCATATATACCGCTAACACCTTTTTGCACATATCCATTTCCAAGTATCACACCGTTATCATCAAGAGCAAATTGATTAAAGAGGGTATTGCCATAGAAAACCAACCCTATTATTGCAAGTATACTATACTTAGTGCGCAAAGGAAAATTAAAAAGCTGTTGAACCACAGCCGGAGCAAGGTTTAGGGGTTTGATTTTCTTTTTAGCCATTTCTTATTCTACTAAGCTATTTGTTTTGCGGAAGAGCTTGTAAACCTCTTTTAGCATCTTCATTATCGGGTTTATATTGCAAAGCTTTCATCCATGCATATCTGGCAGAATCATACCGTTGTATCGTAAAATATGCTCCACCAATATTATACCATATATCCGAATTGGTTGAATCGTGAAACAGGGCCTTCTTCATATAGATAATACCCTCTTTTGGATTGCCGCTTTTGCCTAAGTTTATACCTTGCGCAAAATAATACTGGCTAAGTAAGGCATACTTAGCCGGCAATGATGGATGGTTAGGATGTAATTTCTCTACCATATCCCAGCAATACTTGGCACTGTCCAATAACCCCTGATGAAAATATACTCCTCCTAAATTCAGATACGCCGCTTCATACTTAGGATTTAAACGCAGTGCACGAAACGAATATTTTTTTGAGGAGTCGAGATATGCTTTTGCCTGGTCAACCGTATTCTCTTTTTCTTCTGAACGAGACAGGTAACCCCAGGAAGTATTATTATTTACCAGGCAACTATTCGGTACTACACTCACATCATGCGTAAACAAAACTGTATCGTCTTTCCATTGGGCATTGCGAATTACAGTTTCACCAAAACACACAACACCAATAACAGAAGCAATCCCAATTACCAGATTTTTTTTCGTTTGCAAAGGCTTTTTTGAAATCCATTTAAACAGATAGTACGACAGAATAATAATTAATCCCAGGGAGGAGTGAAACACCAAACGCTCGCCCATAGTAGCGCCTATATCTAACAAAAAATTAGAAACCATGAAAATGTTGAGCAGGAAGAAAAACACAGCAAAAGAAAGTATGCTTTTCTTATTTAACAACATTATTCCCCAAACAAATATAGCTGCATATATTAAAATGGATAGCAAAACAGTTATATCGGAAAAGTTATGGTATGTTATCTGGTAATAGGAGTAATCACTTGAAAGCGGATAAGGTATAAGAAGCAGCTTTATGTATTTTCCCATTACAAACCATTCGGTAGCTATTTTTTCGATATGGGTAGCATAGAGGTATGGATTAGCCAAAAGGTCGGTACTTGGAGGTGGCTTATGAAACCCAACAGCATTACCCCTCAAAAGCAGATAGATTATAAATACACCTATATATGGCATGGTGGCCATTATTGCCGGAACAGGCTTTTTATCGTCCAGCAGATAAAACGTTAGCGGAATAAAAAACAGTAATGTAACCGCATATTCTTTTGCCAACATGGCGAGAAGAAATGAACCTGTTGCAAACAAAAGATGTTTGGTTTGTTTATCCCGTAAATAATTAAGACTATATATAAACGTAAGCATGATAAAAAGCATGGATAGTATTTCATCCAAGCTTTTAATATTGGCAACCACTTCGGTATGTATAGGATGAATGGCAAATAAAAAAGCGGCAAGGAAAGCCATATCACTACCCCAGGGAATTTTCTTGAACAGGAATTTTTCAAGAAAATAAAATATGGATAGTATACAGGCCATATAAGCCAATATATTCACAAAATGCCGGAAATGAGGCAATACTTCCGAATCGCCAAAAAATTGCTGCTCTATGGCAAATATAATTTCTGACAAAGGACGATACCGTCCGCCTGATAACTGCTTGGTGGGATCGCCACCCATATTGGTATAATAACTTGCATACGAATCATTGGTGAGAATTTTAGGGATTCCGGATAAGCCCATTTGCACATAGGCATTCCTTTCAATAGTAATGCTGTCGTCCAACGCATACCTATTAAGCATCGAATTAGCATAAAACAAAAAACATACACAGCAAAGAATTATACACTTTGCTTTATACGTGAACGAAAATATGAGTGCCGTCTTTACAGCCGGAACAGTTTTAACTTGCTTTTTGGTGGTTGCTGCCATAAAAGTATTTAATTCTTTTTAACAGAAGTAAGCGCAGATAATCCTCTTTGGGCATCGGCGTCATCCGGTTTATACTGCAAAGTTTTCATCCATGCATATTTTGCAGAATCATATTGCTGTGTGGTAAAATATGCTCCACCTATATTATACCATATATCGGCATTGGTTGAATCATGCAATAAGGCTTTCTTCATATTAATTATACCTTCTTTTGGATTGCCACTTTTACCCATTTCAAGGCCCTTGGAAAAATACATTTGGGAAAGCAATGCAAAATTTGCTTTCAATACGGAGTAATGAGGATGGTATTTTTCGGCCAGATCCCAGTAATATTCGGCACTATCAAATAGTCCCAGGTGAAGATACACCCCGCCCAATTTATTATATGCCGCATCAAGATTCGGAAAGAAATGCAAAGCCCTGAAAGAATACTTTTTCACAGAATCAAGATAAGATTTAGCCTGATCAACGGAATTGTCTTTACTTTCAGAAATTTTCAGATAACCTCCCGCGGCATTTGAATTGGCTAAAAAACTATTAGGTACCACACCTACATCATGAATAAACAAAGAGGTATCATCTTTCCATTGAGCGTTACGAACTACCGTTTCTCCTAAACACACCACACCCATAACCGAGGCAACTCCTATTACTATATTCCTTTTAGTTTGCAACGGCATCTTCGATATGAATGTCAACAAGTAGTAAGATAGCACAATAACCAACCCTAGAGAAGAATGAAAAACCAGCCTTTCGCCCATAGTAGCGCCTATAGGCAAAACAAAATTGGAAATCATGATAATATTAAGCAGGAAGAAAAATACAGCAAACGAAAGTATGTTTTTCCTACTCAACAAAATTATTCCCCAGGTAAAAATTCCAATATAAATCAGAATGGAGAGGAGCACCGTTATATCTGTAAAATTATGATATGTTATTTGATAATACGAATAATCGCAGGAGAGTGGATATGGAAAAAGGAGCAATCCTAAATATTTCCCCATAACAAACCATTCGGTAGCTATTTTTTGCATGTGTGTTGCAAAATAATATGGGTTAACCAACACATTGGAAGTTTGAACGCCACCATGAAAGCCAACAGCGTTACCTCTCAAAAACAAATAAATTACAAACACACCCAAATAGGGCATGGTAGCCATTATTGCCGGAACAGGCTTTTTATCGTCCAGCAGATAAAATGTTAGCGGAATAAAAAACAGCAATGTAACTGCATATTCCTTTGACAGCATGGCGAGCAGAAACGAACCTGTTGCAAACACGAGATGTTTGGTTTGTTTATCCCTTAAATAGTAAAGACTGTATATAAACGTAAGCATAATAAAAAGCATGGATAATATTTCATCCAGGCTTTTAATATTGGCAACCACTTCGGTATGAATGGGATGAATGGCAAATAAAAAAGCGGCAAAAAATGCCATGTCGCTGCCCCAGGGTATTTTCTTAAATAGGAACTTTTCAAGAAAATAAAATATAGCTAGTATGCAGGCCATATAAGCCAAAATATTTACAAAATGCCGGAAATAGGGGAGCATATCCGAATTGCCGAAAAATTGCTGCTCAAAGGCAAAAATAATTTCTGACAAAGGACGGTACCTTCCCCCTGATAACTGTTTGGTGGGGTCGCCACCCATATTGGTATAGTAAGTTGCATAGGAATCATTCGTAAGAATTTTAGGGATGCCTGATATACCCATCTGAACATAGGCATTGCTTAATATGGTAAGATCGTCATCCAGCGCATATTTATTAAGTATTGAATTTGCATAATACAAAAAACATACACAACAAAGAACTATGCACTTTGTTTTATAAGTAAACGCGAATAGTGCAGGTTTTGCAACCGGAATAGTTTTGACTTGTTTTTTAGAAGGTGCTGCCATCACTAATTTTATTTCTTTTTAACCGGAACAAGAGCTGCGAGTCCTTTCTTAGCATCGGCCTGATTCGGATTAATCTGCAGTGATTTACTCCAGGCATAATGAGCAGAATCATATTTACCCCAGGTAAAATAGGCCCCACCCAAATTATACCACAAATTTGCATCTGAAGGATTCACCTTTATTCCTTTGTAGATTTCCTGCGTTGCTGCAGCATAATTATGTTGCGCCCCGTATTTTGAACCCTTCGTAAGATACAAATTAGCCAAAATAGAAAAGTAGTTATCCAAATTCGGGTAATTTGGATAGGCTTTCTTTACAACATTCCAATTAGCTTCGGCACTATCGGGCATTTGCAATTCAAAATAGGCATCTCCCAAATTAAGGTAGCTGCTGACGTATGCGCTTCTTTTATGTAAAAAAATTGATTTTCGCAAATATACAATAGCACTGTCCAGTTTGTTTATTCTGCCAACACTGTCTTTTGTATGTTGCGCCATATCGATAAAGCGGGCACCGGCATTCCCGTTTAGCATAATGCTGTTTGTTGCAATTGTAACGTCATGTGTAAACAGTTTAACATCATTCTTCCAATCCAAATTTCTTGCCATAGTTTCATATCCTAAACCAGCCACCAATATAAAAGTTATGCCGAAAATCACGCCCTTTTTCTTGTCAAGATCCCATTTTTTAATGAGTGTAATAACTCCATAAGAGACTAAAATAACAAACCCCAGTGATGAATGGAAAATAAGGCGTTCGCCCATGGTGGCTCCAATATCCATAACTAAATTAGAAACAAGAGCGAGGCAAAACAAGTAGAAGAAAACCGGAAATGCAAGAACATTCCTTTTTGTTAAAAGCCATATACCCCAGGCAAAAATAGCTGCGTATAAAAGTACGGTAACTATTACGGCAGGATTAAAAAGATTCTGATATGGTATTTGCGCATATGAGTAATCGCAAACAAGTGGATAGGGCAAAATAAGCAACCATATATATTTACCAAGAACAAAAAGCTCTGTGGCAATCTTTTGAGTATGCGTAGCCAGCAAATAAGGATTATCTAATATTTCGTTGGTTGATGGAACATGGGCACTAAAAAGTCCAACTGCATTGTTACGAAGTAACATATACAGAATAAAGATACAAAAATATACCCCACTACCAAATAAAGCTTGTCCGATTTTTTTATTTCGCAACAAATAAAAAAGCATGGGGATAAATATGATAAGAAACACCGCATATTCTTTTGCAAGCAGGGCAAGAAAATACGATACTGAAGCAATTACAAGATCAAGATTTTTTTTAGAATCGACATACCTTATACTGAAAATAAAAGTAAGGCTGATGAATAGCATAGATAATATTTCATCCAGGCTTTTTACATTGGCTACTACTTCTGTATGGATGGGATGAATGGTAAAAAGAATTGCGGCAAAAAAAGCCATATCTTCCCCGTATTTGAACTTCTTCAATAAATATTTGCTGAGGAAATAAAAAATTGCCAATACGCAGAATATATAACAAATCACACTGAAAAGATGGCGTTGGAAGGCAATGCTGTTAGTTGCCGATTCGCCAAAAATGGCATGTTCTATGGCAAAAATAACCTCAGAGAGAGGGCGATACCTTCCGCCGGATAGTTGTTGACCGGCATTCATCTCTTTATAATAACTATCGTAAGCATCAGTCGTCATTATTTTGCCAATGCCGTTGAACCCATGCTGCACATATTGGTTCTTTTCTATTACAATGCCATCATCCAGGCAATATTGATTGCCCAGTGTATCTGCATAAAGGATAAAACTCAGCACAGCAAGTATTATCAGTTTAACATTAAAATTGAACGGGAAAACAGGAGTGGCAGGCGCCTCAGATGGAACCGGTATACTTTTAGCCTTTAGAGCAGGCTTTTGTACCTGTTTTTTATTCGCCATTATTGATAAAGAAGTTTAAACTGCAAGCGCTTCACCGTGCTCCGGTAGTTTTTGCGGATATTTTTATCGAGCATTGAAATATCTTTATACTGCTGGAACATTTCAATTAATATCATATCGAAGGCGGAACTTTCTACAAAGTTAATTTCTGTTTCGAAACCACAAACAGCCAATGCGCCGGTATGTTCCATGAACCTCCGAATATTTTTCTCTTCGGTGTTCAGTGTTTTGCAACTTCCGAAATGTATTATTTTATCATGGCAGCTGTCTTGTAAAATATCCGCCAATTCATCCAGGGTTACAAACTCTTTACCCACCTGTATGCTCTCCGAGTGTCCGTGAAAAGCAAAATAGCAGATGGAATAATCTTTGTATTTTTTTTGCTGCCACAATGCCAGGTAGTATTCCAGGTTTTCGCGCGTGCCGCATTGCTTGTATATGTAGTTGATTTTACAATTCTGTTCTAAAAAATTCAGTGCCGCCCTTACGCTGGAATTATCGCGTAAATCCTTTTGCCAGTCTCCTTCTAAACAAAAAACGTACTTTCTGTAATACTCCGCTAATCTCATAATCTCTATAGTGAAAGGGACAAAAATAGAAAAATAGGAGGGAAAGAAGATGTTAATAAGCCTTATGAGATAAAAAATAGGGGCTAATTGCCGCTTAATGAGGATTTTGAGTTATTTTTTTACTTACAGGCACACAACACATTGACTTACCTGACACGGACACTCATTTTACCTATAACTGAGGATTCAAGTTATTGATTTTTAATCATATAAATATATTTAGCCATAGGATTTTCTTGAACTCAATTATATCCTTATGCCTATTACCAAAATATCGTCTGTTTGTTCTTCGGTAATCCATTTCCACTCCTCCAGGTTTTTATTAAGTGCCTCCTTTTGTTCTTTAACAGGCAAATTATGCAGCGAAAGAAGAAGTTTCCTAAACTCATTATACTTTAGTTTTTTCCCTTTAGGTCCTCCAAACTGGTCAGCATAGCCATCGCTGAACAAATATATCATATCTCCCTTTTGCAGTTGCATTTGGTTATTGGTGAATTTTTGCACGGCACCTCTTAAAAATACGCCAACGGGAAACCGGTTGGCGCGTATTTCAATCAATTTACCATCTCTTACCAAATATAGCGAATTATAGGCACCAGCAAATTCTAACTTATTTGTTACCCTGTCAATAGAACAAAGCGCAATATCCATAGTATCTTTTATCCCTGAACCATCAATATTTTGTCGCAATGTTTGATTAATGCCGGTACTTAATTCGTTCAATATCTCATTCGGGTTAGTAAGATCATGTTCATTAATAGCTTTGCTTAGAAGATTATAACCAACGATACTTAATAACGCTCCAGGAACCCCATGTCCCGTGCAATCAACAGCTGCTATGTATGTTTTGTTGTGGAATTTTTCCACCCAATAAAAGTCTCCGCTAATAATATCCTTTGGCTTAAACAGGACAAAAGATTGAGGCAACAATTCTTTAACCAGTGCTTCCGGAGGGAAGATGGCGTCCTGAATTCGTTTTGCATAACTAATGCTATCAAGTATATCTTTATTTTTTTGCTCAATTATCATTTTTTGCTTAGCCAGTAAATGGATTGCTTTTTTACGTTCACTAATATCCCGGACGATACATTGAAATTCCTTTATGAAAATCCCCGTGCTTTCCATTTGCATAACAACAACCTGTTCTACCCATTTTTCCTGGCCCGTTTTTGTATGGATAACAAATTCCATAATAGTTTCGTTTATCCTGTGTTTAAATTGTTCCTGGTAACTGCGACGAACTTTTTCTTGCCATTCCGGAGCAATTAAAACCGAAAAATGCTTTCCGATTAATTCTTCCGCTGTATACCCTGTAAGTTTTGAAACCCGCTTGTTTATATATGTAAATGATCCCTGGGCATTAGCGGTGTATAAAACATCACCGGCCTCTTCAATTATAGTGCGATATTTAGCCTCGCTAACAACAAGTTTTTTCTCCATTTCTTTCATCTGGGTTATATCATGAATTATGCAGAGGAAACACTTCTTACCCTCCATTTCAAATAACTCAACCGAAAAAATAGTATCAATTTTTATCCCTTTTTTTGTACGTCCCGGAACATGTTCATTTTTTAAATACCCTTGTCTCTTTAATTTACCGAAAGATTTAGCTTGTGTTTCCTTCGATACAAAGCCCAATTCGTCGGCAGTTAAGCCGATTGTCTCTTCGAGGGTATATCCAAACGTTGTCAGAAAAGATTCATTGGCATTTATTATCCTGCCCGACTCAATGTCTGCAATAATCATTCCCGATGGAGATGCATTAAAGATTTTCAACAAGCCTTCTTGCGTCTGAACAAGGGCCTTCTTTGTTTTCTCTGCTTTTTTACTCTCCGTTACATCATGATATATGGAAAGGAAATATTTTTTGTCATCCATTTCAAACATGTCAGCTGAAACTATACATTCAATTTGTTTGCCTTCCTTGCTTTTGCATAAAATAGACTCATTTTTTAAATATCCTTGGTTACTTAACACAAACGCCAATCTCTCCCTGCCTTCTTTCGATACGATGCCTAATGCATCGGGAGTTAGACCAATAACTTCTTCACGGGTATATCCAAAAGTTGCCAGAAAGTTTTTATTTATTTCTACATATCTTCTTGATTCAATATCTGTTATAATCATTCCGGAAGGGGAGGCATTAAAGACCTTTAGCAAGCCCTTCCGTGTCTGAGCAAGTACTTTTTTATCGGTATTTCTTTTCTCTGTGAGGTCACATGTTGCTTTTGAAAAGCCAACCACCTTGTTGTTTTCATCGTGAATAGCCGTAATAAGGATGCTGCCCCAAAATCGCAGTCCATCCTTTCTAACTCTCCATCCTTCATCAATTGCCTTCCCACTTTTGCCGGCTTCTTTAATTAGTTTCTCAGGCAATCCCCTTTCGCGGTCTTCTTCTGTATAAAACAAGTTGAAATTTTTACCGATTATCTCTTCCTGTTTGTATCCTTTTATTTTTTCAGCCCCCTTATTCCAGTTCATAACATTCCCCTTGATATCTAAAAGTAGAATGGCATAATCTTCAATTTCTTCTATCATTTTATTATAGATACTATCACTTTTTATCATATTGCGATTTATTATGTAATTGTGCCTCATGCATTTATTTGACAATATATGCCATAAAAAAAAATGCAAGGTGCAGGTTAAAAAAGGGTGCAGGTAAAACTGGTTGGCTTTAAATTAGGGACAGGAATGTCTTAAATAGAAGTGTTTAAGAGAGACCTAATATAACGCAGAGATATTATTTCCAAGGGCAAAACTAGTATTAACCACGAATAGACAATATGATATTAGTCATTCTATATCATGATATTCATCTTACTTTTCACTATTCTTCTCTACTTATAATTTATATCTATTAGAAGGCTATTCCAAACAAAATGTTATCTTTGCACTTTGATGAATTTCCTATTTCCATCTTTCCTTTATGCCTTATCGGCAATAAGCATTCCAGTACTAATTCATTTATTCAATTTTCGGCGGTACAAAAAACTATACTTCTCCAATGTCCGTTTCCTGAAGGAAGTAGTGCAGGAGTCACATTCTAAGAGCAAGCTAAGGCAGTTGCTGGTACTTATTTGCCGATGCTTGATTATTATATTCCTTGTACTTGCCTTTGCCCAACCGTTCATCCCCTTAAAAAACGGAATAACCGCTTCGGGCAGCAGGGCGGTAAGCATATTTATAGATAACTCATTCAGCATGATGGGGCTTAACCAAAATGGAACCTTGCTGGATGACGCTAAAAATAAAGCGGAGCAAATTGCTAAATCCCTTAACCCGTCAGACAAGGTACAAATGGTTTCTCAGGATTTTAGTGCTGTACAGGAACGCTGGCTAAACAAAGACGAATTTATTGAACAGTTAAAAAGCCTCCAAGTATCACCCGCTTCAAGAATGTTGGGTGAAATTATGGCACGGCAGGAAGATAATCTCAATCACTCGGGCTGCCCGGTTAAGGAAAGTTTTGTAATATCTGACTTCCAAAAATCGGTGGCCGTAATGTCGGCTTATAAGACAGAAGAAGGAATTTCGGAAGCACTTATACCTATAAGCGCTGAAACGAAAAACAATATGGATATTGATACCTGCTGGTTCAATGCACCTGTGCATTTGCCCGGCAAAGCAGAGCAACTGTTTGTTAAACTTATAAATTACTCCTCAGTTGAAGTAACAGATAAGCCAATAAAATTATATGTTAATGGCATTGAAAAAGCGACAGCATCCTTTAGTATGGCTCCATATGCTTCAACAACGGTATCACTTTCTTATGTCCCCGATAAAACTATATTACAACAGGGAGAAATTAAAATATCCGATTATCCCATCACATTTGATGACAACCTTTTCTTCTCATACAAACTCTCTGCGAATATTCCAGTGCTTTGTATTCATCCTGACAGCTTAAAGATGAATATTTCCCTGAGCTATTTGTATGGTAAAGATTCCCTCTTCAATCTGACAGATGCCTCTGCCAGCCATCTCGACTATTCTACATTCCCGCATTACCGCCTCATTATACTGGATGAAGTACCAAGCATTACATCGGGAATAAGTGCTGAGTTGATACATTATCTTACTAAAGGAGGAAATTTATTTATCATCCCTTCTGCAGCAGGAATGGACCGCGATTCTTATAACAAATTTTTAACATCGCTCAACTTTCCATCTATTGGAAACCTTGATACTACAAGCCTAAAGGTGGATAAGCTAAATTACCAAAGCCCCATTTATGCAGGTGTATTTGAACAGAACCAACATCCCAATATGGATTTGCCTGTTGTTTATAAACATTATCGCATAGTACACAACAGCAATGTTTCATACGAAAACCTGATGAAATTAGACAACGGTGATGATTTGCTGGATGAGTTTCAATATGAGCAGAGCCAACTATATCTTCTAAGTGTTTCATTAAACGATGCCTTCAGCAACTTCAGCAAGCATGCTATATTCGTGCCTACCCTATACAATATAGGGCTTTACAGCAGTCCGCACCAAACACTTTACTACACGCTTGGCAAAGAACAGCCCATTGAAGCGCCCAATTTGAGCCTGCCCGAAGGAACCTTGTTTAAAGTAAAATCGGTAGCCGATACTTTTTCCTTCCTTCCCGAAAAGAGGGTGGTGAATGATAAAACCCTTCTTTTTATTCACAACCAGATAAGCGTAGCCGGCAACTATAAGCTTATGGCGGGAGATAGTCTTATATCAGGATACTCCTTTAACTACAACCGTAAAGAATCGGAAATGACCTTCCTTCCTCCTACCGCACTTGATTCGCTTTGTAAAAATGCTGGGATAAAAAACTTTTCGGTTCTTGCATCTTCGGGAGATACATTGCCAGCCTTATTGAGCGAAGTAAACAGGGGAAAGTTTTACTGGAAATATTGCATTCTTCTAGCTTTGCTATTTTTGGCTGTCGAAGAAAGTTTGTTACGATTATGGAAAGAATAACCTTTTAATTTGGAATATATGCAAGTGCTTATTAAATCCGCCAAAATTATTGATCCGAACTCGCCTCATAACGGGAAAATACAGGATGTTTTAATAGAAAACGGAATCATAACAGATATTAAAGCGAAAATCCCTCAGGCCGGAATTAAAAAGATTGTGGATGCAAATGACCTTCATATTTCACCGGGATGGTTTGATATGCAGGCTAACTTCTGCGACCCCGGATTTGAATACAAAGAAGATTTAGAATCGGGAATAAAAGCAGCCGCAGCCGGAGGTTTTACAGCGGTGGCCATTGTTCCTTCCACTAATCCTCCGCTACATTCTAAAACACAAATAGAATACATCATCAACAAAACGAGCGGACATATTGTAGATGTGCATCCCATAGGCGCTATTTCATACAGGCTAGAAGGAAAGGACATTGCAGAGATGTATGATATGAAACTGTCGGGGGCCATTGCATTTACCGATGACATTCACCCGGTGATGAGTGCCGGACTTCTGCACAGGGCGCTGCTTTACACCAAAAGCTTCGCAGGGCTTATAATAAGCCGGTGTAACGATACCTCTCTCTCTACCGGACTTTGTGTAAATGAAGGAAAAGTAAGCGTGCAGCTGGGACTAAAGGGAGAGCCATCTATAGCCGAAGAGATAATGGTTACCCGCGAACTTTTCCTGGCAGAATATGCTGAAGCCAGACTGCACATATCTTCCATATCGACGGAAGGAAGCGTAACACTGATAAAAAATGCCAAAAAGAAAGGCTTGCCAATAACCACTTCTGTAAATGCATATAACCTTGCTTTTGAAGATACTGAACTATTAAATTGGGATACTAACTTCAAGGTTTCACCACCACTGAGGGGAAAAAATGATATTAAAGCACTCAAAAAGGGACTTTTAGAAGGAACCATTGATGTTATTTGCTCCGACCACCGACCGGAAGATGAAGAGAATAAAAAACTGGAATTTGACCTTGCCACTCCCGGCATGCTTGGTATACAAACCATGTATGCCCTGATAAATATGCACAGCGAACTGTCGCAAGCAGAAATAATAGAGAAAATTGCTATAAACCCCAGAAAGATATTTGGACTTGAAATTCCTACTATCAATAAAAACTCCAAAGCCAACATAACGCTCTTCTCCCCTACTACCGAATGGATATTGAAAAAAAAAGACATACGTTCCCAATCTTACAATTCTCCCCTCATAAATAAAAAACTGAAAGGCAAACCCCTCGGCATAATCAACCACGATTCATATAGCCCGAACAATACATAAATTAATGCTTTCTATACCTTATAACTATTTTTGCTCATTATATCAAAAAAAAATATAAATTTGCCCCATAAACTATTAAAACAACAATTTCATACTTACCTTAAATGAGCAAGAAAATAATTTCCGTATCCGCTTTAATACTTTTCGCTTTATTATTTTTAACTAGTTGTGCATCACATCAAAGATGTGCTGCTTATAGCGATACGCGTAGCATACATGCTACAAATACCCAAGCTCCAAGCAGGGGCTAATTAAAAACTATAACCTATATAGGTGTGCTTCTGTCTAAACGAAGTATGCTTTTGGTTATTTTAATTATACTAAGCCTGTCATACAGCAATTGATTCAAATACTGCCAA
>Ga0302274_10001372_pt1 | contig 23351 bp, 19 predicted proteins | sample III_Bog_N2_1_FD_198755 | JGI IMG/M metagenome (GOLD analysis project Ga0302274, IMG submission 198755) | Peat permafrost microbial communities from Stordalen Mire near Abisko, Sweden - III_Bog_N2_1 | ecosystem: Environmental > Terrestrial > Soil > Wetlands > Peat | place: Sweden: Abisko...
GTCGAACTCCTGAAAAACAGCTTGAACTTTTGCTCTGAAGACAGAGGGACCGCGTTTGGGTCCGTGGTGGTGTTGAAGGTAGCCATCACTCCCATCACCCGCTGCTTTTCCTGCTTCTTCAACTGCTCCTCCGCCTTTTCGCGCTGGCTCTTCTGGTCGTCCGCCTCCGATGTGGAGGACTGAGAGCTGGAGCTACTCGGCGCAGCGTTCTGAGCCGGTGTCGCAGGCTCCTGGGCAGTTTGACTTTGGTTGGCCGGGTTCTGCAACCCAGCCAAATCTGCTGCGGCAACATCAATCTGCGGCCGGGGAACCTCCGGAAGTTCCTCGGTCGCACTCGCCGTCGAAACGGCACCCGGTTGCTGCGAATAAGCAAATGACGACGTTGCAAAAACAGCAGACACCGCAAAAAGCGTTGCCGGAACAAAATAAGAACCTGCGCGCATCCATTCACCAGTTTCAAAGTCCGCGCCCACCACACTTGTCCGGCGAGACGCACGAGGCGAGCAGGCCAAAAGCAGTCGGGAGCTACTATCAGGATAAATTACCTGGGGCTTTCACACTGTTGGTCAGCGCGATTCGCAGGGCAACGTTTCATCGCCTTTACTAACCGTCCCCCTCCGTTAGACGCACCTCGGCCTATCGCGGACACAAACAAAGTGACGAATTGGCTGAGTCGTTCAGGACGCCGCCGAGCCGGGCCCCAACTTGGGCGTCATTCTGCTCTTGATCTCGCTGAGAAGCATTTCGACCTTGTCCTCACTTTCGAGGGCCTGAAAGCGATCTTCAAGCGAGTCAGGCGCCAGCACTTCGGATGCCGCAGCGTTCTCAGCCGACTGGATGCGAACCCTGCTCTTCAAACGGCCCAATGCATGCTCCTGGTCGTTGCCGATCACCTGGCGAGCCTGCGTGGCGCGGCCCACGACGCGGGCGCGGCGATGCTCGGCCACCAGCATTTCACAGCGTGCCCGCGTCTCGTTCAATTTCTGGTCCAGCTTGTGCAGGGCCTGGCGCAGGTTGTCCGCTTCCGACTTCTGATCCTCGGCCTGCTCGGTAAAGCCGGCCACCAACTGGTCGTGGCTCAGCGCCCGCTCCAGCGCGGCGCGGGCCAGGTCGTCGTGCCCCTTTTGCACGGCCAGTTCCGCCTTCCGCCGCCACTCTGCCGCCTGCTCCACGTGCTCAACCCGCTTCTTATCCAAAAGATGCTGATCTGCAATGGCAATGGCGACCTGGGTTTTTACCTGGAGCAACTGGTTTTCCATGTCCAGGACAATCTGTTTCAACAACCGCTCAGGATCTTCGGCCTTCTCGATCAGGTCGTTGAGATTTGCGCGGAGCAACGTGCTTACTCTCTCCAGCAGTGCCATGGGGTTCTCCTTGTTTCAGCTTTCAGCCATTAGCTTTCAGCTTGCAGCCTGTTCTGCCGGCTACCGGCAGTTTTGTCCACTTGTTGATGAGACATCCAGCCCAGCTCCCGCTAAAAAAGCTAGGAGCTGAAAGCTAGAGGCTAGAGGCTATTTCTCCACCGGCTTGTCAGGCGCCGGTTTCGTTTTGATGCCCTGCACGTTGGCCATCAACTGCTTGATGTCCACGCCGCTCAGCGCCTCAAACAGTGCAGGCACCTGCGCGGCAATCCGTGTCATGTCGCCGGTAATCTTGTGCGCTCCGGCAGCATCGTCGTTGCCCGTGGACACAATGGTGATGTGATCCACTTTGCTGAGCGGCTCGGCCATGGCGCGAACTACGTCGGCCATGTTGGTCAACAGTTTGTCGAGCACCGCAGCCTGGTTCCATTCCTGGTAAGCCACAGCCTTCACGTTCATCGCCTTGGCTTCGGCCTCGCCCTTTTGCAAGATGATGCTGGCTTCGGCTTCGCCCTGGCTCCGAATTGCTGCGGCGCGTCCCTCGGCTTCCGCGGTTAAACGATTCTTCTCCGCGGCAGCCATGTTCTCAATCCGCTGGCGCTCAATTTCCGCGCCCTTCAGCACGGTAGCGATCAACTCCTTTTCGTGGCGCAGAATCTCAGCCTCCTGCACCTTGATCTGGCCTTCCTTCTCCACCTGCTGCACCTTTACCTGCTCAGCCGTAACCTGCTGCAGCATGATGTTGGTTTGCAGTTCGTACGCTTTGTCCGCATTCGCCTGCTGTCTGCGGCTTTGCTCGCTGAACTGCGCCTTCTTGATGTCCAGATCGCGCTGCGCCTCAGCCTGCCGCGCCTGCGACGCCGTCTCCGCAATCACCCGATCCTGGTCCGCCTGCGCTTTGGCCACTGCGGCTTCGCGAGTTGCGGTCGCCCGCAGAATCGCCGTATCTCTCTCCGCCTCGGCCGTCGCCATCTCCGCGTCGCGCTTGATGCGCGCCACGTCCGGCCGCCCCATGTTCGAGATGTACTCGTTCTTGTCGCGGACTTCCTTGATGGTGAACGAAATAACCTCGAGCCCCATCTTGCTCACTTCTTCAGAGCAGGTGGCGCGCATGCGTTCGCCCACCATCTCCGGCTCCTTGACGATCTGCTCCACGGTCAACTGGCCGATAATGCCGCGCAGGTGGCCTTCCATTACCAGCCGGATCAGCCCTTCGCGCTGCGGTTGCGTCTTGGTCAGGAACTGCTCGGCCGCAGTCAAAATTGAAGGCTGGTCGCTCCGCACCTTGATCTGCGCTACTGCTTCCACCGTGACGGCGACGCCCTGCCTCGTATAAAGGTCCTGTTGAGGAGCCACATCGAAGCTCATCAGTTCCAGGCTTAGTTCACGGCAGTTTTCCACCATCGGAAAAATCACCGTGCCATGTCCCTTCACGACACGAGGGCCGCGGAACCCATACACAATCAAAGCCTCGTTAGGTCCGGCCTTGCGATACATACGGGCCAGGATGCCCATCGCTATGATCAGTCCCAATACTGCAAGTCCGGAGTAAAGAATGATTTCATTCGTCATTGCGTTCCCGGCCCTTTCGCCCGGGATGTAGGATTGTTGATGGTTGTACCGCTACGTCAGTGGTCAGTATTCAGTTGTCAGTTTTCAGTGATCAGTTATCAATGGCCGGAATGCTTCCTGGTCCCTGATCTCTGACCCCTGCATTACTGCTTCGATCCGGCATTCTTGCCGTTTTTTGGGAAAATCTTGGCCAGGAATCCCAGCAGGAAAATGCCTACCAGGATAGCCATGTCGGTAATCAGCACGGTGGTGTCGGTGGTCATTGGAACCTCAGTTTTCAGTTGTCAGTTGTCAGTTATCAGTTGAAGCTACGGCTGCGATTTTCGGGTTCTCGCATTTGAGTCATCAGTGGTCGGTCTCCAGCGATGCAGATCCGCTGCCAATGGTCGTGCCCGGCGATCGATCACTGATCACTGACAACTGATCACTGACCACTGGTTTTTGATCACTGTTTTCCAGCGCGTCTTCCCAGCGCCGGACCCAGGCAATCCCTTTCTCGTACCGAACGACAAATACCTCTTCCTGTTTTTGAATCGGTATGCCGTCCTCGGAGCGCGCCGGAGCGGAATACCGCGCGCCCAGTTGTTCGTACACAATCTCTCCGATACCACCGGCCCGGATGGGAGCCGAGACCCGCCCAACCACGCCGGCAACTTCGGTTTCCTCAGCCGTCAGTTCGCGCTCGTGCGGCAGCATCACGCGCGTCAGGAAGAGAAAAATAATGGCTCCTCCCGCCACGCCGCAAATGCCTGCCAGAACCAGCACCACTCCGGCAACAAAGCCGCCATAGCGAGTAAGCAGGTAGCCCGACGCGCCAAACCAGCAGAGAAACACCATGATCGAGAACGCGTTCCACCACGGAACAGTCGATCCTGAACCACCGCCCGTCGTCGCGCCATGCGGCACATGCCCCGCTTGCGGAACACCATGCGGTATGTGCACATGGGTTGGAATATGCGGGGCGTGCGGCAGATGAATGTGCCCGCCGAAGTGGCCCAGTCCGCCCAGCAGCGAGAGTGCGCTGAGCAGCAGGCCCATGACAAAACAAACCAGGTAGAACGATATCCAAGTCATTGCTTAGCTCCCTGTTTACGTGCGCCAGGTTGCCGCGAACTCAATGATTTCGAATTCGCATTCTTCGGTTGAGATTCTTGCGTCGTCTTTGAAAGCTTCGGGCGAAGCACTTCGGCAAGCCGCGGCGCCAGCCCCGGCGTTTCCAGAATCGCTTCCAGCAACAGCAGACATTCGCGCGAGCGATCATGCCGTGCCAGCGTCAGCAGCGCCTGCATCAGCTCCGGATCGCGGCTGAAACGTTCCGCGCCGTTCACCAGCCACAGGTCAAGCTTGTCTTCAAAGGACCGCAGCTCGCTCTGCAACTCGGGGTGGTAGCCCTCGGGGTCGTCCACCAGGTAGCCGGGATGCACCTTGAAAAAAGTGGCGAGGATCTGACGCGTGGTGTTGGTCAGGTGAGGCCGGGCACCGCTCTCAATCTGCGAGAGGTAACTCTGGCTCAGCTTCGAGCCGGTCTCCGCTTCAATGGCCCGGACCGTCTCCTGCTGGTTCAGATCGCGGTCAAGGCCGCGCAAGCTGCCTTCCACTTCCCGCAGGTATCGGATTTTCTCACCGAGCTTCATAGTGACCAGCTGACTTAGAACAGCGCTGACCGGGTTGGTGCTCTTGCCTGCAATGGTAGCGCCTCTCGGCTAACAATCCATTGCAATATGCAATATTAATATCGCAATCCGTAATAAATTGCAAGCAAAATCGGAAAAGAGAATCTACCGCTCTAAATTCTCATCGGATTTAGTCCAAAAGGCTGGGTTCTGGAAGCGAGCATAGGCATACATGCACGGGATTTGAGTGTGTCATCCACCGGTTTCGCCGGCCCGCAGTGGATGAAACTCAGCCGGGGAAGTCTGACCCGCCTCAAATGCCCCGTGCCTCCCCGGGGTACTTAGGGGTACCCTCTGGGTCGGGGTGGGACTTTATTCTGTCGCAAGAGCGGGGGAGACCGCACATCTGAGAGCAGTAAGTTCCCTGGCCGGTTCCTTATGGAAGCTCTGCACAAGGCGAGTTTTGAAAAAGCACGAGTTTGCTCGCGTCAGAAAAGGCCAACCAATTAGAAGCCCTTGGGTAACTGGCTGACAGCCTGGCTCGCGGACTGCTGGGCGTTTTGCCCCGCTTGTTGTGCCTGCTGCAAGGCGCCGCTGGCCGCCTGCTTCACCTTGTTCACGGCTTGGTTACCTTCATTCAATGCCTGATTGGCCGCATCTTTCGCCTTATCCAGGCCTTGCTGGACCTGCTTCTCAGTTTGCTGGAGGGCTTGCTTGCCTTCGTTGAATGCGCCCTCGGCTGCATTTTTCGCAGTGTTTGCGGCATCCTTCGCCGTGTTTGCCAACCCCTGGACCTGCTGCGTTATTTGCTGGGCTTGTTGTTGCGCCTGCTGTATGGCTTGCGCCCCAGCTTGCTTGCACTGATCAAGCTGTTGCTTTGCCTGATTGAGCGCACCTTCAGCGGCATCTTTTAGTTTCGACACGGTGTCGCCTACGGCTTGCTGGGCATTCTTGACGGCATCTTGTGCACTCTGCACGGTCTGTTGCGCCTGCTGCGCAACGTCTTGGACCGCCTGCTTGGTTTGCTGCTGCACATCTTGTACGGCTTTGTTCGCCTGATCGGCGAACTGCTGCGTCTGCTGGGCGACCTGCGCGATTCCCTGCTGTGCCTGGTCAGCGGCGCCGGCAAGTGCGCCGGCGACATTCGGGACCGCTGCCTGTGGCGGAGTGGCGGCGGGAGTTGCAAGCGCTGAAGCCGCTTCTACAGCGGTCGCGGCACTGGAGAGGCCTGAGGCGACCAGTCCGCCGATGAGACCCCCTAGCCCGGCCAGACCGGGGAGGGGGATTCCGATTTCGCCGATGATGCAGGTGGGCGAACCCATCATGATCATTCCGCCGTGGACGGTCGGGTCCATCAGACGGGCGGCGGGGAGGAAGTTGATCAGGACTCCGAGCGAGCCCATGACGATCATGTCGGGCGGACCGACGCAGAGCGCCAGGTTGGTTACGGTGGCGGCGGGCAGGAAGTCGATGAGCACCGTGAGCGCGCCGGGAGGCAGGATTGGGCCGCCCACATGCGGCACAGGGCCGGTGGACATGGGGCAAATGTGCATGTCTGTGACTCTGGCTGCTGGCGGCATCAGACGCCCTCCCGGGTGGTGTTCATTGTTGCGGATTGCGCTGCGGGCTCGGCGGTTTGCAGTTGGCGGATGCGCAGGCCCTTCACGAATGCGTCGTAGTCGGGACGCACTGCGCGGAGCTGTCCCTCGAGGGTGGTCAAGGTGATGATGCCCAGCCAGAGGCCGGATCGAACGTAGGTCTGGGCATGCAGGATGGTGCCGACTGAATCCGCGTTGTGACGGACGAAGAGAAGCCGCGCCTCATTCGCGCCGGGGAACGCGGTAGGCTGTGGGCCCGCCAACCTGGCTTCCTTCAAATGGCCCTCGATAAGCTTCATCTGCTTCTCGATGTATTCAGAGAATTCAGCTTCCCCAGCCAGCGTGTCCTGACCGATGCCGACGCTTGCAGCGACTGAGCGGGAATCCATCTTCATCTGGCGAATTCCGAAGTCGGCGACATACATCCAGCCTGCCGGCATGCCGGTGACACTCCAACGTCCAACGGACGGGAACTGTGCGGCGATGCCGGGTTGTGTCATTGTCTCGCTCAAACGTCCTCGCACGATGGTTGAAACGATTCCTTCATGCCGATTCGTGGGACACGGCCTGAGTGGCGCCGGCTGAGAGGATTCTGCCAGCCGGCTTCGCTAAAAGCCCCTGCCGGCCTGGCTGATGGCCTGGCTTGCGGCCTGCGTTGCACCCTGTCCTGCCTGTTGGGCACTTTGCAGGCCCCCCGCCGCCGCCCCCTCAACCTGTTTTGCAGTCCCTTGAACCTGCTGCTGGGCTTGCTGCGCCACATTTTTGGCATTATTGGCAATTCCCTGTACCTGACTTTCGGCGCCCTTGACAGCGTTTTGGCCCTGGTTGATTGCACCCTGAGCCTCGCTTTGGGCTTGCTTGGCGAAATCCTGCGCCTGATTCGCGAGCGCTTGACCTTGCTGTTCGACCTGCTTCATTGCGCCCTGTGCCTGCTGCACAGCATTCGCCGCTGCGTTCTTGCAATTATTCAGTTGCTGCTTTGCATCATTAAGCGCGCCCTGGGCTGCGCCCCAGGCCTGGGCACCGGCGCCCTGCACGGTTTTCTCGGCCTGCTGGACCGCATTCTGGGCGTTCTGAACGATGCCCTTCGCCTTATCCACTACTGAATTGAAGGCATTCTGGGCTTGCTGCTGGAGCTGCTGCTCTGCCTGCTTCGCCTGATTGGCATACTGCTGCGCCTGATTGGCAATCGCCTGAAGTTGCTGCTGCCCCTGGGCTGCTACGGCCTTCGCGTCGCCCACGACCTGCTGCTCGCCCTGGACCGCAGAGGCCACTGCGCCGCCGACCGCTCCCTGCACGGCCCCGCTAACGGCAGGCAAGTGTGCGCCGCCTACTGACGGCAGGGCCGCCGGGGTCTGGGTCTGCGCCGGAGTGAAGGTGCCTCCGCCGATGGCGTCTGCGTATTTCGGGGTATCAGGATCCGAAGGCGTTCCGGGGTTCCCGGTTTGCCCGGCACTCCCCGAGCCCGCGGCTCCGCCGCTGTTGATCAGGACCATGGTTCCGGAGATGGCCACACCGGCCGGTCCAATGGTGATGAAGTTTCCCGCGCAAACCAGGGAAAGCTCCACGCCGGCCTGGATGACGCAGGTCATGCCGGCGTTGATATAGACAGTGCTGCTGGCATTCAGCGAGTACGCCGAACCAACCGACACGCTTTGATTTGAACTGACACTGAGACCGTGGTTGCCTCCCACCGATTCGGTGAGATTGCCGCCTACGGTGAGGTCAGCGTTTCCACCGATCTTCTCGACCAGATTCGAAGTAATCTGGCGGTTGAAATTGCTGCCGATCTTCTCGGTTTGATTGTTCTTGACGGTCAGCGAGTCGTTGTTGTCAACGGAAGCGACGCGATTATTTTCGATGGAGATTTCCATGTCCTTTTCAGCATGGAAACCGATCATTTCGCTTCCCGTCTTGTCTTCGAACCAGAGCTCATTGGCGGTCGACTTTGAACCGCCCTGACTGCTGCGGGTAAGGATTCCGGAGCGGGTCTTGTTGTCTGGAAGAGGGTATGGGGGCGTATTGACGCCGTTATAGACCGAACCCGTGATGATGGGATTATCGGGATCGCCATTAAGGAAGTTGATGACGACCTCGTCTTTGACGCGCGGCCAGAAGTAGGAGCCCCATCCGTTCCCGGCCCAACCCTGGGCGACACGTACCCAGGTACAATCGACCACGGTGGTATCCCCGTTCAGTTTGTCCCAGAAGAAGCGAACCTTTATCCGTCCCTGGCTGTCGATGTTGATCTCATCACCGCTTTCGCCCACGACCACCGCTGTCTGGGGGCCGTAGATGCGAGGTTTCACCACGGTTTGCGGGGGTTTGAAGACTATGTCCGAGGAGATCGCCGTGAATTTGTTGCTATACCCATCCCTGTCGTTCCCGTCGACAGCGAGATAGGAAGGAATCTGTTCGACATGATGGGCGACGGCGGTCAACAGGTATTTCCGGTTCCAGGCGCTGTGTGGATTGCTGGTGAGGGTGAAGGTGTAGCCGGGGCAGAACGAGCGTGCATTGCTTTCGCCGCGATAGAGTTCCGCGATGGAATCGGCAGCAACGGAGCGGGTTTGGAGGAACAACGTCTCAAGGCTCTTGCTGACAGACGGCGCGCCACCCGCGTAGCCTTCGGCTCCGGAGGGATAGAGATACTCGTCGAAAGCGTTCTTGCCGTATGGACTGGCGCTGGAAACATCGGGCACGTCTTCGCGGGCATAGTTCTTGTAGTTGTATTCGGCGGTTGAATGCTTGCCGGAGACCATAGTGGCTGTAGCAGTAAACTCGTTTACCCAGGCGCCGTAGGCGCCCTCTGCGCCGGATTTGGATAGAAGATACGGAAAGGACGCTGAGATGGGGCAATCCTGATAGGCGTTGCGTCCGTCGCCAAGGATGAGCTTGTTGTCCTGGTCAGTGTGCTCAAACCAGTAGAAGATGCCGCTTTCCTCGAGAATTCGGGAGACGAAGTGGAAGTCCGACTCGGAATACTGGGTGCAGTATTCGAGCTGTTTATAGGATTCGCTGGTCTGGTCAGACATCGACAAGCCGTACTCGGCAACGACGGACTTGACGATATCGAGAACCGTTTTGTTCTGGTAGATGCGGCAGTTGGAACTCAGGGTGAGCTGCCACATGGAGGGCACGATGCGCGCCTTGAAGATATTGAAGTCCTTGTCGCCAGGGCCCTGCTCAAACGAGGCAACGATGCCGTTGATCCAACGGGAACCCTGCTTGTCGTTCAAGGCGATGGATACCGCAACCTTGGCGCCAATCATCGGCTTGGGGTCGATGGTGGCGCCCGTGTCCGCGAGCAATTCAACCTGGAACTCAAAAAGGCGCGAAATTCCTTCCGCGCCATCCAGCGATTCAATCAGCAGCACGTCCTTGCCCAGGGGGCTAGTGAACTGCATCAACCGGTCTGCCTGTTTCGCGATCGCCATGCCAATCCTGCCTGTTCCTTGCCGGAATACTCTCGAGCACTTTCTGAATGAGTGTGGTCCTTTTTAGTGCATCGAAAGGTGGCTTTTACTTGAGGAAAAAGCCACTTGAGTGTGTGCTTTCGGTCCACCGCAATTCAGAAAGTGCTGTGGACGATGAGGGAAGTCACTCCGGAGCGAATACTGCGCTAGGGTGTGACATCCCATGCGTAGGTCAGCGCGCCGTCGGCGACAGAAACGGTGACTCGGTTGGACGACTCTCCGCCGGCAAGCTGCGTGAGAATCTGCCGCGAGAGTTCCGGCAGCATCGTGTTGGAGAGAATGTTGTCGACGTTGCGTGCGCCGCTTTCCACCTCGGTGCAGCGGGCGGCCACTTCGTTGAGCAGGACGTCGTCATAGACAAGAGCAACCTTGTGGGTTTCCATCAGACGACGCTGAATCTTGCCGAGCTTGAGGCGGATGATCTGCTTGAGAGCCTCGTCGCGCACGGGGAAGTAGGGCACAATCATCAAGCGTCCAAGGAATGCGGGCTTGAAGATCTTGTTCAGCTCGGGCTTGAGAGCCTTCACCATTCCTTCCGTGTCGGGCATGGTCTCCGGATCGGCCGTGAGCTTCATCAGCGTTTCAGTGGCGGCGTTACTGGTGAGCAGAATGATGGTGTTGCGGAAGTCGATTTCGCGGCCTTCGCCATCTTCCATTCTGCCCTTGTCGAAGACCTGGAAGAAGAGCTCAAGGACATCGGGGTGGGCCTTTTCGACTTCGTCGAGGAGAACCACGGAATAGGGCCTGCGGCGGACAGCTTCAGTCAGGACGCCACCCTCACCGTAGCCGACATATCCCGGAGGCGAACCCTTCAAGGTGGAGACAGTGTGCGCTTCCTGAAACTCGGACATGTTGATGGTGATCATGTTGCGTTCGCCACCGTAGAGGGTGTCGGCGAGGGCGATGGCGGTTTCTGTCTTGCCCACACCGCTGGGCCCGACGAGGAGAAAGACGCCGACCGGCTTGACTGGATCGTCGAGGTTAGCGCGCGAGGTGAGGATTCGCTGGGCAATGGCGGAGAGCGCTTGATCCTGGCCGATGACGCGCTTCTTGAGATGCTCGTCGAGTGTGAGGACAGTCTCAATTTCATTGCGTACCATCTTGCCGAGGGGAATGCCGGTCCAGGCGGATATGACTTCACCGACGATCTGCGCATCGACGGAGACGCGCATCATGCCCTTTTCTCCTTGCAGCGTGTCGAGTTCCGCTTCCAGCTTGGCGAGGTCGGCGAGGATGGCGGTTTCATCCGCATTGGGATCTTTCTTCTCAGCCGACTCAAGGGTTTCCTGCAAGGCGCGAATCTTTGCGGTGAGAGCCTTTTCCTTTTCCCATTGCGCGGTGAGGAGGTCGCGTTCTTCCGCGGCAGTGGCGATCTTGGTTTCGATTTCAGCCAGCTTTTCCGCGTGATTGCCGCCGATTTTTGTTTCGCGTTCGAGGACGCGCTTCTGCACTTCGAGAGCGTCGATCTGGCGGAGAATGTCTTCGAGGCGCGGAGGCGTTGAGTTCTGGCCGAGTGAGAGCCGGGCGCAGGCGGTGTCGAGCACGCTGACGGCTTTGTCTGGCAGTTGGCGACCGGCGATATAGCGATGCGACAGCCTTACGGTGGCGGTGACCGCCTCATCGAGGATGCGCAGTTTGTGGTGCTTCTCAAGCGAGGCCTTGATGCCGCGCAGCATGGTGCATGCGACTTCTTCGGTAGGTTCATCCACCTTGACGACCTGGAACCTGCGAGCCAGCGCGGGATCTTTCTCAAAATACTTCTTGTACTCCGACCAGGTGGTGGCGGCGATGGTGCGGAGTTCGCCACGGGCCAGGGCCGGCTTCAGGAGGTTGGCAGCATCGTTCTGGCCAGCAGTCCCGCCTGCGCCGATCATGGTGTGCGCTTCATCAATGAAGAGAATGATTTTTTCAGTGGAGGACTTGACCTCGTTGATGAGGCCCTTGAGGCGGTTTTCGAACTCGCCTTTGACGCCAGCGCCTGCTTGCAACAGGGCGAGATCGAGGCTGTGAATGTGGACGCCCTGCAAGGCGGGCGGGACATCGCCACTGACAACGCGGTTTGCAAATCCTTCAACGACGGCGGTCTTGCCCACGCCCGCTTCACCGGTGAGGATGGGGTTGTTCTGACGGCGGCGCATGAGGATGTCGATCATCTGGCGGACCTCGATGTCGCGACCCAGGACCGGGTCGATTTTTCCGGCCTTGGCATTCGCGGTAAGGTTCACGGTGTATTGATTGAGGTGCGGAGTCTTGCCGCCAGAAGGTGAGGGAGCGCCGTCGCCGGGGCCGGTGGATTTCTCTTGGGCTCCGGAGGCGAGGCTGGTCTGGGTCTCGTTCGACTTCGACACGATGTCGTAGAAGCTGGAGCGCAGGCCCTCGGGAGGGATGGCCTGGAGCTCCTTGCTGAAGTCCTTGACCAGCCGGGCCAATTCTTCATCGCCGAGGAGGGCGAGAAGGGTGAAGCCGGTGCGGATGCTGCCCGCGTTGAAGTCGATGCTGGCGACGGTCCAGGCTTCGGAGAGCATCTTGACTACTGAGGGGCTGAAGGCGGGCGAGCGGGCGTTGCCGCTTTTCAAGGAATCGAGGCTGCGCTCAAGCTCCTTTGTGAGGCGCGAGCGGTCGACGCCAAAATGTTTGAGGATGGCGGAAATATCGTTGTCAGAGGCATCCAGGGCTTTGAGCAGGTAGTGCTCGATCTCGATGTCGTAATGGGTACGTGCCACGCAGAGGCCGGCTGCAGACTCAAGGGTCTTGCGGGTGGTGTCGTTCAGCTTGTCGATCAGTGCTTTCAGGTTTGTGCTCATTGTTTGACCATCCTCGAACTTGGGTTTCATTTACTGCACAAGATAAGTTGCGTCGGCGGGATCGCGGTCGAGCGGCTTTGTCTTGAGCCAGCTCACCAGGCCGAGTTGCGGACGGGTTTCCCCGCGCGAACCCAACTCGCAAGGTGGAGCATCTTCGCGAGCCAGGACCAGTTGCACTTCGGTTTCGTAACTGCCGTTGGAGTAAAACTTCAACCAGGCAACGAGCTCGTGGTATGCATCTTTTCCGGGAAGGAACTTCAGGTACTGCTCAAAGCGCATGGGGCCGATGGCGATGCGAATACGTCCATGATGATCCCATACTTCGTCGCCGGCAACCACTCCCACGCCAAGCCGCTCGCTGGCCCCGCCGAAGCCGGTGAAGCTGGTTTGATTTTCCGGGCTCAGCTTGCGCCACGCGCCGGCGAACTGCTGTATGTGGACACTGACGCCGAAATAGTCCTCGAGGATCTGCTGGAGCGAAGCGGCGGAGCGCACATGGCGCGCGAGAAGAGCGGCGTAGTTGAGATAGGCGTGGTCGGGAATTCCGCCGCGTTTGCGCAGGCCTTCCGTGCCCAGACCAATCAGGTCGAAGAGACGACTGGAGAGCCTGTCTTCTCCCGATTTTTCGTATTCGACGAAGAAGCGATACTTCTCCCAACCTCGGTAGAAGAACGAGATCATGCGATGGTTGAAGATGTTGAGGAAGTCTTCCATCACATGATCCTTCTGGCGGGCGCGGGCGAGAAGGAACTCGGTATAGGTGGGCGGCATGACAGAGATGGCGGCGCACAGACCCATGAATTCGACGGTCATCGCCGTCTGGCCGTTCTCAAGATTGCTCAGCGCGAAGATCTCACTGGGCGGAAACGCCAGCGAGGTGCGCGCGGAAAAGCGAATGGTCTCACCCTGCGGCGTGACAAAATAGCCGACAGGCTTGAGTTCCTTTTCTATCTTCTGCAGCAGGCGCACAGCCTGAAAGAAGTGCACGCGGAAGGGCTCTTCCTCGAGCATTCTGCGAACAGCAGCGTACGCGGATTGTGGGTCGGCCTCAGGCTCCTGCGGGGTTACAACAGTGCTTGAGTCCCAGCTCTCGGCGGCCATTTTCCCAGAGGCTCCTTTCGTAGACTGCTGCGCGCGGTAAGTTGCGAAAAACTGTTCATGGAAGCATAGCTGGCAAGAAACCGATCGAGCACGGCGGCAAACAGATACAACCCGGTGCCGGCGAATTGCTGTTCATCGAAGTCCATTTCCACCTGGGTTCCGCGGGCGGGGATCAGGCCATAGGCTGAGTCGACGAGCGCGAAGCCGGGGGAAGACTTCATTTTCAAAATCGATCCGACCTGATTCTCGCTGGCGGCGGAATCGCTCAGGTTGTGAAGCCGCAGGATTTCCTGGATAGCAGAGCGGCCCTCCTCATTCAGGGAGAGGTAGTTGAGCGAGAGCAGGGAGATGAGACGCCAGAAGTTTTCCTTCCCGCCGGGAGGATTGACGCTGGGAGTGGGGCGGCGCAGCGCGGTTACGATTTTGGCCGCGGGATAGCCAGTTGCTTCAAAGTCCCCAGCTTGCGCGCCGAACTGGAAGCGGGAGGGCAGATCGAAGTTTGTGCAGAGGGCCTTGACCATGAGCACATCGGCCTCCGGCTCAGTGAAGCTGCCGGTGAGATCGACGACGGAAATGGTCATGGTGGAAGGCTCGCGTTCGCCGAACTCGTTGAGGTGCCGGTTGGCTACCCAGAACACGAGATCGTCGCGCTTGCGGGTCTCGTATCGGTACGCGTGCATCGGCTCCAGAACAACGGACTGGCGGAGCCTGGGATTGGCCGCGACGACCTCTTCAATGCTGAATATCTCCATGGCCGCGATGTGCCGGCTGTCGGGAACAATGGTGTATTCATGGCGTGTCTGGCTGAGGAGGATGGGCTCGGCCGACTGGGTGAAGAGATTGATGGCAGGCGTGCATCCGAGGCGAAATGTGCGCTCGTTGACGCCAAGTTCGAGGACCTGCTGGCGTTCCGCGCGTTCAAAGCTGGAGAAGAGGAAGACAATCTCGGCCTCTTCGCCAAAGCCGGATTGCGCAAGCGGCTCGAGGCCGGCGAGGTCGAAGAACAGGAATTTTTCAGGGAAGGCGAAGTACTCCTGGAGAAGGCGATGGCCATCCATCGAGCGGCGGACAAATGGCAGAAGATTGTCTTCCGCGTCGAAGCCGACAACGCGCAGCCGAGCCGGATCGAGACTGACCAGGCGTTTCTCGTCTTTTGGATCGCGGAGTTGAATCTCGATGCACTTGTCCGAGAAGAGCTCGTAGAGCGAATAGACCACGCTTGCGTCGCCAGCTAGATGGAGGCGCAGGCGTGAGAGAGGAAGGCCAGAGAAGACGACGTCCTTTTGGCAGCGAAGACGCAAACGCGCGGCTGCCACGGCCTGGATACCCACGGTGGCGCGGGGCGGGCGCTGCATGCGCTCGGGCTGGCGCCACTCCGCGGCCACAATGGAGAACGGCCAAAGATCGACATCGTATGCGGTTTGAAAGCGGCAGAAAAGTCCTTCGATGGCGGCCTTGGTAACCAGCGGCGTTCCCTTGGGGATCTTCACGCCGGCAATCTTTTTGCCCTGCGCCGGATCGGGCAGGCATTCCACGATGGTCATGGAAGGGATGGGGCGCAGGTAGCCCGGATGAATGATCCTGGTGAGCGATTCGCTGATCTCGGGGAAATCATCGTCGATTCTGCGATGGACGCGCGCGGCGAGGAGCGCGAACCCTTCAAGGAGGCGGCTGACATGGGGATCGTCGCATCGATCGGGGTCGAGCAGCAGCCTGCCTGCAACCCTGGGATACTTGCGCGCGAATTCATTGCCCATCTGGCGCAGCCAGGTGAGTTCGCGCTCGTAGTATTCCAGTAATTCCTCGCGCATGACCTACTTTACCTCGTACTCTCCGCTGATCAATTCAAGGGTTGTATCGAACTTGATTTCCTCGTTCATGTTCTCGTACACGATCTGGCCTTCGATATGGAATTTCAGGCTGCGGCTCAGGATGTCGGTGCGAGTGAGGAAGACACGCGGCTGACTGATACGTGGTTCAAAGATGCGAATGCATTTTTCGAGGGCGACCGTGAGCGCATTCTGCTCTTTGCCCTTTGAGCCGTCGAAGCTGTGAATGTCCGGCAATCCGAAGTTGAAAACGGAAGCCGCGGTGGCCGGATAATCCTCCAATTCCGGGATGACCGGTTGTCTTGTATTCAGGAGCCACTCCACGTCGCGCTTGAGCGACTCACGGTACATGCTGATGGATGCGGAACGGGTGTCGGGCCACTGATCCAGGTCGGTCAGGCGATCGAGCAACGATTGCGTGATGAGAACATCCGACTTGTTTCTGGCCACAGCTTCCTCCCGAAGAGACTGCGAAATGCGCTATTGAAGAACGGTTGCATCCAGCCAGTGTTGCGTCTCGGGATTCGCGGCTCCGGTATCATCTTCCAGGGTCCAGGAGCGTAACTCCGGCCTGGCGATGAGCAGGCTTCTTATTGTTCCGACCACCGCCTCGGAGATCGCCTCGGCGCCAGTTTCCTGCCCGGCGCGCCAAATGTATCGATGTAGATCGATCCATGCCCGGGCGCATTCGCTGGCGAGGATGGGAAGGGATGCGCGCATCAGATCCTGCCACGCTCCGCGGTTAGCCAACGCGCGCAGAGACTGGCGCACGGACGGACTGGGTCCAACTGCGAAACCCGGAGCGGGCACAGGACCCTGCATGCGCGTTTCGCCCAGACGCAAGCCGGCGCAGATCAAATAGGCTACGGGCGAAAGGGGATCGCGCTGAAAGAGGAATTCTGCGCTCTCGACAACCAGGCCGTAGGCATCGGCCACGCCGCTTAACGGACCGGAGGAAGCCGTTCTGCGCGGCAGCGGCTGCCCGGAGGATGGTTCGCCGGTATCGAATGATTGCTGGGCGGCATCGGGTGGAACGCCATCCTGTTGCGGGGGCGGCTGATCTTCCGCTTTTACTGGATCGGGTTCAGTCTTGCGGCGCTCGTTGAGGAGCGACGTCACGGCCTGATGCACCTCAGCGAGCGCGCCCTTGAGGTTGGTGAGGATGGGCGCGTTGTCTCCGTAGGCTTCCTGCTGGTATTCGTCGAGGCGGTCAACTGATTCGAGCGATTGCGCCAGGGCCGCTTCGGCATCCACATAAAGGCTTTTCGGGCTGGCGGCGAATGCCTGGTCAAAGTCCTCGGCGCTGAGCTTGCCGTGTTCGATTGCATCGCGGCGCGATTCCTGCTTGGCGTCGGAAGTGGCATCCTTCTCGTAGCCAACCAGGTGGGACTCGAGGTAGGACTCGAGGCTCAAGCCGCTTCGGGTGATGGGAACTTTGCGAACCGTGGCGGCTATCAGCCTGCCAGCGATTTCGACGGAGAGCATGCGGAGTTCAAGGTCTCCGCCGTCTTCGATGACGGGATAGAGATTGGGCCAGAAGGTTTCCTGGAGAGAGCGAAGAAGCTCGATGCCGGGAGCGAGAATCGAAAATCCTTCAACGCGCAGTTGCGCTTCGATGAGCCATCCAGCGAGGCGGAGATCTTTGGTGCGCTTGGCGAGTGCGTCACCTGCCAGCTTGATTACCGCACGATAGTCTGCCTTCTTTTTCTGGGACACAACCATGTCCCCTTCCGGCAAACTGTCGTCGTCTTCTCTGCGTGCTTCCTTGATCTGATCGAAGACCCTGTCATAGTAAAGGTCTTCGCCCGCTGGATTCTCTCCTGCTATCGGCGCAAGCAAATCCTCACGCAGAGGCATCTTGAGACTCCTTCTCAGGGGCGGACCAGACGACGCTGCGCAGCTCAAGCAGCGGAACTTCGACGTCGTCAATGAGGATCAGCTTGGCGCCGTAGGGGATTTCGCCGTGCGTTTCATCCGGCTCCCAGGCCGACTCGCGGCCAAGGTGGACGGATTCATCGGCATGTTTGTAGGAGAGGGGGGAAAGCACGGGAAGCAGGACTTCGCCGAGCTCCTGGAGACGGAAATCCGCACTGGTATCGACGCGCGCGCGAGCCCACACCAGGTCGCGGAGATTCGTCGGCGGCTCAATCTCAAGCCGGCGGAGGTAATGAATAGGAATCCAGGTATAACTTCCGGCGATGAATACTTCCAGATTCGCCCCAATGCGTGGATCGGGATCGCTTATTTCGGTGAATGGCTTTCCATTCCATGTTCCGCCATAGACGGGCTCGTCCTTGAAGGGAGGAGTTTCATGGTTCAAAAACATGGCCTGGCGCGTGCGCTCGGCGTGCAGCGCACTGCGATAAAGCAGGGTTCCTGCGGCAGCATCCGCATTCGCTCCCGCAAGAAGATCAAGCTGTTTTTCGGCCCGGTCGTACTCGCCGGCAAACAGGAGAAGTTCGAACAGGAACGTGCGGCGCTTGGCGTCGAGCGGATTGGACCTAAGCTCGTCGCCAAGCGCCTTGATGGCTTCCCGCAGTCTTCCTTCGCGGTAAAGCGCTAGTGGGGTCATTGCTGCCTAGGATCCTGAACTGGTAGCGATATTCCAGCTCGCACTGTTTGCTAAGGCGACGGCACCTTTATCGTCTTGTGCGTAGTATTCGATCTTGATCGTCTCGTATGCGTAAGTGATGCTCTCGACGGGGTGCTCATCGACCGCCGATATCAAATACGAAGTAACAAACATGCTCTTGAAGTCGATCTTCAGGTAGGGCTTGCGGTTGGCGCCTGCCTTCACAGCAGACAGCGTCCCGGTGGCGATATGGGATCCAAGAGTCAAAGATTTGAAGTGGGGTACGCTTGACTTGTCAAGAGGCTTGGTCACGGTGAATGGGTGCAAGGTCACCTTTCCCGCTCCGTGACCACCTGTTCCGATTGCAACGGAGCTCGACTGTTCGCCACCAAGGCTATACGAGAGCAGAGGGATCTGCCCCGTAAAATTTGTATCCTTCGACTCACCTGGGATGCCGTCCAGTTTCAAGAAGTAATCAACAGCTGCCATGAGACAATCCTTTCGATCTGGGCCCATCGGGGGGCCCGGTTGGGGAAGTTGATTTCAAGAGAGAGAAGCCGCTGCGACTACTTGCCCGCAGGCTGGGGCAGATCGGCTACGAGTCTCAAAGATACGGTAAGCTCATCGAGTTGGAAATGGGGACGCAGAAACGCGACAGCACGAAGCGCCCCAGGTTTTCCCGCCACTTCCGTGACCTCAATGCGAGCTTCGCGCAAAGGCCTTTCGGCCTTGGCGGACGAGGAGGCATTGTCGTCCATGATCACGTAATTGGCGATCCACTGATTGAGGTAAGTCTCGGCCTGGGAGCGGCTCATCGCGCTTCCCAGCTTGTCGCGCATCATGGCTTTGAGGTAATGAGCGAAGCGAGACATGGCGAGCATGTACGGGAGCTGTGACGAAAGGCGGGCGTTTGCATTGGCCTCCGGCTTGTCATAGACCTTGGGCTTGTTGGCAGTCTGGACACTGAAGAAGGCGGCGTAATCCGTTCCTTTGCAGTGCACCAGCGGCACCAGGCCCTGGTCGGCAAGCTCTTTCTCACGTCGGTCTGTGATGCTGACCTCAGTGGGGCACTTCAATGCGAGGTCGCCCTCGTCGGTACGGAAGTTGTGAGTAGCCAGCCCCTCAACGAGGCCGCCTCCCTCAACGCCGCGAATGGCGGCACACCAGCCGTACTTAGCGTAGGAGTTGGTGAGCCGTGCAGCCAACGCGTAAGCCGCGTTGCCCCAGAGGTATTTTGTATGGTCTCTTCCGTCGACGCCTTCTTCATAGGCGAATTCGTCGATCTGCCGGGTGTCTTTTCCGTAGGGTTCACGCATCAGCACATGAGGCAGGGTGAGAGCCACATAGCGGGAATCATCGGACGCGCGGAAGCTCTTCCACTTGGCGTATTCCGTGCTGTCGAAGACTTTTGAGATATCGCGAATTCCGGTGATCTGGTTGTAATCGGAAAGGTTGAGCAACTCGGGAGCAGCGGCCGTGAGGAAGGGCGCATGGGCTGCGGAAGCAACCTGCGAGACTTTCTCCAGAAGCTCCACATCCTCACCGCCGCGGCCGAACTCGTAGTCGCCGACCAAGGCCGCGAAAGGAGCGCCGCCGAAGACGCCGAATTCTTCCTCGTAGACTTTCTTGAAGAAGGCGCTCTGGTCAAACTCGGGCGCGCGCTGCAGGTCGCGGAGAAGATCCTTTTTGTTGACATTGAGCAACTTGATTTTGAGCCCGTCGTTGGTTTCGCTCTGGTCAAGGAGGTGCTTAATGCCGCGCCAGGTCCCTTCCAGCTTCTGGAAAGAGGGGTGGTGGAGAACTTCGTTCAGTTGCAGGGAAATGAGCCTGTCTATTTCGGCAATGCGCATGCCAATGCTGGCTTCCGCATCGCGACTGAGGGTCATTTTACCTTCAAGGACCTGGTTGACGAACTCCTTGACCATATCCTTGCCGCGCTCCTGGGCAACGGTATCTTTGCCGAAGCGCCCCTGGGCGACAATCTGGTCGAGGAGAGAAACCTCAGTTGTCTGGGTTTCGGCGGCCTGCGCCGCAAGTGGATTGGCTGAGCTACTCATTCCTTATCTCCCTCCGCTTTGCCGACTTCGCCGCGCAGCTTATTCAATTCTTCAGTTTTTGAGACGGCGTCGAACAAAGCTTTATCGAGCTCGTCGTTGCCCTGCAGGCTTCCGCGCAGGTTGGAGAGGCGGGTTCGAAGGTCAAGGAGTTCCTTGATGGGACCAACCTGTTCCGCGACCTTGGCGGGAGAAAAGTCGTCGAAGCTTTCAAAGTGAAGGTCGACTCCAACCTGTCCCGCCTTGGGATCGGAGCTGAGCTTGTTCTCTACGGAGAACTTCAGATGGGGTTGCATGCCCTTGAGCACGCTGTCGAAGTTATCAGGGTTGATCTCAACAAACTTACGATCCTTCAAAGCGGCGAGCGGCTTTTCGGGCTGCCCTGTAAGATCGCCTAACACACCCATGACGAAGGGTAATTCCTTCATCTCGATTGCGTTTCCGACTTCGACGTCATAGGTGATCTGCACCCGGGGCGCCCGGACGCGACTGAGTTTCTGCTGTGTACTCTCTCTGGCCATTTCACTCCGGTGATGCAACTTAATTCGGTAAACCCAAAGAAACCACAAAATGTTTCGCCTGTCTAGATAATTCTTTGGTTTACCGGTTGGATTTCAGCTCAACTTCACAACCAGACGGGGAAGAAACAAAATTTCAATTCAAACCGCAACTTGTGCGAGGATGATGGTGTTTAATCGGCACTTACGCGGTCATCGAATTCCTCGAACAGTTCACTCTTCTGCATATCGAGATCGCTCTCGAATTTCCTTTTAGGCATGTTTTGGACATGCTTCGAGACCAACCGGTAATATGACATACTCAGTCGAGGTTGCTGATTAAAGATGCGACAACTTCAGCCCGTTATCTGGTCGAAAGGCACGTTTCTCTCGCCGCAGCATCTGCAGGCGCAGGAGCGCTTTGTTGAGGACAGTTCGCGATTCTATCTGGATTCTCTGAATGCCCGTTCGTGGGGATTTCGCGAAATCCAGATCGATAGCAAGGCTCTTTCCGAAGGGCGGCTCGCGATTGTTCTGGCCTCGGGCATCTTCCCGGACGCACTCCCGATCGACATTCCAGCGTCAGAGTATCCGCCTCCGGCTCGGATACTGGACGAATGCTTCCAGGACGGCAGGCAGGCGTGCACGTTTTACCTGGCGGTGCCCGAGTACCTGAACGGAGGCATGAACGTCAGCGTGGATCGCGGGCGCGTAAGCACCCGGTTCCTGGCGCAACTGCTGATGGTCCGCGACGAGAACACGGGAAGCGGCGAGAAGCCGGTGCAGGTTGCGCGCAAGAACCTGCAGATTCTTGCCGAGGGCGAGAACCGCGAGGGATCGGTGGTTCTGGGGTGCATCCGGATTCTCCGCTCGGAGACGGGCATATACCAGGTGGACCCGGCGTACATTCCGCCGCTTATCGACATTCATGCGCACCCGACGCTGAAGCGGATTTTGAGCAACATGGTGGAATTGCTGGTGGCGCGCAGCAGCCAGCTCTCCGGCAGTCGGCGGCAGAAGAACCAGTCGCTGGCCGACTTCACGGCGTCGGACGTGGCCAACTTCTGGCTGCTTTACACCATCAACTGCCACCTTCCGGCACTGCGTCATTTTCTGGAATCGACGAATGTTCAGCCCGAACTGTTGTTCAGCGAATTCTCCGATCTGGCCGGGGCGTTAACCGCTTTTTCAAGCAAAATCGCTCCCAAGGACTTACCCGCCTACAATCACGATCAACTGGGCGTGTGCTTTGGAGAACTGGACCGGTTGATCCGTGTCATGCTGGAGACGGTTGTCCCAAGTAACTTTGTCGCGCTACCTTTGAAGCTGGTGCGGGATACGATTTACGCGACTTCAATCGACAAGGATGCTTACTTCGAGAACTCGCGGTTCTACCTGGCGGTTTCAGCGGATATCCGCGATGCGGACCTGATCGACCGCTCGCAGAAGCTGCTGAAGGCCTGCTCGGCAACGCAACTTGAGACTCTGATTCGCAATGCGCTGCCAGGACTTCGTCTGCAACATGTATCGCCTCCGCCGCGGTCGATTCCGGTGAAACTTCGCCACCAATACTTCGCCATCGAGCAAGGTGGCCCGGTGTGGGAATCGGTGCTGCGGGCGCGCAACTTTGCTGTTTACGCGCCGGCGGATATCCTGAACCCGCAGTTCGAGCTGATTATCCTGCTGGCGCAACCGGCGTAGCGGACCGCGGTTTCGAGCACGCAACCCACGGCTCATGTACATTCCGCGCTCGCTGGCCGGCCTCCCACGCCGGAGGCAAGGAATTGTGCGCGTGCTAATGCTTCATCAGAAAAAACACCGTGACGATCAGCACCACCAGCAAAACGATGATGACGACAAGAAGCAGCGGGACAAGCTGCTGCAGCTTGCCTGCTGCCGGCGGAGCCGGTTGGACCGGAGGTAGTTGCGGGGCCGGCGGCATGGGCGGGGGAGCGAACATTCCAGGCTGCGGGGGCATGCCCCCCGGCATGGGCATGGACGGGGGCTGCGCACCATAGTGCATGGGAAGCTGTGGCGGCTGCGGCGGAGGAGGAAATGCTCCCGGGTGAGGCATGGCTCCGAATCCCTGCATGGATGGCGGGGGAGGCGCAGCCGGCATGGGATAGCTGGGCATCTGCGGTGCCGAAGGCGGCGTGAATTGCGGCGCCGAGGCGGGATTCTGCGGGGGCGCGAGGCTTTCCGCTCCGGCGCCGCCGCGCATGGACAGCTCACGGATTCTGGAGGCGTCGAGGATACGGGTAAACTCGCTTGGCCCGGAAGGCGCAGCGGCGGCAGGCGGGGGACTTGCGACGGGTGGGGGAACGAAGGGCGGATATGCGGGTGCAGCCGGAGGCGCCGCGGGGGGCGATGCAACGGACTCGCTCATGGAAAGGGAAGCGAATGTCTGCGTCCAAGCGCCGGGCTCGGCGGCGCGCGGCGGAGGCGCAGGGTCCAGGCGCGGAGACGGTTGCTTCCCTGGCTCGTCGAGCATTTGAATCAGTCGCGTAATGCCAACCCCCGAACCGGGCGGTGTGGGCTGCGGAAGCGGTTGCGCAGGCGCGGAAGCGAAGGGATCGCGACTGGCTTCGGCGGCTTTCGGGGCCGGAGAGGGTAGACCGTAATCGAGGCCGCCCACGGGGGGCGGCGGTTCGCGATATGCCGGCTGGACAGGAGCCGATTGCTGCTCAAGCGAGAGCATCTGGGTGAAGGACCCGGCCCCCGAGGGTTTTGAACCGGCCGCTGGTGGGCTTGCCGGAGGTGGCGCGGAGGTGGCGGCTGCTCCGCCCAGGGTGCCGAACAATTGAGTGAACGATCCAGGCTGGCTCTGCGGCGGCGTGGGAGCCGGGGCAGCGGCGCCGCCTGAGACCGGGGTCG
>Ga0302274_10001381_pt1 | contig 23321 bp, 18 predicted proteins | sample III_Bog_N2_1_FD_198755 | JGI IMG/M metagenome (GOLD analysis project Ga0302274, IMG submission 198755) | Peat permafrost microbial communities from Stordalen Mire near Abisko, Sweden - III_Bog_N2_1 | ecosystem: Environmental > Terrestrial > Soil > Wetlands > Peat | place: Sweden: Abisko...
ACTAGTTATTCAACTTAAGTAGTAGTTTCCTAAAACTCTAAATTAGGCAAAACCGCCTCGAGCAATCGAGGCGGTTTTTGTATGCACAAATTAAGGGATAGGCCCTGCTTTAATTTAATAAATATTTAATGTGAGTATGATATACATATTCTAGTGAGCCGATTTATAAATAGCCTTGCATTTAATCCCAAAATAGGCTATAATTGTACTGCAAGTAAGCTTTAACCTTACTACCAGTACATATATGGATAATAAACCCACAAAAGGCCAATATATTGAGGTTTTGTTGCGATCTGCCAAGACTGTCTTTTCTACCAAAGACATTGCTTTGTTGTGGGGTGAAAAGGTAGAAGCTAATGTTCGGATGAGATTGAGCGATTATGTTAAGAGAGGGAAGTTAATCAGGATTTGCCGTGGTATCTATGCAAAAGATAAGAATTACGATCGTTTAGAATTAGCCACTCGAATTTATACGCCCTCATATATCAGTTTTGAAACGGTGTTGACTCGGACTGGAATAAACTTTCAATATTATGGGAATATTTTTGTTGCTTCTTATGTTACTAGAGAGGTCAAAGCCGACGGACAAAAAATATCTTTTATCAGAATGAAGGATTATGTTTTGAGCAATACGATTGGGGTTGAACACGCAAACGATGTTTCTATCGCGACAAAAGAACGAGCATTTTTGGACAGGGTATATATTAGCAAGGATTATCACTTTGACCACTTAGATGTTTTGGACTGGGATAAAGTTTTTGAAATCTTGCCGATATATCGCAATAAAAGGATGAATAAAAAAGTAGCCGAGTACTTTAAGGACTACAAAGATAATAAATCAGATAATGATAAAACAATATGACATTAGACTACCCTAAGCATAAAAATATTTTATTGCAGATTCTCAAGGATATTTTTTCTGACACTTCGCTCTCTCCTTACTTGGGCTTTAAGGGCGGCACAGTTGCTGCAATGTTCTATGATTTGAATCGCAGTTCAGTCGATATTGATTTTGATCTTTTAGACGAAGCCAAAGAACAAGAGGTCTTTGAAAAAATCCAGAAGATAGCTATGGGTTATGGTAAGATTGTTGATTCAAGAATCAAACGTTTCAATCTAGTTACGGTTATCTCCTACGATTTAAAGTCTCAAAATATCAAGATTGAGGTGAATCGTCGAGACTTCGGTTCAAAGTATGAATTAAAAACTTTGCTAGGTATCTCCATGCTGGTAATGGTTAAAGAGGATATGTTTGCTAATAAGTTAATGGCAATGTACGAACGGATTGGCAAAACGAGTCGTGATGTTTATGATGTCTACTTTTTTGCAAAGAATAATTGGCCGATAAACAGGAAGTTGGTCGAAGAACGCGCGAAGATACAGTTTAAAGAGGTTTTGACAAAGTGTGTAGGGCTGTTAGAGAAAATGGATAATGGCCATATTCTTGATGGTCTTGGAGAAATGCTGACTGAATCACAAAAGGATTGGGCTCGAGCAAAATTGCGAACCGAAACGATATTTTTATTGAAGGCTTGGTTAGAAAGCGAAAAATAAACATATATAAATGCTTTTTAAAATTGCCCTGAGCTTGTCGAAGGGCGGTTTTGATTTAGCTTACAACATAGAGTACAATAACATTAGCTAATAACTTTTAGGAATATTATGAAAAAAATAAAAACAAGTTTGTCTTCTTTGGTGCTTTTGGCTTTATTCGTCAGCGGTTTTGGATTATTTTCCAAATCTGCTTTGGCTTCGACTTTGGCAATTTCGATTACCAATCCTGTAATTAATTCTACAGTTTCTGGAACTGTATCTGTTGATGCTTTGGTTACTGTCGGGAATGCTTCTGTCCAAAGTGTTCAGTTCTATTTAGATAGCAACGCTTATGGTAGTCCTGTTTATTCTCCGTCTAGCGGGTCTACTTATATTTTAAATATGGATACTACTGCCATGAGCAATGCTTACCATATTCTGACTGCTATGGTTATAGATAGTTCTAATGCAACAGCAACCGCTTCTAATGTTGGTTTTACTGTACAAAATTCTACTGCTTATACTGCTCCTTCTGTTTCTGTCTCTGCAACTGAAACGAATACATCTACAGCTTTGAGTAATGGCGCATATTCTGGTTCTGTAACTTTGAGTGCGGCGGTCACTCCTGGGTCCTTAAATATACAAAGTGTGCAATTCTTGTTGAACGGTAGCGATTTGAGCACTCCTGTGACCATACCAACTTCTACGAATACATATACACATAATTGGGATACTTCGGCTGTGGCTAATGGGTCGTATACTGTTTCGGCTATTGTCACTGATTCTGCAGGGCACACAGTAACTGCTAGTACTATAAGTTTTCCGGTGAGTAATACTATTGTCTATGGTGGAATTCTTTCGGCGCAATTAATTTATCCTGCTTCTGGAGTTACGATTTCTGGAACGAATAAAATCACTGCTTATGTAAAGCAGGGTGGACCAGCAATTCAGAACGTGCAGTTTATATTGAACGCTTCAGATTTAGGTGCGGCGGTTACTGTTACTGATCCAACTTTGTCTGCTTCGGCTGGCTATACTAATTACACTTACAATTGGGATACGACAACCGTCTCTAATGGAACTTATGCAATTACCGCAGTAGTTACAGATACGTCTGGGCAGACTTACACGACTACGGCCGTGAATGTTTATGTAGGGAATTCTAGTTCGACTATATCAATTGTTGCTCCTGCAAACACATCAACTTTGTCTGTAACAAATTTGGTACAGACTTCGGTGAAGGTTGGGACTTCTTCTATTAAGAGTGTACAGCTTGATTTGAATGGAACTAATTTAGGTTCGGCGATTACTGCTGTAGATCCATACGGCTATTACTCATATAATTGGGATACGACGCAGACTGCAAATGGCACTTATACTTTGACAGCTACTGCCACGGATAATGCGGGTTTGACTTCCAAAGCTAGTATTACGGTTTATGTTAGTAACGCTGCATCTTCTACTCCAACTGTTCCTCCTGTTACCCCACCTGCCACACCCTCAAATCCAAGCGGTTTTCTGACAATGCCTACAAGTACTGCCGCTCCTGCCGGTGCTCATGCAAATGGAACGTTGGTCATGATAGGTGGTACGTATTACGAAGTTGGGAATGGAACTTTACAAGGTATAACAAGTCCGGCTGTATTATCTAGTTTAGGGTTTACTTTTGCTGATGCTGTTCCAGCGAACACTGCCGATCAAACAATGTCGCAAAGCTCTGTGGCTTTGCCGAGTGATGGTTCGTTGATTTCTTCTGCTGGCGATTCTGCTGTGTATCTTGTTTCTGGACAGCAAAGGCATCCTTTTGTTTCTGGAGATGTGTTTACGAAGTTGGGATATAAATTCAAATCAGTATTAGGTATAGATGCTGGCTTGGCCAACTTATTGCCTATGGGTTCTGCCATTAGTGATCCTGCCTCTTGGCATTTGATTGGCTCTGATGTTTCCAGTAATGGTACGGTCTACTGGGTAGATAGCAATGGTTTGCATCCTTATACATCTTTGAGTGATTACAATAGTTGGCATTTGGCGAATGACTTTTCTAACGTTGTGCCAGCGAATGCGGCCGATTTGGCTTGGCCTGTAGCTAGTCCTGTTGTTGCTAGAGTAAAGGCAACGATGTAAACTTTTTATAATTTGGGGTCTGACCCCGGGGTCAGACCCCAAATTGTGTGTTGCAAAAACCAATAGAATCAGGGTGTTTTGTATAGGGCTTTTTGGGTGGGGTCAGACCCCAAAACCGTCCAGAATAATCTGGGCGGTTTTTTTGTTTTTTAATAAAAATTTAATGTGAGTATGATATGGTATTTAAGCCGTGGGCCTGTCGGCTAATAAGTTAGGCCGCTGCCTTGAGACGGTAGAAATACGAGTGCAATTCTCGTCAGGTCCACCAGCCGGTTGACATTCAATTTATATTGGATGTAAACTGTAAACACGTCTCAAGGTAGCAAAGTGTGTAATTGTTAGCCACATCAAAACCGCTTCGCAGAAATGCTAGGCGGTTTTGTATTTAAAAGACTGCTAAAATTAGCAGTCTTTTCGACATTAGACTTTCCAAAAACTCTATATTTTCGGAAAGGATAGGCTGACACCGTTGGGTCCTCCAGTCAAATTTCTTTGACATAATTATTTTAATATTTGTAGAAAATATTGTCCAGGTTTTTGTTCAATATTTTAAAAAATTAACAAATATTTAATGTTAGTATGATACAACTAATTTGTGGGGGCCCAGTTCTGGTGAACAAGGATGCCCTGACATCATCCAAGGCGGGTTCGATTCCCGTTGGGTCCTCCATTGTTGACCTTATGTTGACAGGGTGATATTATGTTCGTGTCAGGGCATCTCATGTTCCCATGTCAAAACCGCTTCGCAGAAATGCAGGCGGTTTTGTATTTGGGCTTCATTTGAAACCGTTTTAGAGCTATAATAGATATAGCTATCGGGGTCAGGTCCGGGGTCAGACCCCGGACCTGTCCCCATCAAAAGCGAAATATATTCAGTGCAAAATTGTATAAATTGTTGTGCAATTCTGCAATTTAGAAACAAAATTAGAACTATTAAATAGAGCAAAAATGAAAGAAAAAATCAAAATATCAAAACTAATAGGGGCATTTTTGGTGCTCTCTATGATGGCGTTGACGACGTTTGGCATAAACATGAATACCGCTCATGCTGCGGTAACGCCATCTTTGGCTTTGACTAGCACCGGCGATGGTGATTCGGTGCAAGTCAATGTTGTAGGCGACCCTAATTCTAGTGTCATCCTTTATTACAACAAGACGAATGTCGGGCAGTCTGTAAGCGGATTAGGTTCAACAAACGCTAGCGGGACATTATCAACAGTAATCAGCACTAGCAGTTATGGCGTTGTTTCCGGTACATATGTTTATGTCGGTGTTGATGGTTTAAATTCTACACAAATGGCTTGGCCGGTGAATTCCACAGCAGGAACATTTTCTTTGAGCCAAACCAGTGCGGTCTTGGCGATAGGGCAATCAACGACAATCACGGCAAACAATGCCAATGGTTTGATTTATCTTTCTAATAATTCGAATCCGCCGGTAGCGAATCTGAGCATAAACGGAACGCAGATTACCATAAATGCGACCAGCTCTGGTTCTACAACTGCCAGTTTGTGTTTGGTGAATAACACTTCGACCTGTGCAAGTGTTTATATTACAGTCGGCAGCAACAGTTCTTCCGCGCTGACTTTTAGCGTTAGCACGGTCACTGTCTCTCCGAGCCAAAGCGTGCCGATTACGATTTCTGGCGGTAATGGATCTTATACAGTTTTGAATAATTCAAATTCTTCGGCAATCCAAACGAACATCAGCGGTTCGACAATCACTCTTAGCACGAATGCTACTAGTGGCACTGCGGCTATCACGGTCTGTTCTTCGGACATGAATGCCTGCGGAATCATAAACGCCACGGCTGGGAGCGCGAGCACAACTCCTTTGACTTTTAGTCAAACCAATCCTAATCTTTCTATCGGACAGACTTTGAACATCTCTCTTTCTGGAGGCTCCTCAACTACTTACTATGTTTCGAATAACTCCAACAGCAATTATATACAAGCCACAATTAATGGTAATAACTTAGCGCTTGTCGGTTTGGCAACAGGAACATCTAATATCACAGTTTGTTCCTCTTCCGGGAATTGTGGTACGGAAAATGTTGTCGTAAACTTCACTTCTACCGGTGGAACTTTGGCTTTGAGCGAAAACACGGTCTCATTATTAGTTGGAATGATTTTGAGCGTCACGGTTTCTGGCGGTATGACTCCATATAATGTGGTCAATCCTTCTAGTGGAGTTGTGCAAACCAGTTTGAATGGCGGAATCCTCACTTTATCAGGAATTAGTACTGGCTCGGCGAGCATTAACGTTTGTTCAGCAGGGAGCAACTGCGTGCTTTTGCAAGTAACTGTAAGTAGCTCCGGTACCAGCAATCCTATAATCTTTAGTCCAAGTAGCGTGTCTGTCGCGGTGGGCGGAACTTCAACGGTGACGATTTCTGGAGCTGGCGGTTATTATGTTTCGAATAGCACGAATTCCAGCTTTGCCAGTGCAGTGATCAGCGGCAACACCGCAACAATCACAGGTCTTATTCAAGGCAATGAAAATATTTCTGTTTGCGAAAGTGGGGGACAATGCGCAATATTATTCGTTTCTGTCGGTACGGGGACAACAAATACTTTGCCAAGTTTTAGTCCTTCGAGTGTGAGCGTAGCGGTCGGACAAAATTCTAACGTCTTTATTTCTGGCGGAACCGGAAGTGGCTATTATCTTTCGGCAAACTCGAATCCATCTGTAGCCACAGCAGCCCTGATAGGGAACATGGCTACCGTTACAGGTATTGTATCCGGAACAACGACGTTGACCATCTGTTCAGCTTCAACAAGTTGCAGTAGCCTGCCTGTTACAGTCGGTTCCGCATCGGCTATAACATTTACCAGTACGACTTTGCCTGATGCAGTAGTCGGACAGGTTTACAGCGAACAGCTGTCTGCTAATGGCGGAAGCGGAAATTATACTTATACCGTTTCGTCTGGAGGATTGCCGAGCGGATTGATTCTTTCTAGCAGCGGATTAATTACAGGAACACCAGTCGCTTCTGGGTACAGTACATTTACGATTACGGTTGCTGATACTTCTGGAAATACTGTTACTTCTGGAAGTTTGACGTTGACGATCGATTCCTCTAGTGGTGTTACTGTGCCGTCGACTCCCACAACGCCGACCACACCTACTGCCGCTACATACCCATACCCAAGCGGTCAACTGATAAATTACAAAGGAACGATTTACATTGTCTATCAGAATATGATAACTGGATTTGCTGGTCCTAATACCTTCAAAGGATTGGGATACGCTTTTGCGAATGTCGTGAACGCTAGTGACATATCAAGCTTTACGAACTCCGGCAAGATATATAAGACGTTGACTGTGCCTCACCCTTGGGGCGCATGGATAACCAACGGCAAGACAGTCTACTTTGTATCAAAGGATGGTTTGATAGGTGTACCTAGTTGGAGTATATTTTTGAACAATGGCGGCAAGAGCAGCTACTTGGTTCCCGCGAATAAATATGATTTGGCTTTGCCAGTTTTGCCGATAATGACAACGGGCGATAGCAGGGTAGAATAATTTCTGATAAAATAGGGATAGCTTCGCGGGCTGTCGACGACTTAACAAAATAAGTCGACTAAGAGTTCAGGCACTCTGCCTGTCCCCAAAAAATCCTTTACGGGAAATCGTAAAGGATTTTTTGTTTTTAATAAAAATTTAATGTGAATGTGATATAACTAGTCTAGTCGGTAATCTCCATGTCCGCTATTGACATACTTTTAAAAACCCGTAAAATACAAATATGGGTCATATCTAGTTCTAGTTATTGAGGCCCATTATTCTACTAACCCCCCCTTGGCTCTGTAACAGGATCCAAGGGCTTTTTATTTATTCAGTAAATGGCTAAAAATTTGATAATTTTTGACGGTAGTAATTTCTACCATAAGGCAAAGAGACTTGCTCCAAATGTGCATCTTTCTAATTTTAATTATGGGAAACTCTCAGAAATTTTAACTGGTAGTAATGAAAACGACATTGAATATTGTGTTGGTGAAATTAAGCCTAAAAAATCAGACGATCCTAGTGCTGATTTATATGCTGGTCAACAAAAATTGTTTTATTATCTCCAGCAGCAAAAAGTAGTAGTAAAAAAAGGTTTTATGTTAAAAACTCAGGGTGTGTATCATGAGAAAGGTGTAGATGTTAGAATCGCAACGGATATTGTACGCGGTGCCCTAAAAAATGAATATGATATTTGTTATCTTATTTCTTCAGATAGTGATCTTTTACCAGCGATAGAAACTGCAATTAGTGCTGGCAAAAAAGTGATTTATGTTGCATTTGAAGGGAACATCGTGAGTAAGGCATTGGCGGTGAATAGCTCATCGGTTGTTTTTATAACTAAGAGTATGATAGAGAATGGTGCAATTTAAAAGTCCCGATTAATCGGGACTTTTTGACAATAGACTTTCCAAAAATTTTCACATTTTCGGAAAGAATGGGCTGAAACCGATCCGTCCACCAGTCAAATTTCTTTGACACGATTATTGTAATATTTTGAGAAAATATTGTCCAGTTTTTTATTAATTTTATGAGATTTTTAACAAAAATTTAATGTGAATAATGTATACTTAGCGGACTACCAATAGAATTAATTTCTTGCTATATTATGTTTATGGACACACCTAAAGAAAAAGAAGAGATTAGAGTTAAACCTTTAGATATCGCAAAATTGAGGTCTTTAGCTGCGGAAATTCACGAGTATAATTTGCAGGAAGAACACCTATCTAAAGACGGATATGATGATGAACGTTCAGACTCTAAAAGAAAAGATCACACATAAACACATCTTATTAGATACTGGAATATTCAGTAGGGCCTTTGATCATTTTGATTCATTTAAACCGCTTTTCCAGCTATTGAATGAAACAAATTGCCAGGCAGCTTATTTTCCACTGATAAAATTTGAGTTATTGCGTGATGTTTTTATTAATGACAATAGAATAAAAAGACAGCTATTTGTGGAGGAAATGACACGTGTTAATTTGCCTATCCCGCCGAATTTATTTGATCGTGCGATCTCTTTTGCAAATGAATATGCCGAACATCAAGTAAAGTCGGCATCTCTGGTGGATTGTTGCATAGCCGCATACCTAGAAAAATATTCAGATAATTTATTTCTGATAACTTTAAATCATAAGGACTTCCCAACGTTTTTATTTGATCGCTTATTTGTCATGCCTATCGATACGGATAAAGATATCTTTACATTAGGCTTTTATGTTTTTAATAAGGAAAAGGCAAAACAATTGGGGATGCTCACATAATAAAACCGTCCTATTGAAGGTTGCAATTTCTCGTCAGATTCACCAGGCTGGTTGACATCTATTAAATAGAAGAGGTAAACTAAAAATACTTCTTGGGATGGCAAAATGGTATATCAGTTAGCTGACACAAAACCGCTTCGCAGAAATGCAGGCGGTTTTGTTTTAGGCTATAATTACAGCATCGGTAAGTTCAAATAAAACTCTTAATATAAAATGCAAATTCAAAAAATTTCTAGATATGTCGCTTTTGTTTTGTCGGCTATAGGTATAATCATATATTTAATATTGTTTTTTGGTTTGCACCGCCAGCAGTTCGCGGCGGATTTAGCGTTATGGATTTTGATAATAGGTTCTTTGCCTTTTGCCATCGATATGATTATCGATGTGTTTAAAGGTAAATTCGGCGTGGACATTATTGCCATTTCGGCAATCGTAGTTGCTATTCTCCTGAAAGATTATTTGCCAGGCATCGTCATTTTATTCATGCTTTCCGGCGGAAGCGCCTTAGAAGAATATGCCATGCAGCGCGCGCGCAAAGAGCTCACAACTTTAATATCTAATGCCCCGACCGTTGCCCACCTCAAAGAAGGCTCAAAAATAACAGACATTCCCGCGGACAGCGTCGCTAAGGGCTCTGTAATTCTGGTTAAGCCTGGCGAAATAATTCCTGCGGATAGTATTGTTCTTGGCGGAAGATCATCTGTGGATCAATCTGCAATCACTGGCGAGAGCGTTCCGGTGCAGGCGAGACCTGGTATACAATTGTTGAGCGGTTCCATAAACAGGGATGACCCTTTGGAACTACAGACCATTCGTGAAAGCAAGGACAGTCAGTACGCGCAATTGATTAAACTTGTGCAGAACGCTGAAGAAAGTAAGGCGCCGATTGTTCGTTTGGCTGATAGCTATACGATATTTTTTACGATAATAACATTTGTTCTTGCCGCTTCTTCTTGGTTCTTTTCGCATGATCCCGTGAGACTCTTGGCGGTTTTGGTTGTGGCAACGCCATGTCCTTTGATTCTTGCTACGCCTATCGCGATAATTTCCGGAATCAGTCGGGCGGCAAAACGTGGGGCTATCATCAAGGATGGTGGCGCATTGGAACAGCTTGGCAATGCCAAGGCTTTCGTTTTTGATAAGACGGGAACTTTGACTTTGGGAAAACCGGAAATTTTTGAGGTCAGTATTGTGAGAGAGGGAATTGATAAGAACGAGGTGTTGAGATTGGCGGCATCTTTGGACCAATTGTCGATGCATATTTTAGCGCGGTCTTTGGTTCAACATGCGGAATCGGCGAATGTTGAATTGGAATATCCGCAGGCGTATGAAGAAGTTTCCGGCGAAGGTGTCTCCGCTGTTTTGGGATTGGATAAAGATCGAGAAGGTGCAGAGGCTGTCAGGCAGTGCTCTCTATATGGGCAGTGCGAATTCAAGACTGGAACTAAATATCATTTTGGGAAGTTATCTTTTATTTTAAAGCAAGGAATTAGTGTTGATGAGGGGATTATTCTTGCACATGACAAGCGCCAAGGCAGCGGAATGATGGCAGTGTATTTGGCCGATGCCCAGGGGCTGTTGGCGATAATCTTTTTTGCCGATGTCGTTAGATCGGAAACCCGACAGGTCTTTGATTTATTACACTCTTTTGGAATTCACAAAATTGTCATGCTCACAGGCGATCGTCAGGAAGTGGCTGATAGAATCGCCAAAGAAGTTGGTTTGAAAGACGTTGTCGCTGAATGTCTGCCGGAACAGAAAGTCGGACAGATCAAATCTTTGCAGGGCGAAGGGTTGTTCCCAGTTGTCATGGTTGGGGATGGAGTGAACGATGCACCGGCGTTGGCGACTGCTAATGTGGGGATTGCTATGGGGGCACATGGCTCAAGCGCTTCTTCCGAAGCAGGGGACGTGGTTATCACCGTTGATGACCTCAATCGTGTTCCAGAAGTCTTTGAAATCGCAAAACACGCCATTTATATTGCAAAGCAGGGAATATGGATTGGGATTGGGTTGAGTATAGTCTTGATGATCTTTGCTGCCTTTGGGTTAATTCCACCGTTATCGGGCGCAATTCTCCAGGAATGTGTGGATATCTTGGTGATCTTCAATGCGCTCAGAGTGCTGGTTTATAAATTTGTATAAAATTGGGGTCTGACCCCGGGGTCAGACCCCAATTTTGGTGTCATAAAAACCAATAGAATTAGGGTATTTTGTATGGGGTTTTTTGGGTGGGGTCAGACCCGGTACCTGACCCCAATTATAAATGGCTTATTAGACAGATAAAAACCGTTCCGATTAATCAGAACGGTTTTGACATTTAAAGTATATTAAATTTTAATTTGGCAGGGTCAGATTTTCTACTTTTAATATCTGTCCGATGTAATCGCCATCTTGCGAATAATATTTTTGAGTTGGGATGCCAACAAATCTACCATCAGCTGTTATTGCCGCACCGCCGGAATTTCCATGGTCTATTATCGCATCAGTATTTATGAAATTATTATCAGATGTGAATGATGAGACTATGCCACTGCTAACGTTGAAGACCAGGTTCGAAGCGGCAGGGTAGCCAAAGATAAATAAAGCATCACCCTGTTTTAAGCCACCACCATGCGGGGTAATGTATGGAAAGTTGTTTGGTAATGCGATATCGTTGCCGGTTTTTATGTCTGTGGCCGCGGTTATTTTTAGTACGGCTGCATCGTAATTAGATATGAATCCGGTATTTGCTTCTGATGTGCTGAGTGTGTAGATAGTCGCTGTTTGCAGAGCCGGTGCACTGCCACCGTCATTCATAAATGCGCCACAAGATAGTACGTCGCCATAACTGTCTGTAACTACATGTCTGTTTGTGAGAACATAGCCATTGCTGTTGATTATTGTCCCTGATCCACTTTGCAATTCGTTTCCTAAGCTATCAAAACAGGCGATTAAGACTATAGCCTTGGTGTTGATTGTTGGAAAGGTATTACTGGCTTTAATAGGCTGGGTGTTGCTGGATTGGGATTGCTGCTTTAACGTGGTTAAGGCCTTTTGCGCCATTTGCGCTTGGTCTTGTGCTTTTTGAGCTTCTACCTTTTGGGCATCGAGCTGTGATTTTAAATCTTGTACATCGCTAACGTTTTGCTGTTGTGTGGCGTCATCCTTTGCTCTTAGACTATTCAGTTGATTCGCTAAATCAGCAGCTTGTTTATTTTGTTCCTGTATTGTTGCAGTTAGAGACTTCTGATTGTTGGAGTAGGCTTTATATGCTTTGAATGAACCATAGGCCGCGCCAGCAATTAATAGGATAATAACTATATAGATTAGTATTTTCTTAATATGTTTTTTGAAAGAATCTTCGAATTCTTCAAAATGACTGATTTGTTTTGTTTCCGAGGCTTTTATTTCAGATAGCTTTATTCTTGATGATTGGTTTTCTTGTGACGGTACGACCGTCTCCAATGGTTGATTCTCTTGTGGTGTTTGATTTGTTTCTTCTGTCATAATTTTATTCATTTTACAAATTCTATCTTTATTATCTCTATTATACTACAAAATAGAGAAAAAAATCTTACAGAACAATGGGGTCAGGTACGGGGTCAGACCCCGTACCTGACCCCATAATAATGACCCCATAATAACTAATAATTATTTAATGTCGATAGGATATATTTATAAATAATAATCCCTAAAATTTACAAATATATGTCTAGGAAATTAAGATCCGATATTCCAAATACAATCTATCATGTTTTGAATCGCGCCAATGCCAAGAGCAAAATATTCGATTCAGAAATAGATTATTCAATATTTTTGCGAATATTAGTGAATTCTGTAAAAAGATTCAAAATAAAACTATACACTTTTTGCATAATGCCTAATCATTGGCATTTAATCTTGGAGCCATTGATTCAAGGAGAAATGTCAAAATTTATGAGATACCTAACCCAAATACATGTACAGAATAGGCATGTAATGTATAGAACAATAGGAACTGGTCATTTATATCAAGGTAGGTATAAATCTTTTCCAGTACATACCGATGATTATCTATTGAAATTAATTAGATATATAGAAAGGAATCCACTTCGAGCGGGTTTAGTATCAAAAGTAGAAGATTGGCATTATAATAGTTTATGGTATCGCCAATATAATATTGATAAGGATGGTATTTTATCTATTCCACCTGTAATTAACCTCGAAAACTATTTAGACTTTATTAATCAACCACAGGCAATATCTGAAATAGAAGATATAAGGAAAACGATAAATTTGAATTCGGGGTCAGGTACGGGGTCTGACCCCGCCAAATACAGTACCTGACCTCCTTTAAAAACATAATAAAATCACATCTTTTTAGATGTGATTTTATTTGGTGGGTCGGGAGGGATTCGAACCCTCGACCAATTGATTAAGAGTCAACTGCTCTACCAACTGAGCTACCGACCCGCGCGTGATACGGGTTTCCGCTTTGCGGAAAGCTCTTCAGCTTCCGCGACGTTGCCGCTTTTCCCCAAAAATTGTCCGACAATTTTTGGGGTCCCCTTAAAAAACTAAAAGGAAAGGGACTGTTCTGGTGCGCCCGGCAGGAGTCGAACCTGCAACCTTTTGGTTCGAAGCCAAACACTCTATCCATTGAGCTACGGGCGCTTGAATTCGTGCTGTTGGGCGCTGCCAACTAACAAATTATACTAAAATATGCGGTTTTTATCAAGTCGCTCAACACGCCTAACCATGGTAGAATATTAATATGATTTACCTTTTATTAGGAAAAGACAGTTTTGGCAAAAGACAATTCTTAACAGAATTGGCCGCTTCTTTAAAGTCGGAAACCGTAGAAATTGATTCACCGCTCGAAGAACGAGAAGTACTCAACCAGACCTCTGGCGGCAGTCTTTTTGCTAGTTCGAAATTGGTAATCGTTCACAACGCGCTACAAAAAATTGAAGCTATGCCGCTGTTGAATAAAATTGCCAAAACTGCCGATACAGTCGTTTTTGTTGAAACATCTTTGGATAAAAGAAAAAAGGAAACCAAGGAATTATTAGCGGATAAGCGCATACATTTGAAAGAATTTGAAGTTCCAACCGGCTCAGCTTTTATTAATTGGATTGAACTACGGGCTAAAAAGTTTGGTTTTGAATTTGAGCGTGGTGCCGCGCAGGAATTAGCAAAAAGATTGGGCGACGACGGTCGAACGCAAACCGAATACGATTTGTGGCAGGCAGATTCAGAAATCCAAAAGCTTAACGCATTTGCAGACGGAAAAAAAATAAGCAAAGAAGATGTAGAAAAACTTGTAGCTGAATCGATCGATCAGGATATATTCAAAGTTACGAACGCGATTGCCGACAGGAACAAAGAATTAACCGCTAAATATCTTTCTGATTTTATTGAACGATCTCCTGGTACCGATGAAAAAAGCAAAATCATAAATCTTGCCGCGGTGCTGGCTGAACAATTTCGTGGTCTATATTCTTTTGCATCAATGTTGGCGCGCGGAGCAGGGGATGCAGAAATAGCTTCTCTTACGGGATTTACGCCTGGCAGAATTTTCGTTTACAAGAAACTCAGCAGGTCAATCGATCCAAAGAAACTTTTAATTGCACTCAAAAAGATAGAAGCACTGGATGTTGATTTGAAAACTTCAAATGCTCCTGCTTCTTTGGAGTTTTATATGATAATCCATGGTTTGATAAAGTAAAATTGCGAAATTGGGGTCTGACCCCGGGGTCAGACCCCAATTTTGGTTTTATAAAACCCAATAGAATCAAGGTGTTTGGAGAGGGCTTTTTTGGTGGGGTCAGACCCCGGGTCTGACCCCATTATAAAACCCCGATTTTATCGGGGTTTTATTGTTATTGCATCATTTCTAATCTAAACTCTATACCTAAATTTAAATTTATTTTCTTTCGGATCGTTTGCGTTCCGTGCCATTCAATATTCGTTTGCGTAAACGGATGTTCAACGGTGTGACTTCGACCAGTTCATCTGGACCAATATATTCCAACGCGATATCCAAAGTGATTTCTCTCGGCGGAGTCAAAATCAATGCATCGTCAGCTCCTGAAGATCTCATATTGCTGAGTCTCTTGGTCTTGGTCACGTTTATCTCAATATCCATATCAAAGTTATTCTTTCCGCAAATCATTCCTTCGTAGACTTCGACAGCCGGACCAATGAACAAAGTTCCGCGTTCTTGGGCGTTGTTTAATCCGTAGGCGTTAGATACTCCTGCCTCTGAAGCTATCAAAGAGCCGTGAGAGTTAGAGTTGTCTAAGGCTGCAGAGGACATCGGTTCGTACGCATCAAAGATATTGTTCAAAATGGCTGTGCCTCTGGTTTTTGTGATCAAGATGCTCTTTAATCCGATGAGCCCACGTGTAGGAATCAAATATTCAGCTCTCAATTCATTACCAGAAGGGCTCGTGCTCATATGCTGTAATTCTCCACCGCGCTTTCCCATTTCTTCAATGACAGGACCTTGGTATGCATTTGGCACATCGACAGTAAGAATTTCGTAAGGTTCAAGCTTCTGACCGTCGATTTCTTTGAAGATGACTTCTGGCTGTGAGACTTGCAATTCATATCCTTCGCGACGCATTGTTTCAATCAATATTCCAAGATGTAATTCACCGCGTCCGGATACCAAGAAGGAATCGGTCAGCCCTGTTTCATCTACGCGCAAAGCGACATTGGTTTCCAGTTCTCTCATCAAACGTTCGCGCAAATTTCTGGATGTGACGAACTTACCTTCTCGTCCAGCGAATGGGCTGTTGTTGACGGCAAAGGTCATCCTCACTGTAGGCTCTTCAATATGTACTGGAGGAATTTGAATTGGGCTGATTGAATCGGCGATCGTTTCTCCAATGGAAATATCATCGAAACCGGAAATAGCAACGATGTCACCAGCTTCGGCATAATCAGTTTCAACCGTGGCCATACCTTGGTACATCATTAAGACAGAAGCTTTACCCGTAATTTTTGTTCCATCTGTGAGAATTCTCACAATCGGCTGATTCTTTTTTACTGAACCATTAAGAATTTTGCCAATTCCCATTTTGCCTTTGTATGAATCATAATTGATTGCTAAAACCAACATCGCAAAAGGAACATCTAAATCTACTTCTGGAGCTGGAATTTTTTCTATGATTGTGTCAAAGAGAGGATCGAGGTTCGTGCTTTGCAATTCATCGACAGCCGCATCACCGACACTCTTTGGTTGGTGAGTGGAAGCGATGCCTCGAATGCCGGAAGCATAAAGGATAGGGAAATCCAACTGTTCGTCGTTAGCTTCTAATTCTACGAAAAGATCAAAAGTTTTGTTTACGACTTCTTCTGGCTGTGAATCGTTGCGGTCGACTTTGTTTATAAGGACGATTGCTTTAAGACCAAGCTCTAATGCTTTGCGCAAAACGAATTTGGTTTGTGGCATTGGACCTTCTTTGGCGTCGACGAGCAAAATAACGCCGTCAGCCATCTTCAAAGTGCGTTCAACTTCTCCGCCGAAATCTGCGTGTCCTGGTGTATCGACAATGTTAATCTTTGTGCCTTTGTAGACGACGCTGGCATTTTTGGCTTTGATGGTAATTCCGCGTTCACGTTCCAAATCCATGGAATCCATAATTAAAACGGTGTCATTGGAATCTTTGACTGTTTTGGTTTGGTGCAACATTGCATCGACTAAGGTTGTTTTTCCGTGGTCAACGTGGGCAATAATCGCTATATTCCTGAGGTTTTCTCGCTTTGTCTTCATTCTATGTCCTAGTATTCTTATACAAATTAAAATGCGCCTATTTGCGCATGGCTGAAAGTTACCCCCAAATTATACATAAAAAAGACGGCGATGTCAACCAAATATTGGGGTCAGGTACGGGGTCTGACCCCGGACCTGACCCCAAACAAACTGTACCAGGTCCGGGACCTGGTACAGTACCTGACCCCCTTAATTTATCTTAAAAGCAAATTGCCATATTGCAGATGACTCAAACTCTTTATGATTTTAGAATATTCTTCAGCTGGTTTATCAGTTGGCGGCAAAGCGTTGACCAAGAACGGATCGTGCGCTTCGCCTTTGATTGCTGCCTTCAAATAGTAATAGTGTATTGGCACATTCTCCAAATCGTGCTCTTCTAATGGTTTCATTTCTGTCTTTAATGTGTCGGCATCGCGTGCACCAATTTGGAAGACTATCATGGTGTTCACGTTGCCGAGAATGGCATTGCGAATTTTTTCTGGTAATTGGGCGATATACTGATTTGTCAGATGCACTGCCAAACCGTATTTCCGCGACTCCGAGAGCATCGAGGCGAACGCGTCCGTGACCAAGTTCTGGAATTCATCCACATACAAATACATAGGGGGACGTTTGTCTTCGGCAAAAGCGGCGCGCTTCATTATTGAGGCTTGCAGTTTGCTCATTAATATCAATCCTAACATCTGCGCGTTCAAGTCGCCGATGCGCCCTTTGGAAAGATTTATCAGGATTATCTTTTCGGAGGCGACAGCATCGTCAAAATTAAATGAACTTTGTTTTTGGCTGATGATACCATTCATCAATCGATTGGTAATAAAGCGACCGAACTTTGAACTGAAATAATTCAGCATCTCCGAGCGGTGGAAGTCGGCAGTCTTAGACATCTGTTTGTCCCAAAATTCTTGTACTGCCGGGTCGGTTACAAAACTGCGTTTATGTTTTTCGAATTCCTTGTCTACGAACAATCGGGGAATTTCCGTGAGCGTGCCACCTTCAGGATCGGACATTACAGTAAGGGCGGCGTTGCGCATCCAATGTTCAAATTGTGGACCGATGATTCCAGCGGAATTCGGATCGAATATCTTGTAAAAGATTTGAATTGCTTCCGATGCCAAAAAATCTTTTTCGGTTTCGGTTTTCCATTCTAACAGGTTCAAAGCTGGGGGAGCGTCTTCTTCGCTAGGATCAAAAAGAATGACATCCTCGATGCGATTTTTTGGAATACGTTCGAGAATCCAATCGATAGCTTCTCCGTGTGGATCGACAAAGCATACTCCGCGACCGGCATTGATATCCTGTATCGCCATGTTTTGGTAGAGCGTCGATTTTCCAGTTCCAGTTTTGCCGATCATGTATGTATGGCGAAAACGATCCACTGATTGAATCGTGACTTTGTGGTTTTGTCCGCGATATGCGGATTGTCCAATTAAAACGTCTTCGGTGTTGTTCATATTAATCTATCCTTATAGGTTTTTTAGGCAGATGTCTTTGTTCAAAGTATGGCTTGGGCAACGCTTGTGGCTGTTCTCGTTTGCGCTGTTCACTTTCTTGCGCGGCAACACCGCCATGTACCTTAAGTTTTTCTAGCTCCAACTTTTTTACAAGCGAATTAAAAGCCTTAAGAGATATAAAAGGTCTAATCTCTTCCAACTGTATAGCTCGTTGTTCTATTAGGTGCTCTAATTTTGTCTTTAAATCGTTCATAATCTTTCTAATTGGGGTCTGACCCCGGGGTCAGACCCCAATTTTGGTCCATGACCCTAATTTTTAACATTTATTTAATAAAATTTATGAGTTCATTATCTTCATGGCGATTAGTTGTTCACAGGTCTGTTCGATAAAGCGTTTGATTGGTCTGGCACCGAGCATCGGGTTCGATAGTTCTATAATTTTTTCGCGGAGAATGTTATCGTCGATGTTGAATTTCACTCCGTGTTCTGCGACTCGCTCTTCAATCTTTGAGATTTCCAATTTGGCAATTTGCAGTAGATCGTCGGCACTCAATGGATTGAAGACTATAATCGCGTCAAAACGATTCAAAAATTCCGGTCGAAAGCTTTTTAATAGAGCCGGCATCAAACTGTTCGATATAAATTCCGGAGAATTCAGGTCTATACCATCGCGGGAACCTTTTAAAATCTCTCCTATGCCCAAATTTGACGTCGCAATTATGATACTATTGGTAAAATTTGAGGTTTGGCCTCTGCCATCGGTGAGTCTGCCATCATCAAACACTTGCAAGAATATATCAAAAACTTTTGCGTGCGCCTTTTCTATTTCATCCAACAAGATCAAAGAGTAAGGTTTGTCCTGTACGGAATTGGTTAGTTGGCCGCCGCTTTCGTACCCGACATATCCCGGAGGGGCACCAACCAAACGTTGCACCGTGTGCGATTCGCCGAACTCGCTCATGTCTATTCTTGTGAACGATCTCTCCGAACCATAAACGATTTTTGCCAAGGATTTTGCCAATTCCGTTTTGCCTACACCTGATGTTCCCAAAAACAAGAACGATCCATATGGGCGATTTGGATTACGCAATCCCATGCGACTGCGCTTGATTACATCTGAAACTGCCGCCACCGCGCGCTCCTGTCCGATGATGCTGGCGGATAGTGTGTCTTCCAAATTGCGCAAAAACTCTTTGCTGTTTTGGCTTAGTGAATTATCCGGTATCCCAGTTTTTTCGGAGAAGACATAGTGGACGTGATTTGCTGTCAAAGCTTGATCGCCGCTGACTTTTGTATGTGCTAATGATTCATCAAGAAAATGAATGGCTCGCAGGGGCTGTTTTTTTTCTGAAGGAAGCTTGCGCGACATCTCCACCACTTCGGATAAAATATTCTGCGGGATTTGCAGATTATATTCCTGAGCAAAAGCAGGGGACAAAGCTTGGAGAATTTGCAGGGTTTGTTTTTGATCGTTCTCGTTCAAAGGAATGTGCTCAAAGTTTTTCAGGAAATTTGGATCGTCAGTCGACAATTTTTGGTATCCGCTTTCGGAAATTCCTAGAACAAGCGAAATATCTGTACGCTTGAAGAAGGCCTGTTCAAAAATCTGTTCTAACGTTCCTAATCCAGAATCAGAAATCAATTGAAAGTCGTCTATTAGAATTATTGTTTTTGTCGGGATGGAATAAAGACCTGAAGCGATTTGCGCCAAACCCTCATTAGATACAGCGATGCGTTTGATTTCCGCGGCATCCAACTTTGCAACTTTGTAAGAATCGTCCAGCCCGGGAATTTCTCCCAAACCCAAACGATAGGCGAAGCCTTCTAACAAAGATGATTTGCCGATACCTGACGCGCCACTAACTATTACGTTGTTGTCATATTGTCGGTGAATGGTGCGCGCGACGCGCCCAATCTCCGCGTCCCTGCTGACAACGTTGCTGATGGTTTTGTCTTTAGCCTCTTCTTTTAGGTCGTAGAAAATCATTGGATGTTTTTGTTATGCTCTCGTCGTGCTTCTTTCGTGTTTCTGTTGTGCTTCTAAATTTCCGATTTTAATTCCCAATGTCGACGGGAATTAAAATCGGAAAACCAAATGGTTCTTTTAGCTTGATTGATTAATAGTGGTGGTCATCGGAGCGGTTGTTGTGACGGCTGGTTTATTTGTGCTGGAACTATCACTTTGTTGTACGTATTGTACGGTTGAAGCTATGTGTCTAGCAGCTTGTGGGTTCAGAGAGCTGATCTCTGTTGCAGCCTCGGAAGCGGCCGATGTTTGATTTGATCTTGGTGCTTCCACCAGACTGATTCCTGTGGTTTCTGCCGTTCTCTGATTGAATTCTTGGAAGACATCGAGAGGCTGTACTTCTATATTTTCTGTGGTGCTATGTTCGGTGCTAATATTTTTAATATCATCATGAGAAGTTTTTTCCGCCGGTTCTGATAGATTTTGAGTCTCTACGGATTTAGCAACTTCGGCGTTACTTGATGTTGATTGCTCTGGGGTCGTTTCTGTAGCGTGTTCTATAGCCAAAGGATTTTCCTTTGAAGCACTTTCTATTGTGGCCGATTTTATGATTTGTTCTACATTAGAATCTGTCACTGGCTCTGTTGGTTTGATAATTTGCTCTGTGGTTTGCTTTGCAAAGTGTCCTACGGGCTGCTCTATTATATGAGTAACTTCTGGACCGTCGTCATTTGCAGGCCCTTCTGGCGATTCTTGTTGTCTATCCAAATCAGTTTCTATATCTTCCAAATCGAAAGTGTCTGGTTTTTGTAATTCAACAGTCACAGATTTTTCATCGGAAGCATCTCTTTGTACTTCGCCATTTTGTGGGGGAGTTGAATCTGGTCCATCTTCAGAGAAGGTAGATGTATTGTCCATGGAGTTTTCTACACCCAAACTTTGGACTCTTAGAGTTTCGGTTTGATTGGCATTAGTCGTTTGATTGTTGGATGTGGCTGAATCGGTTCGCTGCTCAGTGTTTGTGCTGGTAAGGTGATTGTTTTCAAAAGGAATGTCTAAATCTTCAATTTCTTGGTGTCCACTGGCTACTTTTTCCGCAGCCTTATTTGCGTCTCGTTGTTCTGTAGCCTGCTGTCCATAAAAACCATCTACAGAGGTGGAGCTATCGACGACTTCCTCTAATAAATCTTTTGCCTTCTCAGATTGTACTTGATGGCTTTCATTAAAATCTGCCGCTGAACGTTGAGCCTGTTCATATAAATGGTCGAATACCTCATTCGCTCCAGCCTGACTTTGCTCCATAAAACTGTTTTGCTGATTTGGTTCTGTCTCTCTCGATGATATATTCTGTGCTTCAACTGTTGTTCCTATTTCTGTATGGGCTTCCGAAGACGTTTCTATAACCTCCGCTGTTTTATTAATTGGAACCGCGGAAGTCTCTGTGTCTATAGGTGCTTTTTCTATTGTTGTTATATTTTGCGCTTCGACTGTTGTGTTCGCAGATGCCTCTGTTGTTGCAGGGACTTCTGTATTGATTGTAGGTATTTCGGCAGCGGTAGTAGTAGTCGCACTTTCAACTGTTTCTATAGCGCTAAATGTATCTGCTGTTGAATCGTTAGCACTTGAACTGTCCGCAACTTCAACTGATAAGTCTATAGATAACAGTTCTTCAAATGCGCTGTGTCCTGGGTTAGTTGTTGTTTCCTCAACGGATTTTTGAGGCCCATTTTCTGCGCTATCTGAGTTATCCACAGTCGCTATTTCCAGCCCTAACGAAATTGACTCAAATTTTTGTTGATCGGGGATAGTGGCTTTTAACGCTTCATCACTTTGCAAATTATTTTCCGTTGAAAAATTTTCTTGTTCGATCGATAGAATTTCTTCTGGTTGAGTCTCTGATCTTATCACAGACTGTTCATCTTCTCTGCTCTGTAAGGTATTCCAAAATTCAGAAATATTTTTTGGAGTATGCACTCCGTTGTTAATAGATGGTTCTGAATTAACTAAAATCGGTGGAGTATTAACAGGTTGCTCCAACTGTTCTTCCATTTCTACTCGTAGTTGGGTCTCTTCTTTTTCCTTATCCTCTTCCGCTTCAGTTTTTTTGATTTCTCTTTTATATGTATTCCAGGAGACAGTATCGTTTTCTTGGCGGGTAATTATTGCGACATACATAGTCTGGTTCTCTTCATCAAAAGATTTCCAAACTCCACGTCCTTCATTAGCTGCTTTGTTTACCGCTGCATAATATCCAGACGCATCCATAAAGGCCTCGATATCTTGTCCAACAAATCTTCCGTTCTTTTCTAAATCTATTTTCCCGTCTCTCTCGGAAAAAGAGTATCCGGTATTTGGATATTCTAAATTGAATTCTTCAAAAGCTTCTCCAACATCTTCGACTGTAAGTTCCGCGGATAAAACTTTTTCTGAATTTATGGCTGGCCTATTTTCTGTAGCGGGGGATTGTTTCTCTGCTTTATCTTCCGAAGATGGAATTTCGTTCTGTAAATCTTTTCCTTCAATGGAAGAATCTTTCGCAGAATCAATTTGGTCGGTGTCTTTATCTTTTGCGCTATCAACTGCATCAAAATTTTCTCGGGAAGAATCTTCTGGAAAAATATCAAAGCGTGATGAGCCCAGCTGTGTAGGGGATTCTCTTTTTTCTGTTTCGGCTACTGATGCGGTCATCGAATTTAAAACTTAAAATATAAAATAAAAAACCAGCTATGAGCAGGTTGGATAATTCGCTTTGACTTTCCTGCTCGAGAAAGATCTAAGGTAATGGTCATCTGACTTCGTCGATCATTTTGTCGGCGTTACAGTTGCGGCACAGCTCCAGATTCTCACTGGATTCCCCATCAATTTTTATACTTCAATCGTACTTCCAAATGCACACGGTGTCAAATAAAATTCGATAAATCCTCCCGATCAGTTGGGCTATACCAACATAGGTCTTTATCAGTCCTGACTTGCTTCCCAATCAGTCTGCGGTACCCGTTTGCGGTTTTACTCCTTCAGGGACTTAACCCAAATCCCTTTCAGGAGTAAAACACGCAAACATCCCCAGACTGATTGGGACTTAGTTTTGGATAAAGGCTTTTTTTGAGTAGGTATAATAACGAATCGGTATTTTTTTGAATTTTTATCTAGACTATAATCATGTGCCACAGTTTCACGACTGTACGAGGATGACAATTAATGGGATTCTAGTATTACTATATAGATATTTAAAT
>Ga0302274_10001385_pt1 | contig 23292 bp, 22 predicted proteins | sample III_Bog_N2_1_FD_198755 | JGI IMG/M metagenome (GOLD analysis project Ga0302274, IMG submission 198755) | Peat permafrost microbial communities from Stordalen Mire near Abisko, Sweden - III_Bog_N2_1 | ecosystem: Environmental > Terrestrial > Soil > Wetlands > Peat | place: Sweden: Abisko...
TTTCATTTAGTCAGCAACAAGAAGGGCGATTTCGCGCCCAGTGATGCGTTCTTCTCAGAACTGATCAGTTTCATGGCGATGGTGGGAGCGGGCGCGATTGTGGCATTGATCGAACGGCGTCGCGGAAACGTTCTGGCTTACAACCTGAACGGTCCTCGGGGCGGATTTCACTTTCTTACGGGAGCTGTATCGGGATTCGCGGCTCTTTCGGCGCTGATTGGAGTGCTTTCGTTGGGAGGCTGGCTGCACTTTGGCAACGTCGCGCTCTCCGGGATGGATATTTTCAAATTTGGCGCGCTATGGGCAGGTGCATTCCTGCTGGTCGGGTTCGTGGAAGAGGGACTGTTTCGCTGCTATCTGCAAGCGACCCTTACGCGGGGAATCAACTTCTGGTGGGCGCTGGGCGTGATCGCCCTTATCTGCGGGGAGTTGCTGTGGAGGGGAAAGGGTAACGGCATCTGGGGCGTCTACATCATTGCTGCGCTTGGATTGATACCCTGCGCGCTGTTGCACCTGAAACACGCAGCTGGTTCGGGGTTCTGGCAGGCTGCCTGGGTTACGTCGACGCTTTTCGGCTTCATCCACACCGGCAATAACGGAGAAAACTGGATTGGCATTTTCGCGGCGGCCTTCATCGGTTTCGCATTCTGCGTCAGCGTGTGGGCCACCGGTTCGGCATGGTGGGCCATTGGGTGCCATGCCGCATGGGACTGGGGTGAGACCTACTTCTATGGCGCAGCCGACAGCGGCAATGTGGCCACGGGTCACTACCTCACCACCACCCCGGCCGGCTCTGCGCTGTGGAGCGGCGGCACGGACGGCCCTGAGGGAAGCGTGCTGGTCATCGGCATCGTTCTGCTGTTGATTGTGGCCATTCTCATTTTCTACCGGCGCGGAAACAGCGACGCGTTGGCTGCCGGGATCTCAGAGGTGGCTGCAGGGTAAGCGATGCGGCTTTGGCTCAATCGTACCGGCGAAGTTTCTCTGCGCGAACAGCTCACTACGCAGGTGGTGCTTTCCATTCTGTGCAAGGAGTTGCTGCCGGGGCAGCGCCTGCCCAGCACCCGCGAACTGGCGCGCCGATTCACAATTCATGCCAACACGGCCAGCGCGGCTTATCGCGAATTGGAGCGCGAAGGCTGGGTAGAATTCCGCCATGGCAGTGGCGTGTATGTGCGCGCCAAGCAGCCCGCGGGACCTCTGCCGCCGAAGATCGCCGCGGAGTTTGTGGTGGATCAGCTCATCGGTGACCTTGTGGCTCGGGCGCGAAAAAAGGGCGCGTCAGAAACACTGCTGCGTGCCCGCCTGCGTCGCTGGCTATCACTCGAGCCTCCTTCGCGCTGGCTGGTGATTGAGCCTGATCCGGACCTGCGTAGCATTGTCATCCACGAAATGTCGAAGGCTCTCACGTTGCCGATTGCTGGCTGCGCGCCGGAGGAATGCGGGCTGGCCGAGGTGCTGCACGGGTCAATGCCGGTGGTGTTGCCGAGTAAGGCGGAGATGGTGCGCAAGCTTCTCCCATTGGGGACGGAGCTGACCACATTGCAGGTGCACCCGGTCGCGCCAGAACTGCAGCAGTACCTCACTCGCTATTTGCCCGAGCACAGTGGCGACCTGATCGGCATCGCCTCGCGTTGGGCGGAGTTCCAGCGAATTGGGCGAACGATGCTGGTTGCCGCGGGACTGCCGGCGGAGAGCCTGCTGGTGTGCGATCCAACGCGGCCCGGATGGAAGCGTGGGTTGCAGGCTACCTCAGGCGTTGTGTGCGATTCGGTGACTGAACTGGAATTGCCGGCGGGCGTGTTCCCCATGCGATTTACTCTGCTGGATGCTGAGTCGCTTGCGCCCTTGCTTGGGATGGAAGCCACGCTATCCGGCGACGGCGAAGATTCTTCTCAGTAGACTTGTGCTTCGGCCCACCTCTTGTGACACCCGCGAAACTGTCCCATTCGCCCTGCTGATGCGCCGCGGGGCTGCCTAACATTGCTTTCATCACGTAGTGAAAGGGGAAGTGATGCAAGCGAATTCGCAGCCCTGCCGGGCTATGAGATACCTCGTCGCAATTCCCATGGCAATTGGATTCTGGACTGCCGCAGCAGGTTCGCAGACATTACCCGACAATCCGCAAAAGGTTAGAGGTGATCGGTCTGGCTGGAATCGCGTTCGCGCCTTTCCACAAGGTGCCAAGATCGCTGTAACGACGGCTTCAGGTGAAACGTATCGGTGCACTGTCACAGTCCCTTCTGACGCAGGCCTCGCTTGCAGCTATCTGCGCGGGCGACGAATGGGGGAGGACTACGAATTTGCGCGAGACGAGATTCTTGAGATCAGGCAACGGCACCCGGTGCGGGATATCGCGATTGCAAGCGGGATTGTTACAGGGCTTGCATTTGTGGGCGGCGGCCGGCAGGGGGGAAGTTCCTTCAATTTGGACCTGGCGGGCGTTTCTGCGCTGGTTGCCTGGGCGATATCGACGCCCATCATTGTACCGATTGTCGAAAGCACTCCGGGCCACCTGATCTATCGCAAGCCGGGAACGCGAGGGGAAGTGTTTCCGTGGAGGCCTGCGCCCATTGGATTGCCGCCTTTCTTTCCGTTCGTTCGCCGGTTTTAAGAGCATCGTCGAGCTACGCTGAGGAGAAACGCAAGCGGATGGCGGTATCCTGTCTAGGACAGATGGCAACCGCAGACTCTCCCGATCAATTTTCTTCGAACGTTGCTCAACCCCGGCCAGCACGCCGCAAAGGCCGCTGGCCGCGCATACTCCTTTGGTCTGCCGGTGGGTTGCTGGCTCTTCTTTTGATTTTTGCCGTCGCTGGCGTCCTCTCGCTTCGTTCCGCCGAATACGCCGCGCTGCCGGTGCTCGACGGCGATCTGCATCTTGCCGGCTTGTCAGCACCGGTGACCGTCCGGCGCGATGCGCATGGCGTGCCCCACATTGAAGCTGCGAACCAGGACGACCTCTTCTTCGCGCAGGGCTATGTGACGGCGCAGGATCGCCTCTGGCAGATGGACGCGTTCCGCCGCAACGCGAACGGCGAGCTGTCGGAACTGCTGGGGCCGTCGCTGGTGCGGCACGATAAAACGCAGCGGACACTGCAGTTTCGCAACACGGCGCGGCGTTTCTATTCGCAATTGCCTGCAGCGGATCGTGGCCGCCTGGATGACTATGCGCGGGGCGTGAACCTGTTTATTCAGCAGCATCCTGACAACCTTCCCGCTGAGTTCAAACTTTTGTTCTATCGGCCCCAACCGTGGACCGGCGCTGATTCAATCAGCATTGCGCTGATGATGGTTGAAGAGCTGGACATGCATGCGTACGCGAAGTTCGCGCGCGAGAAGATCGCCGCGGCGCTGCACAACAAGAAGCTCGAGGCGGATCTATACCCGGTCGGCTCGTGGCGCGATCATCCGCCGACGGGCACGGTGATCGACTGGAGCCAGCCCCACCCCGCACCGCCCTACACTGCGAATGATGACGATGAAAGCACGCAGGCGAGAACGGGGAAACCAGCGAAGGGCGTGATTGGCAGGGCTGATGGGGATGATATTCCCGAGGCGTTGCGGGCTTTTCTTGGGCTGAAGGTTTGCAAAGACTGCGCGGCCGGCTCCAACAACTGGGTGGTTGCGGGCAACCACACCGCCAGCGGAAAACCGCTGTTGTCGAATGATATGCACCTGGGACTCACTGAGCCCAACATATGGTTTATGGCGGATCTAAGCGCGCCCGGTTTCCACGCTGAAGGCGTTACACTGCCGGGCATGCCTTTCATCATCGCCGGACACAATGAGCATGTTGCGTGGGGATTTACCGCGCTGTTTGCCGATGTGCAGGATCTTTATGCGGAAAAGCTGGACGGCAATGGGAATTATCAGGCTGCGGACGGAAGCTGGAAGCCGCTGGCTGTGGACCACGAGCTCATCCACGTGCGCGGAGGGCGCGACGTAAATTTCGACATTCAATCCACCGGGCACGGTCCGCTGGTGAATGCGCTGATGAGCAAGGGAGAAGGCCCTGTAGCGCTGAAGTGGACGCTCTACGATCCGACGGCGAATACGCTCCCGCTTTATCCCATGAACGTGGCGGCGAATTGGGACGAGTTTTCAGCGGCGCTGCGCCTGTGGTGCTGGCCGGCGCAGAACCTGGTCTACTCCGACGATGAGGGACACATTGCGTACCACGCTATCGGCGAGGTTCCGGTGCGTCCCGGCGGCCTTGTCGGCGTGCCGATTCAGGATGCGGCGCACGAGTGGGCTGGGTACATTCCGTTTGAAAGTATGCCCAATGCGTTCGATCCGCCTGCCGGCTTTCTGGCTACGGCCAATGCGCGTGTGACCTCGGATAAGTCGCCTTACCCGCTCTCGCTGGAGTGGCAGGACCCCTACCGCGTTGAGCGGATCTACAAGTCGCTGCAGGGGCGCGATAAATTGACGCCGAAGGACATGCTCGCCGTTCAGACCGATGTCTACAGCGAAGTGGACCAGGAACTGGGGCATCGGTTTGCTTACGCAATCGACCACACGCCGGGAGTGGATGAGCGCCTGCGCAAGGCCGCTGACCTGATGCGCAGTTGGGATGGGCGCGTGGCCACCAACTCCGCTGCTGCCAGCATTGTTACGCAGACACGCTACGCTCTTTGGCCGCTGATTCTTGAGCCGAAGCTAGGCAAGCTGGCTGCGGATTACCAGTGGGCCGAATCCAATTTCGCCGAAGAAGAAATCGTGATGCACGCCTATCCCGACTGGCTTCCGCCTGGAATCAAGAATTGGGATGCACTGCTCACGCAGGCCGTGCGGGACGGCATGAAGAACGGCAAGGCTCCCTCCGATGTATCTCAATGGACCTACGGAAGCTGGCACGTGGTGGATATCGAGCATCCGCTTTCGCAGTTTCTTCCTTACGTGAGCCGCATGGCGGGAACCGGGGCGCAACCGCTCAGCGGCGACGGCACTACGGTGAAGCAGGTGGGCCGCGCCTTTGGCCCTTCGCAGCGATTCACCATGGACTGGAGCAATATTGACGGGTCCACGGAGGACATTGTTCTAGGCGAAAGTGGAGACCCCTACAGCGCCTACTACCGCGACCAGTGGGCCGATTATTACGGCGGGACGACGTTTGCTTTTCCCTTCAGCCCCGGTGCCGTCGCTGCACAGACGCGGCATACGCTGCGCCTGCTGCCATGAAAGAACAGGGATCAGGGAACAGAGAACAGGGAACAGGGATCAGGGAACAGGGATCAGGGAACCACCGGTTCATCGGACTTGCCGTCATTCTTCTTGCCGCGGCTGTTGCTGTCGCGCCGCAACTCATCCGCGGTAACTCTTGCGGACACGACTTCGACTTTCACCTCGTCTCCTGGTTCGACTGCCTCAATAGCTGGCGGCACGGCATCCCTTACCCGCACTGGTCGCCCAGCGCGAACTACGGCGCAGGCGAGCCACGCTTCGTTTTTTATCCTCCGCTGACCTGGATGCTGGGGGCGGCGCTGGGGCTCCTGCTGCCGTGGAGCCTGGTCCCTATCGCGGTGACCTGGGTGCTGCTGGCGGGAACAGGACTGGCGACGCGCGCACTTGCTCGCCAGGCAGTCTCTGAAGGCGCTGCAACGCTGGCCGGCTGCACTGCTATCTTCTCTGGCTATGCACTCTTCTGTGCGTATGAGCGGTCGGCCTTCGGAGAACTTTCCGGGGGCTTTTGGATTCCGTTGCTCCTGCTGTTTATCCTTCGCGAACGCAATGCGTCTGAATCCGCGACGCGGCGAATCTTCGACGGGTCAACCTGCATTCTGGCTCTCGTTGTCGCCGGTGCATGGCTCAGCAACGTTCCTCTTGGCGTGATGGCCAGCTATCTTCTCGCCGCTATCGCGCTGGCTATGTGTATCCTGGCCCGATCGTGGATACCCGCGGCGCGCGCCACGATCGCCGCAGCCCTCGGAATCGGACTGGCAGGAATCTATCTTGTCCCAGCCACTTGGGAACAGCGCTGGATCGATGTTCGCCAGGCCACCGGCGACCCCGGCGAAATGATCGAGAATAGCTGGCTCTTTGCCCGCCATGCCAGCCCATTGCTAAGCGAGCACGACGTGGAACTCCGCAAGGTATCCATCATCGCCTCCATCATGATCGGGATGGCCCTTGCCGGCATCCTGGTGAGCTGGCTGTGCGGACGAAATGCCGACAGCAACGCGCCGAGATGGGAATCGACACCGGCCCTGTTCAACCTTGGCCGCTGCTGGATTCCGCTGGCGTTGATCCCCGTCGCAGTCCTCTTTCTGCAATTGCCCATCTCGCTCATCGTCTGGAACCTGTTGCCTAAACTCAGGTTTCTGCAGTTTCCGTGGCGCTGGCTGGTGGTGCTTGAGGCGCCCATGGCCATTTTTGCCGCGTCGGCCGTCTGGCCCGGTAACGTCGGCGTGCAGTCCGGCCAGCGTCGGTCGCGAATCGCTATCGTCTCTGTCTGCTCGGCGCTTTTTCTGGCATTTACGGTTTTCACGGGCAAGGTGTTTTTTCAGGTTTGCGACGATGAAGACGCCGTGCAGCCCATGTTTGCCGCCTATGGTTCAGGCGCGGGCTTTACGGGCACCGACGAATATGCGCCGCCGGGCGCGGACAACACAATGGTGGCGACGGGCCTTCCGTTCGCCTGCCTTGTATCTGACCCGTCGGCGACGCTGGCCACTATTCCGGCTGGCGAGCAGACGGACACCGGCAATCCCGCCTGGGACCCAGCGCAAGGCACATGCCAGGCCACAGTACCTCAATCGCCGGCCAATAAGCAGAATGAGCAAAAACTCACCGATCCCGAGCACTTCAAACTGTTGATCATCGGGCCACATCCCGGCTTTCTCATCCTTCGCCTGCGAAGTTACCCGGCTTGGATGGTTATGGTGAACGGCAGTCCCATCTCCGCCATGCCCGTGCGCGACGACGGCTTGATGGCCGTCCCATTGCCGGAGGGACCCGCGCGACTGACTGTAGACTGGACCACCACGCCGGATGGGATTGCCGGTCGCTGGCTGAGCGCACTCTCCGTGCTGCTGCTCGCAGCCGTTTGGTTGCTGGAGCGAAGGTTTGCGCGCCCTCATTTATGATGGAGGGGATGCCGCCAAGTGTGAAATCGCTGATCCAGGAGGGCGCGGAGCTGACGGACCGCGCGCTGGAAGAGCTGCTGCCCAGCGTCGAAATTGTCCCTGCGTCCATTCACGGCGCCATGCGCCATTCCACATTTGCCGGCGGCAAACGCCTCAGGCCCGTGCTGGCCATGCAGTCCGCGGCAACCATCGCCGGCCAAGTTCCCGCAGGAATTGCGCGGCTCGGAGCAGCTCTCGAGATGCTCCACACCTACTCGCTTATCCACGACGATCTGCCCGCGCTCGACAACGACGACCTGCGCCGCGGCAAGCCCACCTGCCACGTGGCATTTGGTGAGGCCATCGCCATTCTGGCCGGAGACGCCTTGCAGACGCGCGCTTTCGAGGTGCTCGCCGGCCTTGACGCTCCGCCGGCGGCCGTCGTCCAGATCATTGGTCTCATTGCCAACGCGATCGGTACAGTCGAGGGGATGATCGGCGGCCAGGTGCTCGACCTCGAAAGCGAACATCTCAAGCCGACCCCGGAGCTGGTTGAAGCCATCCATCGTGCCAAGACGGGTGCTCTGATTCGTGTGAGCGTGGTTGCAGGAGGCGTTTATGCGGGGGCGAATGCGGAAGACATCGCCCGCCTTGACCTGTTCGGCCGCAAGGCTGGCCTGGCTTTCCAGATTGTGGACGACGTGCTCGACATGACGGTAGATTCAGCGCATCTGGGCAAAACCGCAGGCAAGGATTTGGCGACAGAAAAGGCCACATGGCCGGCCGTCTTCGGACTTGAGCAGAGCCGAAGCGACGCCGCTCAGCTCATCGACGAAGCCTTCGCCGCGCTTGAGCCTTACGGAAGCCGGGCGGATGGATTGAAGTCCGTCGCTCGCTATTTGGTTGAGCGGAAGAACTAAGGAATGCTCTCGGAAACCGACATCCTCACCGCGCTGCGCGACTGCTTCGATCCGGAAGTAAAGCTGAATCTTGTCGATCTGGGCTTGATCTATAAAGTCGAAACTGGTCCCGATCCGGATTCCAAGCCGGCATGGCCACGGCAATGGGTGAAGGTCACCATGACTCTGACCACGCAGCAATGCCCTGCGAGCGGACTTATTTTTGAGCAGGTACACAACCGCCTGGCCGGCATTCCCGACATCAGCAGCGTAAAAGTTGACTTGGTATGGGAACCGAAATGGACGCCCCACCGGATCAGTGCGGCAGGGCGCCTTCAGTTGGGAATCTAGACGCTAAAGGGCTGTTCCGCGGGCGGACGCCGGGAGAGAATCTGCCGCAGGCTCTCGCGCTTGGCCTCGATATCGTCCACGGTGCTTTCAACCTGGCTCAGCACACGCTGCACATCCTCAATGTAGCCGGGAACCACGGACCACCATGCCCGAATGGTGTCTTCCTGATCCAGCATCGTAAGCGCGGTACCCGCAACTGCTGTGAGCATGCCGGTGCGCCGCCATCCTGTGAGCAGCAACAAGCCGCCGGTCACAATTGCGCCCGCCGCTACAACGCGGGTCCAGTCTGCCACTTCAACCTTTGCGGCTTGTGGGGCAAGGCTGTGATCTTTCGTCTGCTGAGTGAGCGGTACAACCACCATGGGTCTCTCCTTCTGCGTTGGCCGTCATCCCCAGGGGGCGAGGGTACAGTGAAAAACGTCTCGGTTCAAATTACTCCCCGATAAGACTCCGTGCAACGAAATAGTTAGATGCGCGGGCGCAGGGTTCAGTCCAGATCAAACTCGCGCAATGGTTTACCCTCTGGAGCGTCTTTCGCTTTGCGCAGCGCGTCGGCAAATTTCTTTTCCAGCAGGTCCGCCTTGTTCTTTTCTGCGTCCACGGACTGGCGGAAGATGGATTCCTTCCGCTCTTCCTGGGCGCGCATGGCCTGGGCAGCGGTTTCCAGATCTTCAAACATACGTTTACGCGGCGCAGGTGTGTGACTCACCAATGCCCCGGTGGCAGCATCCACTCTCAGCATCGCTCCGCAATCGGGGCAGGCAATTTCGAAGATTTGTTCTTTCACATTCGACCTATCAATCCAGAATTGTATGCCCTTCCCGTCTATTTTGACAGGCGTGCGTGAACTGCGCGGTACCGCTCGATTTTTGCGTCTTGACAAGGGAAGATCTCGTTTATATATTTAGACAGATGTCTAATTAGGACACGGTCTAATCAAGCCATGAGCAGTAACGAAGCATTCAAAGCGCTGGCGGATCCCACTCGACGGGAGATTCTCGCACTGCTGCGGAAAGGCGAGAGGACTGCCGGCGATTTGGCTGAGAAGTTCGATATGACCAAGCCATCCATGTCGCACCACTTTATGGTGCTGAAGGAAGCGGACCTGGTTGCCAGCCGCCGCGAGGGCCAGCAGATCTGGTACTCGCTGAATACCACCGTGGTCGAGGATCTGATGGCATGGGCCATGGATTTGATCGGCGATGGGACACGAAAGGAGCTGAAAGAACCATGACACGCAAGGTGTTTGCGTTCGAAATCGTGCTGATAGTGGCGGCGCTGGCGGCCGTCGCGTTTGCGTGGCCCCATCTGCCCGCCCGGGTGCCGACCCACTGGAATTTGCAGGGACGGGTAGACGGTTACGGGACCCGGTGGTCGCTGGTGTGGTTTGGTCCGGGCTTCATGGCCGGGATCATGGTGCTCACCTGGTTGCTACCCTGGCTCTCACCACGGAACTTCAAAGTAGACAGCTTCAGGTCGACCTACAGGCTTGTGATGCTGATGTTGTTTTGCTTTATGGCCTACCTGTTTGGCGTAATGTTCCTGGCGACATTTGGATATCCCATTGATGCCGGACGTGCGATCACTGCGGGTGTCTGTCTGCTGCTGGCCCTGATTGGTAACCGGCTGGGCAAAATCCGGCGAAATTTCTATATCGGACTGAGAACGCCGTGGACTCTGGCCAGCGAGAGGGTGTGGAACGCTTCGCATCGATTTGCTGCCAGGATTCTGGTGGTTGCCGGCTTGATTGGGTTCATTTTAGCGATCGCCGGCCTGATTGAATTCGCTGTGATGGCAATTATCGCCGCCTCGCTGGCATCCGTGGTTTACTCGCTCGTCTACTACAAACAACTGGAACGCCGCGGGGAGTTGGGCGACCCGCTTGCTCGCGGATAAGGAGCACGATGAAGTCGTCATTCGCACGAAGACTCGCAGCCGGTATGATCGCCGCATTGGCAATTGTCCCGGCCTGCATGGCGCAATCGCGAATTGCAGGAGATTGGCACGGGACGCTCGACACCGGTGGCCCCCAACTTCGGCTTGTCCTGCACATCACCGCAGCCAAAGACGGAACGCTCGGCGCAACCCTTGATAGCGTAGACCAGGGCGCCAACGGCATCCCGGTCACTTCGGTCACGCTCAAGGATGGGAAACTCTCGCTCGTCATCGATGCCGTGCATGGCACGTATGACGCCACGGTCAACAAGGATGCCTCGGAGATTCACGGTACCTGGTCTCAGGGCCAGCCCATGGAACTGAACTTCAAGCGGGGCACTTTTGCGGAAAAGCCTGCGCCCAAGCCGGCCGCTGCGACAGACATTGACGGCACGTGGCTGGGCACACTGGATACCGGCGCCATCAAGCTGCGCATTGTCTTCAAAATTGTGAACACTGCGGACGGACTGACCGCGCAAATGCAGAGCCCGGACCAGGGCCCATCGTGGATTTCCGCATCTTCGGTCACGCGAAGCGGCGGCACACTCACGATCGAGATCAAGACCGTCGGCGGAGTCTTTGAAGGCAAGATCGCGCCGGACCTAAGCTCCATCGACGGCACCTTCACCCAGATAGGCAATCCCTTGCCGCTGACAATCAAGCGGGTCAGGGACCAGTCTGAGCTGGAGCGGCGTCGCCCGCAGACCCCCGTCAAACCGTATCCGTATCGCGAAGAAGAAGTGACTTACACCAACAAGGCCGCGGGCAATACGCTTGCGGCCACGTTGGCCATTCCCAACGGCGAAGGCCCATTTCCCGCGGTGTTGCTGATTACCGGCTCCGGACCGCACGACCGCGATGAAAGTCTTCTTGGCCACAAACCGTTCCTGGTGCTGTCCGACTACCTGACACGCAAGGGAATTGCCGTGCTGCGCGCCGACAAACGCGGCTGCGGCAAATCCACCGGAGATTACGCCAATGCGACGACGGCCGATTTTGCTGCTGACGCGAAAGCGGGCGTCGCATGGCTCAAGACCCGTTCCGAGGTCGATCCGCACAAAATTGGCCTCATCGGCCACAGCGAAGGCGGCATCGTCGCGCCCATGGCGGCGGTGGCGGATCCCAATGTAGCATTCGTCGTGATGATGGCAGGCTCCGGCGTTCCAGGCGATCAAATCATCCCGGAGCAGGTCAAGCTGATTGCGCAGGCCAACGGGGAGAGTAAGGAAAAAGTGGACGAAGACACTGATACGGAACGCGAGACGCCGACAGCGGTTGAAACCATAAAGGATCCGAAGGATCTGGAACATTTACTTGGTGTGAAGCTCGCGGCCGAGGGTATGCCCGACGCGCAGATCGCCGTGCAGATTAAAGCCGCCACTTCACCGTGGTTCCGTTTCTTTATCACATACGATCCGGCAACTGCGCTGCGCAAGTTGACCGTTCCGGTGCTGGTGCTCAACGGATCGCTGGACCTTCAGGTCCCTCCCGCGCAAAATCTGCCGGCGATTCGCAAAGCGCTTGAAGAGGCTGGCAACAAGCATTTTGAAGTGGAGGAACTGCCTGGCCTGAACCATCTCTTTCAGACCGCGAAGACTGGCTCACCCAGCGAATACGTGGAGATTGAGGAGACCATTTCGCCGGTGGCTTTGGACAAGATTGCGTTGTGGATTCTGAAGCAATAAGAATCGGGTTACGGATCGATCACTACATGCAGCGTGTATTGCTCTTCACCCAGTTGAGGCTTTTCTTTTGGCGGCGCATAGCGCATCAGCAGAATCCCATCTCCTTTGCGCTTAATTTCGAAGGTGAACACCTGGACTTTAGGCCGATCCGACGCCGGTTCCGCGCCGGCGGACTGCGTTTCGCCGGTCAGCCTCAATAGCGCCGTCGACTTGGGATGGACGTACCACTTGAATCCTGTGGATGGATTCGCATTCAGCCTGACTTCAAGCACATCTCCAACTTTGACCTGGATGTCGTTGCCTTTGTCGGCGTCGGTAGCCACCTTGGTTTCTGCGTTGGCTGTCAAAGTGAGACAGGCGATGGCGAAAAGGGCGATAAGAAAAAGCCTGCAGGCCAAGCAAAAGCTCCGGCCCGATGATTCAAGCTGCATTGCAAGTTTCCTTCCTCGCAGATGAGAACGCGCCCCGCGTGTTGTACTGCGCCAACTCGAAGATACAACTGCAGTTCGGCGCGCGGCAAGCGCTGGCCCGGGGCCGCGGGCGTGTTCACTGGTTGTTTGACGTAGTTGCGGGCCCGTTGTTCCCAGCCGTCTGCTTGACATGCAGGATAATGCGGCGATAGGAAGTGAGCTTTGGCGATCCTTCTCCCGTAACTGCAAGAATGATGTGTGCGGTTCCGGCGCCCTTGCAGGGGATGATTGGTAGCCACAGGGGGCGGCAGGCGGAGTCGGCGCGGACGGTCAGGCGCGGAGTTTCGGCACCGGTGAGGGTAAGGGCGGCGAGGTTGCCGTCTGCCAGGCCGGCTTCAGCATAGTGGATCCAATGGAAGTGCAGTGCGCGGCCGTCGGGATCGACGCTGCGGCCTGCATCCAGCACGACTGTCTGGCCCGCGTTCACGTCCATCTCAATGACCGAGGTGCCGGGTGTGCCGTTTACGTCAACGAGGGGATTATGGCTCGCATGCGCGTAATCTGCGATGGTCCACGCCATGCGGGCCGCGAAGTCATTCTGGAATGCCTCGCGCCAGCGCCAGATTGTCGCCTGGTCTGAGACGTGTTCCACTCCGTCGACGCCGATCACGGTGTCCTGCGAGGTGACGCGGCCGAACTCGTCGCCGCCCTGGGTCCAGATCGGATGCGCCTCACCATAAGGCTGGCGGTAGACGTAGCGCCCGCCCCAGCCGCCCCAGTCAGGTCGGCGAAAGGCGTTGAGGCCGTTGTCGATGAGGCCGAGATACGAAGGCGTATCGCCTTCCATGATGAACATGAATCGCGGGTAGAGCTTACCCAGCGGACCTTTGCGAATATTGGCTTCGAGCCACTCGTTTGTGACGGTCGTTGAGTCGGCGCCTGCCCCGTTGCGGTAATAGGCGTCGCCGCTGATGCCGGTCCATGTGGCGTAGGCATATTCGCCGCCGGTGGGCGTGGAGGGGCTCACGATGTAGAAGAGGGCAGGGAATTCGCGGCGAATCCACGGGCCGGCGTCGTCCTGATCGCTGATGGAGCTGATGCGGAGTTTGGCGACGAGCCGCGCCGTCTCTTCGGGGGTGTGCGCCGCGCGAATTTCAATCAGCGCCTGAGCCAGCGTGTTGGCGCCACCCCACAGGCAAATCCAGACGGGCCGGGTGTCATCGCGCGCCACGGCGCGGATGATGGCTTGCGCGCCCACTGAAGTCTTGTCGTTGCCCGTGGCTGCCATGCCGTAGGCTGTCTGCCCGGTGTAGACGCGGGCGGCGAGGTCCGATGCTTCAGGCCACCCTTTCGCATGCAGCAGAAGATTCGGCCGCACCTGGCCGTAGGCGGCAATCAACGCCCGCATGGTTTCGGGATGAGTCGCGGTCTTCTGCCAGGTGGAGGTGGTGGCGATCAGTCCTTCGATGTCGAGCTCATTGGAATAGAGCAGCAAACGCACCAGCGACATCTGGTCGTCGGGCTCGTTGCCGATGTCGCTGATGATGATGACGCGGGGATGGCCGGTGAAGTCGTCGATGTGAGTCGGGGGAAGAGCCTGGGCGTGCAACTGGCCGATGGCGCAAAGCAGAACAAGCGTCGGGAGAAAAGCAAGAAGGAAGCGGAAAGCCCTGCTGGTGAGAGCAGGGCTTTTCTGGTTTAGTCTGGGCGGTGGAACGGGTCTCAATGCTTCTCCGCCGCCGAGGCCAGCTTGGCTTCGGCTTCCGCGATGACGTGGAGCGCTTCGGTGTACTTCTCTTCGCTGTCTCCAGCTTCGCTCCACAGCTTGTTGCCGCGGTCGAGTTGCTGCTGGGCGCGAGGCACGTCAATCTCCTCGGGCTTGAGCGCGTCGGTGGCAAGGATGGTGACGCGGTCGGGCAGCACTTCAACAAATCCCCAGCTCACGTTGTAGCGAGACGAAGCGTCTGCCCCGCCGTCTGTTCCTCCATGGATGGTCACATCGCCTGCGCCCAACTCGGCCAGCAGGGGCGCGGCTCCGTACAGCACTTCCATGTAACCCGATTTTCCCGGCAACTCCACCGCGGACGCGGCATGCTCAAACAGCACACGTTCTGGCGTCACCAGCCGGACTCGGAGTTGATTCGTTTCGTCAGCCACGGGGCTCCTTTCAGTCGCCAGTGATTAGTGGTTAGTGATCAGTGATTAGTAGGCGCAAGCTCTACGCCAGCCGGGTTTTTACTAACCACTATCCACAAATCACTACCCACTGTACTTACGCCGTCGTCTTCAACGATTCGGCCTTGGCCAGCACGTCCTCGATTGATCCCTGCATATAGAACGCCTGCTCGGGGATGTCGTCATACTTGCCTTCGATGATTTCCTTGAAGCTGCGCACCGTGTCGGCGATTTTTACGTACTTGCCGGCAATGCCGGTGAACTGCTCGGCGACGTGGAACGGCTGCGACAGGAACTTCTGCACCTTGCGTGCGCGGGCCACGGTGAGCTTGTCGTCTTCAGACAATTCGTCGATACCCAGAATCGCGATGATGTCCTGCAGATCCTTGTAGCGCTGCAGAATCTTCTTTACGCCCTGTGCCACGTCGTAATGTTCCTGACCCACAATGCGCGCGGAAAGAATGCGTGAGGTGGAGGCTAGCGGATCGACGGCAGGATAAATGCCGAGTTCCGACAGCGGACGGCTGAGCACGGTGGTCGCGTCAAGGTGAGCAAAGGTGGTCGCCGGCGCGGGATCGGTCAAATCGTCGGCGGGCACGTACACGGCCTGGACAGACGTTACGGAACCCTTGCTGGTGGATGTGATGCGCTCCTGCAATTCGCCCATTTCCGTGGCCAGGTTTGGCTGGTAACCCACGGCGGAAGGCATGCGACCCAGCAGCGTGGAAACCTCAGAACCCGCCTGCGTGAAGCGGAAGATGTTGTCGATGAAGAGCAGCGTGTCAGAACCCTCGACGTCGCGGAAATATTCGGCAACGGTGAGTGCGCTCAGTGCCACGCGCAGACGGGCTCCAGGCGGCTCGGTCATCTGGCCGTAAACCAAGGCGCACTTTGACTCCTCAAACTTGCCGGGATTGATGACGCCGGACTCGGTCATTTCGACCCAGAGATCGTTGCCTTCGCGGGTACGCTCGCCGACGCCGGCAAACACCGAGAAGCCACCGTGATTCTTGGCGACGTTGTTAATGAGCTCCATGATGACAACGGTTTTGCCCACGCCGGCACCGCCGAACAGGCCGATCTTGCCGCCTTTCAAAAAGGGCTGAATCAGGTCGATGACCTTGATGCCGGTCTCGAACATTTCTTCGTGCGTGGTCTGTTCGTCGAACAGGGGCGCGGGCCGGTGAATGGGCATGCGCGACTTCTCGCCGATGGGGCCAAGGTTGTCGACCGGCTCGCCGATGACGTTGATGATGCGGCCCAGGGTCTCTTTGCCCACCGGCACGCGGATGGGGCCGCCGAGGTCGATGGCCTTCATGCCGCGGACCATGCCGTCGGTGGCTTCCATGGCCACGGTGCGCACGCGGCCTTCGCCGAGGTGCTGCTGGACTTCAAGGATGACGCTGATAGGTGATGGCACATTAAAGCCGTCCGACACCACGCGCAGCGCCTGATAAATCGCCGGCATGGTCGCTTCTTCAAACTGCACGTCGACCGCCGGGCCCGAAACCTGAATTACCTTGCCGATGTTCTCTGCCATTTTACCCACCCAATATCTCTTCGATCTGAAATTTCTCTTGACCTGATTCTGCGTTGACCGAAAACACAAGCGTTCTTCGGCCACACTTCATCACAGTTCCTCTTGCTTCAAATGAAGGATCAGCCTGATTAAGTGTGCTCAACGCACATTCAGGAGATCCATGCGCTTGGACTTCTTGAAGAGCGTTCACCACCGCCCTCGCGAATTCTTCCGGACTCTTGATATCGGCCGCCCACTCCCTAGTGATCGTTGCAAGTTGACCATGTGAAAACTTCACCGTACCAACTTGTGCGCTGCCCTTCCCGATAGCGAAAAGATCTGGGTCGCCAGCAACTTTGTAGACTGTGCATCCTGTGCCCTCAAATTTGTCAAAGACCACCTTCGGCATCGACCCTAATTCAACATCTTTCCCGCAAACATTCATCGAGGCGGAAGGAACAGCAGCCGACACTTGCGCGTTCGCAAATGTGGCTCCTATGCCGCCAAGGGAAACGATTAGCGATGATAAAGCAACGCGGATCATAGCGCCGCCGCTCCACTCACAATTTCGATAATCTCCTTGGTAATGGCCGCCTGGCGCACGCGGTTCATATGCAGCGTGAGCGAGTCGATCATGTCCGAGGCGTTGTTGGTTGCCGAATCCATCGCCGTCATGCGGGCCGCATGTTCAGCGGCAACCGACTCCGTCATGGCGTGGTACAGCATGGAAAAAATGTATTGCGGAAGCAGGCCGTCGAAAAGCTCGTTCGGCGGATCGTCGTAGATGTAATCCACCTCCGCCGTTCCGAATTTCTTGGCTTCCGTGTCGGCCTCGGCAGTATCCACCGGCTCCAACGGAATGCCCGCGCTGGCCGCGGCCTCGGCGGTGCGCTCGCGCTCTTCTTCCGTCGGTTCGGCAGCGCCCGTAATCTGCGGAATGCCGATCTTCAGGATGGGCAACAGCTTTTCAACCACGACCCGCTGCTGGATAACCGATTTGAATTCGTTGTAGACGATGTAGGCGGCGTCGATCTCCTCATGAACGAAACGGGAAATGATGCTTTGCGCGAGCTCATAAACGCGGCTGGTCTCGAGCTTCAGCAGCATTCCCACGTGGTCGCCGGTCACTTCGACCTTCACCTTGCGTTCGCGCACCTGGATCTTGTTGCCGTTCTCGTCGGTCTGTTCGCTGTAGATGGCGACTGGATAGTGGCGGCGCGTCTGGTCGCGGCCCTTGCGGCCCACGGCTTCGACGTCGATTTCCTTGTCCGGATTGCCGTTGATGAACTGAAACGCCATCTTGAGAATGTTGGCGTTGAAGCCACCGGCAAATCCCTTGTCGCCGCTGACAACGACCACAAGCACACGCTTCTCTTCGCGAATGGCAAAGAGCGGATGTCGCAGGTTGCCGGTCTCCGGATCGAACCGGTCAATGCGCCGGGTCAGCGACTCCAGAACGCTGGTGATCATTTTGGCGTAGGGACGCGCGGAAAGCGCCCGCTCCTGCGCGCGGCGCAGCTTGGCAGCCGAGACCATCTTCATGGCCTTGGTGATCTGCCGCGTGTTCTTCACGCTGCGGATGCGACGCCGTAGATCGAGTACGTTTGCCATAAGCCTTCCAGGGATCAGGTTTCAGGGGTCAGGGATCAGTTTTCCGAGTTCTTCCCCTTGAATGCGTCTAATATCCCAAAAATCATCTTTCCAACTTCATGCGACAATCCTTCAGTTTCATCAAGTGATTTGGAGTCACCCATCTTCATCGCTCTTGCAATCTCAATTTGCGTCTGAAGCTCAAAGTTCGATCCACGGGCTATTCCAAGAAATTGCCTGTATTCTGCCCTATTCAGTCTTCCGTGGCCCTCTGCAATGTTACTGGCAACCGAAACGGTTGCCCTCCGCATTTGACTTGTTATCCCGTACAACTCTTCCCTTGGGAACTGCTGAGTCAGCCGATAGACCGCGACAGACATTTGAATTGATCTCTGCCAAACGATTAAGTCGCGAAACGATCGGACCATCTTACTGACCCCTGAAACCTGATCCCTGAAACCTGCAATCACGCTTTTACCGCCGACTCGAGCTCTGCCTTGAAGTTGGCCGAGTACTCTTTGAGCGCCGCGTGCAGCTTGCCGCGCAAATCGTCGTCGAACGCCTTCTTCTGCGTCAGTTCTTCCATGAACGCGGTCTGCGCGCTCTCGAAGTACTTGTACAAGCCGTCTTCGTAGCCGCGAATATCAGTAACTTTGAAGTCGTCCAGGTAGCCTTGCGTTCCGGCAAACAGCACCACTGCCTGCTGCTGCCAGGTAAGCGGATGGAACTGCGGCTGCTTGAGCAATTCCGTCAGTCGCTGACCGCGGTTGAGTTGCTTCTGGGTGAGCGGGTCGAGATCCGATCCGAACTGCGCAAAGGCAGCCAATTCGCGATACTGCGCCAGATCGAGCTTAAGCGTTGAGCCCACCTGCTTGACCGCCTTGATGGCCGCCGAGAAACCTACGCGCGAAACCGAGAGGCCCACGTTGACGGCGGGACGAACGCCGGAGTTGAACAGGTCGGTCTCAAGGAAGATCTGTCCGTCCGTGATGGAGATGACGTTGGTTGGAATGTAAGCCGAGACGTCGCCTGCCTGGGTCTCAATCACCGGCAGAGCGGTGAGCGAGCCGCCACCCTTTTCCTTGCTGAGCTTGGCCGAACGCTCGAGCAGGCGCGAGTGGAGATAGAAGACGTCGCCGGGATAGGCTTCGCGGCCTGGCGGACGGCGCAACAGCAGCGAAATTTCGCGGTACGCCATTGCGTGCTTGGAAAGATCGTCATACATCACCAGCGCGTGGCGGCCGGAGTCGCGAAAGAACTCGCCAATGGCCGTGGCCGCATAGGGGGCGAGATACAGCAGCGGCGCGGGTTCGGAAGCGGAAGCAGCCACGATGATGGTGTGGCCCATGGCGCCGGCTTCGGTCAGGGTCTGGACGACCTGCGCGATGGAGGAGCGCTTCTGCCCAATGGCGCAGTAGATGCAGATCAGGTCGTTTTTGGCGTTGTTGATGATGGTGTCAAGCAGGACGGCGGTTTTGCCGGTCTGGCGATCGCCAATGATCAGTTCGCGCTGTCCGCGGCCGATGGGAATCATGGAATCGATGGCCTTGAGCCCGGTGGCCATGGGCTCTTTCACCGAATAGCGATCGATGATGCCGGGCGCCAAGCGCTCTACAGGCAGCGTTTCGGTGGTCGCAATGGGCCCCTTGTCGTCAATGGGAAGGCCGAGTGCGTTGACCACGCGGCCAATCATTGCGTCGCCTACGGGCACGGAGAGAATCTTGCCGGTGCGCTTCACCTCGTTGCCTTCGCGAAGCTCGGTGTAGTCGCCCAGAATCACAGCGCCTACCTGGTCTTCTTCCAGGCTGAGGGCCAGTCCAGCGATGTCGTGCGGGAAGCTGAGCAACTCGCCGGCCATGACCTTATCGAGACCATGAAGCCGGGCAATACCGTCGCCGAGCGATGTGATGGTTCCGACCTCGTCGACCTGAACCTTCGAATCATAATTCGCGATCTGTTCGCGAAGGAGCTGCGTTATCTCGTCTGCCTTGATCTGAGCCATTTCTTTCCTTCAGGGATCAGGGATCAGGGTTCAGGGATCAGTCTTCCGTTGTGTGCGGCAAACCGATCAAAAACCACCGATCTCTTCATCGCCCTCGTTTCAATCTCTAACGTCTGTTACTTCAATCACAAAATGCAAAGTCGTTACGGGCAGGTTGGTGCTGATCCCTGAACCCTGATCCCTGACACCTGCGGGTTTCAGCCCGCCGCCAACGTTTCTTTCAACCGGTCCAAACGCCCGCGTACGGAACCGTCGTAAACCGTGGAGCCAATCCGCACAATCGTGCCACCCAGAATGCTCTTGTCCAGCCTGAAGCTGGCATCGATGCGCGATCCCGCCATTTTCCCGATCTCCGCCAGCAGAGAAGTTTGTTCCGCCGCGGAGAGTTCACGAGCCGTCACAACCTCCGCCTGGCGAATGCCCAGCCGTTCCTGCAACAGCTTGCGATAGGCCTGCGCAACCTCATTCACCGATCCAATTCGATCATTGTCAATCAGCACCGCAAGCAGATTCCGAAGTTCCTTTTGGAGCTTCAGCTTCTCATTCAACTTATCCAGAATCCTCACCTTTTGCGGGGTGGGAATGGAAGGATTTACAAAGAATTCCCGCAATTCGGGACTGCCTTGCCAAGTGCCGAGAAAATCGGACAACTGGCTTTCGATTGCGGCCGTATCCAGCTTTGCGGACGTAACCACATCAAGGAACGCGTTTGCGTAGCGTGAAACAAAGGCGGCCATCTAGTTCAGCCCTCCCTTCGCAACATCACCCACAAATTCAGCAATCAGAGCGCGATCGGTTTCCGGCGTCAATACCAGTTGCCTGGCCGCCTGCTCAATGGCGAGATCGGCGGCAAAGTGCCGCAGTGTGCGCCGGGCCTGCGCCGCAGCCACGCCAATTTCCTGTTCGGCTGCAGCCACAATCCGGGCGCTTTCCTCTTCGATGGTCGACTTAATGCGCGTCTCGTCCTGGGCGCTTTCGCGTTCGACTTCAGCCTGGAACTTTGCAATCTCCTCGCCGATACTTGCGAGCTTGGCTTCGACAGCACTCAGCCGGGAATTTGCATCCTCGGTCACCTTGCGGGCGGAGTCGATATCCTCGCGCACCTTGGCGGCGCGGTTTTTGAGAAACTTCGGCATGAACCGGATCAGGGGAACCACAATGGCCAGCGCAATGATGCCAAAGTTGATGAACTCGTAACCAACCGCAACGGTATCGACAGGAAGGTTCAGAGCCTTTGCTGTTGCCTGCACAATGGGACCGTGAAGGAACTTGGCGTTTTCATCTCCCTCGGGCTTGGCTGCTTCCGCATTTTGCCCGGTGGGCTGGGACTGGGCGGCAGGGGCGGCGGGCTCCTGAGCAGCCAACCGGAGTGAAACTCCCCCGAACCCGGCTACTGAAATCAGACAGATTGCAAGAAGAAAAAGCGGAGATGAAAAACGGATACGCGCGATCGAATTTCTCAACGGGAACCCCCGGAGGCTGCCGGAAGCACGGCCCGCACCACCTGGCTGGCCAACTCTCCGACGGAGCCTTGAATCGTCTGGCGGGCCGTTGCGGCCTCGGCTTCAAGCTCGGACTTGGCCTGGCTTACTTTCACAGAGGACAACTTGCGCGCGGCTTCGAGAGCGGCATCCCGCTCGGCGTTCCATTGCTTCACACGCTGCTCGCGGACCTTGTAAACCTCGGCGCGCGCCTGGCGCAATTTGTCGGCATATTCTGAGGCCTTGGCCTCGGCTGCGGCGATGGCTTTTTGAGCATCTTCCAGCGCGCCTTGCGTCAGCGCATAGCGCTTTTTCAGTGTGGCCGTCAACGGACCCTGCACCAGAAACTGATAGGACAAAACCATCACGATAAACAGCAAAATCGTTGGTATGGAGCCCAGCAGAAGTATCCCGACTTGTTGAAGAATTAATTGCATATTGGTTCCGGCGGCTCACACAATCTATGTTGTTCTTTGTTCGGTGGTGAACACCCATTTTTATCAGGGGCGAACCTCCAAGTCAACGCGCCAGGCGCTAAATTGAAGGGGTCCTGTGACTGCTGTCACGGAATGAGAAAATTCTTAAGAAAATGCTTGCTTTCGGTCAAAACAAGCCTAAACTAACAATACCACCCAGACCCGGTTCAGGGTCCAGCGGGCCGGCAGTTCCGGGAAGTCCTTCCACTCCCGAGGCTGTCGGCCCGCCTCAATTTTGGACGCAAATCTGCCCACTCACATTCTGCCAAGTTTTCGCGGAAATCAGGCCCTAAGGTTTGCCGCTCACCGCGAGTTTGTCCACCGTCAACAGTCCCTGTCCGCGCAGCCAGGTTTCGAGCAATCCCGGCCACTGACCCAAAGCCGAGTCCCCCTTGCCCAGCCCGCTGCCGTGCCCGCCGTTTTGAAAGATGTGCATTTCTGACGGCACATCCGCCTTGATCAGAGCTTCATAGAATTTCAGACCCTGCTCCACGGGAACTGTCTTGTCGGTAAACGTGTGGTACATAAACGTGGGCGGCGTGTCTTTTGTAACGAACAAATCCGGTGAATAAGCGGCTTGCAGCGCTGCGCATTGGTCCATCAGGTTATAAAGTTTGCAGTAATTCAGATGTGAAGTATCCAGCGAGATGGCGCCGATCCACGGGTAGCCAAGCACCAGGTAGTCCGGCCGGCTTGAGACGCGCTCGATGGGTTCGTCCGATTCGGGATTGCCAGCCACGAACTGCGTTCCGGCCAAGGCAGCCAGATGGCCGCCGGCCGAAAAGCCTATGAGAACAATGCGGTTAGGGGCAATGTGGTAGTCGGCGGCCCGCCCGCGAACGGTCTGGATGGCGCGGCGGGCGTCAAGCAGCGGAATGGGGAGCACGTAACCGTTCGAGGTGAGGCGGTAGCTGAGGATGAAGGCGCGAAAGCCACGCGCGGTGAACCAGTCGGCAATTTCACGGCCTTCAAGATCGGCTGCCAGCATGCGATAGGAGCCTCCGGGCAGGATGATGACCGCGGAGCCGTTTTCCGCACCTTGGCGCGGCCCCATGACCGTCAAAGTGGGAATATCTTCACAGGTTTTGCCCTTGGCCTCGGGTGCGTCACCGGCCCATAGCCGGACGGTCTGAATCCCCAGAAAGGCGTTGTTGGTACCCGCAACAGCGCAGGGGTCCGTTTGTGCCAACGCTGTCGAGGAGGCAAGCATCCCAAAGGCCAAAAGGGCCGCAAACTGTTTCAAATCAAGCCTCCCGTCGTTCGCCAGGACTATCCAAGCCGCACTTTTCTAACCACTGATCACTAACCACTACTGCTTTACAACCACAACGCCGTGTGCCCCGGGCAAGGGTTGGCTGCATGAGCGGTCAGCTCCTCAGCCAGCTCAAAACCGTATCGTGCAAAATAATACGCCGCCCCGTGCAAACGTTCCTGAAGGCCGCCGCCGGGATAGAGCGCCTGCCAGATGGTTTCCGCGTGCCGGCCCAGAGAAGCCTCCCGCTGCAGTTGAAAATTGGCTGCCTGAGTCCGCAACCGGTTCATCTGGTAGCGCATCTTGCTTGCCGCGGTTTCGGCTGACCGCGCCAATCCCTCATCCTGCCCCCGCATCCAGTCCAAAAGGATGGTGAGGTCGGCATCCAGCGCATTACCCGCTGCGGCCAGTTTCGTTTTGCCTTCAATCGGCATAGCCCGGGCTGCCAGT
>Ga0302274_10001388_pt1 | contig 23277 bp, 18 predicted proteins | sample III_Bog_N2_1_FD_198755 | JGI IMG/M metagenome (GOLD analysis project Ga0302274, IMG submission 198755) | Peat permafrost microbial communities from Stordalen Mire near Abisko, Sweden - III_Bog_N2_1 | ecosystem: Environmental > Terrestrial > Soil > Wetlands > Peat | place: Sweden: Abisko...
CTTTCTTTTGTGCCTCGGTCCATTGCAGTGGAACGTAACGCTCGGCGACAATGCCGCGATCCAGTTCGCCGCGCTGCTTCATATCCTCACGGATGGCATCGGTAATCTTGCCGATCTCGTCATGCGTCCCGGCAACCACAAGAACCGTGCGGGCTGAGTCACACGTGAACGCCCGATAGGCGGATGCCACCGCCTGCGCACGCTCCAGAACCGGAACCTCACGAACCGCGCCAAGCTGCTCCAGCTTTTCAAACCCCTGTTCCGGCGAATGCCGCAACGTCTGTATGGCATCCCGATATTGAGCCTGCGTCTGCCGCTGCACAGCCATGAGCGACACACTCTTCATCCGCGATTCCTGCTCCAGAATTCGCAGGGCATCCGATGCCTCGACACTCTGAAGTTGCCGCGTGTCGCCGGAGAACAGAATCCGTGCGTCTTCTCGCTCCGCCAGTTTGAGCAAGCCTTCCATCTGACGGCCTGAGACCATGCCAGCTTCATCCACAACCAGCACTCTGCCGTGCAGCGCGGTCTGCGCCTTTGGGTCATCCAGCAATCGCGAGATCGTCATCGCATCGCGAAAGCCGACCTTCTGCAACTCCTCGACCGCGCCGCGCGTTGGCGCAACCGCCAATACTTCCCGGCCAGCCTCGCGTAAACCACGAGCGATTTCCGTGAGCGTAGCGGTCTTACCGGTTCCGGCGGCTCCGCGTAGATTGACGGCGAAATCCTGCGAGTCCAGTATCTGATGAACGGCACGCAGTTGTTCCTCTCGCAGTCGCTCTGATGGGCTGAATTTGCGCTTCCCGCCCAAACGTTCATAGCGTTCAATGCCACCGTCTATCGCTGCAATCATGCGCTGTTCGCGTTCAAGACTTTCGCGCGTGGCAAGATTGTTCCCGGACCGGATAAGTGACCCCTGCGACTGTTCCAACTCCAGAGCACCGCGCAGTTGATGGCGATCAATCTTTCCGCGCCCGTACCGCAGTGCTTCAGTCATCAACTCGTGTTCGCGCACAACTGAGCTACGCTCGAAGAGATGCTCTTTCGCGTGTTGAAGCGACTCCGCTGCTTGCGAGAGTTCATGTGGAATCACTCCGGTATGCCCAATAGACTCTTTGTGCAGATGGCTCAGCGCATGGCCCTCTTCAGGCGACAATCTTGCGTGCTGCTGCGTCCGCAATCTCTCCGTGGAGATTTCCGCCAGTTTGTCGGCGCGCGATTCGCGGACGAGCACGGCGACTTCGTTATTGGTCGGCTTGCGGCCATTCTCCAGGGTGAATCGTTCGATAGATGCATCCCGCTGCGCGCTGCGTACGCTGTACTTTTCGAGCAACTGATCCGAGACGCCGCGAATCTCAAAGCCGTGATCTCTGCCCCTGGAATCGCGGCGCGTCTCAATCTCATATCCCAGGTTATATACTTCACGCGCCAGGGTGTTTCGGTAAACTTCCGTCAGGTACGCACGGCGCTCATACAGCCCTGATGCCTGCAATGCCTTCCAGCGGCCCTCCACACCGTCAAAGGTCAAATTGGCCGTGACAGCATGGGTGTGCAGTTGCGGATCGAGTTCCCGGCTGGTGTCATGTCGGTATGCGGCCACAATCCAGTTGGCAGTCGCCCGATCCTCGTTCGCACCATTCAGCCGAACGCGCGCGGCAGCATAGTTCTCTGCCTCAACCAGTGCCTCCCGGACAGCTCGGTCATGGGCGGCAATCAGACGCTCATCACCGCCGACGAGCGCCTGAATCGAAATCGACTTCGGCGCGGAGAAAGTCAGATCGTACAGAGATCTCCCTTTGCTCTGTTCGTTTCCATTTGCATCAATACGGTCAGCACTGTGGCGAGGGCGGAGGAATTCTCCAGTCTCTGGATGCAACCCCTCTCGAACTGCTTCAAATTGCTCCTGGGTTACCTCTCCACGCAGACCCAGCAACTCCGCGCCCTGGCCATGCCATTCACCTTGAACACGACGGCCTTCATCGTAATAGTCGCTGTGTTCCAGATGCCGTTGAGCATATCCAGCACCACCCGTCATGGCCCGCAAAGTCAGCACAACCCAACGCTAACCCTGTTCGAATTCCAAATGCAACGGCCTGAGTCACTATACCCTGCTGAGGAACACAACGGCATAGGAAACCGGAAAGCGCATTCTGCAAATCCTCATGGAATTCGGGCGGAACGTGAGGATGCAGTAAAGCCCAAGCTAACATCGTGATCCCCCAATTGTAGTCAAAGGCACCTGATTCTGCGAGCGTCATTTTGAGGAAACATGCAGAAGAACACTCTCGCTGCGCTCGCTTTGTAGGAAGACACCATCCCTAAGCCTGACGGCTTAGGAACGGTGACGTAATCCATAAAGATCGAACAGAATTCGTACAACATCGAACAGTGTTCGAAGATGATCGAAGACTGTTCGCACTGCGTTCGAGGACTAGTCTACACGCCAGAAGGGCTTGGGATAGCTTCAATATTTTCAATACGGCGACGGCCTTTCGCACACGCGCAGCATACGCCTGAGTTCCGGTTCCAGGCACAAATGCTGCTTGAAGACACACCACCATCTCGTCTGGAAGATGCGCTGAAGAGGCTATGCCGGAATAGTCTGTGTTTGATTCTTCAATTTATGGACGAAGGCATAGTAGGCCACCATCACGCGAAATGCCTTGGACCGATTAACCCCGCCGAGAATCTCCCCGCCAACTCTTTCCAGCTCATCGGCGATCTCGAACGTCAAAGGGAATACGAACGCGGTGTCGATGCTCTGAAATGGAATATTCAGCCACTGGTTGTTGTAGAAGGCAACAAGCTGTGTCTGCGCGGCCTTGGTTTTGAAACTCATGATGATGTGTTCAGCCAAGGCATTCTTTCGCCGGATTTTGAGCACGGCAAAAAGTTGGTTGAAATGGCTCTTGGTGAATTTGGAATCCACGGTGAGCCGGAGTTGAGTGCGCTCCTCTGCGGGAGAAACGATTCTGCGCTTTGGTCGGGGTGTAGCCTTCTTCGCGGCAGGCATATGGTTTCCTTGTCGATACGTATCTTACAGCATTAGTATATGAGCGTGGAAGACCATGCGCTAACCTACAGAAAATAATGGAGTTTGCCTGAAGGAAACGCCGGTGTGGGTGGCGGAATCATTGCGTAAATAAGCTTGACGCCTAATGAACCACAACGAATCTAACCGCGGGAGGAGAAGGAGAAAATAGAGGCCGTCATGGGAAGGCTCCAGACCTGTCAGTGTCTCCTGTCGCGCAACCTACTGTTTCACAAACTCAACGACCTTTGGCCCGACCTGACTGGCGCACTGCATGGGGGACAGATGGCCGCAGTCAGGGAATATCTCCAGTTGAGATTGCGGGACAAGGCTGTGCATCTTCTCGCCCTCATGGAGCGGCATGATGCGATCCTCTGCGCCCCACACAATCAGCACCGGCATTTTAAGCTGTGGCAACAAATCGTCGGATGCATCGCGGCCAGCGAGCATCGATGCCACTGCACGGCGAATGACCCAACCGTTCTGATCGGTCAGTCGCACGATGTCGCGTGCCACAAATCCCGGCACCGGAAACGGATGAGGATAAAGCAATGCATTGAGCTGTGATACCTCGGCGGGAGTCGAAGGTGTGAAAAGCCGCGTGTCCCATGAAGGCTGCTCGTGAATGCCGGCGCTATCGAAGAGCATTAGCCGCCGCACACGCTCTGGATGCTCGCTGGCAATAAGCTGGACGATCCATCCACCCATCGAAATGCCGCCCAGGTCAACCTGCTTTAAGTCCACTGCATCCAAAAAGCCAACTACGATGGCGGCTTCATCGGGCACCGAGTAGGAAAAGCTCGTCGGCTTCTGACTGCGACCGTAGCCGGGCAGATCGGGAAGATAGACGCGATAACCAGCCTTGACGAGATAGTGGGCCAAGTCCAACCACTCTTCGGCGCGCCCACCCAGTCCATGCACCAAAATCACCGGCGGTCCGCTGGCCGGTCCCAACACGTCGTAATGGACGCGAAGACCGGCAACCGTTACCGAACGGCTTTCAGCGCCCGCCAGAGCCAAACGCAAAGGAACAATTCCTTTGAAGTAGAGGCCGCTGATAGGGCGTTCCCAGACTCCAAGAACAGCCAGAAATACCAGTGTGCAACAAATACTCCAAAGGAGTTTCTTGCCTTTCATCGTTCCCCTTCCACCTTGCCAGATAGGCGTCTGAGCTGTCGGCAATTCGCCGGCCATTACGCGGTCAATAAAATCGCGATGACCTTATGGTATAGCCAAGCTCTACGCTTTCACTGCCTAATCTTCGTGATATGCACGTTAAAGCCGGTCTTGGGGAGCAAGGCCATCAACTCAAAAACACGAAATCCATCGCCGGTAATATCGGTTCGGCGATATACCTCAGGCTCGGTCTCCACAATTTCGCGCCCACCCGTCAAGACGTTCATGTACACTTCCGCCTCGTGAATATCCGCCGCTGTGCCCTTGCTTGCAGAAGTCATTGCCTCGGCAACGTAACTGCGCATTAGCTTCGACCAGTACTTCGAGAGCAACTCCGTACTGGCAAAAGCATCGGCCCATAGAACGCGTCCATCAACTGCGACCACCACGCCAACCGCGCCTTTGCTCCGCAGATCGCGCAGGATAGCCTGCTCGCTCTCCGCGCCTCCATATGCGCTAACCATCTTTGCAACTGGAACGCTCGCAAAGACCTTTGCGTAAGAACTTGTCCCTGCAACGGACGCCGCCTCGGCACTGCTCAGATTGTTGGCCATCTTTGCATTCGATGCGCGCACATTCGCCCAAACTTGGTTTTGATTGCGTTCGGCCATCGCCGATGTACGTACGCTCGGTTGCACCATCTGCGCGCCCATCGAGCCAAAGTTGGAACTGGAGGCTACCCAGCGCCCCGGTTCTACGCAATAGACTCCGAGATCGATCGGTCCCGTATTCGGCGGGACGATGCGATCGGAGCCAACTACACGATCCTGCTTGCCACCAGTGACAATCTCTCCCGCAAGCAAAAGCAGTGGGCGGCTGGAGTTGTTGTAGAGCACAAGGCGATTTACCTCAGCACCTTCCTGCCGCCGCGGTATTACTTGGCCCGGACGGATCAGGCCCCGCTCATCCCCGGCTTCGGTCACTGTAACCTGTCCCGAGCGAATGCCCTCGTCGAGTGTCATCAGTTGGGAGGTATCGTAAGAGTGGTTGGCCACCACAGGGAAGATGGCCAGATTTCCGCGCACAATTGCCGGCAACACTTTGAACTCAGTCTGTTCATTTGGACCGCCGGCCGATGCCGGAATAGCCAGCATCAGACCGCAAATAGAAGTCAGAATAATCCTCGGGCCAATGTTCCAACTGTGATTCCGGAACCTCAATACCTTTGCCATTGCATCCTCCTTGTGCCAACTACTGCTACCCCTGCACAAAAGAAGAACGATGGGATGTAGGATTCTTGCAGGGAATTTGCTACCATCGGTAGCAATGCTGTCGACTCCCCAAAATCCGGCCTTTTCAATCGCGGCTGAAGATTCCGCCTTAGAGAGTACAGTGTTGGCTGCCATCGCGCATCGCTACGGCGAATCTGGTGCGGAGAGCTACGGTATACCGCCCCAGAATTTCCAGCAGATTGTGGCTGCAGTAGCGATTCGTTATACGAGGGATGCGAGCGAGGCCGAGCGATTGGAAGTGGTGGCGACGCTACGTATAGGGGAGTTGGTCCTTGCGCGTGCATGTACGGTTGGAAATGAGCACGCATGGGATGTGTTTCTTGCCCGTTTTCGAGCGTCGCTCTATGAAACGGCCTATCGTATTGCCAAGGACGAGGCGACCGGCCGTGAACTTGCTGACGGACTCTATGCTGAACTCTACGGAATTCCAAACCGTGAAGGTCGTCGCATTTCAAAGCTCGACTATTACATGGGACGCGGTTCTCTCGAAGGCTGGCTGCGGACAGTGCTTGCGCGGCAGCATATAGATCGTTGCCGCACACAAGCGAAAGACGTGAGCCTAGAGGAACAGATTGAAGCAGGCGTCGGCTTTGCGGCGAGTTCTCCCGTGGAAGTTGCAGAGACAGATGACCGCGTAACTACGGCTGTTGCGCAGACGCTTGCCGAAGTTGGCAGCGAGGAGCGATTTCTTCTTGCATCCTATTTTCTCGATCAGCGAACATTGGCCAACATTGGACGCCAGTTGGGCGTACATGAATCCACAATCAGCAGAAAATTGGAAAAGCTGACGGGGAAGTTGCGAAAGCGGCTTCGAAAACGGTTGCAAACCGCGGGGATCAATCCACAGCGCTGCGAGGAACTTTTGCTGGAAATTGACGTACGCGACCTCAATGTAAATGTCGCGGATAATCTACGGCAAGAAAGCCCTGTCGAATCGTTCTAAGTTAGGTAAGGAAATGGATCAGTGAAGTGATGCAATCAGATTCCAATCCGTTGCTACGGGAACTGGCGCGAGGCCGGCACGGCGAGCCTCACCCCGATTCCGATCTACTTACAGCCCTTTCCGAAGGTACGCTTTTACAGCGTGAACATCAGCAGGTGTTGGCGCACCTCGCAAATTGCGCCGACTGCCGTGAAACACTCAGCACTGCGGCGGGAGCCGCAGGAATCCCTGATGCAGAGTTGAAGCCATTCCTGCTGCCGCGTCTCGTGCATTCGTCGCAGCGCATGTGGCTGCCTTGGATGGGCATTGCAGCAAGCATCCTTGTTGTATTTTCAGCAGGATTGCTCTATCAGCAACGGCACACGTTCCAGAAAGGCACTCAGGTTGCAACCAGAGAAGCCCCGCAACTTCCTTCATCATCGCCTGAGCAGGCACCGGTGCCCCCCCAGCAGAGAAAAGAGATATTCGGCAAGACAACAGGCAGTTCAGAATTGAAAAACCCGAAGGCGCATTCAAGCTCTGAAGCGATAAACGCCGCGAATGCCATATCGAAAGCGCAACTTGAATCGGCAAAGAAACCCGATTTTAGTCAGCAAATGTCCTACCAAGACAGCGCAGTAGAGGGTGAAATGGCGACGCCAGGCATATCTGTGCAGAAAGCCGCTCCCGCTCAGCCTGTCTCCGCCTTCGCCAGCGCTCCTATGGCGCGTGCATTATCAACAGTTCCGTCTGTTGCAGTTGCGCGTCCGCATTGGCACATCAATGCTCTGGGTCAGCCTGAGCGCTCCTTCGAGAATGGAGAATGGCAGCCCGTTCTCCTTAATGAGAAATCGAAGATGCGCGTCATATCGGTTTTCAATGAAGAGGTTTGGATTGGCGGCGAGAATTCACGACTCTATCACTCCACCGATAGCGGTGTCTCATGGACTCAGATTGCCCTCCCAGGGAAGGATGGCCGCGAGCATTCCATTGCTCACATTCACTTTCAAACTGCGCAGTCCGGCACAGTTGAATCAGATGATGGAACCGTATGGATAACTTCGGACGGTGGAAGCACGTGGAAGTGACTGCGCATTTGCAGCCAACTGCCTTCTACTTCTCTCCGCTGGTAACTTCGTATTCAATGTGGAACGGCTTCAGAGGCTGATCCTTCGCCAAGTGATCCTGCGCAATCACCATATTCACTTGCTCAAGGCGCTCAGAGGACAGCGGATGAGAACGGAAATAGCCCGTTAATCCGTCGATTGCAACCTGACTCAACTCACCAGTCGGCGTCTCTGCGTGAATCACATATTCGCGTTGCAGTTTTTCCAATCTCTCCGTCATCTTAACCGCGCCTTGAGGCGAATAGCCCGCAGCAACAGCAATGCGCAGTCCTTCGCGATCTGCCTCGAACTCTTGATCTTTGCTATAACCGGCTTGCCATAGGGACATTGGAATCTCAGCGACGGCCGCCACGATGTCAAGGTTCAGGCTTTTCAGCTTCGCTTCAATCTGAACGCGCTCAACTGCGTGATAGTGGTCAATATGTTCCAACTCGTGGCCAAGGATGAAGGCAAGTTCATCCTCGCTCGTCATCTGGTCCAGAAGCCCCTGTCCAATGAAGACGTGACCACCCGGCAATGCAAAGGCGTTAATCAGATTGGCGTCGCCGATCAGATGAAATCGATAGTTGAGTTTGCGCTTTGCATGAGCAGCAACGCGTCCACCTACCTCGTTGACGTATTGCTCGGTTGCCCGCGCTTCCGCACTCTTTTCGGGTAGTGCGGATACATATTGCAGCGCCAGCTTATCGCCAATCTGCGTCTCTTGTTCGTCAGAGATGCGCGTGAACTGCATGGGCGCGCGCGTCATGTCGCGCTGCCAATCCGCGGCCATATCCACAACTGCGTTGGCACTCACCGCGTCCTGGCGCTTTCTGTGTTGCGCCAGGTAGAGAGCGCCACCCGCAAACAGCAGTATCAATACAAGCGCCAGAGTGTGCTTCATAACAGCCTCCTGACGGTCTCTCGATACTTGCTATAGAGCATGGACACCAAAAACAACGACGCTCCCAACACAATGAATGTGATATACCGGTCAGTATCACTCAGACGCCAGGCATCGAGACAAACTATCTTTCCTACGCAGAGCAGCAGCAAAGATAGTCCCGTGATGCGATAACTGCGCTGGCTGACTAGCAGTCCGAGAAGAATCACCGCGACTCCCTCGATGCCCCACGAGAGCGTCATGATTCCAGGATTCATCTTGACGGCGATCATCATGGAAATCAGCACGACCGGAGCAAAAAAGAACCATTGTTCCGGGCGCTTCAGGGCCAGATAGCGGCCAAGGAGCGATACGACCCGTCCATCCGCATAGCGCTTTCGCAATTGGAATGCAATCGGCAAAGCAGCAAAGAGAAGCGCGGAGGCGATTGATAAGACGGCGAAGTTTCCGCGCCATCCACCGGCAGAGAAGTAGCTTCCGCCAAAGATGTTGTGCGCAATTCCCCGTCCGACGATTCCCACCGTAAGAAGAACTGCCTGTTGCAAAAACACCTCTTTGTTGAGTGCCCATGTTGCAATCACCAACACGAGTGTAAGAGCGGCCCAGGCTACGACGATCCACTCTACGGGCGTTTCGAAATAGAGCACCGCAACTATGCTTCCTGAGCCAAAGAAAGCAATTAGATCGCTCGGCGACCAGCGTCCAATCTCCGGCTTTGCCTTGTCGGATTGCAACTGCGTCCATACGAAGAAGAAGATCAGCGCAATTGGCACAATGGTGTAGATGCGTGGACTGATCGATTCACCGGGCAGGGTTGCCGCAGTCAGATTGACAAAGAAGATGCGAGCAAAGGCCGCTGTCAATGCCGCATACGCCTGCAAACGGATTTGCTTCTGCTGCCACCATGTGCCCAACTCGAAGAGGACAAGCCCAAAGACTGCCATGCCGAGCGCCACGCTGATGGGTTGTAGCTCGCTCCACAACAGCCATGCGGCAAGGCCCGAACCAGCCCAGGTATACACATGACGCGCAGAAACAGACTCAGGTATTCGCACCCAGCGCGCCAAAGTGTAGAGAACCGCGACCACGATTGAAACTGTAAGGAGCCGAAGATCAACGCCCCGCCATTGATCTTGCGCGTACAGATTGAGAGTGACTGCGCGTAGCACAGCCAACAAAGCAAGAACATGGGCTTGGTACGGTAATTCCTCTACATCAAAGATGCGGTCAATCACTGCCAGAGCGAGCGCAAAGACCGCCCAGATGGCCGCAAGCCAGAGCTGCGGAGACTCGTTCCAGGCCAGCGCTGCGATCAATGCCGTGGCAGCCCACGTATGCATCCATGCAGCAGGACGGCGGTAAGGAGCACCTTGCAAAGCGCAAAAACGCGAGATGGCGTAGAAGGCAGCCGCGCAGCCGATGAAGGGAAGATAGCGCTCCAATGAATTTTGCGCATAAAGGTTCACGGCAATAAGTTGCGCGCCGACGGCAACCGACAGCACATAACCCTGATACGCGAAGTCCGGGAGTTTGATGCGGCGAGCGATCAGATAAAGCGCAGCCGCAAGTGCCATCCAGACCGGTGCAACCCACACGGGAGCCACTTCAAACCATGCAAGCAGCGCAATAAGCGAAGTGCCCGCCCACAGCACAAGTCTGCGCGGATGCGGACCAAGGTCTTTGGCTGCTGAAAGCGTCCAGGCCGCGATATAAAAAATTAGCGCGAGAATCGGCAGCGTGATCAGGCGAGTTGCAATGTGATGCGGATAGAAATCGTCGAGGTGGCAATTCACAACAACGGAGGTGTACCACGCCGCAACAAACAGCAAGGCTCCTTGCGCCAGCAGATGATTGTCATCGAGATATTTTGTGCCGAGCGTGAGACCAAGCAGAAGTGCAGCCCAGCTTACCGCTGTCCAGTCTCCAGTGAAGATGCACCACAGGCCGAGAAAAGCTGTGGCGCCGCCGATGTAGCTGTGGCACATTGCGAGCGCGCCGCCGAATGAGTCGAAGAGAGAACTCCATTTGCGGCGGATGAAAAGCGCATTCCAATAAAACAGCACGCTGCATGTAAGCAGCAGAATGCCGTCCTGTATGCGCGGCAAATTCGAATGCTGACGGAAGTCGATGATGCCCCAGGCTTCATAGACAACGAGCAATCCAGTGACGAATCCAGCAATCAGACCGAGACGGCGGAAGAGGATTTCCTTTTGCTGAATCCCGGCAATCAGCAGCACTTCGGCCGCGATCATCCAGAACAATGCAATGTTGTTGCCACTGAACTTGAAGGGCACCGAAGCAAAGATAAGCAGAGTGCCGATTACTGTGAGCAGAACGAATGCGGGTCGGCGGCGACGCGTTATTGGTAGTTGCCCGAAGATGAACTCCGCCACGCCGATTGCAAGTATTCCGTAAAAGGCAAGCTCCGGGCGTGTGGATTGGAATTTCATAACTGCGCCCAACAGCATGGTGTTCAACAATGCCGCGATAGTGGAGATGGATTCATCACGCCGAAGCCGGATGGTGCGCACAATATAGGAGACGCGGAAGATCGCCCAGTAAAAGATCAGGATGATCGCGCTCGGCCAGAATTGCGGAAACTGGTGACCGGCCACGCCGTCTGGAAAGAGCCGGTAGAGCCAGTAGAAATGATTGGCATAGCTGGCCAGGATGCCGAAGACTTCCAGTTCGAACCAACCCATGCGCAGCGCGATGGCCACGATGCCCGCAGCGAGAATGACTCCTGCGGAAAGAGCGTAGACGCTGTCCTGACTCAGCGCGATGGTGGAAAATGCCAGAAGAAATGCGAGTCCGGTAACTACCTGTGACTTATAGCGCAAGGTATGCGCCACCATGGCAATCGCCACGCCGAGCATCAACACGCAATTGAGTGTATTGGAAGCCATGACCGTCATTGCGGGTACGTGGTACATGGCATAGGTTGTGAAGAAGAGCGTCGCCCATCCGCCGCCGATACCGGCACGTCCGACAATTCGATAGCGTTCTTTTCTTTCCAGCCATATTCCTCCTATGAGCAGCGCGACGGAAGCAGCGTAAATGAGAGCGACTCTTGCCGCCGGTCCCATAGAAACCAGCGCCAACTTTCCGCCAAGCGCAAACCCCAGAACGAGCAAGACAATGCCTATCTTGGCGAAGAGGTTCATGCCGAGCAATTCTTCAAGCGGCAGTGTGGTGCGCAATCGTTCAGCGAAACTCTTGCGCGGGGGCGCTGCTTCAAACGATGCAAAGCGAGGAGGCGCTGCTATAGAAGGTGCAGTTAAAGCCGGCATTGCTGGCGCCGCAACGTGAGGAGTTTCTGGCTGGCGTGCAGCACGAGCTGCCACAAATTGTTCATATTCGTCTTTGATGGAAGTGCCGGGTTTTCTGAGGGTAGCTCCCCGCTTAGCGATGTACTGGAGCCACTCTTCCTCGTTTGCAGCGGCAGCAGGGGCAGTATCAACCACTGCGCTCGCAATCTGTTTGTCGTGGACCACGACTACCTCTGGCTTGGACAGCGGGGGCGGTGCGCTCGGTGTGCTTTGCTTCAAGAAGACCAGCGGCTCAGGGACAAGTGCAGCCTGCAATTTCAGTGGCGGCGGAGCGGCGCCCTCTGCATGATGAATTGCGGGCTCTATGCGCAGCTCAGGCACGCTTGCTTTCACGGGCGCGGTCTGAGGAGCCACAGCGACCGGCTGATCGACGCGCCGAGAAAGCTGCGAGAGATCGCGGCGCAGGCCGACAATCTCCCCCTTCAAATCGTTGATCTTGTCGCCGAAATCGCTAGAGGCCTCCTCAAGACGCCTGCGCAGGCGTCCAGTGCGAACCAATGCAATGATCGCAATCGTGGGGATTGCGAGAAGAGCGCCAATTGCCAGAAGAACAAGAAAACTGTCGTCCATGTCTGCTTACCCTCAATCGACTGGAAACTCAAATATCTGATAAAAGAACGGACTCGGCAGCGCTTCTTGCAATAAATTCTGCAAGATAATACTGAGGTGCCGTTCTGACAGAGAGAGGTCAGATCCGTTTGTCGATGACATGGAAGTATAAACAATCTGAGCCAAGTCGCGCTATAATCGACAACGCTCCACCAAACATTCTATGACCCAGACCAACTCGCACACGAACTCCGAAGTTCTGCCCGCATCGCCCGCGCTACCACGCGGCGAGCGCGGCTTTTGGGCACTGATCGTTACGCAGTTTCAGGGTGCCTACAGCGACAACATCTTGCGGAACCTGCTGCTTGCTATGATCGTCGGCATGGGGCTGGCGGGCAGCGAGCGCTCCAGCTTTGTCTCCCTAGTCACGTTTCTCTTCTCCATGCCCTTCGTGCTTTTCAGCATGACGGGAGGCTGGCTTGCAGACCGGTTCAGCAAGCGGCGGGTCACGCTGTGGACCAAGGGGATGGAAATCGGAGCCATGGCCGTGGCAACCGTAGGACTAGCGAACCATTCGCAGCCCACCTGTCTGGTTGCGCTCGGCCTTGTTGCGACTCAGGCGGCGCTCTTTGGCCCATCGAAATATGGCTTGTTGCCAGAGTTGCTGCCCGCCAAGCGTTTGTCCTGGGGCAACGGCGTAATAGAACTTGGGACTTTCCTCGCGATCATTGTTGGAACCATCACTGGCGCTGCCTTGGCGGAGCACTTTCATGGACGCGAGGTCTATGCTGGTTACTTCCTGCTGACTCTCGCTGTTATTGGCTTCTTCACGAGTCTCGGCATTGATCGCGTCCCGGCGGCAGCACCGGAGAAGAGATACCGCATCAATTTTCTCGGCGATCTTTGGCAGCAGATTGGATTGATGCGTCGCGACAAGGCGCTCTTTCTCGCTGTCGTTGGAAATACATATTTCTGGTTCCTTGGTTCGTTGCTGTTTTCGACGGTGGTTGTCTATGGGCCGGATGTGCTGCACATCGGGCAGACTAAGACCGGATACCTGAATGCCGCGCTTGCTATCGGGATTGGCATTGGCAGCATGATCGCCGGTCTTGTAAGCGGCAGCAAGATTGAGTACGGACTTATTCCTCTCGGCTCCATCGGAATGACCGCTACCGGGCTGGCGCTGGGCGGAATGCAATTTGGCCTTCTTGGTTCCGGCGCGTTGCTTGCGCTATTGGGCTTCTGGGCGGGATTCTATGCCGTACCTGTCAACGCGCTCATTCAACACCGACCGGCGGAGAAAGACAAAGGCGGCATTATCGCTGCTGCAAATCTGCTGTCCTTCGTGGGCATCGCGCTTTCGTCGGGTGTTTACTACATCTTTACTGCATATATCCACCTCAATCCGCGCGGAGTGATCGTTGCTGCATCCTTTATTACTGGCATCGGCACAGTATATGTCCTGATGCTGCTACCAGAGTGGTTTGGACGCCTCATCCTTTTCTTCTTAACTCATACCATCTATCGTGTGAAAGTTTTGGGACGTGATAACTTTCCCGATAAGACGGGCGCTTTGCTGGTATGCAATCACATGTCATTTGTGGATGTGTTGTTGCTGATTGCTTCGACCGACAGGCCCATCCGCTTCCTGATGTTCAAGGGAATCTACGACAACAAGTTCATCAAGCCCTTCGCCAAAGCGATGAAGGCGATTCCGATCTCCAGCGACCAGCGGCCACGCGAGATGATTCGCTCACTGCGCACGGCCAGCGACGCTCTGCGCGACGACGAGATTGTCTGCATCTTTGCCGAAGGCCAGATCACGCGGACCGGGCAGTTGCTGCCTTTCCGTCGTGGCCTGGAACGGATCATGAAGGGTGTCGATGTGCCGATCATTCCCGTGAATCTTGACGGTGTCTGGGGCAGCATCTTCAGCTTTGCGCGCGGACGCTTTCTATGGAAAATGCCGCAGCACATTCCCTATCCAGTTACAGTAAGCTTTGGCAATCCGATGCTGCCAACGTCCACTGCAATTGCGGTTCGACGTGCCGTGCAGGAGTTACAGGCCGAAGCCTTCCAACAGCGCAAGCGGCGCATGAAGACACTTGACCGCGCCTTTGTTCATACCGCGCGGCGCTTCCCGTTGCGCTTCATGATGGCCGACGGCAAAACATCCAGAGTGAGCTTCGCCCCGGCGCTTACCAAGACCATTTACATCGCGCGCAGACTGCGCCAACAAATCGGTGAGCGAGAGATGATCGGTCTGTTGCTGCCTCCTTCAGTCGGCGGAGCGCTCACCAACTATGCACTCTTAATGCTTGGCCGTATTCCTGTGAATCTGAACTATACCGCGTCTAGCGAAGTGATCGCATCCTGCGCCAGCCAATGCGACGTCGATGTAGTGATAACCTCAAAAGCCTTCGTCGAGCGCTTTCCCAAACTGGAAATTCCTGGGCGCACTCTCTTTCTTGAAGACGCATTGCAGACGCCACGCATCAGTGAGAAGCTCTTCTCACTTGCACTTACATGGCTTGCACCGCAATGGCTTCTCTACAAGGCAATCGGAGCAAAACGCATTGCCACCAAAACTGCCATCGACGATCTGGCAACCGTGATCTTTTCCAGCGGCAGCACCGGCGACCCCAAAGGTGTAATGCTGACTCATTTCAATATCGCATCGAACATTCAACAGGTTTCGCAGGTCTTCATGCTCGGCGGCAGAGACAAGATCCTCGGTATCCTGCCTTTCTTTCACTCCTTTGGATTTATGGCCGCCTTGTGGATGCCCGCGGTGAACGGCATCGGCGTTGTCTACCATCCCAACCCGTTGGACGCGAAGGTGATCAGCGAACTTGTCGGCAGATACAAGGTCACATTCCTGATCGCCACTCCCACCTTTTTACAAGCCTACATGAAGCGTTGCTCGCCGGAGAGCTTCGGCAGCCTGCAATTTGTTCTGGTCGGCGCGGAAAAGCTGCCGGAGCGTGTTGCGCTGGCCTTTGAGGACATCTTTGGCATTCGTCCTCTGGAGGGATACGGCTGCACCGAGTGCTCACCTGTAGTCACGGTAAATGGTCGCGACTTTCGTGCTCCAGGCTTCAGGCAGGTTGGCGCAAGACGCGGCAAGATCGGACATCCTCTGCCGGGCGTCTCCGTCAAGGTCGTCGATCTTGACACTGGCGAACCGGTTGCTCCCGGAACATCAGGAATGCTGCTCGTCAGGGGGCCAAATGTAATGAAAGGCTATCTCGGCAAGCCGGAGAAGACTGCCGAAGTTCTACGCGACGGATGGTACACGACCGGTGACGTCGCGATGATGGAAGAGGACGGCTTCCTGACGATCACTGACCGTCTCTCGCGCTTCAGCAAGATTGGCGGAGAGATGGTGCCGCACATCAAGATCGAGGACAAGCTGCACGAACTGGCTGGAGTTACGGAGCAGGTCTTCGCAGTAACCGCGCTGCCAGACGAGAAAAAGGGCGAGCGCATCGTGGTCGTCTACACACTTCCAACTGAAAAGCTCACGCCGATGCTTGAGAAGCTAGCACAATGTGATCTGCCAGCACTATGGAAGCCACGGCCGAATCAGTTCTTCCATGTCGATGCGCTCCCGGTTCTGGGCACAGGCAAAATCGACCTGCGCGGCGTAAAGGCTCTCGCAGCAGGATTGGCATAAGGCGTACGGCATCCGAAGCAGAGGCCGAGACCGGTTTTCAATCAACTGGCAAGCTGCTGCTGAATCCACTCGTCGAGGACGGATGCGCGGAAGCGCCAGACTTTGCCGATCTGCAAGGCGCGAATGTCCCTTCTCCGTGCCATCCTTTGGAGCGTCTTGGGATGGATTTTCAAGATTGCTGCCGCCTGGTCCGAGTCAAGAAGTGGCTCTGCGGCGAATGCATTGGTCGGAAACGCCTGCAAGCGGGTCCTCGAATGTTCAGCATCGGCAGCGGCGGCCGACTGAGTTTTCTCCGGAACGCCCCGCACGGTTAATCTGTCTTTGCCCGGAATAACCTCGTGCAGATGGTTCCGCGCCCCATTGCCAGCGACTGGAGAATAGCCCTCCGCCGCACGACGATCCTCTTTTCGCATCGCATCATTCATCTCAACCCTCCACAAGGGTGTCACAAAATGGATTATAACATAATGTAGATATTACACCAGTCGGTTAGTATGACAATCGAGCAATACCCCGTTAAAGCGTTCATGGATAACGACATAGTCGGCTATTTATCAGGGGATGCAATGGGAGGGCGGTCGCTTGCTGATCTCCAGCCAGCCATGAGCGATAGAGAACCCCTCTATCGCTCATGATCTGCGCCGCTATTTGCTTTGGTTATGGCGTTGCTGCTTTGGACGGTCAACCGGCCCGCCGTTCTCGTGCGGCTCGGGAGTTGGAACAGCTTGCACCACAATTGGCGCAGGTTTCGCAGCCGCTTCAGGAACCGAATCCATGCAGCCTCGAATCCCCATTCCAGCAACCAGCCCGATTACCAGGGTCGCAGTGGAAATCAGCGGAATCCAGAAACACAGCAACCAGGTGTTCAGTTGATGCAAGAGCGCATCAAGAGCATTCTCCCGCTTCTCCAGAGACTGCGTCAGCCGGCTGTTAGCAGACTCAACTTGAGCGACGACGCCGCCATTTGCATCACTCAGAGTGCTGAGCGCGACAGAGAGTTCCTTCTGGGCGCGCGTCATATCCGCGCTGGTTCCTTGCAGACATCTGGCCGCAGCGGGCAGGCCAGATTCAAGGAAATTCTGGCGTAAACTTTCACTCAGCAATCTTGCAATCTTCTGTGCATCAAGCCCGGCTTCGATCTTCTCTGGCAGTCGAGCAATCCGCGACTCCAGCTTGTAGACATAGCCGAGCATCTTCTGTTGCGCATCGTCTGAATACTGCTGATGAAGGTCGAGCATCTCCTGAAATCGCTCCCGCTCTTCGGCAATTGCCATCGGCGTTTGGCGGGTGAGCAGGGCCAGGATGCCCATCGCTTCGAGAATGCGCAGCATCTCGTCATCGGGGCTGAGCTTTTGAGTATGTGCGAGAACGCGATAATACGCGGCCTGCATCTCTTCCGGGACAAGCCGGGCGAGAGAGTCGAACAGAGTCGGCTCTCCCACCACGGCAACTGTATTGGACGTCTCCAGTTCCGTGTTCATGGCAGGAACACCTGCTTTGCCCGGTCGAATTCAGAGAAGAGCCTCCGCCGGTAGCTTTGCGCGCGCATCACGAGCGACGCTCTCTTGAGTTCATCTACATCGGCCTTGCGGTCTGCAACCTGCCCGAGTTGGATACCATGCTGGCGGACTGGGTTTTCGAGTTCGGCCAGCCGGAACTCCATCTGCAAGATCTCCGGCGTGAAGGCTTCGCGGAAGCGATTTGCCTGCTCCGTAGACTTCCAATAAGTGAAGTCCGCCAGGGCGCTGGTTGCGTTTTCGACAATGACGTACTCGACTCGTTCCTGAAGACGGCTTGCCCAGGCGAGAACGCTCTCGACGCTGGCCGGGTCAGGGCTTCGCGCAGCCTGAGTTCAGCGAAGAGCCGGAGATCACGCAAGAGGAAGTGCCGTACTGATCTGGGATAGCGCTGAAGCAATCCAAGTTTGAAAAACACTGGACCCTGGGGCGTTTATCGGTACTAATCCTCTGAATGTGGATTAACTCGTAATCAGTCAGCGCTTTGGGTCGTCGTCTGCTTAAGTCCAATCCCTAGTTCGCTCTTGATTCGGAAGCAGATTCATCGGAACAGGTGCGGCACAAAACAGCTGGTGTTATTGGTTACCAACCCACTCGATTCTCGAATGCCCATTCCTGCTGGCTCGCCATCCACTAACCAAGAGCCGAATACGGCAACCTTTCCGGCAGCTGTGGCCATTGGAGCCAGTGCCTGATAGACATAACCCTGCGCGCTCTCGCCGGTCAAAGCGCCCTCGACAACAACGCCGTCACGGACCAAAGCGATGCCAGAACCCTCGCGACCGAGCAAGGGTTTTCGAACATAACTTTTGAGTTCGCGCGGTCCTTCGAGGTAGGCGGGCAGAAGCAATTCATGACCAGGATTCAGCTCCCAGAGAATGGCGAGCAGAGCCTTGTTCGACCAAAGCATTTTCCAGATTGGTTCAATCCATAGCATGGAGCCCCACATCCGGTGGTCTTTGCGCGGGCCATATTGCTGCAGGGCCGACGCCGGAGGCAGCGTAGAGAGAGCCTGCTCGGCGAATGGCTCATTTAGCAACCACTCCCATGGATAGAGCTTAAAGAGTGTGCCTATCGCATTATTGTCGAGATCGACAAAGTGGGAGTGCTTCGCATCCCATCCGATTTCGTGCATTGCAATGTGTCTGGTTTTTAGCCCTGCTTGCTGGGCGGTATCGCGAAGATAGGTCACTGTCATCCGGTCCTCTTCACTGCCGCAATCGGCAAAGTGGACAGGATTGGTGACATAGTCTTTGAGATCTTTCCATTTTGCAATCAGTTTCTCGTGCAGTGAGTTGAACTGATCTGCGCCAGGAAAGCAATCCTGCAGCCAGTACCACTGCGCTACCGCCGCTTCAACTAGTCCAGTAGGTGTATCTGCGTTGTATTCCAGCAGTTTGATAAAGGTTCCATCGTAAGCTAAGTCAAGTCGTCCATAAAGTGCTGGCGGATCGCTATTCCACGCGGCACGAATGGCCGGGATGATTGCGGGCGGAATTCCCATCTGAATCAATCTATCTTGATCGAGAATCGCGTCTCCTGCGGCCAATGCTAGCCGCTGAATCTCAGCCGTCGCAGCCTCGATGCGGTCGATCTCCTGGGCCGTAAACTCCCAATAAGCGGTCTCATCCCAGTACGGCGAGTTGTCGGCAAGCGTGTGATAGGTTAAGCCGACTTTCTCAACGCGAACCTGCCAATCATTGCGTGCGCTAACGGTCAGACGGCGCATCTACTCTCCCCCGCCAGCATGGCCGCCACCGCCGATGCCTCCAAAGCCACCACGCGAGACGCTGCTGCCGCCAACAACGCTGTCCCCTACATGGCCGCCACTAGAACCGCCATACCAGTAGTGCGCGCCTGGCGAACCCACTTCGCAATTTGAACTAGGCAGCAGATGGCCTGCGGAATCGACGCAATCGCGTCGCTCGTCGCGGCAGGCAGTTATCGACAAAGCTATGACTGCAAGAAGAGTGAGATGAACTTCTCGTGACTTTCGCATAAATTGGTTCTTACTGCCCAATGATACTTATAATAGGGCGAATTCACAAGCTTCCAGAGCATTTCCACGAATGATATCTGGTTTCATCTTGAGAATGGTCAAGCCGGTACAATCCTGCTCAATGCGGGTCTCGCTCTAGGCAAAATCGTCATGGTACGCTCGTCGAACCCAGAAGGTCCCCGGAAGTCGCCTAGTATCCAGGAATCACAACATTATTTCCCGAGCCTCACTCTACCGACGAAAACGATCTCGTCCAGAAAAGGCGCGAGCTTGCGGACTGCATCTTCCAGCAAGGGCAGATTCGGATCAGGCATTGATCTCCTTTCCGAGAAGTTCTACCGCGAGGTTTCGTTCCCGCGTTCTTCCGCTGCGAATTGCATCGCAGAGCGCGAGAACACCATAGAACTTTGGATCGAGCAATGCGGCTTTGGGCGCTCCCTTGTAGAGCGGGGCAAGCGACATTCCCCGAACCTTTCCTGCTGCATATGGCCAAACTGCGGGTGGCTCACCGTCCTCCAGTAGGCGTGATTTGAGTGGTTCCGCCGAAACTGCCGTGGGGACTCCTCGAACGAGAGGTCCCTTCACGGGCGGAAAAACGTACTTTAATCCATGCGCCAGAAACTCCATGAGCGCAGATCGGTTTACCCTTTTCTCTCCGCTAGACACGTAGAGCAAGCCTGAATCCGCACAGCGCTTCAGAGCCTTCGATACCTCGGAAGGAGAGATAAACAGGCTCTCCGCCATGTTTTTCGAGGGCACCTGCGGACCAATCTGGATGGCGAGTTTGAGAAGAAGCGCAACGTCTTGTCCTTGCATATGCCCATTGTAGCCCTATATTTCCATTTTGGAAATTGGAAAAATAGGGCCAAGTGCAGAATATGCAGCGGGCACCTGCACAAAAATCTATGGCCTGAACTATAGGGAGCGCCTGCTGGAGCACTCTCGATCACTTGGTATGAAAACGTAGACCCCTAGCCCGAGGAGGTGAGGTATGGCCGCAACAAAGTTCACAGAAGCTGAGCGCGAGAAGCTCTTCGCACAGCTCGAAACGCCCTTCGATCCGACGCAGATCAAGTGGCGGGTAATGCGCACCTCTGCGGATGGGCGGAGCGGCGTCATCCTGCCTTTTGCCGATCCGCGCGCCTATACAGACCGGCTTAACGAACTCTTCACGCCGTCGGGATGGACGCGCGAGTACACGATCTCCACCGTGCCATCGCTGACCCGCGTGGACAAGGGCAAAGTGATTGTCACCAGCAAGGTGCTGGTTGCGACTGCCGTCACAATCACCCGACTAGGCAGCCATACCGGAACCGGAGAAGAGTGGGCCGACAGGGAAAACGCAGTGACCGCAGCCGACGCGCAAGCCTTCAAGCGTGCGTGCAGTTGCTTCGGCCTTGGGCGGTATCTCTACCGTTTCGAGGAGACTTGGGTGCATCTGAATCAGCGCGGTGAACCGGTTACTATTCCGGTATTGCCAGCGTGGGCGCTACCTCCGGGAGTGACCGTGCAGTCAACCAATAGCAAAGCCGTCGATGTGCGCGGCCCTGTCGATCACAAGCTGACAGCTGAGATCGAGAGTTTCCGCAGCACACTGGGCGAGTCGATCTATGCGGAGATTCTGCGCCGATCCGGGCACAGTGCCAACGCGCGGACCATCCCCAATGCGGAACGGCAGAAGCAGACCATCGAGAAAATGCAGGCTGCGGCGCGCGGTTTCGAGAGGTTGCGCCAACTGGCCGAGATGGCTGGCGACACGCAGTTCTTCACCGTGGCGGAGCGCTTCAAGATCGCGTCGGTAACCGAGTTGCCGAGTTTGTCGGCGTTGAAGCAACTGGTCGAGGAACTCGAATCCCTGGCCAATCAGCAGGTCGCGTAGCGAGCAGTTCTGCGCCGGGAGGAAATCATGGGTGAGATCAGCATTCTGCGTCCGCGGCGCAGCCTCGTCAGTATTCCAGTCACGGAAGCCGTCTACTGCGAGAGTTGCGCCTCGGTCTCTAACTCCAGCGGAGGATGTTGTGCATTATGTGGCAACATCTCCATTTGGCCGCTGGCCGAGTTGGTCCCGCAACCGCCGATGGGACCACGCCCCGGTTCAGCATCGGTTCGGCGTTTCGCACCGACGATGCGAATCGAATTGGCCAGGGCGGCGTAGTGACCCAATAGGATACGTCACCCATCGCAATTCCGAGAAAGCTCAATCAGGAGGTCCGCCATGGACACACCAGAACTTTCCAGGCCCGACCTGTTTGCCCACCGGGAGGCGCTTCGGCTCCCTGCTTCGAAGGTCATCGAGAAGTTGGTTGAGATCGTCGGGAGAAAACTCACCGCGTATATCGGCGGAGTCAAGGACGCTCGCGCCGTCGATCGCTGGATCGCCGGCGGCGAGATCTATGGCGACGCAGAGAGCCGGTTGCGGTTTGCTTTCCATGTAGCGCGCACCTTGAGCGAGCACGATTCACCCGCCGTCGTGCAGGCCTGGCTGACGGGCGTGAACCCGGAACTAGGCGACCGAGTGCCGTTGCGCCAGATGCGCGAGAATGAGATTGATGAGGTAGCTTCAGCCATTCTGAGCGCCGTCAGAGCATTCCTCGGCGACAAGTAGACAGGGAATCTTCTCTTGAATAATATGGTTAATATGTTGCCTTTTACGTAGTATAATGAAGACAAAGAGGCAACAATTTGTCTGTATATCTTAAGACGGTGCAAGAGGTACAGGCTGGAATTGCCGGTCGGTTCAAGGCCCGGCGTCTGGCCATGAACCTGACGCAGAATGAGTTGGCGGCGCGCTCGGGCGTGACCTTCAGTTCGCTGAAGCGATTTGAGCGCGAAGGATTGATCGCGTTGGACTCACTTCTGAATCTGGCCTTGGTGCTCAATTGCCTCGATGATTTCGAAAAGCTGGCCGTGGAAAGCTCACTCAACTCAGCCACTCAATCGCTCGACGCCCTGCTGGCCACGCAGACTAGACGGAAGAGAGCGACGGGCAGAAAAGGACACAGTCATGGCATATAGTCCGTCAGAGTTGCTGACCGTTTATTTGGACGCACGCGGCCCGGTCGACAACATGGAACGCCGCAAGGTTGGACGCCTCGCGTTCAAGGACAGGCAGATCCTTTTCGAGTATGACGCCTCGTTCATCGCTTCGGGCATCGAGATTTCGCCGATCAAACTTCCCCTCAGGCCCGGCGTAACCATTGCGGACACCACGATCTTCGACGGACTGCATGGCGTATTCAATGACAGTCTGCCAGACGGATGGGGCCGCCTTCTGCTCGACCGCACGGTGGAAAAATACGGCGTCCATCGCGGCCAACTGAATCCGCTCGACCGGCTGGCCTATGTGGGCCGGCACGGCATGGGCGCTCTCAGCTATGAGCCGGAACTGAGCCAGCAAACTGCCAACGATGCTCCGCTGGCGCTCGACAAACTTGCTGAGGAATCAGCCGTAGTTCTGGCCGGAGAGAATGAAGAGGTCTTCGACGATTTGCTGCGGCTCAATGGCTCTTCTTCGGGTGCACGGCCCAAGATCGTGGCGCAAGTGAGCGCAGACAAGAAACGAATCATTCACGGCCAGCAGGAGTTGCAACCGGGCTTCACGCACTGGATGATCAAGTTTCCGTCTTCACAGGACACGCGGGACGTGGGAGCTATCGAATACGCCTATAGCCTGATGGCAAAGGCGGCCGGAGTGGAGATGCCTGAGACGCATCTTTTCCGTACGAAGAGGAACAAATACTTCGGCACGAAGCGATTTGATCGGGACGGCGATGTGCGCATCCACATGCACAGTCTTGGCGGCCTGATCCATGCCGATCATCGCACGCCCAGCCTCG
>Ga0302274_10001406_pt1 | contig 23117 bp, 19 predicted proteins | sample III_Bog_N2_1_FD_198755 | JGI IMG/M metagenome (GOLD analysis project Ga0302274, IMG submission 198755) | Peat permafrost microbial communities from Stordalen Mire near Abisko, Sweden - III_Bog_N2_1 | ecosystem: Environmental > Terrestrial > Soil > Wetlands > Peat | place: Sweden: Abisko...
TGGCCCTTGCGATGGATTGTTGCGAGAACCTCAAGCGTTTTGGTTTCGAATGGGTGGTGGCTGCGAGTAATAGTGACCCGCTCGGGCAGGTCCTGATGATGGGTAGTGTGTGGTGTCTTCCTTCGACGAAGTCGATCACGACTGGATGCTGCGGTTTCTGGAACACAGAATCGCCGACCGGCGCATCTTGCAGTTGATACGCCGGTGGTTGAAAGCTGGGGTGATCGAGAACGGGCGGCGGATACCTTCCGTGAAGGGAACGCCGCAAGGGGCAGTGGCATCGCCGTTGTTGGCGAACGTCTATTTGCACTACGCTCTCGATCTGTGGATACAGGCATGGCGGCGGCAACCAGACTGCGGCGAGGTGATCGCGGTGCGCTACGCCGATGACAGTACGTTGGGCTTTCAGAAGAAAGGGACAGCGGAGCGGTTCCTAAATGAAATGCGGGAACGGCTGGCTAAGTTCGGACTGACTCTGCACCCAGACAAAACGCGGCTGATTGAATTCGGGCGGGGTTTGCCGAAGAGAATCGACGCGCACGGGGACAGGGCAGACCGGAGACCTTCGACTTCTTAGGGTTCACGCACTGTTGCGGCAAAGACCGGCAGGGGCTCTTCCAAGTGATCCGCCTGACGGTCAAGAAGCGCATGCGCGCCACACTGGCAGCACTCCGTGAAACGCTGCTTTGGCGCCGGAATGAACCTATTCCGGTCGTCGGCGCTTGGCTGAATCGCGTGGTGGAGGGATACTTCCGCTACTACGCGGTTCCCACGAACCTCAAACGGTTAGCGAGCTTCCGGGCAGAGGTCTGCCGGACTTGGCGGCATGCACTACGCCGAAGAAGCCAACGGACCAGAATGAACTGGGAGCGCTTTAACCGCACCGTCAACCACTACGTTCCACGCGTCCGGGTATTGCATCCCTACCCTGATGGTCGCTTCAAAGCGTCACATCCGACCTTTGGTAAGAGCCGTATGCGGTAATTCCGCCTGTACGGATCTGCGCGGGGGGCGAGTCGTGAGACTCGTCCCTACCGCGACCGGCAATCCAGTCTTAGCTTCAGTGTCTTCGCGCCACGCAGCAGCAGGAAACAATCGAATGGTCCCAGCGCGCTGCCCTCCGCATTCTGCAAAAAGTAGATCTGCTGGGCCAGCGCTTCGTCTTTCACGACGATCACCCCTGCAGTTACATCGTGGTGACCACCCAGAAACTTGGTCTCCGGTGGGTGAGCGTGAGCAGGACAACACACTCACCCTTACGGCCGATCTTTCGATCATCCGTCTCTTCGAGGACTAGCTCCAAGCCCTGTGGACTCGAACGGATAACCAAATGGTTCAGTAGTGCGAGCTTCCCGGCTCGCTCCGGTGGCCGGGAGGCATCGCGTCCGGGCCACCGGTGAAGCCTGCCCACCCCATAGACTTGCACTGTCTTTTCCAATCCCGAGCCACAGACGCAAAAAGATGCCCGCCGGTCAACTTACTCCTGAGTGCGATCAACCTAAGGTTGAGCTTCCATGGCTTCTCCCGATGGCTTCAATACTGGCTCGCCGAACCTCTCACTTTTCTGGAGGCGCAATATGCTCATTCCCTGTCAACCCATCATCAACCAATCAGTGCCGTTCGAGGAGAAGGTGCAGGATCACAATGCAATCCTCGACGCCTTTCTCAACACACACGTGCTGCGCAATCATTCGCCCCGCACGCAACACTTCGACGAGTCGTATTTGCGCGGCTGGTTCGCCGGATATAAGGTCCAAGATGATCAACTCCCGGACGGCGGGCGGCTGTTCGTCTGGGAAGCCATGCACCCCACCATGGGAGCGGAAATCATCAAGTCATATTCAACCGGGCTGGCAGAGACGGATCTAAAAGGTCGAACATGCGCGAGTTAAGAGCATCTTCAGGCCAGCACCTAGCAAGAGCTCCATCTCATTTTCCCCAGGATCATGTGCCAATGAAAGCCGGGCATCAAAACGCCACGCAGGCGCCGCGCGCGGTGGCAACCGCGTGATCATCCCGATCGGGTAAGCTCACGCTTGTCCTGAAGAATCGCAATTCCACCCCCATATAGGCGAGATCAGCACATGGCGACGAGGCGTATCGTTGAGTCCTGGCGTGTCGTCGCGCCATGCACACCTGAAATCAAACTGGGATATGCCTGCCACGAGAGTGACTGCATGGCCGTGGAGCCTATCTTCGGCTTACTCAAACCACAATTGAAGTGACGGTCAACGGGAGCGCTACCTCTATCTCTTACGCATACGAAAGGAATAGCTAAAGTTGGACGACAAATGTCGTACCAGCTCCACATTCAGCGAGTTGATCGCGTTGTTCCCCTACACTTCTGCAAGGCCCACGCAAATTGCTGCGCTGCAATCTATTGCCCGGATGTTCGACGAGGGCACCCGCATGTATGTCAACTGGCTTTCCATGCGCCGCGATCGCCGTAATAGGCGTAACGACCTGTAAAGAGGCAACCTTCCGGCGTAACATGTCTAGATTGGAACCGCCAAATGAAAGATCGATTTGCGCCGATTAATCTCATTGAGTCAACAGGAGAGCTTTCATACAACTTCAAAACGTCGTCTCTGTCGCAATGCAATGAGCGACAGCGATGCGGAAGCCGTGGATGAGCGCGGAATTGCTCAAGAAGGTCAGGTGGATCCTTGCGAGGGGCGGCCACAAAAGAGTCATTTGGCAGAGATCGAGACCGGCGTAGGCGTCCAGTCTTTGCCATAGACCTCGCGATATGTCTGCACGGCAATATCCTCAGAAGGCATGAGAGTGACATCGGTAAAATGGTTCATGAACGCAAACGTGCAGGTCTGCAACAGCACGTCGAAGGCTCCAGTAGGACCGAACTCAGTAGACAGCCTTTGGAAATCGGCATCCGTAGTAGACCCAGGAGTTACCGTAAGCTTGCGCGCAAACTGCACAGCCACCAGTTCCCTGGGCGTTAACGTCGAGTCGTCTTTTCGCATCGCGACGAGTTTCACGGGGTCAACGCCTAGCTTGCGTAGTCCAAGCACCTGATGCAGGGTGCAGTATCTGCAGCCATTCGCCATTGAAACTGCGAAAGAAACCTGGAGAAGCACGTCACGGCCCAAGGTATTGGATTTTCGAATAGTTTGACCGAATGCCCACCATGCCTCCGGAATATCTGGACACCAGAGCATCGCGCGTTCAGAGTTGGCAATGTTCAAGCCCAACGTCGACCGACTTCGCATCTCTCTCAGCGCTGGATTGTCCTTGCTGATGAGATCCATATCCGCGTCTGTGATCACCGGTATGCGCTCCAGAGGAGCCTTATACGCGACCTCGCCGACGGCTGGATCTGAGTCCCAAATCCATTTTTCCACGGGAAGATTGCTGCCTTCTGCAAGCCGAGTGAAATACTCAAAGAAAGAAACGGTCAGTGTCAACTCAACAATCTGCGAGTCGTTAAAATATCCGCGGACGGTCCGAAAGTTCTCGTTGCTTACGCCGTTCACGTCGGGCGATAGCCAATCAGCATAGCTTAGAGCAAGCGACTGCTCCGGCTTCAGCGGTTCGAGATTTGAGGAACGAATCGCATCGAGAATGATTCGCCCACGAGAACTGGCGCGGAGGAGTCGCTCTAAATGAACTGCCACATAGGGACTTGACTCGAGTTGGGCGATGCGCAGTCCCATCCCCATTTTTACCTCAGGCTCAACGCTCCCCGCATAGAGAACGCTCTTGAACAAATGAGCGAAAGCTGCAGGCGCCCCGGGGCGGACAGCCAGCACTCGCGCATAATTCGGGACGTGGCCGGCCGTCTCTAAGTTGTCCGTATTGTCAATTGCAATTTGTGCGTCATCGGCCAAGGGGGCTCGCGGTACCGCCGCAACTCGGTTATGTGCCTCGCTCTCAAGCCTTGCTAGCGACTCCGAAGAAGCAGGAGATCGGGCTGGCGTAGCGGCGACGCATAAGGCGCAAATCAAGATTCGAACACCAAAAGTAGAAATTGATGATCTCACGAGGCAACCCTCCTTAAGGGAACGCAACTGCGGGCATACGCACTTCTCAGAATACGAGTCTCGCGCTTACTTGGAGAATCCTGGGATCGAAGGCTTGCGTAGACTTCCCAAAGCTTGAGGTCGAGGAGAATGTCCCGTTCGCCTTCAAAGCGAGAGCGAGGTCATTGTTGGGAAGATAGAGGTTGACGTTGTTGAAGGTATTCAGCGCTTCAAACCTAAACTGAAGCACAGCGCGCTCTCGCATTTGAAAACCTCGCGCCAACGCAATGTTGGTGCTGGTCTGGCGTGGTCCACGATACAGGTTGCGGCTTAGATTCCCGTCTGTGCCAGGCGCTGGCTTGGGGAATATGGTGGGACTGAACAAGCCATTAAGGAAATCGTGTTGACTGAAGGAAGACTTCACAGCGCCCCGTGCCGGTGCATTAGGGCGATCGGCGAATCCCCCAAATTGGTTTCCGCCGCCGTCTGCGTTGTAATCACAGCCTGCCTGAAATGAAGCCGAACACCATACGTCGAAAGGTCGACCGGACTGCGCATAGACGATGCTCGATACTTGCCAGTTGTTTGCGATGTCACCTAAAAGGGTGTGCACCTTACCGAGACGCGGCGTCCAAAGTCCCGAAGCAGTAAACCGCCTGGGAATATCGAACATCGAGTGGCCTCTCTCGCATCGTAGGCAGGCTTCATCTTCCGGCCCAGGGTTCAGTTCCGGATTGTCTCCGGTAACCAGATGAGGAGACGTATCGGAGCCGTCGTCCAGCCATTTTGACCATCGATAATTCGCCTGCATTGTCAGGCTCTTTCCAGCCTGATGCCGCACCTCCGCAGTAAGGGCGTTATAGCCGGAAGTGATGCCATTTGTGATATATGTCATCGTACCGAAATTAGGATTGATCCGCTTCAAGCTGCCATTGTTGGTGATGAGATCGCCAGTGAAGCGGTTGATGTCGTCGATACGCTCAAGGTTGATCCCGGTGGTTCCCACGTAGCCAACTTCGACAATCCAATTTCGTATCGCCTCCCGCTCGATGTTGAAAAACCAACTCTCACTGTATTGAGTTTTGTAGCCGGGATCGACGATCCAAGGATTGATACGGATATACGGCGTGCCTGGAGTGTTCACCACTCCGCCTTGCGAGTTGAGACCCGTCTTGAATTCCGCATTGAATGGTACGGGGATGCCGTAAAGAATGCTGGTGCCGATTCCCTCATTGGGCTGTAGGACAGCGTTGATGGCGTAAGGTGGGTCTGCGGACTGACCATTGATCGAATAGCCGTGAGGAGGTTGGTACGCAATGCTGTAGCCGGCCCGAATAGAACTCTTGCCATCACCAAAAGGATCGTAGGCCAACCCGATGCGTGGAGAAAAATCTCGCTTTTCAGGGTTGTAGAGCCGTGAAACGTGAACTACAGACGCATTTGCCAAGCGCTCACGATAGGTATCCCCGGCTCCCCATACGATTGAGGACAGATCGCCGTTGCGCTCCGAAGAAGGGGTTCCGAAATAGTCATGACGAACGCCCAGGTTGAAGGTGAGTCGCGATGACACTCTCCAGTCGTCTTGAACGAAGAAACCTGTCTCGTAAAATGAGTAATAGTGACCGACACCCGTGGGCTGGCCCGTGGAGGGATTGACAACCAGCATCTGTTGATAGGGTTTGTCCGCAGCGAAGTCCAGCAGACTATTGAAATTGTATGTGCCCGCCCTAGGCTCTCCCAAATAGATGTTCTCGACGAGCCTTCTCAATTCGAACCCTACGCGTAAGTCGTGCCTCCCGCGAGCTACACTCAGAGTATCCCGGCCTTCAAGAACCCTATACCGGCTCCCGAGGTTTGCCGGATCTCCAAGCGGAGCCGACACGCCTGTAATGTTGATCTGGGGAATCTCCGCTTCGGGCCTAGTGTAGCCCACGATGGAGTTCTGAAACGAAAACCGCGCGTCGTTGACGATACTTTTGAAAACATGTACTTCCCCTACATTCAGGTTTCCGAAAAATCCGCTGTATGGGTTGAGGAAACCTCGAGCGTACTTACCCAGCGTCGCCACTTGAGCTCCCGTGGCGCCCTTGCCTCGGTCGTACTCGGCAATCCACCGGCCAATGAGTGTGTCCTTTCCCCCGTTAAAAGAATGATCGACGCGGGTCAAATACTGGTCATAACGAAGGTAGTCGCGCAACATCAGGGAAGCTGTGCCCTCTGCAGGAATCGTTGCACCCTGCGGAGTGGTGAGATCAACCTCGCCCTTATACTGCTGTCCTCCGGTACCTGCCGCCGGGGTTGGGGCGGGAAACTTCTTGAAAAGGCTTGCCGCAACGCTTGAAGGCGAGTTGTTGAATACATAGTCACGAAACTCTGGTGTTTCGACCTGAAATGCCAGCGCTTGGCCAAGGGCATTACGTGTGCCTTCGTAGGAGCCGAAGAAGAATGTCCTATTCTTGTGAATCGGGCCTCCAATGTTGGCGCCAAACTGATTGAAAACCTGAGGTGTCTTCTCATCCGCGAAGAAGTTTGTTGCGTTAAATGCAGCGTTTCTGGCATACTCCCATGCTCTGCCGCGGAATTGATTGGTCCCGGATTTAGTGCGAATATTGACGACAGACCCGTTTCCACGACCGTACTCACTCGAGAAATTACCTGTCTGTATTTGAACTTCCTCGATAGACTCAAGACTCGGGACAATGGCCGGTTCGCCCGTGTTAATTGTGTCGGTATCCATTGATCCATCGAGCACATAGTTATTGCCGCGGAAGCGATTTCCATTGACCGTAACAGAGGGGGACGGAGTCAGTTTGAAGGAGAATGCTGTCCCCGGAATGGTCGCGGCACCGGCGCTGAGGCTTGTAAGCCCGAGCACGTCCCGAGTTGGAAGGGGCAGGTCCGCAATCTGCTGCTTGCTTACAGTATCTGAAAGACGGGCATCGCTGGACACCGGCACTCTTGCCTGTTCGGCATTCACCTCTACAGTTTGGTCGACTTGGCCAACTTCCAGGCGAACGGTTATTTCCGAGGTCTTCCCGACATTCAATATCACGCCTCGTTGCTCGAAAGCCTTGTAACCTTGAACCTTCACCTGCAGGGTGTAGAGTCCCGGAGGCAGGTTAGGAACAGTAAAGGATCCGTCCTCGCTTCCGATCGAGCCCCGGCTGATTCCAGTGCCCTCATTTGTGACAAGAATAGCCGCATGCTGTACCGAGCCGGTTGCGTCCGCTACGCTTCCTTTGAGGGTGGATTCCGTCAACTGGGTGCGACCAGGCACGCAGACCAGTAGCAGTATCAGAAGGAACAATGACGACAAGGTGCAACTCGACTTGCGTTCGGCACTGTACATGTATGGCTCTCCACAACCTTCGGCATTGGCCGAAAGAAAAAGTGGGATAACCATATTCACGAAAAGGCGTCTTGCCATCAGACATTCGATGGGTAATCTAGTTAAACCTTAGAAGGAGAAGATCCTCATCAGAAAAGTGGAAAGCGTCTCATCAAGATTGGCTCAAGGCTTCTCTCGGCAAGCGAGACAAACCAACACGAGTCCCCACCGGTGCCTAATCGCCTGGAAGAGACAAGTAAAGTGAATCTCCCAGGCGAAGCCAGAGGACGTTAGATCGATCACCCTATCTCTGCCAGCCTCATCGAATTCAGCGAGGAGGCCGCGGGCCGCGACGGGCTCGAAGCGCAGATGATCATCAATCACAAGGAGGCGATCGAGTTTCTGGTCAACGCCGCCGATGAAATCGACTTCAACCGGTACACGATTCTCAACCTCCATAGTTTCCTCGCCAATAACCTCTTGTTCGATGAAGGCGCCGCGGGGCGCTTGCGGCACATCGCCGTCGGAATAGGACGCTCGACGTTCGAACCCCTGGCTGCCCCGCAGCAGATCGAAGAGTATTTCGATCAGATCCTGGCAACGGCGGCGGCGATCGAGGATACCTATGAACAGTCATTCTTCGTCATGGCGCAGTTGCCGTATCTCCAGCCCTTCGACGATGTCAATAAGCGAGTCTCACGGCTTGCGGCCAATATTCCCTTCATCAAACGCAATCTCTCGCCGCTGTCATTCACCGACGTTCCAAGGAAGCTCTACAACGAGGCTATGCTATCGCACACCCTATTCCAGCATTCGACCTGCCTAACTGGTCTGCATCCTGGTGTCCCGCGCAGCGCTGGGTCGAGTCGCTTCCGGTAAAGACAACGCCAGGAAATCGGACGGACGCTCAAGCCCAACAAGTCCGTGAATTGCGAGAGCCTCCAGAAGGATGCCCAACTGCAAGATCGATGTGAGTTAACTCACCTTCTGCCTGCAACTCATGATGGATGCCGATCTCAATCTATATCCCGATGCGCTCCCCAGAGAGAAACTATAAACTCCAGATTATCTCCAGAACCGGGCGCCCTGAGCGCGTGCGCTAACGCGCCCTTCGTCGTACGCTCTATCGCAGTCATCTCCCTGATCTTAGCGGTCAGCGAGCCTGCGCAAATTTGTCGGGCAATGAATCCGCTCGACAAAGAAGGAGTGGGTCCCAGGCGTCGGATTCTAAATCGGTGACTGATCTCCCAATATCCCGTCGCAACCACTGGAAGCTTTCGATCAACGGAACGAACTTGTACACACGAGCGAATCATGCCGACTATATGACCCTTCGCAGAGCCGGGCGCGCCGTATGGGGCCGCCTGGCAGATCTGGCTCACAGAACGGTCAGACTCACTTCCACTCTCAACTCGAGAAGAATGTGCACTTTCGATGATCAATGACCCAGCTACTCGACTATCGTTCCGTGTGCATTTCATACGAATGGATGGACCTGAGCGTGATCCCCCAATTCGCGTTCTCCTGGTCGAGACCTACGCTGGGCAGACAATATATGAGGGATTCGGAACTTGGTCGCAATGCAGTCAATGGGTCGTGCAGTTCTCAGAGTGCTCAATTCTCGGAGATCAGCTGGCTGCGATTCGGAAGCGCGTTGAGATGAAACGTCTGGCGACGATTAAAGAGGTTCAGGTTTCCCTAGGCACTCTTGGGTCGATGGGATTCCGCCGGGCGAATGGCTATGCAGGGCTTTGAGGGGACGCAACTCAGAGGGCCTCCACCCATTGGAGGAGGCGTGGCATACATCTATCTGATGAGGACACAAGCGGGCCGAGACACTAGAGTTCAACTTGACGCCCACGGCAGCGCTTTTACCGTCTGAACGGTAGCCGGCCTGGTCCTGCAGTGCCGGGCTCATAGTGAACTCTCACCTGATAATGACGGGCTACGCAAGCCTGCTCCTGGGTGGCACGCCAGTATGCGGGTCCAGTATGTCGATGGAAGAAGGAACAGATGGCAAGCCGAACAAACAGGGAACTGCGCTGCAATGTTCTTGTACTCATATTTGCACTCATCATCATTTCCATTCAGTCGTCCCCTGTACTCGCTGTACAACAAGAGGGCAATTCGCCAAGCCTGGAATTGGGAATAATTGTCACGTCAACCGTTGAGCAGGCCCAGAGTGTAATCAAGGAATTTAAGGCAGGCGCGGACTTCAGGGTACTGGCAAAAGAGAAGTCCATCGATCCGACAGCAGACGATGGCGGGTACATGGGACGCATGAGCCCGGTCCAGTTGCAACCCGAACTGCGGGATGCGGTGAATGCAATCCATGCTGGGCAGATCACCGGCGTGATTCGCACGCCGAGTGGATTTGCCGTTCTCACTATCTTGCCCGAGGCTCCGCATACGCAACACATTATGGGCCGGGAAGAGCTGAATCTGCTCATTTCCTCAAGTGCCGTGCGCACCAACGCCGACGTTGGGGGATTTGGAGAAGGGGACAGTCTCTTTGCCGCGTTTACGAAGCCTGAGGGTTGGAATCGCGATCTGCATGAGATCTGCGAGATCCGCAAGCAGTCCTATCGTGAAGGAGTCTCGGGTATACATGACTTGCTCGCTTCGATTGATTCTGGGCAGGGCGGCGAGGTGGACCGTGCCCAAATGATGCGAACCCGCCTCACCATGGCCCAGTTGTACGCCTTTGGGGGAGAGATGGAGAAGCAGATCCAGCAGCTGAAAATCGCTCTGGATACTGCTCAGAAGTATTTTCCAGCAGGTGTACCCCTCGTTGAGCAAATGATCGGTACGGCGTACCTCCATTTTTCTGAAGCGGAAAACGGCACTTACCACAGCACAGGAAACCAAGGGATCTGGCCTCCTCCGATCCTGGGTGAACATTACGCGAAGCAGGAGGAATCGAAGCTGGCGATTGAGTACCTTAGCAAATACCTTGAAGAGGTGCCCGATGACTTTCAAGTGCGGTGGCTGTTAAACGTCGCGTACTCGACGCTGGGTGAGTATCCGGGCAAGGTTCCGCCAGCACAGCTCATTCCTTTGAGCGTTTTTCAGTCGGCGCAAGATGTCGGGCGCTTCAAGGACATTGCGCTCACTGCGGGGACCGATGCCTTTCTCGAGTCAGGCGGCATCATCGTGGACGACTTCGACAACGATGGGTTACTCGATATCGTGGCGTCTAGTTCGGATGCGTGCGATTCGCTCCACTTTTACCATAACAACGGTGATGGCACCTATGCCGATCATACCGTTCAGGCTGGGCTCGTTGATCAGCTGGGTGGGCTCAATCTCGTACAGGTCGACTATAACAACGATGGATGCATGGACATCCTCGTGCTCCGCGGGGGATGGCAGTTCCCCATACGGAAATCGTTGCTGCGCAACAACTGCGACGGGACCTTCACCGATGTGACAGACCAAAGCGGGTTGGGAGTCACCGTGACTGAAACAAACACCGCGGTGTGGGCGGATATTGACAATGATGGATATCTCGATCTTTTTATCGCCAATGAAAAGTCCCCGAGTCAACTGTTTCGGAACCGTGGTGACGGCACATTCGAAGATATCTCGCATACGGCTGGCGTCGACCGCACGGAATTTAGTAAAGGTGTGACGGCCGCGGACTATGACAACGACGGCTATGTCGACTTCTATGTATCGAATCTGAGCGGCGCCAATTTTCTCTATCATAACAACCATAACAACACGTTCACGGAGATTGCCAAACAGGCCGGTGTTCAAGCCCCCGGTACTGGCTTCGCAACGTGGTTCTTTGACTACGACAACGATGGCTGGACTGATTTGCTTGTGACGGCCTATCCCAGCTATTCCCCAGATGAAGTGGTCCGCAGCTACATGCATCTGCCGACCCACGCGGACACTATGAAGCTTTACAGAAATCTGCATAACGGAACATTTGAGGATGTAACCGCGCAAGTTGGCCTCGACAGAGTCTTCATGCCCATGGGCGCAAACTTCGGCGATGTCGACAACGATGGGTTTCTGGACATCTACCTGGGTGTCGGACAGCCTTCATTTGGAGCTATTCTGCCGCACGTTCTGCTGCGCAACGATGGCGCCAAAAAGTTTGTCGACATCACCGCCTCATCCGGTACCGGCGACATGCACAAGGGGCACGGCATCGGCTTTGCCGACCTGTTCCGGAATGGGCACGAAGACATTGTTGCGAATTTTGGCGGTGCAATTCCTTCTGAGAGGCATGCATTACGGCTGTTTGAAAACCCCGGCAACGACAACGACTGGATTAACGTGAGGCTTGTTGGCGTCAAAAGCAACCGGGCCGCGGTGGGAGCGAGAATCACGGTTACCGTCGAAAACGATGGGCATGCTTCGCGATCCATTTGCCGCACGATTGGATATGGGAGCTCCTTCGGTGGTAACCCGATGGAGCAGCATATCGGACTCGGCCACGGAGCGCGGATCACAGGCGTCGATATCTGGTGGCCTGCCTCCGACACGCGGCAGCATTTCTCCAGTGTGCCCAAGAATCAATTCATTCTCGTGAAGGAACTGGCCAACGATTACACCAAGCTCGACAGACAGCCGGTTCACATGGACGCAGCCCACGTGGTTGCTGGGTCAAAGTGATGCGACACAATGGATGTCACTCGTTGCGGTGGAATGACGCGCTACGCGATTGGGAATAGGGGTTTCTTGTGAAGGCTGCGTCTTTGCTTGCTCCGGTGGTAATGCTGTCCTGCGGGATCTTCGTATCCGCGCAGGCCGCGACACAGGGGCATGGGGCGCCGACACCTCTAACGGACGCGGTTGCCGAAGCGAAGAACAATAATACCCAGATTGCGGCGGAATGTCACGCTTGGCGTGCTTCAGCATATCTGGCGCAGCAGATCAGTGGGGCGCGCAATTCGGAGCTCACTGAGTTGAGTCCGGGCATCGACATCCCAAAGCCGCATGAACTGACCGGCGAGGGCGGCCATGCACCGAAGGGCAGCAATCCATCGGGGAGACTTCCGTATTCCGCTGAACTGCGATCAAGGGGAGAAGCCGCTCGGCGCGAATCCGAAGCCCAGCACGCGCAGATTGACATATCGCGCGTCGACATCGTTGACCAAGTTAAAACTATCTATCTACGCCTGGCCTTTCTATATCAAATGTACGAACTCGATGATCGCGGCGCAGCCGACATGGCCGCGCTTATCCAGAACGAAGTATCGAAGTACAGCCTGGGCATGGGCACTCAAGCAGAAGTTCTGCAGGCACAATTGGAACGCAGCAAGCTTCTCCGCGAGACCACTTTGCAGCACGAAGAAGTGGGAGGGTTGCAGGCCGACCTCAAGGCGCTTCTGCATCGGGCTCCCGATTCGCCCGATCTCATTCCTGAGGCGGTCACTTTGACGCCCTTCAAGCGGGCTGCAAGCGAACTGGCGAGCGCGGCCGAGAGCCGAAATCCTCAACTCATCGCCGACGGCAAGATGATAGATGCCGAGAGCGCACAACTGAACGCGGCCAAGTCCGACCCGGATCCAGACTTCAACCTGGGATACACATTCGCCCCGTCCGGGGAAATCCATCGCCACGGCTACGTCCTGAGCTTCAATATGCGGCTTCCTCCCGGCCAGAGAATGAAAGCCGAGATTGGTGCTGCCAGCGAAAGGCTTGAAAGCTCACGGGCACAAGCTGGCGAAGACAGGCTTCGGAAGCTTGCGGAAGTCGAGAAACAGTATGTCGTTGCCATTAGTTCCGAAGAGCAGATACGCGAATGCAAGGAAGGACTCATTCCTCAATCCAACGCTGTCTACCAATCTAAGCTGTCTGGTTACCAATCCGATCGAGAAAAGTTCAGCGCGGTGATCGAGGCTTTTCTGGACGAATTAGCCTTCGAGAACGATTACTTGCAGGCTCTCCTCGATCATGAAACAGCTTTGGCGCACCTTGAAACCCTGACGGGAGAGAAATTGAGATGAACAAGACCATTGTGCGTACATCTTTGGTGTGGCTGTCGATTTTCGCCATGATTGCGGTATCAATAATGTTTCGTTGCCATAATGGTCAGGGTGTGAAGGCGGGTTCGGGTGAGATTCTGCCTGTGGTCATGGGGCCGGCAGCTGCGACGCCGACCCATCCCATGGCCATGGAACCCGCAGTGTATGCGCCGCTGGCGCCAGTGCAACTCTCGGCGGACAAGATGCAGAGCATCGGAGTGAAGACTGGAACTGTGGAGTATGCCCAACTTAGTGATGGCGTTCGCGCTACAGGCACGGTCGATATCGATGAGCGGCGCGTCACCTATGTGCAACTCCGCTTCCCTGGATATATACGCCAGGTGTTCACGAATGCGACTTATCTCCTGGTGCACAAGGGCCAGCCTCTTTTCACGGTTTACAGCCCCGACCTGGTGCAAACGCAGAGAGAATACTTGTTGGCGCAGAAGAACCAATACGTCTTGAGAGGCAGCACCATAGACGGTGTGAAATCCGGTGCGGCATCGCTGAGTGCGGCAGCGGAGGACCGCTTGCGGCAGTGGAATATTCCTGAGAGCGAAATCACAAAGCTCGAGGTCAGCGGAAAGCCAACAACGGATGTAACGATCTATTCGCCCGCGTCCGGCTACATCACCGAGCGCAATGCACTGCCGAACATGTATGCCGATTTATCAACGCGCCTCTATTCCATCGCCGACCTCTCGCAGGTGTGGGTGAACGCCCAGGTTTTCCAGGACGACATCGGCCGCGTGAAGGCTGGAGATAGCGCCAAAGTAACAATCGACGCTTACCCGGGCCAGGTATTCCAAGGCAGAATCGAGAGCATTCTACCGCAGGTGGATACGGCGACGCGCACGGTGAAGGTACGACTGGAAGTGATGAACTCGGATCTCAAGCTCAAGCCTGGAATGTTTGTCAACGTCGATCTGAAGAAAACCCTCGGGCAGCATCTTGTCGTGCCAGCGTCGGCCATCTTTCAATCGGGACTGCGGCAGATCGCGTTCCTCGATCAAGGAAACGGCAGTCTGGAGCCCAAGGAGGTTTCGCTCGGGGCCCGGGTGGGCGATGTCTTCATCGTAGACAAAGGGCTCGCTCCACATCAACGCATCGTCACCTCGGCGAATTTTCTCATAGACTCGGAAAGCCAGTTGCAGGCTGCATCGGGTGCTTCCGTCGAACAAATGCCAATGGGGGCGCCTGCATCCGTACCCTCGGAACCTGCGGAAGGGATCAAGGTAGATTTCGCAAGCAGTCCAAATCCACCTCACAAGGGTGCAGGCAATCGTCTGAGCGTGAAAGTTACTCATGCCGATGGAACACCATTGACAGGTGCCGAAGTGAGCCTGGTTTTCTGTATGCCCGCAATGCCGGAGATGGGCATGGGTGCAATCAACACGCCTGCGCATTTAAGTGAGACCAGTGCGGGCGTCTATCGCGGCTCGATCACGCTTGTTTGCGGGGGACGGTTTCAGGTCACGGTCCGCGTGAAACAGAAGGAAAGGCTGGTTGCGACCAGGCAGTTGAGCGTGCAGGCAGAGGGTGCGATGTAATGCTCTCCAGGCTCATCGAAGTTTGTGCGCGCAATCGCTTTCTCGTCTTCATCGCCGTACTCATGTTGACGCTGGCTGGCATCTGGAGCCTTCGTCATGTTCCTCTGGATGCGCTCCCGGACATTTCGGACGTGCAGGTGGTGATCCATACTTCGTGGGAGGGAGAACCCCCCAGCATTCTCGAAGACCAGGTCACCTACCCTATTGTGACCAGTCTGCTAGCCGCTCCCAAAGTGAAGGCTGTGCGCGGACAGACGATGTTTGGGGACTCCTATGTATATGTCATCTTCGAGGACGGAACAGATATCTATTGGGCCCGTTCGCGCGTGCTCGAATATTTGCAGCAGATCAGCGGCCGCCTTCCGCAGCAGGTGCATCCCGTCATCGGTCCTGACGCGACTGGAGCGGGCTGGGTCTACGAGTACGCCATCTTGGATAAAAGTCACACTCACAGCCTTGCCGATTTGCGCAGCCTTCAAGACTGGCATCTGCGTTATCAACTGGAGACGGTGCCGGGGGTTGCGGAGGTGGCCACGATTGGCGGCTATGTCCGCCAATACCAGGTCCGGCTCGATCCGCAAAAGCTCCTGGCCTACAACATTCCTCTGTCAACTGTGATCGATCGTGTAAAGGCGAGCACCAATGAGGTGGGCGGACGCGTACTCGACCTGAGTGGCGCGCAATACATGATTAGGGGCTTGGGATATCTCCGCTCGCTCAGCGATCTGGAACAAGTCGCCGTAGGCAGCAAAGATGGCGCCCCCATTCTGCTGCGCGACCTTGGAGATGTCAGCTTCGGTCCAGACATTCGCCAGGGTGTGGCGGAGTGGAACGGCGAGGGCGAAACTGTTGGCGGCATCGTTGTCATGCGTCAGGGCTTGAATGCGTTGAACGTGATTCGCGGCGTGGAGGCGAAGCTCAAGCAACTGGGACCATCGTTGCCTTCAGGCGTGGAGATCGTCTCCGGTTACGATCGCTCCGCTCTGATTCACGCGTCGATCTCAACATTACAGCTGGACCTGCTGGAAGAGTCGATCATCGTCAGTGTGGTGATTATCGTTTTCCTCTGCCACTTCCGTTCAGCGCTGATCGCAATTCTGACCCTGCCCATTGCGGTGCTGATTTCGTTCCTGCCAATGTACCTGTTGGGCGTCAGTTCCAACATCATGTCTCTAGGAGGCTTGGCACTTGCAATAGGCGTCTTAATCGATGCGGCCATCGTCATGGTCGAGAATGGGCATCGTCACCTCGCAGAGCGCCAGGAACGCGATCCAACGCCCGTGTCCAATAACGAGAGAAAAAACATTCTAATCGGAGCGGCCAGACAGGTCGGTCCTGCAATATTCTTCTCGCTGCTTATCATTGTTGTCTCGTTTTTGCCTGTCTTCCTTTTGGAAGCGCAGGAGGGACGGATGTTCCGGCCGTTGGCGTGGACCAAGACGCTCGCCGTGGGTTGCTCCTCCATTCTTGCCATCACGCTCGTTCCCCTGTTGATGGTTCTGTTGATCCGTGGAAAGCTGCGTGCGGAGAGTGCCAATCCAGTTTCTCGGTTCACCCAGGCGCTGTATCTGCCCGTCCTACGCTTCTGCCTTCGTCATCGCGTGATTACATTGGTGCTGAACCTTGCCTTTCTAGCAGTCACAATTCCTTTGGCATGGAGACTGGGCAGCCAGTTCATGCCGCCTCTCTACGAAGGCGCTTCGCTTTATATGCCTACCTCGCTTCCAGGCATTGCAATTGACCAGGCGAAGTCGCTGCTGCGGTCTCAAGACCAGGTGTTGCGCGGCTTTCCCGAAGTGGAGCGTGTCTTCGGCACCGCGGGACGCTCTGACAGCGCAACTGACAATGCGCCGCTCGATATGTTCGACACCACGGTGACTCTGAAGCCACGCAGCCAATGGCGTCGCGGATTGACTTACGAGGCGCTGGTCCAAGAGATGGATCAGAAACTGCAATATCCAGGCATCAGCAACACCTGGACCATGCCGGTAGAAAGCCGCCTCGACATGGAACTGACAGGCATCAAGACGCCGCTGGGATTGAAGGTGCAAGGGCCGGATGTGGAGGGTATCGAACAACTGGCAAGCAAGATCCGAAACGTCCTTACCGGCATGGCCCGGGTGCGATCAGTATTTGCGGAGCGCATATCGCAGGGATTCTACATCAACGTGGAAGTCAACCGCGCTGAGGCGGCGCGCTATGGGCTATCGGTGGCCGACGTGCAGACAGCCGTCTCTTCCGGCGTGGGTGGGCAAAACATTGTCGACAACATTGAGGGCCGCGAGCGCTATCCGGTCAACGTCCGCTATGCGAACGACTTTCGCGACAGTCTCGAACGCATTCGCGGTGTGTTGCTGGCAACGCCCTCGGGGGCACAGGTGCAACTCGGACAGGTGGCGAACATCTCCTTTGCACGCGGGCCTTCAATGATCCGCGACGAAGATGGATCGTTGACAGGTTATATTTACATCGATCTTAAGGACGCCGATTATGGCAGCTTTGTGGACCTTGCTTCGCAGCAACTGCGCACACATTTGCAACTGCCGCAGAACTATACCTACCAATGGTCCGGTGAGTATGAGTTCCAGATGCGCGCGAAGCAACGCTTCAAACTTATCCTTCCGGTCGTGTTCTTTGTAATCTTCATACTGCTGTATCTGATCTTCCTCTCGGTCGGAGAGGCTATGATTCTCATCTTCCCAACGTTCTATGCCATGAGCGGTGGATTGTTGCTGCAATGGCTGCTTCACTATAACTTCAGTGTCGCTGTATGGGTAGGGTATATTGCGTTGTTTGGCATTGCGGTCGAGACTGGCGTGGTGATGGTGATCTATCTCCACGAAGCCTTTGAAAGGCATGTTGCAGGCAGCGAGGCAATGACGCATGAGGAAATGGAGGCAGCAGTCATTGAAGGAGCGGTGCAGAGACTACGACCCAAACTCATGACGGTGACTGCGGTGCTGGCCAGCCTCGCACCGATTCTCTGGGCCTCAGGTATAGGGTCGGATGTAATGAAACCCATCGCCGCACCTATTGTGGGAGGCATGATCACATCGACTATTCATGTGCTCATTCTCGTCCCTGTATTTTTTCTGATGGTCAAAGAAAGATCGCATCGCATGCGTTCTGCCGTTGATTCCAAAACCGACTCTATAACGGTTCCATCCTGATGGCAAGTAATCGATAGATCGTCGTCCACCATAAGATGCCTCCTGCCAGCAATCTGTGGGCGCAGGCTCGGATTGATATGGCCTTAGCCCGCATTCCTCACGCGCGATTTGTAGATTGCTATCCGGTTCCGTCCCAGTCACCAGGCATCCTCCCATGGGTGGATGTTGAACTCATCCATAGTGCCCAAGACGTGACTCTCGAGAACGTCGAGAATTATGCCGCAAGTCCTCTTGGGATTTGTGCAGCAATCTAGACAAACATCACTGCAGATTGCACAAAGAATACTGCCGCTGTGCTTGCGCCTGGATGACTCTCGGTTATTTCGGCACATAGTACACGGGAGAGCACTGTTCGTAACTTTTTGGAGGCTTCATGAAGAGTCGCATTGAATTCCTCGGGGCATGTCTGGTGTTGATTGCGGGCATGTTTCTGGGGGTAGTCAAAACTCAGGCGCAAGCTACTACCGCGTCAATTCACGGCACTGTCAGCGATCCGACCGGCGCGGTTCTTGCAAATGCTACCGTCACCGCCGTAAACACGAGCACGGGAATATCGAATACACAGAGGACCGACAGCCGAGGCTACTACATCTTTCCCGATCTCCACATTGGCGGTCCCTATACGGTTACCGTGGATGATGGCGGATTTCAAAGATTCATTTCCACAGGAACCATGCTCGATCTGAGCTCTGCGCGCGAGATCGACGCAAAGCTGCAAGTGGGCGCATCGTCGCAGACGATCCAGGTCAAGTCCACCACAGCTCAGGTAGAAACATCGGATGTGCAGCTGAAGAATGTAGTCGGAGCCGAGGAGCTTGAGGAGTTGCCGACCCTCGGCCGAGACGCTGTCCAACTTCAAAAAACCGCGCCTGGAGTCATGGAGTCCTCAGATCGTGAAGGTACTTTCTCGACCAACGGAAGCCAAACCCAGCAGAATGCTTTCCTGTTGGACGGTACGGACATCAATGACATTCTGCTCAACCAGCCCGGAATAACAGTAAATCCCGACGCGTTGGCGGAAGTGAATATCATCTCCAGCACGCTTGATCCGGAATTCAGCCGCAACTCCGGCGCCATCGTCGACGAAGCTCTGAAGAGCGGGACGAATCATTTCCACGGAGATGGCTTTGAATTTTATCGCGACACATTCATGAACAACGGCAACTACTTCTCGGCGACCAGACCCGTCTTTCACCAGAACGTTTTCGGTGGAACGCTGGGTGGCCCCGTCCTGCAGAACCATGCATTCTTCTTTGTCGCCTATCAAGGGCTAAGAAATCGCACGGCGCAGACGCAGCTAACCCAGGTATTCACTGGCGAACAGAGAAGTGGAAACTTCTCCGCTGACGGGGGATTGTCGAGCAAGCCGATTCCATTTCCAGCCGGACTACAGGGACCGACTGGACCTTGTCCCGCAGGCACGCCCTGGAACCAATGTTTCCCTGATGGGCAGATCCCAACAGCGAACTTCGACACAATCGCGACCAATCTGCTGGACAAGTATGTTCCGAAGTCCAACTACACCAGCGGCGGCATCAATTACTACAATTTCAACGCCCCGAATACGATGAGCGACGATCAGGGCATCATTCGCATCGACGATCAGTTGACATCGAAGGATGCGCTTTGGGCCTCGACGGTCTTCGATTCAAGCCCCAGCATGAATACGCTGCCACTGCCTTCGACTCAATCGACGGGCACCGGAGCCAGTCTTCCCGGCTTTGCGGCCGACAATGCGGCGCACATCAAGATTTTCAATGCATCGTGGACGCATGTCTTCAATAGCAATACGTTGAACGAATTGCGCGCCGGCTACTTCCGTTACAATTTCGCAGAACTGGAGCCTGCACTTTCCACGCTGGCTGCGCCCTCGTCGTTCGGATTCGATATCGTACCGCAGGATGCGGCTGCCGGCGCGCTGCCCTTGATCAACGTGAATGGATATTTCTCTCTGGGGTTCAGTACGAACGGCCCGCAACCCCGCAAGGATGAGAATTACAACTACTTTGACAACTTCAGCAAGGTTGCCGGAAGCCACAGCATGAAATTCGGGGCGAACCTGGAGCGCTTTGTCTTCAGCAATCCTATCTATTTCCAAAACAGCGGACAATTCAACTTCAATGCGTCTGCAACCTACAGCTCTGGCGACCCTGCCGCCGACTTTCTGCTTGGAATCCCCGCAACTTACAATCAGGGATCCGGCTTCGATGTCGATGTCAGGGCATGGCAATACTACGCATATGCACAGGACCATTGGAGGCTCTCCAATGCGCTGACGCTTTCTTATGGCCTCGGGTACGACACCGAGACTCCGTTTGAAAACCTCCAATACAAGGGCGTGGGTGTCACCTGCTGGATGGCCAGCAACGCACAATCGAAGGTGTTTCCCGGGGCCCCTCCAGGATTGCTCTATCCCGGCGATCCCGGATGTAACAGGAATGGAGGACCGACAACCCATTGGAATCATTTCTCTCCCCGCGTCGGGTTTGCATGGTCTCCGAATAGCAACTTGGGCGTGGTCTCCGGCACACGAGGTCAGCACGAGCTTGTCATTCGCGGAGGCTTCGGATTGTATTGGAATCGCGGGCAGGCGGAAGGATCGCAAATGAACTCGTACGATCCGCCGTTTTCGCTCAACAGCCTGGGTGCATCCGGAGTCGGCGGCAATCCGAGCTTCAAGAATCCGTTCCAGGATATTGCCGGCACCCCGGGGGCGTCTTACTCTGCCAATCCCTTTCCGTATACAGCGCCCAAGCCCGGTCAGAACGTCGACTTCTCCTCACTTTATCCGCTGGAGATGGATAATCTTACTTCCGCTTACGACGTCCCGTATGTCTATAACTTCAACCTCAATGTGCAGCGTTCTTTGCCTAGCAATATGGTGCTGACGGTGGGCTATGTCGGCTCGATTGGCAGGAAGCTCATGCGGGCTCGCGACGGAGACCCGATCACCCAGGCTGGACACGATGCGTGCTTGAATGGAACGGGAACGGCCGCACCGATTATGCTGGGCGGCAACACCTTCTCTTGCCGGCAACTCGGCGGCCAGCAATCGCTTTACTTCCCGGGCAACAAGACGCAGACTGCAACAGTTCCCGGGACGAAAATTCCGGGAGTGTTTCCCAATGGGATGCCGGATTACTTGTCAATCGGGGCTATGTACACAAGTGGTTCTTCCAGCTATAACTCGATGCAGGTTTCTCTGACCAAATCTCCCACGCATGGTTTGTACTTTGCTCTTGCGTATACCTACAGCCATGCCTTGGACAATGCCTCCAGCCTGGAAGACTCCGTGGCCAACAACTATGGAACCAACTATGTACCAGGATTCGAACATCTGAGCTACGGAGACTCCGCATACGATGCGCGTCAGCGGCTTGTGGCGCTCTACAACTACGAGATCCCGCTATTGCGCAGCCTCCACAGCAATACGGTAGCGCGCGCTGCTTTAGGCGGTTGGCATCTGTCCGGTATCACTGCACTTCAGAGCGGGTTCCCCGTAACCATCTTCGATGCGGGAGTCTATAACTCGCTCTATTGCGATCAATTCAGCTTTGTCAATTGTCCCGACGTTCCCAATACGTCCAGCTTTCACATCAAGACGCTGAATCCGAGGGAGGCCGGGCACTATGGGTTCGACCGGTCGACTTTCTCTCAAGAGGCCATCGGCACCTTTGGGAACGTGAAGCGCAACTTCTTTCATGGCCCCGGATTCAACTACTCCAACTTTGAGGTCTACAAAAACATCGCGGTTGGAGGAGGCGAGAGCTCGCGCTACATTCAGCTGCGCCTGGAGGCGTACAACGCTTTCAATCACGCGAATTTCGCGAATCCGAACGGTAACTTTGGAGCTGGAATGGCTGTTTTCGGATCCATCAACTCCGTCGATCAACCTGTCAGTACCAGCGGCGATCCGCAGCCGGCGCGCGCAATTCAACTTGCCGGAAAATTCTATTTCTAGCAATTCTGTGAACCGAAACAAGAACACTCGTAATCCCACCGTTGCCAGCAACAATTCGGCGATGGTGGGATTAGGTTGTTTGGTGGATTGCGGCGTCGGGCAGGATGTCACAATCCATAAATCTGGGGGCCATCCTTGCTCACTCGGCGTCGCCGTATTTCGCAAATTGCATTCTTTCTGCTTTTCTTGTGGCTGTTGCTGCGCACCAAGCTTGTCGGCTCTTCAGATCCCGGTAAGCGGCACATGCTTCCGGTCAATCTCTTCTTCAAACTGGACCCGTTGGCGGCCGTGGTCAGTGCGCTGGCGGGCCACGCACTTTACGTAGGCTTGCTGTGGTCGTTGGTCATTCTGATTCCAACTTTTTTCCTGGGGCGCTTCTTCTGCGGATGGATCTGTCCCTTGGGCAGTTTGAATCAGTTTCTGGACGGGATCCGCTCAAAGTCCAAGCCGCGCCAGGCCCGCATTGCGGCCAATCGGTACAAGAAGTGGCAGGTCACCAAATATGTTCGTAAGCGCTACGCGAACCCCATCTTGTAGTGCCCGGTTTTCAGTGGCAAGCTGTTTGCATGGGCATAATGAGACAGCGGCGAAGAGCAGACTGGCGCGAGTTGGTCAGTGAGCAGGCACGCAGTGGACAGGGAGTAACGGCATTTTGTCGGGAGCGCGGAATCCTCACTTCGAGCCTTTACGCCTGGAGGAAGCAACTCAGCGTGGTCGATGAGCGCAAAGCAGAGTCATCCACAGACAGATCTTCCTCTTCTGGTTCGAAGGCATCCTCCGAGAGACCCATTCGGTTCTTGGAAGTCAAGATGGCGACCGCAGCGAAGCCGATCAACTCCAGCTTCGCACCTGCCTCGATAATTGAGGTTCGGTTGCCGCGTGGCCGCAGTCTGATGGTTGCGCCAGGTTTCGATGCGATTCATTTGCAGCAGTTGCTTGCAGTGCTGGACCCTGCGGTTCCCGAGGACAACTCATCGCCCGCCGCGTGGCAGGTCAGGCTATGATCGGCCTGCCGAGTCTTCGCGCTCTGGACACGGCGCAGAGTATGCGTATCTGGCTTGCGGCCGAGGCAATCGATATGCGGCGCGGCTTCGATCGTCTGGCGGAGCACGCGCGCACAGTGATCGGCGCCGATCCGCTTGGCAATAAT
>Ga0302274_10001411_pt1 | contig 23053 bp, 16 predicted proteins | sample III_Bog_N2_1_FD_198755 | JGI IMG/M metagenome (GOLD analysis project Ga0302274, IMG submission 198755) | Peat permafrost microbial communities from Stordalen Mire near Abisko, Sweden - III_Bog_N2_1 | ecosystem: Environmental > Terrestrial > Soil > Wetlands > Peat | place: Sweden: Abisko...
ACCGACAAGGCGGTCCGGCCCACCAGCATGATGGGGGCCACCAAGCGCGTGGCCGAGCTGCTGATTCGCGCGCTGCAGAAGGAGAGCGGCACCAAGTTTGTGGCCGTGCGCTTCGGCAATGTGCTGGGCAGCAACGGGAGCGTCATACCCATCTTCAAGGAACAGATTGCCGAAGGCGGCCCGGTAACCGTCACTCATCCGGAGATGACCCGCTATTTCATGACCATTCCGGAGGCGGCGCAGCTGGTTCTGCAGGCCTTCTCGATCGGCAAGGGCGGAGAGGTCTTTGTGCTCGACATGGGCAAGCCGGTGAAGATCGTCGATCTGGCCACCAACTTGATTCTGCTCTCCGGGCTTCAGCCTCACCGGGATATCAAGATTCAATTCACGGGTCTGCGCCCGGGCGAGAAGCTGTATGAGGAATTGAATCTGCACGACGAGCATCTGACCCCAACCTCGCACGCCCAGATCAAGAGCTACAACTGCTCGTTCCACCTCAGCGCAAAACAGATGAAGGCCTATTTGCATGAGTTGCAGCGGATCGCCGATGCGCAGGATCTGGGCCGCCTGCTCTTGCTTCTCAAAGAACTGATTCCCGAATACAACCCCGGCTCCCCGCTGCTGCAGGCCGCGCTGACCACCCCGCTGAGCCATGCCGAGCCGGCCAGAATGCAGAGCCCCGACCGCCAGCCCGAAACCGCCCTGTCGGCCAGCCTCCCGCCAGCTGCCCAAATCAATTAGAATGCTTCAAGGCAGTGCGATGCGGTCCGGATCGGCCAGACGCACGATCGGCGATCAGACACAAGCCGGCAACCATGAACCAATGAATTGCCGCACATTCAAGGATGCCAATTGAGCGATTACGAAGATTTGCACTCAGGAGATGAAACACTGGGGGGCTCAACAGGGGCTCCGATTCACCATCAGTTTGCGGATGCCGGCGCGCTGCAGAATCTCATTCGCTTATGGACGAAGCGCAGCAGATGGATCATCGGTTCGATTCTGATCTGTTTGTTGTTGGCCCTTGCCGTGACGCTGATGATGAAACCAACCTACGAGGCAACCGCAACAATTGAACTGAACAAAAGCAGCTCAGGTTCTCTGGATCTCGGGGTTGGGGATGCATTGAGCCAGCAGTTCACCTCGGACGCAGACAGTCTTCAAATAGATCTCCAGACGGAGACCACCATCCTTAAAGGCGACTCACTGGCCCTGGCGGTCATTCAGCAGCTTGACCTCGCATCGAAGGAACCGTTTGCCGAGAGGGACGGGGGTGATCGGAATCCCGAGAAGGGATTGCCGCTGGAAGAAGCACCAAAAACGCGGACGCGGCTGCTGGGCATCTTCAAGTCTCATTTGGCGGCGAAGCCGATTCATGGTACCCGGCTGATCACGGTCACTTATGAGAGCCATGATGCGAAACAGGCGGCGCAAATTGCGAATGCAATAATTGATAGTTATAAGAGTCAGTATCTCCAATCGCATTATGAGGCCACGAGCGAGGCTTCGAATTGGTTGACGAAGCAGTTATCCCAGCTAAAGACCAACGTAGAGGATTCAGAGAAGAAGCTCACTGACTTTCAAAAAGAAACCGGAATTCTCAGCCTGGACATGATGACTCCTGCAGGTTCTGGGGAGAGCAATAACAGTGGCGGCGGAATCCACAGCGTCGTTATCCAGAAGCTCGATGCATTGAACGCCGAGCTGACTGAGGCTGAAGCCAATCGCATTGAAAAAGAAGCCATTTATCACCTGGCGCAATCCGGCAATGAAGAGGTGGTCGTCGGTCTCGCCAACGACCCGCTGGCGGTGCAAAGCAAATCGCTTGTGCTTACGCAAGGTGGGGGAATTTCGAACCTTCAGGAATTGCGAGGGCAGAGAAGCCAGTTGAAAGTCAATTTTGCCGCGGCGGCAACAACCTATGGGGAGAACAACCGGCATCTCAAGGAGATACAAACTCAGATAAGCGCGTTGGATGAGCAGATTCATCTGGAATTGCAGGAAATCGCAAAACGGGCTCAAGCCGATTTTCTGCTGGCAAAGCAGACCGAAGAGCAGATTCGCAAGCAATTCGACGAGCAGCAAGGGGTGGCGAGCAAACTGAATGAGAAGGCAGTTCAGTTTGCAGTGTTGAGTCAGGAAGCTTATTCACGGAAGAAACTCTACGAGGATCTCTACACCCAACTGCAGGAGGCGAACGTTTCTGCCGGTATAAAGGCGACCAACATCACCATTGTGGATCCCGCCCGCCCTCAATTCTTTCCTATCCGGCCGAAGCTCAGCATGAACCTGGGACTGGGCCTATTGATGGGAATCTTTTTTGGGCTCGTGATCGCACTTATCGGAGACAGCCTGGACCGGACGCTGCGCGATCCTTTGGAGGTGGAAGAGATTACCGGGATCCCGGTTATCGGTGTCATTCCGAATTTCGATGAAACCACTGGAGTCTATGGTTTGCGGCGACGAAAGGATAAGAACAAGACCGCTCCGGAATCCAGCCAATCTCATTCTGGCGTTTGGATACTGCTTCACCCGGAGTCTGCCGCGGCAGAGGCTTTCCGGGCTCTCCGCACCTCTATTATGCTTTCGCGCACCGGCGGAGGGCCGAAAGTGATTCTGATTACCAGTTGCATTCCCGGAGAAGGCAAGACCACTCTGGCGACGAATCTGGCGGTTGCCTTTGCCCAACATGACAAGAAGGTGATCGTCGTCGAGGCTGACATGCGCAGGCCTAGAATGAAGCACGCCTTTGACGTAGTCAGCACGATTGGACTTTGCAACGTTTTGGCCGGGACACATACCGCAGAGGAGGCCATTGTTCACGGAGTGCATGTTCCCACTCTGGATGTGCTTCCGGCTGGGCCGCATCCCCCAATGCCATCGGAAATGTTGGGGTCGGCGGCTTTTGACGACCTCCTGAAGAAACTCCGTTCACGCTACGACATCGTTCTTATCGACAGCCCGCCTGCGCTGCTGGTTACCGACGCCGTTTCAATCTCGACAAAATCAGATGCTACCGTCTGGGTCTCTCAGGCGGGAGTTGTCAGCAGGCCGCAGCTTTCCCGCGCCGCTAATCTGATCAGGCGCAACGGGATGCCGGTAATTGGCTTCATTGTGAATCGAATGCCCAGAATGGTGGCCGGGTACGGGTATGGGTATGAATACGATAACTATGGTTCCTACTATGAGGAGAAGGATTCACATGAGTCGTAAATCTCTTCGTGGAATGCTCGTTGTGGCCGCATGCCTTCTTTCCTTCAAGGGAGCGGGTATGGCCCAGATGTCCATGCAGCAGAGCGGTAGTTCGTACGGCGGAAGCGAAGCAACTTCGGGCAAAAGCCGGCAGGATGCGGCCGCCGCTGCGTCTAGACCCAGCCTGGCCCAGGTGCCGGCGGGTTTTGCTCAGTTGAAACTGGCTCCCGGATTTCTCTTGAGCCTTCACATTCTCGACGATCCGGACTTCGTAGGAACCTATCGCATTGATCAGGATGGCAACCTCGTGCTTCCTATTGTTGGGACGCTCCACGTTGCCGGCAAGACCGTATCGGAAGCGAGGGTCCAAATCCGGGAAGTGCTTCTGCAAGAGAAGATTCTAAGAGATCCCCAAGTCGATCTGTCGATCGTAGAATACGCGGCGCCAGATGTAACGATTATCGGAGAGGTCCTTAGTCCTGGTAAATATCCCTTGCTCATCCCTCGCAAGCTGGTGGACGTTCTCGCGCTGGCAGGCGGAACCACAATCATGGCTGGCAATGAGATTCAAATTACGAGCGCGAACTCAGAAGTTGAGCCGCTTCTAGTCCACTATTCAAGAGCTACGAATCCTAAGGCCGTCGAAGATAAAATCGTGTACCCGGGCGATACTATCCAGGTGAAACGGGCAGGCATTGTCTACGTTCTGGGCGCCGTCAACCGGCCCGGCGGATTTGTAATGCAGGAAGAAGGTACGCTTAACGTATTGCAGGCCATCTCGTTGGCGAACGGGACATCGCTGGCGGCATCGACCGGTACAATCTACTTGCTGCGCCGGAATGCGGACGGCACGGAGGTCGACATCGCCCTTCCATTTAATAAGATGCAGGAGGGGAAAAGCGCCGATATCCAACTGCGCGCGACGGACGTGCTGTATGTGCCGATAAGCAGGGTTAAGTCGATTCTTACCTATAGCCAAGGCATCTTGACGGCGGCGGCAACAGCCACCATCTATGCCACCGTCGTTTATTAGGATAAGAGTGGCATTTTATTCGCACAACCGCAGCGAGCCGGAAAGTCATGTTTTCTGTCGCTTTCTCAAGCTGATAGCGGCAAGCCCTCCAAGCGCGGATCGAGCAAAGCACGGCCACGTGAAGACTCCGGCGCTGCAATAAGTCAATTCGAGCGGTAAGAGGGATTCGCAATCCGAATGAAGTCTATAGGGCTAATGGAAGTTTTTCAGATAAGGAAAGTGCGGACAGCACTGACCTTTCATCCATTTGATACCAGCCATCCAGGCGGACGCTCAAAAGAGCGCTATCGAAGGCTGCTCTTGACTGCGGCCACTGGACCGATTGCGAACGGTTGCGGTTTCCTGGCATTCCTCATTACTGTTCCGCTGACCGTCCGCTATCTTGGGCCTGAAAGATATGGGGCTTGGATGTCTCTCTCGGCCTTGATGGCTTTCCTCAGGTTCTCGGACTTGGGATTGGGCCAGGGCCTTATAGGCGCCATTAGCCAGGCCGAGGGGAGGGGGGACCGTCTTTATGCCCAGCGAGCCATCTCGAGCGTACTGGTATGTCTCTGCGTCATCGGAGCCGTACTACTTGTCGCGTTTCCGCTTTCAACGCTTCTTATCCATTGGGATTACGTGCTTGGCCTTGCAAGCCTGAAAGACCGCGGTGAAATACAGGTTGCAATTCTGCTCTTTGTTGCGCTATATGCAATCGGCATCCCGGTTAATATGGCGCAGCAGGTCCAACGGTCTCTTCAGCAGGGATACATAACCAACCTCTGGATTACTGCGGGCAGTCTGCTTTCTCTGGCTGGGGTTTACATCGCGGCTATTCATCACGCGCGCATTCCATGGCTGGTTGTGATTATCAGCGGTGCTCCGCTGCTGCCGGCGCTCGGCAACGGCTTGGTGCTGTTCTTTTTTCAAAGGCCTGACCTGCGGCCAACGCTCAAGGGCTTTGACAGGGGAATTGCAAAGGAGCTCCTTCACAAAGGTATGCTCTTTTTTGGCCTTGCAATTGCCGGCGCTCTGGCATTCGACTCCCAAAACATTGTGATCGCACATATCCTTGGGCCAGCGGCGGTGGGAGTGTACGCGGTGGTGCAGCGCCTCTATTCGACGATTCCAATAATCATCAGCTACATTACCGCACCATTGTGGCCGGCGTTCGGCGAAGCGCTGGGGCGTAAGGAGTGGCCGTGGATCGTTCGCGCCTTGAGGCGCGGCATCACGGCCAATGCACTGATTGCGACGGTGCTCTCCGTTTCTTTGTTTTTGTTCAGTGGCCCTATCCTTTTGCACTGGACCCATGGCGCAATCTTCGCTTCAAAATGGCTAGTTGCCGGCTTCTCGGTGTGGGCCGTTACATCTGCGGTCAGCTCGCCGATTTGCATGTTGCTGAATGCGGCTCACGTGCTCTGGTTTCAAATCATTCTCGCCCTGCTTTATGGCGTGGCGACGATTGGGTGCATCATATGGGTTTTGCCCACAACGGGCCTGCCTGGCGCTGTCTGGTCGATGACCCTGCTCTATTTGATAGGAGTGCTTGGCCCCTATCTCGTCTATTTAAGGCATTCGTTTGCAAATCGGGCACAAGACAGCAGAGGTAGCTTCGCGGAAGCGTAGTGATAGCTGTCTCTTAGGGATCTGTGGAGACCGGGTTGCGAACACCGCCGGCTTCCCTCATTTGCGGTAAAGCGGATTCGTTAAAATGCTAACGTGGATCGGAGATGAAGAATTCGATCTGCAATGTGGTAGCTACGGAGGCGATGAATGAACAGCGCAATTGGGAGAAGAAAGTTGAATTCCGTAATCAACGGGCTGATATCGCCTCTTGGCGTCGAACTACGTCGTCGCGGTTCGGTACCCCCATTGGTGTCCCAATATCGCAACAAACTACAAGAGGCGGCAGGGGAAATGGAAAAACTGGCGCGGGCGACAGTTTTCCCTGATCTTCCTCCAAAGATCGGCCGTTTGGAATTGATGATGCAATTAATGGGGACACAACTATCCGAGGCGCTGCACTTAGTCTGGCACCTGAGCCGGGTCCTCCACATCAAAGGCGAGGTCTGCGAATTCGGTGTTGCCCAGGGCGCAACGTCGGCGTTAATTGCCAATGAGATTCGTGAGACCAATAAGAATCTCTGGCTCTTTGATAGCTTCAAAGGGCTCCCCAGGCCCACTGATCGTGACATACTTATAGACGATATTTTTAATCTTGGTTCAATCGAACAGTATCAGGGAACCATGGCATGTGGACAGGAGCAGGTAATCGGGAGGCTGAATTCTGTCAAGTTTCCATCGGAAAGAGTTAAAGTCGTTCCGGGCTTTATTGAGAAGACGGCCAAGTACGCAAGCCTTCCGGCGGACGTTTGTTTTGCGTACGTCGACTTTGATTTCTACGAGCCCATCAAAATTGCACTGGAACTCCTAGACTCGAGGCTATCAGCCGGGGGTGTAGTCATTGTTGATGACTATGGCTTCTTTTCAGCGGGCGCACAAGCGGCTGTCGACGAGTTCGTGGAGGCGCGAGAACAAAGCTATACAAAAGAGCCCTCACCGGAATGGGCGAGCAAATTCTGTGTACTGCGTCGGAGCATGTGAGCCAGTGAGCCAGGCAGTCAATGAAGTCACATTCACAGTTCGAGTCTTGCTCTGAGATGATCATAGTTAACCCCTCTTCTTGCAAAGGGGACAGAAAACGGCGGCGATGGCTTTGTGGGAATTCCGTAATCACTGCATCGTGCGACACTCTGGAGAGCGAATTAAGAATATCGCCGCCCTGTCTCACTTGCGGCAACTTGGATTTGTGGGAATGCTAGACGTGGTTGAAGATAAGGAGCTGGATTTGAGCTTTTGCAACTTCGGAGGTAATGAATGAGCCGCGTAACAGGATGGCCGCATGCCTTTTGTCACCGTTTCGGAGTAATGACGGCTGGGAAATGGTCGTCATGCATTCGGAGGGTGAGGATAGCGCTCGACATGAACATCAAGTATCAGTACCGTGATTTCTCAATTGAACTGCCTGCGGAGCATCTATTTCCTTCATTCCAGGAGAAACACAAGCTCTATGATAGATTTCTCCCGCATCTGTGCAAGTATTTAGCGCCGGGGTCGACTATTCTCGATGTTGGAGCTAATTGCGGCTACTCATTAGCTGCGATGTACAATTCTAATAAGCGCTTGGTGTTCGTGTGCGTTGAACCGGATAATGTGTTTGTAGAGTTTCTTCGAGCGAATGCGCGGCGAATAAGAGAAGGCGATAGGGAAGCATCAATCACGATAATCGATTCGTTAGTCGGCAAGCAGATTCAGAGCGCGTCGCTTGAAGGGTCTGGCGGAACCAGAAGGGCGGTAGTGAGCGAGAGGGCAGGTTGTAAATCCTCGAAATCAGTTGACGACATTCTCGCGCAGTGCAAATGTGCGAGCGTTACCTTGCTTAAATCGGATGTCGACGGTTTCGACTATGACGTGATCGACTCGGCCGAGTTACTTCTGGACTCTTGCGCCCCTATGATATTCTTCGAATGCCAATTCGATCAGGCATCTCAAAAGGCCGGTTATGAAAGGACAATATCAAGCCTTGCGGCAAAAGGATATATAAAGTGGATTATATTTGACAATTACGGCGAGGTGGTTTTGCGTACAAATGACATGGGGGCGATGGGTCAGCTTTGCGATTATTTGTGGCGGCAGAACATCGGACGCTCCACAAGAACGATTTGGTACTACGATGTTCTTGCCGCTACAGCTAAGGATGGCGCCTTGGTGGATAAAGTGATCGATGATTATATAGCGGAGGATGTCGGGGCGCCGTGATGCTGACCGAAGCGAGAGATTTGTGAAGTTCATCCCAACAGACTCAACGTCAAAGGAGCAAGAGGCTTGAGGGTTCTCTGGTTCACGAACATTCTGATGCCGGATGCAAGTAAGCATGTTGGCCGCCCGGCAGCAAAGGGAAGCGGCTACTGGATGAGTGTGCTGCTCGATCAGCTCAAGAAGCGGAGTGACCTCAAGCTGGCTGTCGTAGCGAGCGCGGGACGGCGTGATTGCCATTTTGAGGCCGATGGAGTGGAGTATTTTGTTGTCAAAATCCCGCTGACAAGGGGGATCTGGAACCGTCTGGGAAGTTATCGCGATCAACTTCCAATCAGGTCACAGATCAAGCGATTTGCTTCCATTGTGAATGAGTGGAATCCAGATGTTGTGCATATCCATGGAACCGAGTCGGAATTTGGATTGATCAAGGCGTGGGGATATACCGACAAGCCGGTCGCCGTTTCGCTGCAGGGACTAATGACTCCATATACAGCCAAAGCCTATGGGGAGCTGGTGCCGGAGCAACTTTACGGGATAGTCGGCCGGACTTTGGGGCTGAGAGCGGCATGCCATCGGCGTTGGAAGGGATTTCAGGAGAGGAGCCCCTATGAGGAGTCGATCCTCCGGTCCGCTGAGATGATCTTAGGAAGGACTCAGTGGGACCATGCGTGGGCTCGCGCGTACCGGTCTGATGTCTGTTACCGGCATGTGGATGAGATGATGCGGCCAGATTTTTCCGAAGCGTCCAGTTGGACGCTGGAAAAGTGCAAGCGGCGCCAGATATTCTGCACGAGTGGATGCCAGCCACTGAAAGGCCTGCACACTCTCGTTGAGGCGGTTTATAGGCTTCGCGACGTATTCCCCGATGTCAGGCTCAACGTGGCGAGCGCAGGCTTTGCGCCGCGTCCTCAGAACGATTATGCTCGCTTCGTCTTGCGACTGATCCGCGAACGCGGACTGGAGCAGGCCGTCACCTTTCCCGGTCATCTTGATGCCTGCGAGCAGGTGCGCCAACTGCAACTGGCCAACTGCTATGCGATGCCGTCGTTTATGGAGAACGGGTGCAACGCGCTGCAAGAGGCGATGCTGGTGGGGGTGCCCGCCGTCGCAACATTCACGGGCGGCATCACGACAACGATAGATCCGGAACGAACTGGCCTGATGTTTCCTGTTGGCGATCCAGCATTACTCGCCTGGCAGATAGCAAGGGTCTTTCAGGATGACGGACTTGCATCTCGACTTGGCGCGAACGCGAGAATCACGGCCCTCCAAAGGCATGATCCATCGAAAGTCGAAACGCAACTACTGACAGCGTATGAGGAATTGCAGACAATGGGACATCCTGTATGAGCGGCAGTTGGCAGTCTCTACTGCGGTTCGAATCGAGGGTTGTGTGAGCGGCGTCCTGAAGATGCTGCTTCTGGTCAATAGCCCTCCCTGGGGCAGCGGCACGGGAGAGCAGTATCTGCGGTCGCTCGCCGCGCATCTTCCGCAAGGTTCGCTGTGCCGGTATTCAACCGTCCAGCAGGCAACCCCCGGCGGCCATCAGGAGTGGGTTGGATTTCCCAGCGCGGTCGCAAGGCTGCGCAGCTCGGCGCTTCCGATTCTCTCTTCGATAGCTTATGGAAGCTTCAGGCTCGGAGGATTAGAGCGCTTGCTGCGCGACGTGATCGCATTCAGCGAACGCGAGAGTCCGCAACTGCTTTGGGCTAGTCTGAGTTCGCCCGCAATGTATCTGCTGGCGCATCGAGTCGCGGCCTCTTTGAATATTCCATTGGTTTCAAGCGTGCTTGACCCGCCCGGCTACTTAGCTGCAAACATGCGTTTCGATCCCTTCACTCGGAACAGCGTCAGAGAGGAATTCAGCGCGTGTCTGCTGGCTTCGCGGCGGGTCGCGGTCGTGAGTGAGGAAATGGCCGAGGAATATGGCCGCGATTATGGGGCCGTATGCACGGTGATCCGCAGCGGCATTCATCCATCGCTGTGGGCTCCCGAGAGACGGGTAGAGCTAAATCCCGAGGAACTCGTCATCGGATTCGCGGGAAGCATGTACGGCAAGAGCGAGTGGCGGGCCTTGCTTCGGAGCATCGAATCGACGAAGGGAGTCCTTCGCGGCAGAAGAATAAGAATCAGGTTTGTCGGCAGGTGGCCGAGGCTCGGCGTGCCCCGGAGGGACTTTGTCGAACACTACCAGCCCGTTTCGCCCGCTGAAGCAATCCGCCTGATGTCTGAAGTGGACCTCTGCTATCTTCCTTACTGGTTTGATCGCCGGTACGCGGAAACAGTCGAGATGAGTTTTCCGAGCAAGCTACCCGCGTATGTCGCAGCCGGAAGGCCAGTGCTGTATCACGGCCCCGCAGAGTCAACCCCCGCGCGCTTCCTTAAGAGATATCCGGTTGGTGTCTCGTGCCACTCCAATCAACCCGCGGCGCTGTTGGAAGCCATCGAGCGGTGCGTCTGGGATACGGACTTGCGCAGAGGCTATTCGGCAGCCCGTTCAAGAGCGCTTGAGGTAGAGCTTGGCCTGGAGGCGATGGTTTGCGGTTTTGCCGATTTTCTGGGCGTGGAGCGCTCCGAACTGGCGCCTCTGCGCAGAGCGGATTGAGTTTCCATAACCCTTTTCCGAAGCTGAATCTTAGTCGACTATTACTGTTGTCCAACTGAGTTATTGAGGCAAGATGCAAGTAATGACCCTGACCGTTCGCACGATGGTAATCCAAATCGCCGCGATACTTCTGATTGTGGGGATTGCGTGCATTCCTTCAAACGGAAAGGAAATCGTCCTTGGCATTCTGATCGTGGCCGCATGCTTTACTCCAGTCTTGGCTTTGGAGTGCCTTGCCGCGGGAACAATTATCTATTACGTCAGCTCACCCTTTGGGGAGCCGGGCGTTGCGGCCACTACGATGGTGACTGTACTTAAGTGGGTACTCATGTTTGCGGCCTTTGGGCGCAGTTTATTTTCGCGCGTTGAGCCATCAGCGGCTTATAGGCGTCTTATGTATTGCTGGGCTGCGATGACTGCCGCTCTGCTGTTCAATGCATTCTTCATAAGCATATTCCCGACAATCTCTGTTTTCAAGGCGATCAGCTTTTCCTTGGGGCTGCTGTGCGCCCTTCGCCTGGCAATGCTGACTGCAAAGCGAAATTCGGAGATGCTGCTTTTTATTGCCGCGCTGGGGACGGCTGTCTTCATTGCTTCCGTCCCGCTCCTCGGAATGAGTGCCGGCCGCTCCAGGGCTGGCGATAAGTTCAATGGAATCCTGTACCACCCGCAGGCCTTGGGAATTTTGCTTCTTATGACTGGAGCAGCGGCGTTCGTTACAGCGATCAGGGCGCCTCAGCTCCAGCGAGCACTTGTGGTTGCAGGGCTGGCTCAATGGCTGATGATTCTTCTCACGCGATCTCGAACGCCCCTGATGGCGCTCGCGCTAGGAGGCGTTGTCTATCTGTGCGAGGCATTTGTGCGAAGAGGGAGAGATATACGGGTTCGTTATCTCGTAAGCCCCGTTGGAGTCATCGCGATTGTAGGTCTTATGATTGGCGTTCTGATTACGCCGGGGGTAAAGGAAGACTTCCTTCTTTACTTGCAAAAGGACCAGGGTGAATCGGTGGATTTTGGGAATCCGGAGCTTTCTTTGTCGGAATCGTCCCGCGGGCATCAGATCTTCGATACCTTGGGACTCGCTGAAGAGCATCCCTTGTTTGGCGCCGGTTTTGGAGTAAATGGAGATTCTGAATCAAATATGGCCGCCAACGGGGTTCAACTTGGGGGCATTCCGCTGAGCGCTCCGGTCGAGCAGGGATTTCTGCCGCTCGCGTCAGTAGCCCAGCTCGGCATTGTTGGTTCGCTTTTTGTATTGCCGTTTCTCTATTTGATATTCAGATTGGCGCGGCAAGAGTCCGGGGAAACTTCTGCATTGTTTGCCGTGGTTCTAGGAGTTAATTTAGGAGAAATGATCTTCTTTTCAGTTGGGGGAATTGGGCTTTTGATGTGGATTATCCTCATGCTTTTTGCAGTGAGAGGCGACATTTCGCATTATGCTTTAAGGTTCGCGCGCAGATGAACTGGACGTTTTGGCAGAACATTGTATCTCCCCATCTTGCTCCGTTGGAGCGAGGTCTCGCGTCTTTCCCGAATCAAACGGTGACCGTCGTGGCAGAAGGGGAACCTGGAGCGCATCGAAAATCCATAGGATGGAGGACACCTGACTGTTCGCCGGCACGGGTGCTGATTAGACCGACGGACGCGGATGTCGAGCTTCTGGTCAAAGCAGGCAATGGGCCCTTATCGGTCCATCTGCTCAGCGGATGGGCGGATGTTGCGCTGAATCGGAGAGTTCTTCCCCACCTGGCTAAAACCGGCGCGCTCATTGGACTCATATCGGAGAGCCCAGACAGCCGGGGCATCCTGGGATTGGCTCGCAGGACTAAGTATCGCTTGGATCGATATCGGTCTGGCCGGCATTTGGATTTTGTTCTTGCCATGGGGCAGTTGGGAGTTCGATGGTTTAGTTCTGCCGGATATGATGCTCTGCGCGTCTTTCCATTTGGATACTTGACAGAGAGCCCAGTTGTGACCGTGAAGGACGGGAGCGAAAGAAGTATAAGTGGCGCTTTTCGAATTCTTTATCTAGGGCGCATTATTGGACTAAAGGATGGCGTCACGGCAATGCGGGCATTGGCTGGCCTTGCGGCAAACGACTGGGAATTCGATGTGGTTGGAAACGGCGAGGAACTGCAGCGCTGGAAAAGGGCTGCTGCCGCCAGCGGCCATTCCGACCGAATTCGCTTTAGCCCTGCGGTCAACTATAAAATGGTCGGCAAACTGCTTGAACAAGCGGACCTGCTGCTGCTTCCGAGCAAAAAGGAAGGCTGGGGCGCAGTCGTGAATGAGGCGCTCATGTGCGGCGTGCCAGTTGTCTGTAGCGATAGGTGTGGCGCCGTGGACCTGCTGCGTGAACCATGGCGCGGTTCGGTCTTCAAAGCTGGCTCGGTGACAAGCTTGCAGAAAGCACTTCAAGGATGGATCGATCACGGAAAGCGCGATGCAGAGTCCAGCGCGCGGATCAGGCAGTGGTCGTCCGCTATTGAGGGGCCGCAGGTGGCGCGCTACCTCGTCGAAATTGTCGATTACCTCCAGCAAGGTGGAGCGCGGCCGCAGCCGCCCTGGTACTGAAGAATCGGGCATGAAGAGTACTATTGGGAGATGTGCAATTATTGATACGAAGAGCGATCGAGGAGAGAAGAAAGTGAGATGGCAAAAGAGCGCAGCAGCGCAGGCGGAGATTTCGAGGGTCTGAAGAAGACGATTCTCATTCTTGTCAGCCACTATCTGCCGGGGTTTAAGGCTGGGGGCCCAATCCGAAGTATAGCCGCGCTGGTCGAAAAACTGGATGATGAGTTTGAGTGTAAGATTATCTGCGGGGATCGCGATCTTGGAGACAAGCAGTCACTTGCGGGTGAGCCGGTGGGGCGTTGGTATAGGTATGGTTCAGCAAGCGTGCTGCGGATTCCACCTGGACTTGCAGGGGCATGGATGGTAGTTCGAGCTCTGCGGCAGGAGAGCTATGACGTTCTATATCTAAACGGCCTTTTTGAGCGTGCATATGCAATGCTGCCACTCATGTGCAGGAAGGCACGGCTACTGCCGCAAAAGCCGACTGTGCTGGCCCCGCGGGGTCAGTTGTCGCCGGGTGCGCTCAGCCTTAAGAGGAAAGAGAAATCGCTATACATCAAGCTGTCAAGATGGCTTGACTTTTACCGGAAGATTATCTGGCATGCGTCCACCAGCCTGGAAGAGGCCGATATTCGACGAGTAATGGGGAATCTTCCGGCCATCGACGGCGCAGGCATTCAGTCAACCAACTCGGGGGAGTATGAAAGGGGTAACTCAGGAGCGATTGCTATCGCGAAGAACATGCACTTAACGTCGCAGCGCGCTGCGGAACCGAAGCGGCGCAAGCGCGCAGGGCAGCTTCGCTCCGTTTTCGTGTCGCGGATCTCTCCGATGAAGAACCTGTTGGGCGCTCTTAGGATGCTCGAAGGATTGGCGGGCGATGTTTCGTTTGACATTTATGGTCCCGCCGAAGACCTGGAATACTGGGGTAAATGCAAGAAGGCGATTAGCATGCTGCCACCCAACGTTCGGGTAAACTATATGGGGATGATCGAGCATGAAAGAGTTGGGGAGGTGTTTGGCGGGCACGACTTGTTCTTGTTTCCAACCCTGAGTGAGAACTATGGACACGTGATTTGCGAGGCGCTGAGCGCGGGCTGCCCGGTGCTGATCAGCGACCAAACCCCTTGGCGTAGCCTGGAGAGCCAAGGTGCCGGCTGGGATGTTCCGCTTGAAGACACTGAGCGATTCCGAGCCATCTTGCAACAGTGCATAGATGCCGAAGAAGAATGGTATGACGCGCTTGTGGCTCGGGCAGCCGCATACGGAAACATGGCTGCTTCCGATCCGGTTATCATTGAAGAGAATCGCAACCTCTTCAGATATGCCGCGTCTCAAGCCCAAATGGTACCACCGCCAACGGTATGATAGTCGGCAATGGCCTATCTTAAGGTCTCGACTGTTCAAGTCTAGGAATTCAAAAAGGAGCCGATAGGATGAGCTCAAGTATGCTTTTGGGAAAAACGCTTCTGATTACCGGCGGCACCGGAACCTTCGGGAATGCAGTGCTGGAAATGGCTGGCAAATGCGGTCTAGGCGAGATCCGCATCTTTAGCCGCGATGAAAAGAAGCAGGACGACATGCGGGGGCAACTGAAGAATTCCGCTGTAAAGTTCTATATTGGAGATGTACGGAATTACGATAGCGTCTTGCAAGCAATGCGCAATGTGGATTTTGTCTTCCATGCCGCGGCGCTGAAGCAGGTTCCGTCGTGTGAGTTTTTTCCTATTGAAGCAGTGCTGACGAATACACTCGGCGCTGAAAACGTAATGAAGGCCGCTCTTGTTTCAAATGTCCGAAAGGTAATTGTCCTCAGTACTGATAAGGCTGTGTATCCGGTAAACGCAATGGGGATGTCGAAGGCCCTGATGGAAAAGTGCATGGTGGCAAGGGCTCGGGTTTACAGAGACAGCTCCACGGTGCTTTGCGGAACGCGGTATGGAAACGTGATGGCTTCCCGTGGGTCAGTTATTCCGCTGTTTCTCAATCAGATTCAGGCTGGCGAACCGCTGACCGTGACTGATCCGAACATGACTCGCTTTATGATGACGATTGAGGGGGCAGTGAACTTGGTGCTTTATGCCTTTGAAAATGGCACTCCAGGAGACATTTTTGTGCAGAAGGCTCCGTCAGCGACAATTGGCACTCTAGCCGGGGCTCTGGTAAGGCTGATGGATGCAAAGAACCAGATTCGAGTCATCGGGACCCGCCACGGGGAAAAGCTCTACGAAACACTCTTAAACAGGGAGGAAATGGCTCAGGCCGAGGACCTCGGCGAATATTACCGCGTTCCGGCCGACGTGCGCGATCTGAATTATTCGACATTTTTTAGCGCCGGCAAGACAGGCGTTTCCGAAACCGTCGACTACAATTCGCACAATGCAGAATTGCTGGACGAGGACGCGATGATGAGGCTGCTGATGAGGTTGCAGTGTGTGCAGGATGCCATGAAGAGCAAGATGGCGTCAGCATGACGAGGATTCTTATTACCGGGGGAAGGGGCTTTCTGGGGCGCAACCTTGCAGCTCACCTCAGGGTGCGCAACGACTGCGAAGTTGCGATCTTTGATCAACAGGATTCGAGTGAAGACCTGAGGAAATGGCTGCTGGAGGCCGACATTGTCTTTCATCTTGCAGGCATCAACCGGCCAGAGAATCCATCTGATTTCGAATCGGGAAATATCGCGCTGACGGAGCAGATCTGCCAGATTCTGATCGAAGGAGGGCGCATTCCAAAGATCATTTTCAGTTCGTCGATTCAGGCGGAATTGGACAACCCTTACGGAAAGAGCAAAGCAAGGGCGGAAAGCGCGTTGCGCCAATTCTCTGTCAGAACTGGCGGGATTGTGCGGATCTACAGGCTGAAAAACCTTTTTGGAAAGTGGTGTCGTCCCAACTATAACTCAGTCACAGCGACCTTTTGCCACAATATTGCGAACGACCTTTCCATCGCCATCTCCGATCCGGACCGTATGTTGGAACTGTGCTACGTTGACGATGTGGTGGAGTCTTTCTTGTCTGAGATCGATGGTAAACAGGTGGATGGCGACCCCGGAAGCAGGGTTCATTGCTATTCAATTCAGCTTGGCGACCTGGCAGGAAGGATTCAAGCATTTCACGAAATGAGATCGTCACTCACGCTGCCAGACTTTTCTGACCGGTTTAACCGAGCCCTTTACGCTACGTATCTTTCATACGTGCCTTCGGAGGAAATACAACAGAGTCTTGCGGTAAAGTCAGACGCTCGCGGAAGTCTGGCGGAATTTATAAAAGAAAAGCACTTCGGACAAATATTCGTCTCAAGAACCCACCCTGGGGTAACGCGAGGAAACCACTATCATCACACCAAGACAGAGAAGTTTCTCGTGGTGGAGGGGGACGGATTGATTTCCATGAGGGCCATACAAAGCGAAACCGTTGAAGAGTATTTTGTGACGGGCAGCGCATACCAGGTGATCGATATCCCGCCTGGAATGACGCACTCGATCAGGAACGTCGGGACTGGAGAGATGGTAACATTATTCTGGGCGAGCGAGATTTTCAATCCCGATCGCCCGGATACCTATTATCTTCCTGTTGACTTCAAGGCGCAGGGAGATTCGGTGGTCGTGGAGAGGAAATGAAGGTAGCAACCATTGTGGGCACGCGGCCCGAGATCATACGTTTGTCACGGGTGATTGCGGCACTGGATCATTTTACGAACCATGTGCTGATTCACACTGGCCAAAACTACGATTATGAACTAAGCCAGGTATTCTTTGAAGACCTGGAGATTCGAAAGCCAGACTACTTTCTCGAAGCAGCGGGCAAAAGCGCAGCGGAGACTATCGGATTAGTGATCTCCAGATCCAGTGATGCGCTGGCTGAAGCAAGACCTGATGCAGTGTTGATCTTGGGCGATACGAACAGTTGCCTTGCCGCGCTGTCTGCAAAACGGTTGAGGATTCCTGTCTTTCACATGGAAGCCGGAAACCGCTGCTTCGATGAGCGGGTTCCCGAGGAGATTAACCGAAAAATAGTTGACCATATTAGCGACATAAATCTGCCATATAGCGACATTTCGCGTGAATATCTGCTTCGTGAAGGAATTGCGCCGGATCGAGTGATAAAGACAGGAAGTCCGATGTATGAAGTGTTAACACACTATCGGGGAAAGATCGATCATTCCGATATCCTGACACGGCTTTGCTTGACTAAAGACGGTTACTTCGTGGTAAGCTGCCATCGCGAGGAGAACATTGACTCGGTGCAACATTTTCAGGACCTCGTGAGAGTCCTGGAAAGCGTGGCAGTGCGTTACCAGTTGCCTGTGATTGTCTCAGTGCATCCGCGCACGCAGAAGCGGATTGACGAAGAAGGCGTAAAGTTCTCTGAGCTTATCCGCCTTATGAAGCCGATGGGTTTGTGCGACTATGTCAAACTGATGATGAACGCCAAGGCAACCTTATCCGACAGCGGTACCATTACGGAAGAATCGTCGATTCTTAACTTTCGGGCGCTGAATATTCGCGAAGCGCATGAGCGCCCGGAAGGCATGGAAGAAGGGGCGGTCATGATGACCGGCCTGGACCCGGAGCGCGTTTTGGATGCCTTGAAGGTTTTGGAGGGCCAGCCGACCAGCCAAGGTCGGTCGCTACGGCTTGTGGCAGATTACAATATTTCGAATGTATCTGAAAAGGTGGTCAGGATCATTTACAGTTATGTGCACTACGTTAACCGCTTGGTCTGGCATAAAGCGTGAAGACAGAAAGCCTGACTGACCGGTTGAGATCATTCTGTAGGTCGCATCCGTAGCACTGCAAGAGGGTAGACTGCATGCGCATACTGATTTTGGTTGTGTATTATCCGCCGAGCACAACGTCCGCGGCTCAAATGATGTGCGATCTTGCCCGGGAGTTTATTCGACAAGGTCATGAAGTGATGGTTGTTACGCCGAGTGATTCTGTTAAAGGCGCGACTTGCAGCACTCTAGAGGATAACGTGACCGTGGTGCGGGTTAAGGCTGGCAACATGAAGTCCGCCAACAAGATACTTCGGTTGTGGCGGGAGAGCCGGCTGTCAGCTAATATCTGGAACAATGCACGAGATGTCTTTAAGAGAAATCCTTGCGAATTGATCGTATCCTACTCGCCGACGATTTTCTTCGGAGAGTTAGTGAGTCGTTTGAAAGTGTTATGGGGATGCAAATCCTATCTCGTTCATCGGGATATGTTTCCTCAGTGGGCAGTAGATGCAGGCGTGATTCGCGAAGGCGGGTTACTACACCGCTATTTGAAGACAAAGGAAAAGGAGCTCTACAGTTCCGCAGATGTTATCGGAGTGGAAGCTCCCGGCAATCTTTCCTATTTTCAGGCTGGATTGCGGGGCACCAGCCTTCCCGCGGAGGTTCTCTATAATTGGACCAGCTCGCTAGCTGTTCCGTCGGGCGTTTCTGGTTGGCGCGAGAAGCTCGGACTTGATGGAAAGGTCATTTTCTTTTACGGAGGAAATATAGGCATTGCTCAGGACTTGGATAACATTGTGCGGTTGGCGGCTGGGCTGCGAGACCGGGACGATATGTTCTTTTTGTTGATGGGAAATGGCAGCGAGGAGCCCCGACTCAATCGCATGATTGATCGGCTTGGCTTGCACAATATCAGGATTGTTCCCGCGGTACCTCAGGAGGAGTACCTGCGTTGCCTCTCTGAGAGTGATGTGGGATTAGTGAGCCTTGACCAGCGCCTTCGATCCAACAATATGACCGGGAAGGTTCTTAGCTATTCGCTGTGCAGTAAACCTATTCTTGCAAGTGTGAATCCAGGCAATGATCTGATGGACCTTTTGCGCCGCGCTGACGCTGGAATCGCATGCACGAATGGGGAAGATGGAGAACTTAAGAGCGCAGCGTTGTTGCTGTGCTCGGAACGTCTTGCCCGGCAGCGAATGGGACAGAATGCGAGATCCCTTTGCGATACCGCGTTTTCGGTCAAGGCGGCTGCCAGACAGATTCTTTCGCATTTTGTTTCTGAGCCATCTGAAGCCAAGAGTTGAACTCGAGAACGCGCGTAATGCGAGAATGCACGGGGGTGACCTATGTTGGCAAGAGAGATTATGAGGCAGAGCAACGATGTGTAAGCGTGTCTTAGTTACGGGTGCGAACGGATTTGTTGGGCAGCATCTATGCAGAAGACTACTCGAAATGAGGAAGGAAGTGAGCGCATGTATTCGCGAGGAGGCGGATTCATCGGTTTTTGGAAATGCTGCAGACTCTCTGAGAATCCAGAGAATACCCTCTTTGGGCTCCGGCGCCGATCTTTCCAAAGTATCTCTTGATGTTGATGCCGTAATACATCTCGCAGGACGGGCTCATATTATGCGCGACGACGCTGCTGATCCACTGGATGAGTTTCGGAAAGTGAATGTGGGCGGAACAGAGTCTCTTGCGTTGATGGCATCACGGAAGGGCGTAAAGAGATTCATTTATGTAAGTTCGATCAAGGTTAACGGCGAGGCCACTTACGGGAGGCCGTTTTGCGCGGACGATCCGCCTGGCTTCTCTGATCCTTATGGGCAGTCGAAGTGGGAGGCAGAGGAGGGCTTACGCAAGATCGCGGCAAAAGCCAATATGGAATGGGTGGTTGTTCGGCCGCCATTGGTATACGGTCCTGGGGTACGAGGCAATTTTCTTACGTTGCTGAAGTGCGTGCTGCGTGGCATCCCGCTGCCTGTAGGAAGCTTGAAAAACCGGCGAAGTCTAGTCAGCGTGTATAACCTTAGTGAGTTTCTTTGTCTCTTGCTCGATCGTCCAGCGGCGGCGAATAGTCGCTTTGTCGTTGGCGATGCGGAGGACATCTCCACTCCGGATCTGATTCGGCGCATGGCCGGGGCGTTGCAGTGTTCGGCACGAGTGGTGCGCTGTCCGGAAACAGTTTTGCATTTGGCCGGAACCCTGCTAGGGAAGAATGCAGCAGTCCAGCGCCTTTGTTCATCCCTCGTGATTGACAGGGAGAAGACGAGCAAGTACCTTGATTGGAGTGCCCCAATGACCATCGATTGGACCTTAGACCGGACAGCCGAGTGGTTTTTAGGCAAGAGGCTCCGATTATGAGAGGTGTCTGAGTGCGCTTGATTGTGTTTGTGCTGGTTGAGCGGCTTGTGAAAAAGAGATGCAGACTCGATCGTTCGGTTTAGCTCCTCTTTCCAAGAAATACAGATAACTCAAAGGCTCTGGAGATAGCCGATGTTTTGGACCAAGCGAGTATTTGACGTGGTGGTGGCTTTCCTGTTGTTGCTGATTTTGCTGCCGCTGCTTGTGGCGCTTGCTTTGATTATCAAAGCAACGTCAAAGGGCCCTGCTCTTTATTGGTCCGATCGAATAGGCAGGAATAATCAGATCTTTCGGATGCCGAAGTTTCGAAGCATGCGGGTGGACACGCCGCAGCTTGCCACTCATCTCTTAGTGAATCGGAAAGACTACTTGATTCCGATCGGCAATTTTCTTCGCCGATCGAGTCTGGATGAACTACCCCAATTGTGGAGCATTGTTGTGGGGGATTTGAGCTTTGTTGGGCCGCGCCCCGCTCTATTCAATCAGGACGATCTCATTGCGCTTCGCACGGAGCTTGGCATTCACAAACTTGTGCCTGGATTGACTGGTTGGGCGCAAGTGAACGGCCGCGATGAATTGCCAAATGAGGCAAAGGTGCGGTACGACTATGAATATCTACAGCGCCGGTCCTTTATGTTTGATCTCCGGATTATTGCCATGACATCACTAAAGGTTCCACGTTGCGTGGGTGTAAAGCCTTGAGGTGCACCGAGCGGCGGGGTAAGCAGGCAGCATGGATTCAATGCAATCTGCGGAATCGCTCTTGCTCAAACGCCTTTCATCCACCTTGGCCACAAAAGATGATTGATAGCTATTATTGACGCTCGCAATTCAGCACGGCGGCTTTATCGCGCGCGCTGCCAATTGAGCGATATCCAGCAACTGTGGCCCGCCTTCATCCCTCTCTGCCAGTGCATCGCGAAACATGCTGTTGCAGAAAGGGCAGGCCGTCGCCAAGGTCGCCGCTCCGGTTGCAGCGAGTTCCGCCGCGCGTACTTGGCTGACCCGTTCGCCGCTCTCCTCGCCTAAAAAAGCCAGTCCGCCACCAGCCCCGCAGCAAAAGCTGCGCTCATGATTGCGCGGAGCCTCCACCAACTCACCAGCCATCGCCACAATCTTCCTCGGCTGTTCGTACACCTCGCGATAACGCCCTAAATAGCATGGATCGTGGTAAACGATTTTCTCCTCACTGCTCTGCCTGGGCAGCTTATCGGCGAACCGTGCCAGAAGCTCGCTGTGGTGCTCAACCGGCGGCGGCGTGCCGTACTCCTTCCAGTCTTCCTGAATGGTCCTCACGCAATGCGGACAGATGGTGACGATCTTCTTCACCCTGTTCTCAGCAAGCGCTCGCAGGTTTTCCTCGGCCAGTTGCTGGAAGAGCAAATCGTTGCCCAGCCGCCGCACCGGGTCGCCGGAGCATTTTTCTTTGCGCAGCACGCCATAACTCGCTCCCAGGAAATTCATCACGCGGGCAAAGTCGGCCACGATCTCTCGGCCTTTAGGGTCATAGCCTCCCATGCAGCCCAGCCACAGACAATACTCCTGCGTCCCGTCGAAAATCGGCAGGCCGGCCTTTTCGATGAACTTGTCGCGCTCTCCAGCGCTCAACCCCAAAGCATTTGACCCGCGTTCCAACGCCAGAAAGAGCTTCGCCCCGTATTCGTTCTCCCAAACGCCGGTGTTCACCGCCCCGCGCCGCAGGCCGATCAAAATCGGCAGATGCTCAATCCCTACCGGGCACTGAAACTCACACGCACCGCAGGTGGTGCACTGGAAGGGAGCTTCCATGGCGTTGTACTTGCCCAGCAGCGGCTCCTCCGCCGCCGGGCCAAGGTCGTTCAAATAGCTCCTTAAGCCAAGAATGATTTCTTTAGGGTTCAGCAGCTTGCCTGTGCTTGCTGCCGGGCAGTGCTCGGTGCAGCGACCACACTCGACGCAGGAATAGGCCTGCAGACTCACCAGCCTGGTCAGGTCCGTCCCTGCCACCAGCCCAAAGTCCTCATCGCCCGCCAGCGGAGGGATCCGGCTGAAGCCGCCGCGCGACAAAAAGACAGTGGCCGGGCTCAGCACCAGGTGCAGGTGCTTCGTATGGGGAATGATGGGCAGAAAGGTCAGAATAGCCAGCGTGTGCGTCCACCAGAGCACCCGCGCTGCGGGGCTGGCATCCGCGACAAAAAATGATGCCAGGTAAGTTGCCATCAGCAGGAAGATCAGCAATGCGATGAAGCCGGACTCCCAGGAAAGCTTCTTGCCAAGCCATTTGGGCCGCACCAGGAAGCGCCGGACAAAAAGCCCCATGATGCCCACTGCGCAAGCCAGCGCAAAGGCCGCTGCAAGGTAAGAGTAGAAGCGGCCAAACCACCCGGCAGGGTCCAGAAAGCCCACGCCCAGCCCCACGGCGAAGTGGTTCAGCGTGACCAGCGCAAAGGCGCAGAAACCCCAGAAGACAAAGGCATGGGCCACGCCGGGGAGCGGGCGCTGGCGGATGACCTTGGCCTGGCAGAGCACCTCCCGCACAAGCTCCCAAGCCCGTCTCCCGATCGGGAAGAGGTGGAAGTCCTCGTCCTTCTTCGATTTCAGGATCTTGTCGAGAACCGCGCCGAAGCGCTGCCAGAAGGCGGTCGCTGAGGCTGCAACCAGCACGACGAGAAGCAGTTTCTCCGCCAGGGAGAAGTGCAGAGGCTCAGCGAGAGTTGGATTTAGAAGAAGCATAAGCGAACCAAGCAAAGATACATGATTCGCTGGCAATCTGTCGCGTTGAA